>Ga0194035_1000729_pt1 | contig 18367 bp, 12 predicted proteins | sample JunL2320m_MetaG_FD_148680 | JGI IMG/M metagenome (GOLD analysis project Ga0194035, IMG submission 148680) | Anoxic zone freshwater microbial communities from boreal shield lake in IISD Experimental Lakes Area, Ontario, Canada - Jun2016-L239-20m | ecosystem: Environmental > Aquatic > Freshwater >...
CCGATGATCCCAAGGTCAGACGTCCCGATATCAGTCGGGCGCGTACTGTCCTGAAATGGGAGCCTCAGGTACAGTTGGAAGATGCCCTCATACGCACAATCGACTACTTCAGGAAAGTGATTTAGTCCGAGGCCTGGTGCGTGAAGTGCGTGACAGGCGAGAAAGGCGCGACTCGACGTTCCGAAAACCTCGAACCCTCAGTTGTCTCGCCAGTCTCGCTCGTCCCGCCAGTCTCGCGCAGCCATTCTGCGAATGGCTGCCTTGACCGCGTTGAAACTCCCGCTGTATCCTGTTCCCGTCCCAACGTCATGAGGTAAGGGTCTTTTTATGCTATCTGATCGAAGTAACCAGAGTAACCAGGCGGAAGCGGCAGTCGAACCTGTCGAATCGGTCGGCGTAGAAGTGGTAGCGCCCATACCGATTCCAGAATATGTCAACGAATTGGTCACACGAGCTAAAGGCGCCGCTGGCCGGCTGGCGACACTCTCGACCACAGTGAAGAACCGGGCCCTTCTCGCGATGGCAGAGGCGCTGGAAGCGCAGACGGATGCGCTGCTGGCCGCGAACGAACTGGATCTGGAGGCCTTCGGGGCCGAACCGGAGAAGAAGGCGATGGCGGATCGGCTGCGTCTGACGGCCAAGAGGATTGTTGAGATGGCGGCAGGTCTGCGCGAGGTGGCTGCGCTCCCTGATCCGCTCGGCGACATGCCGAAGATGTGGACAAGGCCGAACGGGATGCAGGTGGGGCGTGTGCGGGTTCCGATCGGCGTGATTGGGATTATTTATGAGTCCCGTCCAAACGTCACAGCTGATTCCGCCGCCCTCTGTTTGAAGTCCGGGAACGCCTGTGTGCTTCGGGGCGGGAGCGAGGCGATCCATTCGAATACGGCGATTGCAACGATCCTATCGGAGGCGGCGGAGAAAGCCGGGATACCGGCTGGTGCGATTACCTTTGTCGCGCGGCCAGACCGTGAGCTGGTTCCTCTTTTGCTGAAGCAAGATCGCTACATCGATTTGATTATCCCGCGCGGCGGCGAATCGCTGATGCGCGTCATCACCGAGCATGCCACGATCCCCGTCGTCAGGCACGATGCCGGCGTCTGTCACATTTATGTCGATGCCGATGCCGATCCTGCCATGGCGGAGCGGGTCTGTTTCAACGCAAAGGTGCAGCGTCCGTCGACCTGCAATGCGATGGAGACCCTCTTGGTACATCAGGGCATTGCGCGTAACTGGCTTGCCCCCTTCATCGAGAAGCTGGTGGCGGCCAATGTTGAAGTCCGCGGTTGCCAGAAAACCTGTCAGCTGTCGTCGTCGGCCAAACCTGCGAGCGACGATGATTTTGGAAAAGAATTCCTCGATCTCACCCTAGCGGTGAAAGTGGTCAAGCACGTCGATGAGGCGATGGAGCATATTGCCAAGTATGGCTCACGCCATACGGAATCCATCGTGACCTCCGACTATCCCAAGGCCATGAGGTTTCTGCGTGAAGTTGACGCCAGCGCAGTGCTGGTGAATGCCTCGACCAGGTTGAACGATGGCTACCAGTTCGGGCTGGGTGCAGAAATCGGAATCAGCACGTCCCGCATCCATGCTCGAGGCCCGATGGGGCTGGAAGAATTGACTTGCTTCAAGTTTATCGTCATGGGGAGCGGGCAAGTCCGCGAGTAGATGCCCTCCGATCCACTTCGTGTCGCATTGGCAACCTTCGGTCACCTCAACTTTTCAGCCAATCTTCCCTTCGCTCAGGATCTGGAACAGGCGGGTGGGCGAGTTGTCCGCCAGGCTACCGGGCATCTTGTCTTCTATCGATCGGATGGACGCCGGTTTCTTGCGACTGATCCGGGAGGCAACCCATTGCATGAATGTGAGTGGGGAACTGATGCCGCAGGCGATGTGGTCCTCCTCCGCGCGCGACTGCGCTTGGACTGGGGGCTATGGGTCGGGTTAAAGCCGTCCGGTATGGTGAATGAAACCAGCCTCAATCTCGCGAGTAAGCCTGGCTGGCAACGGCTCACAGCCGACGATTTACGTGCGATGGCCGCTCAGGCGCTCCGGGTTCCGATGGAGGAAGTGCGGTTCTTCTATCGGGATGAGGATTTCCTGATCGAGTCGACCGGGAGGGCGACGATCCGTCAGAGGAAAGATGCCCTCTATGTGCTTCAGGATGGGGATTTCGAACGGGCTCGTTTCATGTCCTGCATGGGGGTGATGAATTGGCCCTCGATTGATTTTCTGCCGGTCGTAGAACTCTTTAAGTCGTTGTTGCCGGGAACGGGATCTGCGGTCTTTGAATTGATTCGCGGACTCTACGACGATCAGAATGATGCGGGCTCGACCCCTCGGCCCTTGCGCTATCGAGGGATTCCCACCTATCCATCAGAAGCGGCATTTCGCTTATTTAGCAGCTTCTTCACTCCGCAGGCGCCTGCAGGAAGCGACCCATTCACGCTTTTCATGAATCCTGAACGGTCCAATCGCGTGGCCTGGCTTCCGGCTGCAACGATGCCGGTTCGATATTTCGATCAACGCGCAGGGGCTTGTCTGACTTTCCACGGCGGCTTGTTGCACAGGGCGACGGTGGCGTCGGACTCCTCCGGCCTGTCCTATCTGAGCCCCAAAGGCCGTCGATTTGTCCCCTGTGATCGGCGCGCAGAAATTTCTGAAGGGCATGTCGTTCTGAAAGATCGCGATCATGAGACGACGTTGGCTGTGACCCTGCCACAAGGGAGTCTGGAACAGTCTGGTATGCCGGTGGCCATGAGCCCGGTCGACTGGCGGTCTGTCTTTGTCCAGGGGGTTCCACCTGTCTCTCCTGCCGACGCGTATGGCGCCGTGTTGCTCTATCCCGAAGACGATTCTGAAATCGGTGAGTGCGCGGCGCAACCGTTCGTGGCTGATTATCTGCAAGATCTTGGTGAGCAGGACCGGGACATCGGCGCGGTCCTTACGCGAGCCCAGCGCGTGCTCATCGATAACGGCGATGCCGTCATTGCGAACTGTATGACATTTGATCGGCCGAGAGACTATACCGTGCTGGTACGGTATCCAGCGTTTGCGCAAAAGCAGGCACAACAACTCTGGAGCATCTGTGCCGAGTTGCAGCGGTGGGATTGGCTCTCGCATATTCGATTCATTTCAGACGAAGGGCCGTACGATCGGGAAGCCCCGCATTCCTATGATGTGGTCTACCACTGGGCGCCCTATGATAGAGGAAATCTAGCGGCCGGCCTGGCCGAACGTCTGCAGGGGGTCAGCCAAGTTCTTCGAGCAGGAGGCCATGCGTTTGTCGTCGGTCCGGCACAGCTCGGTCAGTACGGCGCATCCCACGGACTCCACATTCTTTGGGACGAGTTGGTTGAACAGCTTCCCACGTTTCGGATGCATCGTACCATCTTGCCGAAAGCGAAGCTGAGGGAGGGGTTGACATTATTCCACATGAGGAAGGTCTAACAGGATGCTGAAACAGCCCGCCAGCTTCGTTCTCGCATCGTGCAGACCCTCAACGTACCCCAAGGGTACGCCTCGGCCCCGCACTCGCTGCGGCCTTGCTGGACGGCCTGTTTGAGCATCCTGTGGGAGAGTCTCCTATTAGCTTACGTGCTTGCACCGAGGGTGCCAGATCAACTACGGTTGTCGAAATGAGCGAGATCACTCCAGAACAGGTTCCCGACGAGGAGCCGAACGACAAGATTGTTGTCTATTGGGAACGGGAGTATTCGACTGCCATCGCGCCTGAGCGGCTGAAGCTCGACTTCATGCCGCATCGACCCTTGCTGTCCGGAATGTCATTGAGCGAACAGCGGACGGTGGCGGTCGAGGGCTACAAAGTGATCCCCGACGATTGTGGACCGGTGCGAACAGTGGGCCAGTACGGCTGGCTCATTCGGTCTCCGGCGGACTGTAAGATTCGTCGAACGGCCGATGGGGTCAAGTGGCAAGCCCCGCCGATCTTGCCGGAGGAGCGGATCCTTGGCTACAAGTCGTTTTCAGGAACGTATGTCGACTCAATCTTAAACAGCGGATATCCCAAGCTTTGCTGCGGTATTCGGTTCTACTATCCCAAGCAGGTGGGATTGATGATGAAGGATGTGCCGAACCACTTCTATCATTACCCCGAACGGACGTTTTTTGTGTGGGAGGGGATAAAGACCCAGGAATATAAGCGCACGCCGAATATCTATGACTGGCTTCCGGACTATGACGCCTTCACCGCCAACTTTCTGCTACAGCTTACAAAGCCAACGACCATCAAGCGGGGTGATCCCATCGGGATCGTAGTCCCGGTCATGCTACCCAAGCAGTTTACGCTCGAAGAGCTCAAGCGGCCTTAGCCCGCCCGCCGTTAGGCGCGTCGTCACCGCGCTTGCGAGGTCGAGCGCCATACTTCTTTCTCTCGACGGTTGCAGTAGAAGCCTTCGTGAATAATGTGGGGCAGGAAGGGTTAGTAGCTCTGAGCGCGCAGAGTGTCGCGGTGAACGGTAAGGTTCTGAACTTGTTCGTTCGTCGTGCTCCGGTCTTCGATCCACATAGCGCTTCCCATATCGGATAGGCCGTGGAAAAATGCTCCTGCTTCAATGGAAATCGCCGGGGTGCGAATATCGCCGATCACAATCCCCGGTTTAAGGATCTTGATTTTTTCCGACGCAATGACATCGCCATTGATTTGACCGCTCGTGATCAAGATCCCGGCCATGATGTTGCCCCTGATGACTGCATGTTCCCCGACAATCAGCGTTCCTGTTGAACGGAGTTCTCCCTCAAGCCGACCATCGACCCGAATGTTGCCTTCCAAGGTCAGGACACCTTTAAAGACCACATCCTTTCCCAGAAACGTAAAATCGTCTTGACCTGTTACTGTGACAGGCTGACTTGTCCCGAACGCCCACATTACAGCCTCCTACTACGTGCTCTTTTTTTGATGAGGCATTGCGGATTCTCGGATATGTCGATCTTCGACCAGCCCGCATTATTCATGACGGTTCGTCGCGAAATCGCGAAGTCGCGTTGCGAGACGGGCATGCGGAGCCGCGAGATCCCGAGGCGTAATTGAACAGTACGTCGAGGGGGCGAGCGGCGAGCCTGCCAGCCGAAGGCGCGTCGCAGCAGCGAATCCGCGATTGCAGCAGAAGCGGCCATGAATAATGCGGGCTAGGTGCATCCGAACCGGGCCCCACATCATTGTACGTTCGAGGGTTCACAATCAGATTGCGTTGCATGAATGTTAGGCAGCGGCTCGCTTGCTGGCTGAGACTTCTGGATCCTCGACGGAGCGGTGCGGTGTTTCGCGGGATACTTCCCGAGGCGTCTCGCGGGATACTTCCCGAACCGTCTGTGTCATCTCGAGTGTACCGTTGAAGAACACTCCGTCCTCGATCGAGATGATCGGTGTCTTCACTCCGCCACTGAGAGCAGCAGGGGCGAGCAGCTGTATTTTTTCACTTGCCGTGACATCGCCGGTGATCTTTCCCATACACACGATGGTTCCTGCGCTCACCTTTGCAGTAATGACGGCTTCTTCTCCGACCAACAAGGTTCCGTCGGTATGGATTTCCCCATCAAGGAAACCGTCGATCCGTACGGCTCCGCTGTAGGAGATCGTTCCCTTGAATTCGACGCCTTTTCCGACGAAGGCCACGACTGCTTCCGTGGACTCCGGTAGGGAATTAGGAGACTTTGGTACATCTTTTGACAGGGTTGAGAGGGACTGCATCGAGCGTCTGTTGTCCTGCTTCTCCGGCTGCCACATGATCGGTCCTCCTGGTATGTGAATATAGGGAAAGTCTGCTTCAGCTTCTGTTGTGAGCTGTATCGGTTGGTGAGGGAGAAATATTGAGCATTCAAAACTGATTCAGCCTAACAATGTACTTCGGTAGCCAATTCTATTCTGATCGATCGGGAGGAGAAGATGGGTGATCATGCGCCGGCCCACTATAAGTTGTGGCGTAGTGAGCAATGAGGGCTGCCCATTGGGGCGGAATGATGTTGCCCGGGACAGGTGATCCATCGAACCGGCCGGACTATGAGGGGCGGAGCCGTGAGACTTCGAGCCGGACTTGGACAGTATGTTGAGGGAGCGAGTGGCGGGCTTGCCAGCCGAAGGTTTGTCGCAGCAGAGAAACGGCATTTGCAGCAGACGTGCTTATGCATAATGCCGGTTAGTCAGCCTCGCATCCCGCCGCACCTCCGCCGCTTCAAGCGATTAAAGATTTGATTCGTACTTTACGAAGTAATTTATGGATCAACGCAGATTGTATAGGGGAACTGCCCTGGGCCATCGGATGAACACCAAGTATTGCGAGTGGATCCCAGTGGTGGCCCTGGACGAGTTGATCGAGCGGCAAGTCCGACATGCGCAGAAATTCCTCCGTCCGTACAACGGATCACAAGGGAGGTGAGATAGAAATGGACGAGGGAAACGCATTGAGAAGATTATTTCGCAATTTACTAGTGATCCGGAAACAGTCTGCTAGACTGTGAGCCGTATCCGCGAGACTGGCGGGAAAAGCGAGACGAGTGAAATGAAGCCAGTTCTGAGGTTGAAGGCTGAAGTCCGAAGGTCGGATACCTCAGCACCCAGAACCCAGGCCTTCGGATCCCGCCCGTCGCGCCTTTCTCGCCTGTCCCGCGTTTCACGCGGCACGCTGACAATCGTGTGCTTACCGAAGGAAGTGAATCATGTCTACGAAACAAAAAGACTCTGATGAATCACCCGCGCCTACCAGGCCGGCTGCGACTGGTCCGGTCGTCAAGTTCGATGATACGGGGATTATCAATGCCTATGCGAATGTGTGCAACGTCTCCAGTTCACGCGAAGAAGTCGTGCTTGTTTTCGGCCTGAATAACGCGTGGGAGCGTGACGCGTCGGAAGTGCATGTGAAGCTGAACTCACGGGTGATCCTGAGCCCCTTTGCTGCAAAGCGACTGTCGTTGTTGCTGAATTCCGCGGTGCAACAGCATGAAGCCCGCTTCGGCGTCATGGACATGGGAGTCGCGCAGGCTGAGCGGATTCCAACGAAATAAGCCATCTGAATATACATGATAGAGCCGCGTCATCACATCCACCGGAATAATAGCTATGGATCGCTCCCTCGAGTCTGAATCTGAACGAGGCGCGTTGCGGCGCGCGGCCGAGTCTCTTGCTGCCACCGTTGCTCAGCCGAAGGGCGAGCACGATTCAGGCCTCTGGGCGCGGTTTGCCCATGCCGCGACCATCGAATCGTTTTGCACGAGCTGGCTCGAACTCCAATGTCGCGTGGTCGGCCCTGTGGAAGCCGGCATGGTCTTGCTGGGCCCGGCGGATCGAGGGCCGTTCCGCCCTGTCGCGACCTGGCCAGTGAAAGGGCATTTTGTGACCCATCTGAGTAAGACGGCTGAGCGGACGCTCAAGGAACGGCGGGAAGTCGTCACGCGGGGCGGCGACGGGTCCGGCTCCACCGCGTCCGGGATCGGGCGGTACACGATCGGGCGTCCGATCGAAGCATGCGGAGTGATCCATGGAGCGGCCGTCATCGAAGTGATCTCCAGCAGTGATACAAACTTGCAATCGATGGTGCGCCAACTCCATTGGGGTGCGGCCTGGCTGGAGTTGCTGTTCTCACGGGAAGCGGTGAAAGCGGAAAAGGAAACCCGCGAGCGCATTCAAGCGGCGTTGGATCTGGTAGCCACGTCCGTCGGCCATGAGCGGTGCTACGAGTCGGCGATGGCGCTTGTGACGTCGTTGGCCACCAAGCTGCAGTGCGATCGTGCGAGTATCGGGTTCGTCGTAGGGGGCCGCATACGCGTGTTCGCCGTGTCGCACAGCGCAGAATTCAAGCAACAGACCAATCTCATTCGGAGTATCGCCGAGGCCATGGATGAAGCGGTGGATCAACAGGAGACCATCGTCTATCCCAACGGTCCGCCGAGCGCCGGCGTAGTCTCGCGCACCCACACCGAGTTGGCCCGGCAGCATGGAGCCGGGGCCCTCTGTTCGGTCCCGCTGGAAGCGTTCGGCAAGCCGATCGGCGCGTTGATGCTCGAACGACCGATGGATCGGCCATTCGACAACAAGACGGTCGAACTCTGCCAGTCCGTCGCCGCCCTGGCAGGTCCGATCCTGGAAACGCATCGGCGGGATGATCGATGGCTGATCACCAAAGCGGTAGGTTCTGTCAAGTTCTATCTCGTCTCGCTGGTCGGTCCGCGGCATGTGGCGCTGAAGGTCACAACCGCAGTGGTGGTGGGCTTCGCGCTGTTTTGCTTCCTGGCGAATGGCGATTACCGCGTCTCGGCCAAGACTGTGCTGGAGCCGATTGTCCTGCGCGCGGCTGCCGCCCCGTTTAATGGATATATTCGTGAAGCGCCGGTGCGGGCCGGTGACCTGGTGAAGGCCGGCCAGATGCTCTGCACGCTGGATGACCGTGAGCTGAGGTTGGAGCGGATGAAGTCGCTCAGCAAGCTCGAAGAATATCAAAAGGAATATCACAAGGCGATGGGCGAGCGGGAGGCCGCCAAGGTCGAAATCGTGACCGCGCAGGTCCATCAGGCGCAAGCGGAGATCGCTCTGCTCGACGATCAGCTCGCGCATACGAAAGTGCTCGCGCCGTTCGACGGGATCGTCGTGGCCGGCGATCTCAGCCAGCAGTTGGGTGCGCCGATCGAGAAGGGGAAGGTGTTGTTCGAGGTCGCGCCGCTCGACAGTTACCGGCTGGTCATCGAAGTGGACGAAAGGGACATCGCGGACGTGACGGTCGGGCAACGGGGTTCTCTCCTGCTCTCGGCCTTTCCGTCTGAGGAGATCAAGGTGACAGTGGAAAAGGTGACGCCTGTGTCCACGGCAAAGGAGGGCCGAAACTTCTTCCGGGTCGAGGCACAGTTCGACCAGCCGCATGATCGCCTGAGGCCCGGGATGGAAGGCGCCGGCAAGATTGAGATCGATCGTCGATCGTTGGTGTGGATCTGGACGCATCAAATCGTGGATTGGATGCGATTGGCTGCCTGGTCGTGGCTGCCGTAAGCCCCAGGTAGATAGGCTGAAGGGGTTCAGACTGAAGGTCGGAGGTCAGAATGCTTCAGCCTCCAGCCTGAACCCCTTCAGCCTAAAAACCTTCAGCCTGTACCCGGAGCCTTCAGCCTGTGAGTACCCTATGAGTGAAGCCCTCTTTAGCCCTTCCTGGTACCGCGTGGCGGCTCTGGCGCCGCGGCTGCGGAGCCATGCGCAACTGCATCGCCACCAGTATCGAGGCCAGACCTGGTATGTGCTCCAGGATCGGTCGAACGAACGGTATCATCGCTTTTCTCCAGCCGCCTATGCCTTCATCGGCCTGATGGATGGGCAACGCACGGTGCAGGAGATCTGGGAACTCGTCTCGACGAAGCTGGGCGACGATGCGCCGACCCAGCCTCAAGTGGTGCAGCTCTTGAGCCAGCTTCATGCCACCGACGTGCTGCAGTGTGATATCCCTCCCGACATCGCGGAACTCTTGCATCGCCATGAGAGTACCAAACAGAAGAAGTGGCAGCGCAAGCTGATGAACGTCTTTGCCTGGCAGTTCCCCCTCTTTGACCCGGAACGGCTGCTGCAGACCTTCGTGCCGTTGGTCCGTCCCTTCTTCGGGTGGGGCGGCGCGTTGTTATGGCTCGCGATCGTAATTCCCGGTGTGCTGATCGGCGCCACGCGTTGGTCGGATCTTACGGCCAATCTCATCGACCAGATCAGCACGCCGCAGAATCTGGTGCTGCTCTGGTTTCTGTTTCCGATCATCAAAGCGCTGCATGAGTTCGGCCACGCCTTTGCCGTCAAGGCGTTCGGCGGGGAAGTGCATGAGATGGGGATCATGCTGCTCGTGTTCTCGCCGGTGCCGTATGTCGATGCCTCGGCCTCGTCGGCCTTCTCCAGTAAGTGGCAGCGGGCGGTCGTCGGCGCGGCAGGCATGATCGTCGAATTGGTGCTCGCGTCGATCGCCATCTTTGTGTGGGTGAGTGTCGAGCCCGGTATCGTCCGCACACTGGCCTATAACACCATCATGATTGCCGGGATTTCGACCGTCCTCTTCAACGGCAATCCCTTGCTCCGGTTCGACGGGTACCACATGCTCGCCGATCTCACTGAGATTCCCAATCTGGGCCAGCGGGCCAACAAGTACATCGGCTATCTCTGTGAGCGTTATCCCTTTGGCTGCGAGGAGGCACAGGTCCCTCATGCCACGCCGGGCGAGCGCGTCTGGTTTGTCGGGTATTCTGTCAGCGCCTTTCTCTATCGGGTGTTCATTGTATTCGTCATTCTCATGTATCTGACCGATCAATGGTTCGCGCTGGGTATGTTCTTCGCCGTGGTCACGGCGGTCACGTGGTTCCTGATTCCGCTGGGAAAGGGGCTGAGCTATCTGTTCACGAGCGCGCGCATCCGCCGCGTACGTGGGCGGGCGATCGCGGTCACGAGTGGAACGGTGGCGGTCATCATCGCGGCGCTCTGTTTTACCCCTGTGCCGTTTCGCACGCGCGCGGAAGGCGTCGTGTGGATTCCGGACGAAGCGATCGTGCGTGCTGGGGCCGACGGGTTTGTCGAGAAGGTCGTGGGGATTCCAGGGTCGAAAGTGTCACGAGGCGATGTGTTGGTGGTCTGTAAGGATTCCGTGCTGACGGCGCAGCTCACCGTGCTTGAGGCCCGCCTCCGGGAGATCAACGCGCGCATTCGCGAGCAGATTCTGGAAAACCTCGTTAAGGCGAAGATCCTGGAAGAGGAAAAGCGGTACATCGAAGAGAAACTCGCCCGCACGAGAGAACAGGTGCAGGATCTCGTGATTACCGCAAAAGTTGACGGTGTGCTGGTCGTCTCGCGCGTGGATGATTTGCCTGGTCGATTCGTGCATCGCGGGGACGTGCTGGCCCATGTGGTGGATCTGAATACGTTGACCGTGCGAACAGTCGTGGATCAGACCGATATCGATCTGATCCGTCACAGCACGAACCATGTCCAGGTGCGCTTGGCCGAACGGCTGGTCAGCCCGATCGAGGCAGGGGTGACTCGGCTGGTACCGGCGGCGAGCGATGAACTGCCGAGTCCGGCGCTCGGGAGTGATGGCGGCGGACAAGTACAGATGGACCCAAAAGATCCGAAGGGCCAGAAGGCCCTTCGGAAAGTCTTTCAAATGGATCTTCAATTGCCCGTCGAGCTGGGTGTGGTGAATGTCGGCGGGCGCGTGTATGTGCGCTTCGATCATGGATGGGCACCGCTCATGGCCCAGTGGTATCGCCAGGGACGACAATTATTCTTGTCGCGATTCAATGTTTGATATCGCGAGTCAACAGACGGCGCTGCATAGTGCCTATCCGGAACGGGCGGTGCCACGTGAGAGCTGGTTCGACCGTCAGGGGGTCAAGTTCGCGAGCCCCATCATGCGGCGGCTCCGGGAGCGTACGGCGACAAGGACCGATGTGGTAGGGCCGGTCGCAGAACAGGGCCGTACTCTGTCCGGTTTGCGCGATGATCAGCTGCGCAAAGAGGTCGTGCAACTACGAGAAAGACTCCGGTTCGAGGGTTTCAGCAACGAGCTGGTATTTCGCTCCTTCGCCCTGGTGCGGGAGGTGGCCCATCGGACGATCGGCCAACGGCACTATGACGTGCAGATTCTCGGAGGGTGGGTTCTACTCAATGGTTGTGTGGCCGAGATGGCGACGGGAGAAGGAAAGACCTTGACTGCCACATTGGCAGCCGCGACGGCAGCTCTGGCCGGCGTGCCGGTGCATCTGATTACCGTGAACGATTATCTAACCGCGCGAGACGCGGAAGAGATGGGGCCGATCTATCAGATGTTGGGCCTGACGGTGGGAGTCATCACCCACGAGCAGAGCCCTGCGGCGCGCCGTGCGGCCTATGCCTGTGATGTGACCTACTGCACGAACAAGGAACTGGTGTTCGATTATCTGCGTGATCGTCTGGCCGTGGGACGGCAGCCCAATCGTATTCAACTCCAGCTGGAGAAGTTGTATGGCGATGCGACAAGACTCCGGAATTTGGTGCTCCGCGGATTGTGCTTCGGTATCGTAGACGAGGCGGACAGTATTCTGGTGGATGAGGCCCGGGTGCCGCTCATTATTGCCAACAGCGGCGGGCAGGTGCCGGAGAAACCGCTCTATGAGAAGGCGTTGCAACTCGCGCATGCCCTCACACGCGGGTCCGATTTTGAGATCGACCCACGGGAACGGAGCGTTCACTTGACGCCGGATGGCCAGGCCCTGTTGACGGAACGGACGAAGGATCTCACCGGTTTCTGGTCCGGGCCACGGCGGCGTGAAGAGCTGGTCCGCCAGGCGCTGACGGCCCTCCATTTGTTCCATCGCGATGCCCATTATCTCGTCAGGGACGAGAAGGTCCAGATCATCGACGAATACACGGGGCGCATCATGGAGGACAGGTCGTGGGAACAGGGCCTCCATCAAATGATCGAATTGAAAGAAGGATGCCCGCTCACGCCGATGCAGGCGTCGCTGGCCCGGATCACCTACCAGCGGTTCTTTCGCCGGTATTTGTGGCTGGCTGGGATGACCGGCACGGGCCAGGAAGTCGCCACCGAATTGTGGCAAGTGTATCGCTTGGCCACTGTGACGGTTCCGACCAACCGCCCGCGGCAGCGGAAGTGTGTGGGAGAGTGGCTGTTCTCGACGGGGGAGGAGAAGTGGGAGGCGGTCGTCGAGCATATCGCGATACTCCATAAACAGGGGCGGCCTGTTCTGGTGGGGACCAGGTCGGTTTCGGCCTCGGAGATCCTGAGCGAGAAACTCACGACGGCCAGGATCCCGCACGTCGTCCTCAACGCCAGGCAGGACAAGGAAGAGGCCGATATCGTCTCCAAGGCCGGTCTGCCGGGTCGCGTCACGGTGGCCACGAACATGGCGGGCCGCGGCACGGATATCAAGTTGTTGCCGAAGGTGGCGGAGGCGGGAGGGCTGCACGTGGTGGCCACAGAACGGCACGAAGCCGGGCGCATCGATCGACAGCTCTATGGCCGCAGCGGCCGTCAGGGGGATCCGGGAAGTTTTGAGATTGTCGCGTCCCTGGAGGATGAGATCATGACCACGTCCCGCCGCCTGCTGTGGCGGTGGGCGGCCCGGGCGCTGGTGAGTCGAGGGAAGCCGCTGCAGGGGACATCGGCGGTGTTCCTCGTGCGGCAGGCCCAGTTGTCGGCCGAATCCTTGAATGCGCGGATTCGCCGGGATTTGTTGCGGCATGAGGATTCGTTGGAAACTTCCCTCGCATTTTCCGGGCGATTGGAATGAGTCATGCGGGCAAAATTGAATAGGATGATCGAATGGACATGCTAGCGGAATGTCAGGAAATGAGACAGCCACACAGATGGCGGCTGAAAGGGCTATGTGCGATAGGCAGCCTGACCGTCGCGGCAGGACTTTACGCCCTGACGGCGCCGGCTGTATGGGCAACGGGAATGGCTTGCGTGATCACGCCCTACGACGAGATTTCCATCGGGACTCCGGTGGAGGGACTCATCCAGACGGTACCGGTGGAACGAGGAGATTGGGTGACGAAGGGACAGGTGATCCTGACGCTAGAATCGAGCTTTGAAGAGGCGACCGTGGCGTTGACGAAAGCCAAGGCGGAGGCTGAAGCGGCGCTGAAGAGCAGCCAGGTGAAGATCGGATTCACGGGGCGGAAGTACGAACGGGCTTTGGAATTGTTCAAAACCAACTCGATTGCCCAACACGAAGTCGACGAGGCCCAGACGGAAAAGGCCTTGGCGGAAGTGGCATATCGGGAGGCGACGGAACAGAAGCGCCAGGCCGAATTGGAATTGAATCGGGCCACCGCGGCATTGCAACTGCGTACGATTCGAAGCCCGATCAACGGCGTGGTGGTCGATCGGTTGCTGTCTCCCGGCGAATTGGCCCGTCAAACACCTGTGATGAAGCTGGCGCAGCTCAACCCATTGCGGGTGGAGGTATTCGCGCCGCTCTCGCTGCTCGGGAAATTGAAAACCGGCATGAGGGCCGAGGTGCGTCCGGAAGGAAAGGGGCAGCCGGTTCTTCAAGCGAAGATCGTGGTGGTGAACAAAGTCGTCGACAGTGCCAGTGGTACGTTTGGGGTGCGCTTGGAAATGCCGAATCCGAACAATGCGATTTCTGCCGGCCTGGCTTGCACCGTGGAGTTTAACTATTCGTCGGCAGAGCGTCCATGATGGCTGGTCTGTCTGGTCTATTTGGTTTATTTCGTTTGTTTGGTTCATCTGGTTGATTTGGTTCATTCGGCACGTTCCGTTCAACCAAACAAACGAAATAAACTAAACAAACCAAAAAGACCAGATCAACCAGAGCAGCAGATGTAATTGTATGCGAATCTACACCGGCATGATGTGGGTATTCTTAGTGGTGGGGCTTCTGTGCATAGAGCACAGTCTGGCTGCCGAGCCGCCTCGGCAAATCCAGGAAGAGCTGCCGGTCCTCAAGCTGAGTTTGAAGGACGCCATTGAGGCCGCGCTGGACAAGAGTCCCAATGTGCGCTTGTACAAAGAACGGATTGAAGCGGCGCGGGGCGTTTCGATTACGCAACTCGGCGCTCTCTTGCCGAACGTGGCCTCGTCTGCCCGGTACAGTAATCAGACCTTCTTTCGCGGGACGCTTGGCGCCTCGCCGACCAGGAGCGATCCCTTCGATCTTGCCGATGCCCGGGGAACGCTGTCACAGTCGCTCTTCAGTTGGAGCTTGATCGAACGGTGGCGCGCGTCGCGCGCGGCCTTGGCCGTCGCGGAAGGGGAATCCGAGACGACGAAGAACGACACGATGGCGACCGTGGCCTTGAATTATTTGGAAGTTTTGCGGAACTCCGAGTCGGTGGCCGCGCGGACGGCGAATGTGGAGCTGTACAAGGAACTCGTGGCCTACATGAAAAACCGGCAGAGCGGCGGGATGGCCACGGGCCTCGATACGGCCCGGCTGGAAACACAATTGGAGAATGAGCGGCAACGATTGGAGTTGGCCAAAAGTGACGTCGAGCGGACCAAGCTGATTCTGAGCAATGCCTTGGGCATCACCTTTGATGCGAAGCTCATCCTCACCGATGACCTCAAAGCGCCGGAGGAGCCGGTGCCGACCCAGGACTCTGCCCGGGAGGTGGCGTTCGTCAAGCGGCCAGAGCTGAAGGCCCAGGAGCAACGGCTGCAGGTGTCCCAGCTCACTCTCAGTTCGATCAAGGGGGAACGGCTGCCGTCCCTGCAGGCGGACGGAAATTACGGGCTCATCGGCAACCGGATCGACGCCACGCTGAATACCTACAGCGTCGGAGTCACTCTGTCGGTTCCCATCTTTGACGGCGGCCAACGGGAAGGGCGGATCGGCGAAAGCCGCAGTCGGCTCCTGCAGGAAGAAATCAAGATGGACATGGTCACGCGACAGATCACAATGGAGTTGCGGGAAGCGCTGGTCACACTCGCTTCGGCGAAAGAGCAGCTCCGGATCGCCAAGGACGGACTCAAGGCGGCGCTGACCGAAGTGCAGCTCGCCCGAGAACGCGTGCGGGTGCTGAGTTCGAACACGTTGGAGTTATCCAACTCGCTTTCTTCACTGGTGCGGGCGCGGGATAACATGATCGACGGCTTGTTTCGGGCGAATGCGTCGCGCGTGAATCTGGCGCGCGCGATGGGGCAGGTCGAAGAACTGCGGTAGTTTCGGCTACCGGAAGGTTAAGGTTGAGGCTGAGGTTGAGGTTGAGAGGGGAAAATGTCCTCAAGCCTCAAACCTCCTCAACTCAGCCTTGATCTTGACCTTTCCGAACTGCCTCCAACCTCGTACCTCAGACCTCCAAACTTCTTACCCCTGCTATCTCACTAAATTCCTGCGCGGCCCACGTCCTGTTCCGTAAAGTCGAACATTGCCCACTCATATCGATCCGCCGGCAATTAACCACGATCGGGTCTGTTCATATCGTGGCCTCATCGGCTACAAAGCGTGGCGCTCCTGTCATGCTTGTTGGGTTTGTTTGGTTTATCTGGTTTCTCCAATTGATCTGGTTTCTTTCGTTCTTCGAACCAAACAAACCAGATTAACCAAATAAACCAGCCAGCCTCGCAGACCTCGCATATCTCCCTCACGATTCACAACCAATGAAAACTTGGACCAACGAGTCAGGGCGGCCGGCGAGCTATGCCCGTGAGAGAGCACTGCCCAACCACCCTTTGAGGGCCACCTTAAGAAGGGTATCCCTTCCCGTAAGAGGAATAGTTGTTCATCGGAGATGAGCGTACAGACTATTCGTGCGGTCGTCGGGGAGTCTGCCCGGGGCTAGTGGCAGAGAATCCAAGAAATTGATTGAGGCCGGGATCAAGAGGGGAGATCTGGAAGTAAATCTTCAGAAATAAATTCCGCGAATCATATTAATCGCCAAGGGGAGACTTCAACATGAAATTCAAGAAACTGTTCAATAAGAGCAACCGTCGTAAGCCCCGCGCCAATACGTTTGTGCTGGAGTCGCTGGAACCTCGTCTGCTCCTGTCGGCCACACCCATGACGGCCGCAGTGGTGACCACCGACCATCTGGACTATGCGCCGGGCGAGACGGCCGTGATTACCACGGCGAACAGCAACGGCGACGGGCTGCAATTCGCGGCTGGTGAACTGGTGCGCTTTCAGGTGAGCCGCACCGACGGCATGGCGGATGCCGCCGGCACGACGGCTGGCGTGGGACCAATGGGCAACGAAGCTTGGTATGTCACCGACGGTGTCGGTGGATTTACCGCCCATCAGGAGTTCGATGCGAATGGCCAGGCGGTCGACCGCGATGTCAACGGCGTGGCCGACTGGATCGCGCCTGACAACGATCTCACGGTGAACAGCAGCATCAGCACGACCTGGTTTGTGGAGGAACAGTATCGGAATTCATCTCTGCTAGTGACGGCGGCCGGTCAAGAATCGGGAGCTGTGGCCAAGCAGGCATTTACGGATGCAGCAGTAAACACCAGTATCGTGGTCGCTCCCGCTGTTGCTGCTACGACGGTGTATGGATCGCGGGTGGATTTCATTGCGACGGTTACCGCCGCGGTTGGAGCTGTCGATCCGGCCGGGACTGTGGAGTTCTTCGCTGATGGGGTGTCACTGGGGGTCGATGCCGCCGGCAGCGGCGGCGCCGCCGATGGGGTGATACGCTATACCACCAATGGCCTGATTTTTAATCTCACTGCGGGCATTCATTCGATCAATGCAGTTTTCACCAGCAGTGACCCAGCCGGGTTCAGTAGCAACACTTCTGCAAACATCACACAAACGATAACTCAAAAGAGCCTCACTGGCAGCTTCAAGGCCAACGACAAGGTCTACGACGGCACCACCTCGTCGACTGTTGTCACCAAGCTGGTTGGCGTTGAGGCGGTCGACTTGGGGAACGTGGACCTGACCGGCGGCACGGCAACTTTTGCCACGGCAAACGTTGGGGCCAATAAGGTTGTGACACTTGTCGGTGCGGGCCTCACCGGCTCTGCAGCGTTCAACTACACACTGGCACCGTCGATTGGGACGGCCCAGGCGACTATCACTCCGGCAACTGTCACGGTGAGCAATTACACAGGAGCCTATGACGGGTTGGCCCATGGGGCCACGATCGTGGGCGCTCCGGGTGAGGATTTAAGCGGCTCCCTGATCATGGCAAAGCATACTAACGTCGGTACCTTCATCGAGGGCTGGACATTCAGCAATGCCAACTATGTTGCTGCCAGCGGGACAAATACCATCACGATCACCAAGGCCAACGCGACGATCGTCACCAGTGGCCATAATGGCGTCTACGACGGAGCGGCTCATACGGCCACTGCCACCGCAACAGGCGTGCTGGGCGAGAGCCTGAGTGGACTGGTTCTGAACGCTACGCCGCACACAAATGTGGGCAACTACAACGACGGTTGGACCTTCACCGACATCACAGGAAACTATAACAGTACAAGCGGGAGCGTCGTCAGCAGCATCACGGCGTTGGGGATCACGGGCAACTTCACGGTGGCGAATAAGGTGTATGACGGCAGCACGGCGGCGACCGTGCAGACCCGGACGCTTTCGGGCGTGATCGGCGCTGATGACGTGAGCCTGATCGGCGGCACGGCGGCTTTCAACAATGCAAATGTCGGCACCGTCAAGAGCGCGACGCTTACGGGTGCCACGCTCAGCGGGGCGGCGGTGGGCAACTACAGCCTGACGTCGGTCAACACGACGACCGCGGACATCACGGCGTTGGGGATCACGGGCAACTTCACGGTGGCGAACAAGGTGTATGACGGCAGCACGGCGGCGACCGTGCAGACCCGGACGCTTTCGGGCGTGATCGGCGCTGATGACGTGAGCCTGATCGGCGGCACGGCGGCTTTCAACAATGCAAATGTCGGCACCGTCA
>Ga0194035_1000730_pt1 | contig 18358 bp, 19 predicted proteins | sample JunL2320m_MetaG_FD_148680 | JGI IMG/M metagenome (GOLD analysis project Ga0194035, IMG submission 148680) | Anoxic zone freshwater microbial communities from boreal shield lake in IISD Experimental Lakes Area, Ontario, Canada - Jun2016-L239-20m | ecosystem: Environmental > Aquatic > Freshwater >...
GCCCTGATTGGCCGCGCCCGCGATGACGGCGACGATGAACGACCACTTGTCGGGATGGTAAATGAAGGCGGTAGCCGGCCGGGGTCCCGTGACGTCGCCGAGGGTGATCCAACCGAGTGCGCGGCCAATCAGGGCAAAAAACGTGGTAAACACGATTGCCGCGGCGAAGCCCAGGACGAGCGTCCGGATCGCATGCCCGAGGAGGGAGTAACGACGACGGACCAGCGCGACACCCAGCGCGGCGACCGCCCCGAACTCCGGACCCAGCACCATCGCGCCGATCACCAAAATCTGGGAGTCCAAAATGATGGCGATGGTGGCGATCAAGGTCGCGAGCGACATGAAACTTAGATAGGTCCAGTTGAGCTCTGAATCCTCGTAGGACTGTTGCGTTACCTGTGCCCACACGACGGCATCGGCACCTCTGCCCGGTGCCTTCAATTCGGCGTCGAAGCCGTCACGGGACAACCAGGTGTCAACGCGATGAATCTCAATGGTTCCTTCGTGATGCACCCCCGTTGCACGAAGGCGGTCCACGATGTCGTTGGCAGCCTCACGAGGTAGGTCAGCGAGAATCAAGTCCCCGGTGGGCCGGACGGCAGCACCGCGCACCAACGCTAATCCGCTCACACACTGATCATCCTCGAGCACCCGAATGACATCGTCGGTCAGGCCCGAAGGCGACAGGACCCGCAGTTGCAGCATTGCCCCAGTGTGAGCCATACCGGTGAGCGGACCTTGAACCGGGGCGGGTGTCTCGGCCGCTATCGGCAAGTCGGCTAGATCTTCACGTCAGGAACCGTGCCGCCGAATCCGCGAGATCCAGTAGCGGTTCTGGAAACACACCGAGCGCGAATGTGATCAGCAGTGTCACACCGATCACCGCGACGCTCAGCGCACTGGGTGGCACCACCTCGGGTGCGTCATCGGGTGGATCGGTGAAGAACATCATCACGATCACCCGCACGTAGAAGTAGGCGGCGATTCCGCTGGCGATGACGCCGACGATCACCAATGGGATCGCCCCGCCTTGGCCGGCTGCCTTGAAGACGGCGAACTTGCCGACGAACCCACTGCTCAACGGGATGCCAGCAAATGCCAGCAAAAACAGTGAAAAAACCGTACCGGCAACCGGATAGCGCCGGCCCAGGCCCGCCCAGCGGGCCAACGCGGTCTCCTCGGCGCCGTCGCGGCCGCGAACCACACCGATGAAGGCGAACGCCCCGATGGTGCTGAACCCGTAGGCCACCAGATAGAACAGCGTGCCCGTGATCCCGGCCTCGTTGGCGGCGACCACTCCGGTGAGAATGAAACCGGTATGGGCCACCGCCGAGTACGCGAGCATGCGTTTGACGTCCCTCTGGGTCACCGCGGCAATAGTGCCGAGGACCATGGTCAGGATCGCGATGGCCCACAACATCGGACGCAACTGATCCTTGAGTTCCGGCACAGCGACGTAGAGCAGTCGCATCAGGGTGCCGAATGCGGCGATCTTGGTAGCCGCCGCCATGAACGCGGTGATCGGTGTGGGCGCACCCTGATACACATCGGGTACCCAGGCTTGGAACGGCACCGCGCCGACCTTGAACAGCAGGGCCGCAGCCACCAGTCCGGTACCGATGAGCGCAAGGCCCCTGCTGCCTGAACCTGTGCCGATGGCCGCCGCGATACCGGTCAAGCTCAGGGTGCCGGCGTAGCCGTACAGCAGTGCCATGCCGTAGAGGAAGAATGCCGACGAGAAGGCACCCAGCAGAAAGTATTTGAGCGACGCCTCCTGGGACAGTAGGCGCCGGTGCCGGGCCAGGCCGCACATCAGGTACAGCGGCAGCGAGAACACCTCAAGAGCGATGAACATGGTCAGTAGGTCATCGGCAGCGGGGAACAGCATCATGCCGCCGACGGCGAACATCATCAGTGGGAAAACCTCGGTCTGCGCGATCCCGGCCTTGGTCGCGACCTTCTCGGCGAGGCTGCCCGGGATCGCTGATGCCTGCGCGGTGAATGCGTCCAAACCCGAAGCGGACGAATCGGATCCGCCGCGGCGCTCAGCGATCAGCAGCACCCCCAGTACCGCAGTGAGCAGGATGGCTCCCTGTAGGACCAGTGCCGGCCGATCCACGGCGACCGCTCCCACCGCCGCCAACGATCCGGCGCCGGCGCCCAGGGTTGTGTAGGTCCGCACCAGTGCGGCCAAGGCCACCACCAGGCCGGCCAGGCTGAGTACCACCTGAATTCCGTAGCGGCTTCGCCGCGATGCGAAGGCTTCCACCAGCACGCCGACGATCGCGACACCGAACACGATCAGCACCGGCGACAGCACGCCGTATTCAATGCTGGGGGCGATCATCGCGACCCTCCCGCGGTCAGTGCGGGCGCGGGGTCGGACTGGTGTATCGACGTCAGTGTGTGATCGACCGCCGGGTTGATGACGCCCAGTGCGATGTTGGGGTACAGGCCGAGTGCGACGAGCAGTGCGATCAACGGCGCCACCACCAGAAGTTCGCGCGGCCGAAGATCACTGACGCTCTCGTTGCCCTGGGTGACCGGGCCGGTCATCATCCGTTGATACATCCACAGCACGTAGACCGCGGAGAGCACCAGGGACAGCGCGGCGATCACCGCGAACACCGGGTACCGGGTGAACGTTCCGATGAGGACGAGTAGTTCGGAGACGAAGGGCCCCATGCCGGGCATGGCCAGGCTCGCTAATCCGGCTACCAGGAAGGTGCCTGCCAGCACTGGCGCAACCTTCTGCACTCCGCCGTAGGCGGCGATCGTTCGGGTGCCGCGGCGACTGACCAGAAAGCCCGCAATGAGGAACAGTGCCGCGGTGGAGATGCCGTGGTTGACCATGTACAGCGTGGACCCGGATTGACCCTGGCTGGTCATGACGAAGATGCCCAGGATGATGAACCCGAAGTGGCTGATCGAGGTGTAGGCGATCAACCGGATGACATCGGTCTGCCCGATGGCCACGACCGCGCCGTAGATGATGCCGACGACGGCCAGCGTAATGATCGCCGGACGGAAAAGCATTGCCGAATCAGGGAAAAGCGGAAGGCAGTAGCGCAGCATGCCGAAGGTCCCGACCTTGTCCATCACCGCCATCATCAGCACCGCCGAGGCCGGGGTGGCCTGGACGGCCGCATCGGGTAGCCAGCGGTGCAGTGGCCACAGTGGTGCCTTGACCGCGAAGGCGAACATGAAGCCACCGAACAACATGTTCGCCACCGCGGGCTGGATGACGAATGAGCCCGACGAGACCGCGTCGGAGATCTTGCGGAAGTCGAAGGTGCCACCGTCGAACGCTGTCGCATGCGAGGTCACCACATACAACCCGACCAGGGCCGACAGCATGATCAGGCCACCGAAGAGGTTGTACAGCAGGAACTTCACCGCCGCCTTCGAGGTGGCGGGGTTGCGGGCGCCGAATCCGCCGATGAGGAAGTACATCGGGATCAGCATCGCTTCGAAGAACACATAGAACAGCAGGATGTCGAGCGAGACGAGTGACATCAGCACCATGCCCTCGGCTGCGAGCATCAGCGCGACGTAACCCTGTGGTGCGCGGCCGGACAGACCGGAGCGGTAATCGACGTCGTTCCAGCCCGCAATCAGCAGCAGGGGCATTAGTGCCGCGGTGAGGACCACCAGAGCAAGGGCGATTCCGTCGACGCCAAGGATGTAGCCGGTGCCGAAATACGTGATCCAGGTGTGGTTTTCGACGAATTGGTAGCGCTCACCGGCCGGATTGAAGCGCACGGCGAGGACTGCGGTGACGGCGAGCACCGCCAGCGATACCGCGAGTCCGGTGTACTTGGCCGTCTCGCGCTGCGAAGCCGGCAGGCCGATGATGATCGCCGCGCCGATGAGCGGTAGTGCCCACAACAGCGTCAGCAACGGGAAGTTCGTCACAGGCTCACCGCCACATCGCCGTGATCAGGACCGCACCCGCGATCAGCGCGGTACCGGCCAGCATCGACAGCGCATAGGTGCGGGCGAACCCGGTCTGCAGACCGCGCAACCCGTCGGAGAACCGGGTCACCAACGCCGCGACGCCGACGACACTGCCTTCGATGACGAGATCATCGACCAATGTCATCGCCTTGGTGACCCGTTGGCCGGTGCGCATGAATACCGCTTCGTTGACTGCGTCCCCGTACAGATCGCGCCGAGCGGCGACGGTCAGGGCCGACACATCCTGCGGAGCGATCTCGGAAACCTCGCGCATCGCGTACTGCCGGTAGGCGATCGCCACACCGACGGCCACCGCGCCGAGTGCAGCCGCGGTGATGACCCAGGCCGGGATGACATGCACCGCTTCATGGCTTCCGACAACGGGTTCGAGCCAGTCCTGCAGTCGGTGGCCCATCGAGAGGGCGGCGCCGGCTCCGATCGAGCCGAGCGCCAGCAGCACCATGGGTGCCGTCATGACCGCCGGTGACTCGTGGGGGTGCGTGGCCGTTTCTTCCCCCGAGGCTTCGCTTGCCCCCAGGGGAGCGTTCCAGCGCGGCGTACCGAAGAACGTCAGCAGCATCACCCGGGTCATATAGAACGCGGTGATCGCCGCACCCAGTAGGGCAGCACCGCCCAGCAGAATGCCCTTGAGTCCGCCTGCGCCGAAGGCGGCTTCGATGATGGCGTCCTTGGAGAAGAACCCGGCGAACGGGGGGACGCCGATGATCGCCAGGTAGCCGAGTCCGAAGGTGACGAAGGTGATCGGCAGCAGCGTGCGCAGTCCGCCGAAGCGGCGCATATCGGTCTCGTCATTGGTGGCGTGCATCACCGAGCCTGCGCCGAGGAACAGCCCGGCTTTGAAGAAGCCGTGGGTGAGCAGGTGCAGGATCGCCACCGCGTAGCCGGCGGGTCCGAGTCCGGCGGCGAGCACCATGTAGCCGATCTGGCTCATCGTTGATGCCGCCAGAGCCTTCTTGATGTCGTCTTTGGCGCAACCGATAATTGCACCGAACAGCAGTGTCACCGCGCCCACGATCAGCACTGCGGTCTGTGCGGTCGGCGCCAGGTTGAATATCGGCCCCGCTCGCACGATCAGATACACCCCGGCGGTCACCATCGTCGCGGCGTGGATCAGGGCAGAGACCGGGGTGGGGCCCTCCATGGCGTCACCGAGCCAGGACTGCAGTGGAACCTGCGCGCTCTTGGCACAGGCGCCCAGAAGCAGCAGCAGGCCGATGGCGTTGAGGGTGCCTCCGCTCATCCGCGGTGCGGCACTGAACACCGTGTCGAAGTCCAGCGACCCGACTGTGGAGAACATCACCATCACCGCGATCGCCAGGCCCACATCGCCGACCCGGTTGACCACGAACGCCTTCTTGGCCGCCGCGGCCGCGCTGGGTTTGTAGGACCAGAATCCGATCAGCAGATAGGACGCCAGGCCGACCCCCTCCCAACCCAGGTAGAGGACCAGGAAGTTGTCGGCCAGCACCAGGAGCAGCATGGCGGCGACGAACAGGTTGAGGTAGGCGAAGAATCGGCGACGATCCGGGTCATGCGCCATGTAGCCGATCGAGTAAATATGGATCAGCGCACCCACGCCGGTGATCAGCAGCACGAAGCAGATCGACAGGGCATCGACACTCACGCTGAAGTCCACGTTCAGCGCACCTGAGGAGACCCAGGAGAACAGCACGTCCTGAACCTTCCGGTCCTCAGACGGTCGAGAGAGCAAGTGGGTGAAGAGGGTTATCCCGCAGACGAATGAGCCCAGGACTGTCGCGCACCCCAGCAGGTGTCCCCACGCATCGGTGGCGTGGCGACCCAGCAGCAGGATCACCGCCCCGGCCAGGGGCAGCGCGAAGGTCAGCCAGAGCACCGTGGTCATATCAGTGCCGCAGCAGATGGGATTCGTCCACGTCGGCATTGCGACGGGATCGGAAGATGGTGACGATGATGGCCAGTCCGACGACCACCTCGCAGGCAGCTACCACCATGGTGAAGAAGGCCACGGCCTGCCCGTCGAGTGTGCCGTGCTGGCGGGCGAAGGTGACAAACGCGAGGTTGCCGGCGTTGAGCATCAACTCGATACACATGAACATGACGATCGCGTTGCGCCGCAGCAGAACTCCGGTCGCACCGATGGTGAACAGCAGTGCCGAGAGGTAGAGGTAGTTTTCCGGGTTCACTGGCGGCCTCGCAGGGTGACACTCACCGAGGACTCGTCATCGGATCCGTCGGGCAGTCGGGCCATGGTGTCGACGGCGTTATGGCGTGCATAGACACCCGGGTTGGGCAGCGGGGTGGCGCGACTACCGTCGCGGAATCGTTCGACGGCCAACTCGCGCTGAGTCTTGCGGGGTTCGAAGCGTTCCCGGTGCGCCAGCACCATCGCCCCCAGTGCGGCAGTGATCAACAGTGCGCTGGTCAGTTCGAACGCCCACAGATTGCGGGTGAAGATCAGATCGGCCAGGCCCTCGACGTTACCGCCTTCATTGGCTGCGGTCAGGCCGGCGAAGTCGGATGTGGTCATGGTGCCGATGCCGGCAGCCAGCAGTAGTCCGAAGCCAAGTCCGGCGGCGATGGCCGCAAACCGTTGTCCTCGAATGGTTTCCACCAGCGACTGTGCCGAGTCGACGCCGATGAGCATCAACACAAATAGGAACAGCATCATCACCGCGCCGGTGTAGACCACGATCTGGACAACGCCGAGGAACGGCGCATCCTGCGCCATATAGATCGCCGCCAGCGAGATCATCGTTGTCGCCAGGAAGATCGCCGCGTAGACCGCCTTGGGTGCGGCGACCACACCGATGGCGCCGGCTACCGCGATTGCACCGAATACCCAGAATGCGATCGCTTCCGCGGTGGTGGTGCGGGTCAGCGCCTCGGCGGCCAGCACGGTGATGTCCGGAGTCACCGGATCACCTCCGGGTCTGCTCCGGTGACGCGACCGAGGTAGTAGTCCTCGTCGGTGGTACCGGGGGCCATCGGGTGCGGTGGCTGCTCCATACCGCCTTGCAGCGGTGCCAGCAGTTTGTCCTTGCCGAAGATCAGATCCTGGCGGTTGTCATCGGCGATCTCATAGACGCTTGTCATCGTCAGCGCCCTGGTGGGGCAGGCCTCGATGCACAACCCGCATCCGATACAGCGCAGATAGTTGATCTGGTAAACCCGGCCGTACCGTTCGCCGGGGGAGAAGCGTTCCGTTTCGGTGTTGTCGGCGCCTTCGACATAGATGGCATCGGCCGGACAGGCCCAGGCGCACAGTTCGCAGCCGATGCACTTCTCGAGTCCATCGGGATAGCGGTTGAGTTGGTGGCGGCCGTGGTAGCGGGGCGCCACCGGCCCCGGCTTCTCCGGGTACTCCTCGGTGATGGGCTTTTTGAACATCGTTCCGAAGGTCACGCCGAAGCCGGCGATGGCTTCGATGAACTTGGGCATGTGCCTAGGCACGGACGGCCTCCTTGGTCGGCATCGGCGGCACCGGGAATGATCCTTCGGCCGGCGGAGGGGGTGGCGGAACCTTGCTGCGAATCCGCTTGCCGCGCAATGTCAACAGTCCCACCACTATCGCGAGCAGCACTGCGGCGGCGATCAGGTTGGGCCCGATTCCGTCGATGTGCGCGTTGCGCAGAACGGCGACGACCAGGATCCATACCAGCGAAATCGGGATCAGCAGTTTCCAGCCCAACGCCATGAACTGGTCGTAACGCAGTCGGGGGAGCGTTGCGCGCAGCCACATGAAGACGAACAGAAACGCCCACACCTTGGCGATGAACCACAGCAATGGCCACCATCCGGTGTTGGCGCCGTCGATCAGGCTGATCGGCCAGGGCGCCCGCCAGCCTCCGAGGAACAGGGTGCTGGCCAGCGCCGAAACCGTGGTCATGTTCACGTATTCGGCGAGCATGAACATCGCGAACTTCAGCGACGAGTACTCGGTATGGAAGCCGCCCACCAGTTCACCCTCGGCTTCGGGGAGATCGAATGGCGCCCGGTTGGTCTCACCCACCATGGAGGTGAGGTACACCGCGAACGACGGCAGCAGCAGGAAAACATACCAGGTGTTGGTCTGCATATCGACGATTCCCGAGGTGGACATCGTGCCGGAGTAGATGAACACCGCGGCGAAGCACAACGCCATCGCGATCTCGTAGGAGATCACCTGGGCGCTGGAACGCAGGCCGCCGAGCAGTGGGTAGGTGGAACCGGACGACCAGCCGGCCAGCACGATGCCGTACACCCCGATCGAGGTGACGGCCAAGACGAACAGCACGGCTACCGGCAGGTCGGTGAGTTGTAGCGGGGTGTCGTGGCCGAATACCGACACCACCGGACCCAAGGGAATGACCGAGAACGCCATGATGGCCGGGATGACCGCGATGATCGGCGCCAAAAGGTAAATCGGCTTGTCGACACCGGCCGGCGTCAGGCCTTCCTTGAGTGCGAGTTTGATGCCGTCGATCAGCGACTGCAGTAGCCCGTACGGGCCAACCCGGTTGGGGCCGTAGCGCATTTGCATGCGGCCCAGCAGTTTGCGCTCGGCCAGTATCGCCACCAGCACAGTCAGCAGCAGGAACGCGAAGACCGCGATTGCCTTCGCGAGGATCAGCCACCACGGGTCGTGGCCGAACACCGTCGGATCCGGATAGGTCTTCACGGTGCGCTCCCTGCTTCGATGTGCACGACCGCGCCGATGGTCACGCCGAGTTGGCTGTGTACGGCACTGCCCGGTGAGTTCAGCGGCAGCCACACCACGCCGTCGGCCATATCGCTGATGGCCAACGGCAGGCTCACCGATCCGCGCCCGGTGGAGACCGTCACCGGTTGGCCCTCTGCGGCACCGATACCGGCCGCGGTCACCGCGGATAGTCGAGCTACCGACGGCCGCGCAGTACCGGCCAGATGGGGCTCACCGTCCTGTAGGCGCCCGGCGTCTAACAACATCCGCCAGCCCGCCAATACTGCTTCACCTGCCTGTAGCGAAACCGCGGCGCGAGATTCGGTACCGGGTGTGGTTGGTCGATCGCCGTCCCAGGTGCCCAGCCGGGCCATCTCCTCGCGGACCTGTTCGACGGTGCGGAACCCGAGGTCGATCCCGAGTTCGTCGGCCAGGATCTGCAGCACCCGCAGGTCTGATGCGGCATTGGAGGTCAGTGCGGGATCGAAAGGGCGGATTCGGCCCTCCCAGTCGGTGAATGAACCGGACTTCTCGATGACCGGCGCAATCGGGAACACGATGTCGGCCAGTGCGGTGATGGCGGAGGAGCGCAACTCCAGGCTGATGACGCATCCGGTGGCCTCAATGGCGGCCAAGGCATCGTGTGGGTCGGTGAGGTCGGCGGGTTCGACGCCGGCGATCAGAAGCGTGTCGAGATCGCCGTGAGCGGCGGCCGACAGCATGGCACCGCTGTCGCGGCCCGGCTGGCCGGGCAACTGGTCGGCACTCCAGAACTCGGTGAGCTGTTGGCGGGCAAGGGAATCGGCGACCGGTCGCCCGCCCGGCAACAGGTTGGGCAGGCAGCCCGCATCGAGCGCGCCGCGTTCACCGGCCCGCCGCGGAATCCAGGCCAGCGCCGCGCCGGTGGCATCGGAAAGCCTGGCGGCCGCCGACAGTGCGCCCGGACTGGTGGCGAGTCGTTCGCCGACGAGGATGACCGCCCCCGGTTGGGCCAGCAGTGCCTCGCCCGCCAGTGCATCCAGGGCAGCGGCTTCGGCACCCGGAACGGTCTGGATGACACGGGCATCGAGTTTGGTTGATCCGCGTGACGCGAATGGTGCGATCGTCAGCACCTGCAGATGGTCTTTACGGACCGCCTTACGCAGACGCAGGAAGACAATCGGTGACTCGTCCTCGGGCTCAAACCCGGCCAGCAGTACCGCGGGCGCGGTTTCGAGGTCGCTGTATGAGACGTTGCGCTGTCCGGCCACGCGTGCGGCCAGGAAGTCACTTTCCTCGGCCGAGTGTGGGCGGGCCCGGAAGTCGATATCGTTGGTGCGCAGCGCTATTCGCGTGAATTTGGAATAGGCATAGGCATCCTCGGTAGTGACGCGTCCGCCTACCAGCACTCCGGTACGGGTGTTCGACAGTGCCGCGGCAGCCCGGCCGATGGCTTCCGGCCACGATGCTGCACGCAGATTGCCGTCGTCGTCGCGCACCATCGGGGTGGTGATGCGGTCACCCTGCTGGGTGTAGGTGAAGGCCCACCTGCCCTTGTCGCAGTTCCACTCCTCGTTGACCGCGGGATCATCACCGGCAAGGCGACGCAGCACTACACCGCGACGATGGTCAGTGCGCTGCGCGCAGCCCGAGGCGCAGTGTTCGCAGACGCTGGGTGAGGAGACCAGGTCGAACGGCCGGGCCCGGAACCGGTAGGCGGCGCCGGTGAGCGCCCCGACCGGACAGATCTGCACGGTGTTGCCGCTGAAGTAGGAGTCGAACGGTTCCCCGGCCGCGATGCCGACCTGCTGGAGCGCCCCGCGTTCGAGAAGTTCGATGAACGGGTCGCCGGCGATCTGATTGGAGAACCGGGTGCAACGGGCGCAGAGCACGCAGCGCTCCCGATCCAGTAGCACTTCGGTGGACAGGTTGATGGGTTTGGGGAAGGTGCGCTTGATATCGATGAACCGGGTTTCGGTGCGGCCGCTGGACATGGCTTGGTTCTGCAGCGGGCACTCACCGCCCTTATCGCAGACCGGGCAGTCCAGGGGGTGGTTGATCAGCAGCAATTCCATGACCCCGTGTTGCGCGGCCTCGGCGGCCGCCGAGGTGCACTGGGTGCGCACCACCATTCCCTCGGTGACGGTGGTGGTGCAGCTGGCCAGGGGCTTGCGCTGGCCCTCGACCTCGACCAGACACTGCCGGCAGGCCCCGACCGGCTCGAGCAGCGGATGGTCACAGAACCGGGGGATCTGCACGCCGATGAGCTCGGCGGCTCGAATCACCAAGGTGCCCTTGGGAACCGAGAGCGTGGTGTCGTCGATGGTGATGGTGACCAGGCCGACCGGGGGTGCGTCGGCTGTGCCGGTCTCAGGTGCCTGGGTCATGCGCCCACTCCCTCTGGTGCGGACAGCATGGACGCGTACGGATCAAACGGGCAGCCGCCACCCAGGTGTGCTTCGTATTCGGCCCGGAAGTACTGCAGTGAACTGATGACCGGTGCGGCGGCGCCGTCACCCAGCGCGCAGAACGACTTGCCGTTGATCGTGTCGGAGATGTCGAGCAGGGTGCCGAGGTCCTCCGCGGTGCCGCGGCCGTCTTCGAGACGTTCGTAAATCTGCGCCAGCCAGTAGGTGCCTTCCCGGCAGGGTGTGCACTTTCCGCACGATTCGTGGGCGTAGAACTGCGTCCAGCGGCGCACCGCCCGCACGACGCAGGTGGTCTCGTCGAAGATCTGCAGTGCCTTGGTGCCGAGCATCGAATCCACCGACGCCATCCCCTCGTAATCCAGCGGGACGTCGACGTGTTCGGCGGTCAGCAGCGGGGTCGACGATCCGCCGGGTGTCCAGAACTTCAGCTCGTGGCCCGCCCGCACACCGCCGGCGTAGTCGAGTAGTTCACGCAGCGTGATACCCAGCGGTGCCTCGTACTGGCCCGGCCGGTTGACGTGACCGGACAGCGAGTACAGCGTGAAACCGGGCGACTTCTCGGTTCCCATGGATTTGAACCAGTCCACTCCGTTGGCCAGGATGGGCGGCACGCTGGCAATCGATTCGACGTTGTTGACCACGGTCGGGCAGGCATAGAGTCCGGCCACCGCCGGGAACGGCGGACGCAGCCGTGGCTGACCGCGGCGGCCTTCCAGGGAGTCCAGCAGTGCGGTCTCTTCACCGCAAATATAGGCGCCGGCACCCACGTGCACGATCAGTTCGAGGTCGAAACCTGAACCCAAGACGTTCGTGCCCAGATAGCCGGCGTCGTAGGCCTCGGCGACGGCGGCCTGCAGTCGGCGCAGCACCGGCACCACCTCGCCGCGGAGATAAATGTATGCGTGACGGGCACGGATGGCGTAGGCCGCGATGATCGCACCCTCGATGAGGAAATGCGGAGTGGTCAACATCAGTGGCGTGTCTTTACAGGTGCCGGGCTCGGACTCGTCGGCGTTGATCACCAGGTAGTGCGGCTTGGCCGAATTCTGGTCGATAAACGACCATTTCGTTCCGGTCGGGAACCCTGCACCGCCGCGGCCGCGCAGCCCGGAATCCTTGACGAGGTTGATGACATCGTCGGGCGCCATGCTCAGCGCGCGACGCAATCCCTGATAGCCGTCGTGACGTAGATAGGTCTGCAACGTCCACGGTTGTGGGTCATCCCAGAAACGGCTCAGGACCGGAGTCAGCGGTGTCATGTGGTCTCCCCGGGTGCGCTCATGCCGAGTTCGTGTGCGATGCGAAGGCCGGCCAGGGTGGGCGTGCCGGGGCCACTGTCGTCGGCGACGTGCGGGCCCAGGCCGGCTAGGGTTCGCGCGGTCTGGCGGAAGCTGCACAGCGGGCCGCCGCGGCTTGGTTGGACGGCGGCGCCGTTCCGCAGTGAGCTGACGAGTTCGGTTGCGCTGGAGGTGGTTTGGTTATCAAAGAACTCCCAGTTCACCATGACGACGGGGGCGTAGTCACAGGCGGCGTTGCACTCGATGTGCTCCAGGGTGATCTTGCCGTCGCTGGTGGTCTGTCCGGCGTGCACTCCGAGTTCGGCCTCGAGGACCTCGAGGATCGCGTCACCGCCCATCACCGCGCACAGTGTGTTGGTACATACCCCGACCAGATACTCGCCGGTGGGTGTGCGCCGGTACATCGAATAGAAGGTGGCCACCGCGGTGACTTCGGCGGGGGTCAGGTCCAGTTGGCTCGCGCAGAAGCCGATTCCGGCGCCGGTCAGGTAGCCGTCCTCGGCCTGGACCAGATGCAGCAGTGGCAGCAGCGCGGAACGGGACTCGGGGTAGCGCGTGATGATGGCGGCGGCGTCGGCGGCCAGCCGTTGAGTGACCTCGGCCGGATAGGAATCCGGCCCGCCGATTGGTGGGCCGGATTCGTCGGGTCGCGGCCCGAGGGTCAGGTCCACACTCATCGGTGCCCACTGCTCTTCGCGCGAGCGCTCATCGGTGCCCACTGCTCTTCGCGCGAGCGCTCATCGGTCCACGCCCCCCATGACCGGATCAATGCTGGCGACCGCGGCGATCACGTCGGCGACCATGCCGCCCTCGCACATCGCCGCCACCGCTTGCAGATTGGTGAAGCTGGGATCGCGGTAGTGCACGCGGTAGGGGCGGGTGCCGCCGTCGGAGACCATGTGAACCCCGAGTTCGCCACGCGGTGATTCGACGGCGGTATAGACCTGTCCGGCCGGCACCCGAAAGCCTTCGGTGACGAGTTTGAAGTGGTGGATCAGACCCTCCATCGAGGTGCCCATGATCTTGGCGATATGTTCCGGCGAATTGCCGAGGCCGTCGGGGCCGAGTGTCAGATCCGCCGGCCAGGCCAGCTTCTTGTCCTCGATCATCACCGGACCCGGCTCCAGGCGCTGAAGGCACTGCTCGACGATCTTCAGCGACTCGCGCATCTCGCCGATGCGAATCAGGTAGCGGCCGTAGCAATCGGCGCCGGTATCGGTGACGACGTTGAAGTCGTAGTTTTCGTAACCGCAATAGGGTTGCGACTTGCGAAGGTCGTGCGGCAGACCCGTGGAGCGCAGCACCGCGCCGGTCATCCCGAGCGCCATGCATCCGGTCAGGTCCAGGTAACCGACGCCCTGGGTGCGGGCTTTGAAAATGTAATTCTCGGTCATGAGCTCTTCGAGTTCGGTGAGCCGTCCAGGCAAAATCTTCAGCAACTCCGTCACCCGCGCCGCGCCGTCATCGGGCAGGTCGGCGGCCAGACCGCCGGGCCGGATGAAGGCGCTGTTCATCCGAAGCCCGGTGATCGCCTCGAAGACGCTCAGGATCAGTTCGCGTTCCCGGAACCCGAAGAACATCACCGTCATCGCACCCAGTTCCATACCGCCGGTGGCCAGTGCGACCAGGTGCGAGGAGATCCGGTTGAGTTCCATCAGCATCACCCGGATCACCGAGGCGCGCTCCGGAATATCGTCGGTGATGCCGAGTAGCCGTTCCACGCCCAGGCAGTAGGCGGTCTCATTGAAGAACGGTGACAGGTAATCCATCCGGGTTACGAACGTCACACCCTGGGTCCAGTTGCGGAACTCCAGGTTCTTCTCGATGCCGGTGTGTAGAAAGCCGATGCCGCAACGGGCTTCAACGACCGTCTCGCCCTCGATCTCGAGGATCAGCCGCAGCACGCCGTGCGTCGAGGGGTGCTGCGGGCCCATGTTGACCACGATGCGTTCACCGGCCAGGCCTTCACGAGCGGCGGTGACAATCTCGTCCCAGTCCTGACCACCCAGGGTGATCACGGTGTCGTCGACGCTCATCAGTGGTACGACCTGCGCTGGTCGGGCGGTGGGATCTCGGCGCCGTGATACTCCACGGGCACACCGCCGAGTGGATAGTCCTTGCGCTGTGGGTGGCCCACCCAGTCATCGGGCATCTCGATCCGGGTCAGACCCGGATGGCCGTCGAAGATGATGCCGAAGAAGTCATAGGTCTCGCGCTCGTGCCAATCGCAGGTGGGATAGACCGAGAACAGCGACGGGATATGGGGATCGGCATCTGGGCAGGCCACTTCGAGCTGGATCCGCCGATTGTGGGTGATCGACAACAGCGGGTAGAACGCGTGCAGTTCGCGGCCGGCGTCATCGGGATAGTGCACACCCGATACACCGCAACATAATTCGAACCGAAGCTGCTCATCATCACGCAGCGCAGAGGCGACGAGCGGGAGGTGTTCGCGTCGGATCTCGAACGTCAACTGGTCGCGGAATACGATGATGCGTTCGACGGCGGCCTCGAACGCGTCCGCGCCCAGGACCTCGATGAGCCGGTCGGTCACCTCGTCGAAATAGCCGCCGAAGGGCCGCACCGTGCTGCCCGGCAGGGTGACCTGGCGGACCAGCCGACCATAACCGGAGGTGTCCCCACTGCCGTTAATGCCGAACATACCGCGGCGCTCGACGATCACCTCGTCTTCGCCGACCGGCCCGGTCACCGCAGTAACCCCTTGAGTTCGAGGGTGGTGGGGGCGCCCAGCGCAGCCTTCTCGGCCGCGGCCACCGCCTCGGCGCGGTGTACGCCCAGTGGCATCTCGGCGATCTTGGCGTGTAGTGCGAGGATGGCGTGCAGCAGCATCTCCGGCCGTGGCGGACAGCCGGGAAGATAGATATCGACGGGCACGACGTGATCGACGCCCTGAACGACCGCGTAGTTGTTGAACATCCCGCCACTGGAGGCGCAGACCCCCATGGCCAGCACCCATTTGGGTTCGGCCATCTGGTCGTAGACCTGACGTAGCACCGGCGCCATCTTCTGGCTGACCCGGCCGGCCACGATCATCAGGTCGGCCTGACGTGGGGTGGCCGAGAACCGTTCCATACCGAATCGGGAGATGTCATAGCGCGGAGACGCCGTTGCCATCATTTCAATTGCGCAGCAGGCCAACCCGAATGTGGCAGGCCACAGCGACCCCTTTCGGGCGTACCCGGCGACCTTCTCGACGGTGGACAGCAGAATGCCGGCCGGCAGTTGTTCTTCTAGTCCCACTCGAGACCACCTCGGCGCCACACGTAGGCATAGGCGACGAACACCGTCGCCATGAAGATCGCCATCTCAACTAGTGCAAAGGTGCCCAACCGCTCGAAGGACACCGCCCAGGGGTAAAGGAACACGATTTCGATATCGAAGACGATGAACAGCATTGCTGTCAGGTAGTACTTGATGGGGAAGCGCTGGCCGATCTGATCGCCGGGCATCGGCTCCATACCGCACTCGTAGGCTTCCAGCTTGGCCCGGTTGTACCGGCGGGGACCGATGATCAGTGCGGTCGCGACGGAAAACACCGCGAAGGCGGCCGCAAAGACCCCCAGCACCAGGATCGGTGTGTAGAGGTTCATGCCGCTGTTTTACTCCTCATTCCGGCGCCTGATGTGATGAGAGGTTCAGCCTAGCGGTGGGTCACTGCGCCGGTGTGCGCATCAGGCCAACCACCGCATCGCCGAGCCGAATCGGGTCGATCGGATGCGGCACCGCGGCCTCCGCGCGTGACCACTTGGCCAGCCAGGCGTCGTCGGCCCGGCCGGTCAGCACCAGCACCGGCGGGCAATTGGTGATCTCGTCTTTAAGCTGTTTGGCGATCCCCATACCGCCCACCGGGGAGGCCTCGCCGTCAAGGATGACCAGATCGAACCCGCCGGCATCCAGGAGTTGGATGACCATGGGTCCGGTCGCCACATCGGTGTAGGTCAGTTCCGGCAGTTCGGGATGGATGCGCGTGCCCAGGGCAAGCCGGACCTGCTCGCGGGTGCGGGCGTTGCTGCTGTAGACCAGGAGATGCAACGGCTGCTGGCTGGGCATACGGGCGATGTTAGCCCGAAAGCTCCCGCTGATCAGAGCGTTTCGGGGTAGCACCTATGTCTTGACGAACACGGCGTCGGCGATCAGCGTGACGGTCGCCGGGATCATGCCCATGGTGTTACCGGTGACACCCCAGCGCGTCCGGTCGACCTGTGTGCGGGCATTCACCTGCACGGTACCGTCGCCCAGCGGGGTGACCGTGGCCGTCAGCGGCAATGGCAGTACTGCATCGCGGACGCGCAGTGTCGCGTCCAGCGAACCGTCGGCCCCGAGACCGTTCACCTCGACGGTGATCAGGGGGAAATTCGCGGCATCGAAGAAGTCGGGCGAACATAGGTGCTCGTCGCGCTTGCCGATGCCGGTTTTCACCGAGGCCGCCCGGATCTGGAGACGCCCGGATACCGCGCCGCCGGCGGCGATACTGCCCTCGCCGGTGGCGTCAGTGAACCGGCCGTTGACCGGGACCAGTCCCCACAGGGTCTTGCTGGAAAACTTGATCGCGGAGCGATCGGGGACCAGGGTCCAGGTTCCGGAGGACGCGGGGTCGGTGAGCATGCGGGGAAGTGTCATATCAGGCGAGCGTAGGCCTCGTCAGGGGAGCCAGATCAGCTGGATCGAGGTATTCACCCGATCCGGGTGATGAGTCGGCCAGTACCGCGGCGTCGCCGTCCTCGATTGCGCCGAACATCCGGTCGGCGATGTCGTTCGTCGGTGCTGCCGTCACGGTGATCCTATCCGGTGATAACATTGATATCAGGAGGTAGATGCTATGGCCGACGTTTTGATCAGAGGGCTTTCCGAAGCCGCTGTCGCCCGAATCGACGCCGAAGCCGCATCTCGCGGACTGTCGCGGAACGAGTTTCTGCGGCGCAGATTCGAGGCTGAGCGGCCCCCCTCAACCCCGGCCGGCGAACTCACCATTGCAGATCTTCGCCGCGCCGCGGAGGCGGTCGCCGATCTCGATGATCCGCAGGTGATGGATGCCGCGTGGCGATGACCACCTGGCTCATCGACAAGTCGGCCTATGCACGCCTCGCTGATTCGGCTGATGCGCAAACGTGGATCGACCGAGTCCAACGGGGGATGGTGCGCATCAGCACCGTGACACGTCTGGAAGTCGGGTACTCGTTCCGTACCGCCGCTGATGCCCGCCGTGAAGTCGCTGTGCCGCCGCTGTCGCTGATGCCGGTGGAGTACCTGACCCCGGCAATGGAGGACCGGGCGGTCGACGTTCAGTTACTCCTGGCAGACCGAGGCCAGCATCGCGCTCCGTCGATACCCGACCTCCTGGTGGCGGCTGCGGCCGAATTATCCGGTCTGACAGTCCTAGCGCTCGACAAGGACTTTGATCTGATTGCTGAGATTACCGGGCAACTCGTCGAACGACTTCGCTTGTCCGCGTGAGGTATTCACGGTTCAGTCGTCGTAGCCGGGGTGGGCGACCGTTAGCCGTTGCCTTACCACTTCGCGAAGGCAACTCATAACCTCGGAGTCGCGGCCGTCGAGTTCTCCGGCGCGGATGGCGGTCGCGAGTGCGGCCTCGTCTGCGTAGCCCAGTAGATCCGGGCGGCCACTAACGTCGAGGATTTCCCGCTCGACAATCCGCAGCGCGTTGGCCGCGACAAGGGCGTGGAAGTTGACCGCCCCGGTGGTGGTGGAGCGCACCTCGCCATCGAGGAACTCAGCGACGGCGGCGACGAGTTCGGCGGCGGAGGGCCTACCGAAAAGCTCGCTCACAGTGCAGCCTCCAGCAGATCCAGGACATCCCACTCGGTCTCGCAGACCCGTCGGCCGATGGTGGCCAGTTCTACCGACCGGGTCTGACCGGACAGGTGGCGCTCGGCCTGGTATCGACAGATGATGCCCCACTTCAGCGTCCCCAGCACCTGCCACCAGAGCAGCGCCTTGCGGTCGACGGGGGTTCCGCCGGCCTGTTCGTACGC
>Ga0194035_1000733_pt1 | contig 18313 bp, 8 predicted proteins | sample JunL2320m_MetaG_FD_148680 | JGI IMG/M metagenome (GOLD analysis project Ga0194035, IMG submission 148680) | Anoxic zone freshwater microbial communities from boreal shield lake in IISD Experimental Lakes Area, Ontario, Canada - Jun2016-L239-20m | ecosystem: Environmental > Aquatic > Freshwater >...
GTATCGGTAGCGCCCAAACCGCCCGTGGTTAAGCCGCCCAAATACTTGGAGGGTTCGACGATGATGGATGTTTTTCCCATGCGGGAAGCTTGGATAGCGGCGCTGACCCCTGCGGAGGTTCCGCCATAAATAACTACATCAATTGGTTCATCTGCAGCTAATACAGGATGACTTAATAAACAAGGAACAAGCAGAGATAGCAGAATATTTCGCATGGGAATGCCTCGATTAGACGATAAGGATATTAGGATGTTTTGGCTTTCAACAAGTCACGGATCTCGATGAGGAGTTCTTCCTGTTTGGTCAGCACAACTACTGGTTCTTCTTTTTTTACATTCATTATCCATCCGAGAAATTTTACGATAAAGAAAAACATTGCTGCAGCGACGATAAGGAAGTTGATGACTTCTCCCAGAAATACACCGTATGGAATTTCAACCCCATTGAAAACAAAAGTCCAACCTGCATAACCTTTTTCTACCGGGGTGAACAAACTGATAAAGGGCATAAGAATGCTTTTCACCAAAGCTTCAACCACTTTGCTAAATGCGCCACCGATGACCACGCCAATAGCGATATTAATAAAGTTTCCTTTAAATGCGAATTCTCGAAACTCATCCATGATGGATAAAACTTTGGCAGTAGGAACAATAGAAATAACTTTTTGTAATGGGTCCATGACGGAAGACCTTTCATAAGGTTAAAAATCGAATTTAAGCGAGAATGTTTTCAATCACATGCCCGTGAACATCGGTCAATCTGCGATCGATGCCATTATTCCTAACATTAAGCAAAGTATGATCGATACCAAGCAAATGCAAAATGGTTGCATGGATATCATATACCTGAGTAGGATTTTTTCTATCCTGAGGTTTGTACCCAAAATCATCACTAGGGCCATAAGATACACCGCCCTTGATACCGCCACCCGCAAGCCAATTGGTGAAGCAATAGGGATTATGATCGCGGCCTTTTCCCCCTTGAGAAGAAGGCATTCTGCCAAATTCAGTTGTCCAAAGAATGATAGTATCATCAAGAAGGCCACGCTGTTTTAGATCAAGGATAAGTGCAGCAGAGCCCCTAGCCATGCCCATTGCAAGTGGGCCATGATCGCGTTCGATATCTTCATGGCTATCCCAATTACGCCTAGGGAAACCGTTATCGCAACCCGACCAGATTTGCACAAAGCGCACGCCACGCTCCAACAATCTTCGAGCTACCAAGCACTTGCGCGAGAAATGATCGATCTCTTCGATTGCGTTGATTTCCTTATCGAAGGTTTGAACATTATGATCAAGGCCATAAAGCTTGCGGATGTAAGCGGGCTCTTTCGAAATATCCATAGCTTCGGGTGCAGCAAGCTGCATTCTCGCAGCGAGTTCATAGCTTTGAATGCGGGCATTAAGCCTGCTATCGCCTTCCCTAGATTGCAAATGTTCACGGTTGAGTTTACCAAGGATATCAAAGGAAGCGTTGGCGCTAGCCTTAGAAATAAAGTTACCTTGAGCGGCGGGAAATAGATCTTCAATAGGGTTAGGTGCGCCCGGTTTAAGAATCGTTCCTTGATGTTGCGAAGGGAGAAAAGCACTATCCCAATTCTTGGGGCCGTTGCTTGCAAAACCACGATGATCAGGAAGCACCACAAAGGTGGGAAGGTTTTGATTCATACTACCTAGGCCATAACTGACCCAGCAGCCCATACCCGGAAAGCCTGGGTTCTGAAAACCCGTGGCTTGCAGATAAGTAGACTGACTATGAATGCCAGTCTTGCCAACCATGTTGTGAACAAAGGCGATATCATCAACTACATCGCCCAAAGGCGAGACGGTATCGCTAAGCATCTTCCCGGATTTGCCATAGGGTTTGAAATCCCAAATGGGTTTGAGCCAGGGTCCGAGCCCGTTTTGAAACGCTTCGACTTTCTCACCGAAGTCGGAACTCTTACCATGCTGCTTGATGAGTTCTGGTTTGAAATCGAAAAGATCAACATGGCTAGCAGCGCCCGCCATGAAAAGCTGAATGACCCGCTTGGCCTTGGGTGGGTGATGAGGAAGCCCCTGAAGCCCGCCAACTCCTCCTTCATTAAGTGAACCACCAAATGCGGATTGATTTCCGAGCAAGCTAGCAAGAGCAATACCGCCCAATCCTCCACCTGTATTCCAAAGCATCTTGCGTCTGTTCATGCCGGGATTATAAAGGTTCGGGTTTTTATTATTGATGTTCATAGGGCATCCGGTTTAATCAACGAAGGAGAACTCATTGAGATTGAAAAGCACACGGGCCAAGTCTGCGAGCGAATACTGAGCTGCCAGGGCAGTCAAAGATTCAAGTTCAGATTGGGTGGGTTTGCGCCCAAGGGCAATCAGAAAAGCATTTTCAACTTGCTGCTGTTTTGGAAAATCACGCTCTAATCTTTTTGCAAACTCTTTGGATTGCACCAGCATGAAACCATTATTCAAAAGCACCAGTGCCTGCAATGCGGAAAGGCTTTCATTGCGTTTATCCACCAATAAGGAGGGATCTGCGCAATCAAGCGTAGTCATAAAGGGCTGTTGCTGAGAGCGAACGAGAAAGCGGTAAACAGCTCTGCGGAATGATTTTGCATCTTCAGGGTTATGAAGGTGATATTGATAATGTGGCGAGTGCTCGGGTTTTTCAATGACAAAATCTTGGAAGCTAGGTCCAAACATCGCCTCATCAAGTTTGCCCGAAACCTTCAAGACAGAATCGCGAATAGCTTCCGCTTCTAGCTTTTTGCGATTCATGCGCCAGTAATAAACATTATCGGAATCCTTGGCAACGCTATCAGAGTTAATAGCGGAAGATTGCTGATAAGTTGCGCTGGTTAATATCATTCGATGAAGGCGTTTAAGGGATTGACCATTATCGCGGAAGTCGGTTGCAAGCCAATCAAGAAGTTCGGGGTGTGAAGGATCTTTGCCCATCTTCCCGAAATCATTGGGGGTATCAACAATGCCTCTGCCAAAATGCCAGCGCCAAACTCTGTTCACAATCGATCGCCAAACAAGCGGATTTGCATCATGAGTAATCCAGTTGGCAAGAGCAACCCTGCGCAAACCTTCAGGTTCATTTTCTGGAATGGAAAACATTCCCGGAGAATGAGGGAGAGCCGTGATCGCTCTGGGGGAAACAACATCGAGGGGTTTTTCGATATTGCCCCGCTGTAGTAAATGAATGGCGCGAGGCTTGCCACCCGTTGCGCCCGTACCAGCAAAAGCGCCACTTCCAGTGTGAACCGTTCCAGCAAAAACCATTTTAGGCTGGGGCATTTTTACAAGCTGTGCCTTCAATTCAGAAACTTGAGATTTCATGTTTTGAAGTGCGAGCCTATCAGCTTCAGGTACAAGAGTTGCAAGCAACTTATTCTTTTGCTCTTCTAGTGCTGCAGTTTCTTTATTGCTAGTATCAGCACCTTGAAACCAGATACCATCGGTGAGGTTCTTTTTAGCCCAGCGAATGGGGGCCTCTGTAGAATCAAGACTGGTAACCGGAGCGTTTAGGGCAAGATTTTTACCCTTGGCATCAAGCACCTCTACTTCAGCAAGCGCAAGAATATAGTCGTTTTGTCTGGGTGCGAGTTTAGTAGCAACGACTCTAATATACTTTGCTTTTTTCATCCCAATATTAATAGCTACGGGCATCAATCCAGGATTAAGCTGATCTTGCTCACTGGTTTTAAGACTCAAGATCTCAGGCGCTTTGAATGTTGCTTCATCACTAATTTGCACCTGATAGCGAACAGGAAAACCAAAACCGGCACCAATGTTGTTGAACTCATCATGGCAAGCATGCAACACAACCTTATCAATTATCTGAGATTGGGGAAGTTCGATCTGAACCCACTTTGATTCTGATTGCTTGGGGCTAATGCCACTGTGGTAACCAAACGCAGGGTTCTTTCCAACAGATGCTTTTTGCAATTGAGCAATGCGAGAATCAATTTCTGCGAGTTCTTTTCTACCAGGCATCTTTGCTTCGAATGCCTGCATCGCTGCTTCTTGAACTTTGATTTTCTGTTTTAATGATTCAAACTGCAATGCTATTGCAGCATCCGCATGGTAGGGCTTATCCGCACGATCAAGCGCTGCAAACACCGCCTGCATGCCGTAATAATCGGTCTGCAAAATAGGATCAAACTTATGGTTATGGCACTGCGCACACTGAACCGTCATGCTCAGAAAAGTGTTGGCAGTATTGGCAACCATATCATCACGATCGAGATGGCGCGCAACTCTGCCATCGATTTTGCTCTCGGGCACTTCGGCATGACCGATGAAATCCCAAGGGCCAGATGCAATAAAACCCAAAGCTTCGATCCCTTCGGGAGTGCCCGGGAAAAGCATATCACCCGCAAGTTGCTCTGAAACAAATCGGCCATATGGTTTATCTGCATTCAACGAACGAATCACATAATCCCTGTAGGGCCAGGCATTGAGCCTTAGCTTATCTTTGTCGTAGCCATGGGTTTCGCCAAAGTGAACAGCATCAAGCCAATGGCGAGCCCAGCGTTCACCATACTGCGGAGAAGCAAGTAACCGATCAACCAGCTTTTCATAAGCATCAGGCGATTTGTCGTTGAGGAAATTTTGAATCTCTGCGGGTTCAGGAGGAAGACCAGTGACATCAAAATAAACCCTACGCAAAAGTGTAATCTTGGAAGCTTCTTTGGAAGGGCTTAATTCCTTCTGCTGTAACTTGTTCCAAATGAAGGAATCAATCGGGTTTTTGACCCATTGAGATTTAGACTGCGGAGGAGGAATAACTTTCATCGGCTGAAGCGACCACCAAGAAAGTGCATTCGACTTTTCAGAACCATCATCAGGCCATGAAGCCCCTTGATTGATCCAGTTCTTGATTAAATCTTGTTGTTGCGATGAAAGCCTTGGCCCCTTAGGAGGCATCATGATTGCTTTTTCGAGCGAGCCAATATTGCGAAAGAGAATACTTGTATCAGCTTTTCCTGCGATGATCACTTTACCTGAATCACCACCCTTGAGGGCATCAGCTTTACGATCAAGCCTTAGGCCATTTTTACTGCTGCTTTCACCATGGCATTTATAACAATGCTCTTTGAAAATCGGCTGGATATCGCGGTTGAAATCGATCTTAGCAGGTTCAGCACCCAGCGTGGCCACTAAGTAAAGGATTAAAACGGAAGGCATGCCATCCCCATGAAAAGAAAGAACTCACATTATAATAATGATACCCCTTGCTATGATAATTATCCAGCAAATAGGGGGAAATCGAAGGATTGGCTAGCATATTCAAGTTGAAGGATCTGATTTTAAGGCCTTCACAAGAGCGCCCTTGGGTAATCACCATAAATATGCTACTCTACGGTAGTGAATCTTTCGAGGAAGGAATAATTATGAGCCTTAATTTACCATTTCAACAAGTGCTAGAAGCTGCCGACCACTTGTCCAAAGATGAACAAAAGAAATTGATATTAATCTTAAAGCAAAAGTTAGCTCAAGAATCTGAAGAAGCTATGGCGCAAGACCAAGAGCGCTCGCGTGAAGAATTTGCTGCAGGGCTATGCAAGCCAACCACACCAGAACAATTGACCCGCGAATTATTTGCATAGCATTAGTTTCACCCATGCAATAATTCCAACAATCACACAGCGTGGGGATTCGATAATTTACTGATAGAACTCAGAACCATAAATTTATCGCGAAGTGTTTGAATTTCATCCTTGGTTAATTTGTGAAGGGGCGGGCGAACCGGGCCACACTCCACTCCTAAAGCACCCATCAAGGCTTTGCCGCCAGGTATGCCACCGAACTCTTGAATCAACCGAACAATCGCAACACTCTTTTCCTGCATCACTCTGGTTTTTTCTACATCGCCCTTTTCAAAAGCTTCCATCATTTCAAGATAAATAGAAGCAGCAAAGTTATAGGTGCTACCTACTGCGCCACGAACCCCCATCGCAATTGCACCCAGCAACATCTCATCACAACCATATAAAACTTCGAATCTGCCATTATCTAAAATCGTGCACTCAAGAAGATCCGAAAGATCAGAATGGGAATACTTGACACCTACAAGATTGGGAATTTTCTTGCTCGCCATTCTTAAGAAGGGAGCCACCGGCCCATTCACCCCTGTGAAAAGCGGAATGTGATAATGATAAAAAGGAAGCTCAGGCGCAGCACTTGCAACTTCTGCCTGAAACTCAACCAGATCCGCAGGGGTTGATGGCTTGAAAAAACAAGGTGCAGCAGAAGATATGGCATCTGCTCCAACAGATTTCGCATGCTTGGCAAGCTCGCGCGCATCACGGGCGCTATTATGCCCAACATGAATCATGAAGGTGAGCCTGCCTTTTGCAGCAACCGACCAAGCCTGCGCAAGCTGCATTCTTTCTTGAAGGGTAAGCGACTGGCATTCACCCGTGGTGCCTGCGACAAAAACACCTTTAACACCATTTTTTAAAAGATGATTGGCCTGAACCGGAACCATATCCAGATTGAGATCACCCTTTTCATTCAAGGGGGTGAAGGGCGCAGCCATCAAACCAACAAAAGGGATGTATCTCATGATTACTTTATTCCTAAGGATTTTGAATGACTATTTAACTTCACTGTATTTCAGCGGTGATTACAATACAGAGAGCTACTATAGAGATCATTCAACAAGGCCCAAACCCTTAGATCCGTTATAGAAGGAAGACTCGGGTAGTTTTTTCTGTGCAGCGACCATTTAAACGATTAATCTTTATTCTAAGAAACGATTTCCACAAAAGGAGCAAACCATGGATCGCAGAAACTTTGTAAAAAGCACCCTCGCAACAAGCGCATCTTTAACCTTGGGAAATTCAGTGATGGCCCTTAACTCCAGCCTCGCACCAGCCAAGAAGCCCGTACTTCGCTTGGCAGTCAAGTATGGCATGATCAAAGCAGGCACCACTCCGCTCGAAAAACTTACCCTTGCAAAAAAGCTTGGGATTGAAGGCGTTGAAGTCGATAGCCCAAGTGGCCTGAACAAAGAAGAAGCCAAAAAGGCCGCAGAACAGACAGGCGTTAAAATCCATGGCGTGATTGATTCGGTACACTGGCGCGATACTCTTTCCTCGCCCGACGAAGCCATTCGAGCCAAGGGGCTAAAGGCTCTGATTTCGGGCATTGAAGATGCTAAGTTCTTTGGTGCAGATACCCTGCTTTTAGTTCCGGGTGTTGTCAACAAAGATGCAACCTATGAACAATGCTACGAACGATCCCAGATCGAAGTGAAGAAAGCATTACCCACCGCAGAAAAACTGGGCATCAAGATTTGCATCGAAACCGTTTGGAACAACTTCATCACCAAACCCGAACAACTTGTGCAATATATCGATGACTTCAAAAGCCCATTTGTCGCAGCTTATTTTGATTGCTCTAACATGGTAAAGTTTGGCGTTAGCAGCGCTGACTGGATCCGCAAGCTAGACAAAAGAATGGTCAAATTCGACTTCAAAGGTTACAGCAAAACCAAGGAATGGTGCGCTATCGGCGAAGGCGATGAAAACTGGCCCGAAGTTTTAAAGGCCTTGGGCGAAATTGGCTATAATGGCTGGGCCACTTCCGAAGTCGGTGGCGGCGGGGAAAAAGAACTCACCGACATCGTTGCCCGTATGCGCAAAGTTCTTGATCTTCCAAGCGCTTGATTTTGTTTTACTACAATACTAACTGTTCCACTTTTTTAACGATTGAGGTTGATTCATGACGACTGCTACATCCATTCAGACCAAACTTTATATCGATGGCAAATGGTGCGATGCCCTAGATGGCAAAACACATGCAGTCATCAATCCTGCAACCGAAGAAGTCCTTTGGGAAGTTGCCTATGGCAGCAGGGCAGAAACCAAGCTGGCACTGGAAGCCGCTGCCAAGGCCATGCCAGGCTGGCAGAAACTCACCTCATGGGATAGAGCGAAAATTCTCAAAAAAACCGCAGACCTTATGCGCGAACGCGCTGATGCCATCGCTCGCGTTATGACTATGGAACAAGGCAAACCAGTGGTCGAAGCCAAGGCAGAAGTAATGCACTCTGCAGATACTTTCGAGTGGTTTGCAGAAGAAGGTAAACGAGCTTACGGGCAAGTTATCCCGAACTCGGTGCCAGGCAAAAGGCACATCACCCTGAAGCACCCCGTGGGCGTAGTTGCAGCAATCAGCCCTTGGAATTTCCCCATCACACTTGCGATCCGCAAGTTGGCACCCGCCCTTGCAGTTGGTTGCACCGTAGTTAGCAGGCCCGCAAGCCAAACTCCAAGATCATTGATCGTGATTTTCGAATGCCTTATCGATGCAGGCCTTCCTGCAGGCGTTGCCAACCTAGTGATCGGACCCGGCCAAGAGATGGCTGATGAGTTCATGCAAAATCGCATTTGCAGAAAAATCAGTTTCACAGGTTCAACCGAAGTGGGCAAACAACTGATCCGAGCATCCGCAGATCAGGTGAAAAGAATCAGCATGGAACTCGGTGGGCATGCGCCATTTATTGTATTCCCAGATTCCGATCCTGAAGTAAGCGCAAAGCTTGCAGTTGCAGGAAAGTTCCGTAACAACGGGCAGGTGTGTATCTCACCCAGCAGGTTCTTTGTACACAAGGATATCCAAAAGAAGTTCACTGAAGCCGCTGTCGAGTTCGCCAAGGCTTTGAAAATGGGTAACGGCCTTGATGCAGGAATCGAAGTCGGCCCAATGTTCGAGAAAAAAGCGCTGTCACATACCCAAGGCCTCATTGACGATGCCAAGGGCAAGGGCGGTCAGGTTCTTACCGGTGGCAAGAAATCCGACAAATTCGAAAAGGGTTACTTCTTCGAACCTACCGTGATATCTGGCCTTAACCCCACTTGCAGAATCCTTACAGAAGAACCTTTTGCCCCTGTAATGCCTATCATCGAATTCGATAAAATCGAAGATGTTATTGCTGCTGCAAACAACACACCCTATGGCCTTGCTGCCTATGTTTTCACCAATGACTTAAGCACTTCGCTGAAGATGGCGGAAGGATTGGAAGCAGGAATCATCGGCATCAACGACCCCGTACCAGCAACACCCCAATGCCCATTTGGTGGCATGAAGGAAAGCGGTTTGGGCAGGGAACTTGCTCAGGAAGGCATGGAATCCTACTTAGAAACCAAGTATGTATCCATCAAACTAAGAGATTAATTTCTTCTCGAAATAAAAAAGCTTCAGGAAGGCATACGCTTTCTTGAAGCTTTTTTTATTGATCAACTTTTGCTGCGACTTTTACTTTTTAAGGTTTGTCGTCTTTATCTCCATCTCCAATGCAAGTTGCAAAACACTTTCCAAGATCATCTCTTTGAGGTCCCTTTCCTGATCATCATTTTGAATGTCTGCAAAGGCTGATACCTCAAACTCCAATCCATTCTCGCCTATTTTTAAAAACGATATCTTCGTCTTGTTGGCAATAACCCGGGGAGTTGCAACAAGTTTCTCCAACAACTTCGCATGCAATAAACCTATTTTTTCAATCTCAGTATGAAGATCTATACCAAATATCAATCGCAACCTTCGTTGTTTACGCAAGCCATAATTATCAATGATGGCTGTAGCAAGGTTGGCATTGGGTATCAGGAGAATAGAATCTTCAGCGGTGCGAAGCTTGGTGGCACGGAACCCTAATTGTTCTATTATGCCTTCTTTATCACCGAGGATAATTTTATCACCCACGCGAAAAGATTTTTCACTGATGAGAAGGAGCGTACCAAAAAGATTTTTAAGAGAATCTTGAGCTGCAAGCGAAATCCCGATTCCAAGGATACCTAAACCCGCAAGGAATCTTCCCAGAGATTCGGTCTCGCCAAAATTCTTGATCAATAGGGATATTGCAATCAGTACGACTACAAGCTTTAAAGCACTGCTTAAGAAGGGGACAAGCATGTCTGCAACACCCTTGTATTTGATCATGTATTCTGAAACTTCATAAATGAGCGCAATAGTATCCACAAGTTGTAAAAAGAACCAGGTAACGACAATGGTTAATAAGATTTGTTCCGCAGTGTAAATGAAGATTGCAACATTATTAGGAAGATCAAGCAAAGGAATAAATGAATAAAGCAGGATGAAAAAACAGAGAAATCTCAATGCGCGCAGATTTCGCCTCATTCTTGTCTTAAAAAGAACATTGCTCGATTTTGGAACAAAATAATGAATCCCAAATCTTACACATAAAGACAAACAAATTGACGAAAAAAAACAGAGCCCTGTAAGAATAAATCCACCAATCCATTGATAAATACAAAGGCCAGCAATTATTTGATGATACTTGATAGGTATATTCAAACGAAACCATATGCCAGGCTCTGACCAAAAATCAGCATTAAGCCTGATGAGATTAAATTTTATAAAATCCTCACGCACGGGCATATCAATTACTGAGTTAAAAATAAATTCAATAAGCTTAACGGCGCTAGCATCAAACTTCCACTCCATTTTACCCTTGCCATTATCATGGGGGGAGATAAACAGTTTGCCGAATGGCCCGCGGTAAAGTTCATAAATAATCAACTTAGAATCGGTGGGTATTTCTTGAAGATAAACCTGGCTGACCCTGTCGAAAATGTATTTGAGTTTAAAAGCAAGCACGGGGCCCAAGTCATGCCTCGCTGGAACAGGTATTGCAGAAAGATCCAATGCCCGCATTGCTTCGCGATTATTAAAAGTATTAACAGCAGCTAAAAAGAAAAAGATGGTATTGCGGGGGTTTGCTAGATCATGGGTGTAATTATATTTGGCCTGCTCTTCAGATGAAAGCTTAGCGAACATATTGGGAATATTAGCAACGGTTTCGGGGCCAAAGCGCCAGCATCCATCATGTTGCCTGATAATTCCAATATCAAACCCCGGTGGGCCCGAAATCACCTGCGAAGAACTACTCCAAGAATCTACAACAGTATTAGAATCAGGGCTGATTTTACGAAGGATGGCATCGAGCATGAATGCTCTTTTAGGGCCGAGGTTTTCCAAATCTTCGACAGGAAGCATGCTTAAATCGAGAAAGTTATTGAGTTTTTTTTGTGACCTGATATCAAATTCAGCCATCATGATCGCAAGATAAAAATTTCTAAGGAGCTTGCGGGGGCTTGAAAGCTCATCAGGTACGGAATCAGGTTTCCCTGATTTTATCTGAAAGAGTGAAGGATCAAAGTTGGTAGGAACAGTGGGGACAATTTTACCCATTATTTTATAACGAATATCAATGGGCTGATCTTTAATATCCTCATACATCAAATCAACCGCACGAATCGTATCCTTAGTAAACAACCAAGCATCTTTGCCGCCTGGTTTATAAACCCGTTGCACTGCAATCATGCCCTTGCTGCTTGCATTCCAGATATATTTGGGCCCATCAGGATCTTCAGGAATTTCTTGGGTAAACAAATATCCTTTCCGCTGAATGATTGCAGCAAGTTTCCACCCAATTAAAGCACCCGTCGTTTTAATCTTATCTGGAGAAAATCCAGAAAGGTCAAGATGATGCGTAGCAGTTATAAAATCACCCTTATAACAATGTTCCATGAATTCACTCATGGTATTATTTGGATCGTGCAAACCTGATTTTAGTTGGTTTGCAACTAATTTTCTTGCTTGAGTTCTGCTTGCAGAAACAATACGCATGGATTTGATTCGTGAAACGGTATCCCTATCAAAACGCCAAAGGCCATCATTACATTTTTTTAAAACAATGCTCATTGCTTCATCTTTAAAAACGACGACCTTATCTTGTCCGGCGAATGGGTTAAAATCACTCAAGGGAACAGATAATTCATCGAGAATTTCTTCAAGATCTAAAATCATTTTGTTTAAGACATCAGGAGAAATGGATCCTGGTTCAACTTCAAGGCAGGAAAAAGCCTCTCGCATCAAACTCGGGATTTCAGTATAGGCATCAGCAGCAAAACAAAGCGTATTGAAAGTACTTACAGGGGTTGATAATTTTATAATCAGGGGCTGATTTTGATATTGTTTTAATGCTTCTTGATCTGGATTGGCATAACCCAAAATACCTGAAAGAACAAAACCTACAAGATATCCTGAACTATTCATGTAAACATTCCTTTGTATATCACCATGGCCTTTCCTAGGCTAAATTAAGTCTAGCAAATTCATTGAATTATTAAAATACGAGCATAAAGCTAATTGAAAATGCAATTTACAGCAAGAAGAAAGACTGCTTGCTAATCTAGTCCCAAGACTTTAACTTGTTCATCAGATTCTTCACTTCTGTTTTCTTCTTTTCAAACAGCGTGAACATTGCCAAGATTGCGCTTCCCAACACAATGACTGCAATCCACCACACCCATGTTTGTTGTTTATCAACCGCTGCATGCCATATCATGAAGAAAATATCCATGAGGAGAAACGCCAATCCGAAATAAAGAAACCCTTTGGTTTGTGAAGCCATGCCTGCCAGAATTCCAACCACACTCCAAAACGCAAGGGCAATGGGTAACCAAACAGAATAACCAATACCAAGGATCAAAAGATCCGAAGCGGAGGAAGCATAAAGGAATGCAAGCCCTGTATAGCGAAGGAATTGAGAAAGATTTTTGTGCAGTTGGGTTCGTAGAGAAAATTCCAAGATCAAAATGAAGATTGCGGGAGGCACCAGCCACATTTGAGGATGTTGGAAGAAAGAAAAACCTTGGCTAACCCATAACGACCAAAACCCGCTTACTAATCCCAGACAAGAAGCCAACATAAGGTAAAAGGATTTCCTCTGCATGGCAACCCAACCCCAAACCAGTGCTGTTAGAAACCACAAGAAGGCCTGGGATGAAAAATCGCCAGGCAGTCGCAATGCAGATTCTGCAAATGGCTTCATAAAAGAAAACGGTGCAGGGTATGCAATAAGATATTGCTTGAACCAAAACGACAACTGGGGTGCAAGGGGAATCAATACGCCACAAAGCATGATGGGCAAAGCGATGGCTTGCTTGTTCCTGCGGAAAAATAATTCTGAAGCGCCTGCAGCAAGGAAAGAAAGGATGAGCACGCCGATAGACCAGTATTGCCCAAAGAAACCACCAAACCATTCGGGCCTAGAAAGTCTACAATGCAAGAAAAGTGAAACAGCAACAACGATTATACCCCAGGTGTATCTGGTGTTTTTCCAAGAAGTATCACTTGCATTTTCTGCATCAAGGAAAGTAACAACCCACAAGCAACCCAGGCCCAACACAGATATAGAAAACAAAACCATTTTCACAGCCCATTCGGGTTGTAAACTTTTCATGGCTCCAGGGTCGAAATAAATTGACTCAAAAACAAGGGTGCAAATTATGGAAAAGAACGCGAAAATAGGCAGCCTATCCCTGATGAGTTTAGTTGCAAATTCCCAAACCCCGGTTAATTTCCCGAGGCTCAGCCTGCCAACCACAACAAGCATCAAAACAGCAAATTGTAATAGTGCGGCTCTTTGAGGCCAGCGTGAATCATCAAGAGGCGAAGGGAAAGCCTGCAAAAATAAACACCAAGATGCAGCAAGTAAGATCAAAAATTCCCTGCGCACACTCCGTGAAGTACCAAGGCCAGCCCAGGCAAGAAACAGTGCAGATGGAGCAACACAAAAAGTAGCACAAGCACCAATAATTCTTTCTTCGAAAATTTCTGCATGCCACGAAATCCAGACAGATAACAACAAAATAATCCCTGAGATAATTCCCTGAACAGCAGGTAACCAAAGAGGTTTAGTGGTATTCAAGGGCAGGGCACTCATGCCAGCAATGAAAGACATCAACAAGGCCAGGGGGTTGCAAGTGGCTTGTATTAATTCAACATAGATGAGATTTCTAGATCGCAACCAGTAGGCAATTGCAACTAAGCCAAGAGTAAATAAACCTAAGTCGCCAAACTTCACTTTTGCAGTTATAAATCCGATCAAAGAAACAAGGGCAAGGATTAAAAGAGCAGAAAAAACCATAGGAAGATGGATGAGATAAAGCTGGCCATTCAATCCACCAAAGTAAACAATTGCGCCACTTAGTCCAATCACAATCAAAGCAATTTGCATTGCAGATTCGGTCATACGGTTGGCAAGGGAACTGATTCCAGAAAGAGGCACTGAAGAAACAACCAGCCAGAAAAACGAGATGCCTGCAAGGCCCAAACAAACTAAGTTAGCCATATCCAATGGATGATGAAGGTGAAAAGCAAACCCGAGGTAAATGCAAGCAGCAAGCGATGTCAAAATGTTTGCAAAGGCATACTGTGCAAGGTTTCGCCAAGCTGCTATCAATGCCATCTGTAATGCGATCAAGCAAATGAGAGAGAAAGCAATCCATGGATTGATGGCTTCGATTGCAGCAATTCTAAAAGCAACAAAAAGGGATGCAGCAAGAATAAAATTAAGATTGGTGGGCCAAGATTCTTCCTCAATAAAAGCGGAAGTTTTTCCAAGCGATTGAAAAACAATTCCTAATAAAGAAACTAGCAAGCCATATAAAATCCAAATGATGCAAATGGTAAACAAGGCATCAGAAAAACTACCCCCCCGATTGTATTCAATCAATCCTGCAACTATCCCTGAATTTAAAACCGAACCCGTGCAGATGATTCCAAGTGGAAGGCAAGCACGCACACGATAATATAGATTTGCGATTAAGCTACCTACCATAGCAATACAAATCGTTTTGCCCGACATGATAGCAATCCAATTGACAAACATATTTTCATTGTCTGCCAAAACAAATTGAAACCCTGTAGGGAGAAGCAACATCAACAAAGTGGCCCAAGGCAATGTAACATGCGTTGCCTCTAGTGATGAAATGCCTGATTTCAAAAGCCATTCATCATTAAGAGCCTTGATTCTTGCCCATATTGCAGTCTGAATCGAGGCTGCACAAATTATTCCAGCAATCATTAACGCATACCAATTAAGGAAAGCCTCGCCTAGGTTTTGATGATAAACCACAAGTGCACCAAATAAAGATGAAAGCCAGAATGCAATAGTTGCATGCCTATCGCTATTACGAAACCAGGCAAGTAGCATCGAGGTTGAAATCAAGAAACCCAACCCAATGATGGCATGAAAGGTAAACCCAAGAGGCCATGCAGCCCAAGTAATAAGAAATAGCAGAAACAAACCCAAGCCCTGTAGAATCCCTGCCAACTCACTAAGGTTGGTGAACGAAATCCGAAGGGAGCGGTGTTGAAAATAATCTCGTAAAGGATAGGCAAAGGACCAAAGCAAGGAGTAAGCAGGCCCTGCAATAACAAGAAATTTCAAACCTGCAAAAGTTTCGTTTCGTTCAAAAGCGCAGGCAAGTGTTGCGAGGATTCCAAACCCTGCGAGTAAAGCATTGCGCCAGTATAATGTTCCGAATTCTTGCAGTCGTAATGCGGTGCACCCGCTTAACACGGAACCCAGCATCACCATGCCAAGGATGGAACCCGCTTCGGAAGTGAATATATGAGCTTCTTTTGCAGACCCATTAAGGCGCATTAATCCAAGGATGATTGCAACTGCAGCAAGAGAACCCACGCTTAAAGTTGCCCTGGAGGGGTAATCTGCGAATTTGAAATCAACAAAGCGCCTTAGTAAAAACCAAACCCAAAGGAAAATTCCACCTGCAAGGGCCATCATCTGAGGCAAAATAACTATGCAACCTTTATCCAACTGCCCCGCATGATGAAGAGAACGAATATAACCAACACCTGCTGCAGTCATGATCAGCCATTGAATATGAAATAGGAAGCGTTGATTGCGCAGTGAGAATACTTGCACAAAAAGACCAAGAATAAGAAGGGCGATGGGGGACCAATAATCTCTTGCTTGAAAAGGAACGATAGCGGGATCCTGCATGATTGATGCAAGATCTTCAGCAAGTTTCCAAGCAAGGGTAAGTAATGCAAAACCAGCAATGTTCCAACGCAGGGCGCGTTCGGGAAGGTTGCCCTCCTGCACTCTAATGGTGAAACGATTGCAAAGCGCATTTAGCGAATCATTAAACGAAAGCAGTATGGAGCCAATAAGGAACCAAACTGACCAGCCCAGATTCAAACCAAGCGCAATGTTTTCTCTTCCGAGATGATAACCCAGCAAGGTTGCACCAAAACCAATGAGTAAATGAAACAATACTAACTTTGGATAGCTGGCTTCATCCCAAAGATAGATAATGCAAGTAACCAACAAAATCGCATACCAAAGAAGAATGCCCCTACCCATCATGAGGTTGGGCCAATCGCTTGCAGGGAGCAATCCCCAATGAGAAGCAGAAGCAATAAACCCGCTGAACAAGCCTAATCCGAGTAACATTGCACAAAGGGCAGCAAGGGTCCATTCATCAATTGATCTTCTGGTTTCGAACCAGATATCGCGGAAGATGCGACTTTTACGAGCCTCAAATCGTAATACACTCCAGACAAATGCGAGCGAAGAAAGCCAGCATCCCAAGGTTTGCAATGCCCAGGGGTGACTTAAATCTCCGAGAAACCAAGGTTGCATTCTTATGAAGTGCAATGATAAGCAACCCACCGAGCCAGCCATTGCTAATTGGAAGGTTCGAAACCATGGGCTACTGCTAACCAACAACGCTCTCAGTAACGCAGCGAATGCAAACCAATCAAGATAAATTGCAAGTGGAAGATCCAGAACCTTTGCTTCAAGTACAGCTCCCGTAGATTCGACTACAAGGACCAAAGGCAATATCACCAGCAGCCAGAATTCAGATATTTGGGCAGGAGTTTGCACACCCTCATCCCAAAGAGAATCAAAGAAAACAAAAAAGCTATTTAAAAGATGCAACAAAAGAGCAAGAGTCGCTGCAGCCAATACCCCTGCAGTAAAAGGCATGGGAAATAAAAGGTGTTGCTCAAAAAAACTATAACCTGAAATCGACCAGAACAACAATCCAGCAAGGGTGAATTCCATCTTACCAAATTGCCATGCAAGAAGGATGCAAGCCATGCCCAACTCTAAAGCACCCAGGCTGAAGAAGAGGGATTTATCATCTAGGGTTTTTGAAAGGGAATACCAGGCGGGTAATAAACAGACCACGAGAATGCAGGAAAGAATCTTAAACGCCTGCTTTAAGGAATTAGTTTTCGCAGAAGAAGGAATGATTCTTGCGAGTGTTGAATAAATGAAAGCAAGCATGCCTAGGCAGGCGAATCCAAAGTTTGCAGGAGGATCGGGATATAAGAAAGCAGCAACTGCGGAGATCGGAAAAACAGTAATGATAAGTGCGCTGAAGGGATTATTTTCTAGGCGATAAAGATACAAGAGAAGGCATGCAAAACCAATTTGAGCGATTGCGCCTCCTGGGCCGGGGCCCTCAGATTGCGCCCAACCCATCGCCAGCGAACTCATTGCAGCAATCCATGCCCCTGCAATCCAGCCTTTAAGACCAAGAGTATTTGCGATATTCCAGCGTGCAAAGCCAGTAATTAAAACCCCGACAAGAAGCATTACAAACGCAGAGGGCGGTTCAACCAGAATTTTAACAAGATCCAACGAAGCAAGTGTTGCAGTTGTGCTCAATGTTCCATTCAGCAGATGCACTTGTACAGAGAATGCAATAACTAATTGCAGACTTGCTGCCAACGCGCCAAACAAAGGTACTGCAGTTCTGGAAAAAAAGATAAGTATTGCGAGGGAGATCCATAAAGCAGGGATCATGGAAGAAACATCAGGCCATGCCAAAAGTGGTGCGATGGTAAGTGTTAAAACACCGAAGCCATGTAGCAGCGGGCCTGCCAATGAAAAAGCATCGTCTGATGCCTCTTCTGGCCTAGGAATTTGCAAAGCTAGAAATACAACACCTGCAAATATCAGAGGTATGGCAAGGGAAGAGATTGCAAAATTCTCACCCGAAGCCAAAAGAAACCCTTGCGCCACACACAGCGAAAACAGAAGAAGTGGCGCGAAAAGAAGGAGTTTTGCAGAGGTTGCAGGCTTGGCAATCCGAGACAAAAAAGCACCCATCAGTGCTAATGCTATTGCACCGCCTTGGGCAATTTTCGCTTCCAAGGGCACAAACCAAGAAGCAAGCAAAATTGCAGCGCTAAAAAGTAATAGTCCCAAAGTCAAAGGGCGGGATATTCCAGCAAAGGCAATATCTTCAAACAAATCTGAAGTCGCTTTTTTAAACAAGGCAGCGATGCCTGTGAGGGCGATGACCTGAACCGCTGCAGCTATCCAATAACTTGAACCAGCTAGGCCAAGGTTTGCAAGCACCAAAAGAGAAAGTACTGCGAGCAAAATGCTGATAACCAGCATGCCTCTGCTGGTTGATTGTAACTTCCAATGATGCAGCGTGTATTGACCAGCAAAGAAAAGG
>Ga0194035_1000734_pt1 | contig 18294 bp, 20 predicted proteins | sample JunL2320m_MetaG_FD_148680 | JGI IMG/M metagenome (GOLD analysis project Ga0194035, IMG submission 148680) | Anoxic zone freshwater microbial communities from boreal shield lake in IISD Experimental Lakes Area, Ontario, Canada - Jun2016-L239-20m | ecosystem: Environmental > Aquatic > Freshwater >...
CCAACCGGTGGCCTTTTCACGAGTCCCCAAGGTGATATAGTGACATCGACCTTGCGGTTGGCTTACGACTTCAGCGGCAGTTGCAACTTTGGGGACGTCAGACGGTGCCGGTAACAGGCTCACGAACAGCACAACTCATGAAGACTCGACGCTGCCGTGCTATTCTCCCTTCGACCTCAGTGGGGTTTCTCCAAATATGTTCCAAACCGTTGCACTGAGTGGTAGTCGCGGGGAACGGCAGTTGTTCTCCGACGTCAGCGTGACGGTTAAGCCCGGAACTTTACTGGCTGTGGTTGGCGAGAACGGCAGCGGAAAAACCAGCTTTCTCCGTATGCTATGCGGTCTGTTGTCTCCGGATGGAGGCACAATCCTCTGGCAGGGGAAAGACATCCGCCGGCTCAAGGAACTCTATAGCGCACAGCTGACCTATGTCGGGCATCTCAACGGAATCAAGGATGAGCTAACCCCGGTCGAAAACCTTACGGTCTCCGCCTGCCTGGCCGGCGATGAAAGTTCCGGCGCAATCGTGCAACAAGCATTGGAGGCCGTCGGCCTCGTACGACCGGTTCATCGCTTGCCGACGAGGGTGCTATCGCAAGGACAAAAGCGTCGTGTGTCGCTGGCGCGTCTCTGGCTTTCAACACGTCCGTTATGGCTCTTGGATGAGCCATTCGCGTCACTCGATGCTGCGGCCACAAGCTATTTGACCCAGCGACTGCATGCGCATCTGAATAATGGCGGCATGGTGGTTGTCGCCACGCACCAGGAGATCGATCTCCCGCCTGATTGCATCCAGCACTTGAGGCTGACTCGATGAGCCAGCCAAGCATGAGTGAGGCGTTGCGCGGGGTCGTCCGGCGGGATCTTCTGCTGGCCATGCGGCATCGTTCGGATGTGGCGATGTCGGTATTCTTCGTCGTCATCGTCGCGAGCCTCTTTCCGTTAGGAGTCGGGCCGGAGCCGGCGGTTCTGAGGGTGATCGCCTCCGGCGTGCTCTGGGTCACGGCCCTGCTAGCCTGTCTGTTATCACTCGGGCGTCTCTTTACAGCCGATTATCTTGATGGTGTATTGGAACAGACGCTGTTGATCCCTCAGCCTTTGGCGGTGCTGGTTGTTGGTAAGGTGTTCTCTCACTGGGTGATCTCGGGTCTGCCGGTGGTCCTGCTCTCGCCTCTTCTCGGCTTGCAGTTCGGCCTGAGCGGGGACTCGTTGTGGGTGTTGACGTTATCGCTCTTGCTTGGTACGCCGACGTTGAGTATGATTGGAGCGGTGGGTGCTGCGTTAACTCTTGGGTTGCGCGGGAGTGGCTTGCTGGTTGCACTGCTCGTGCTTCCCCTTTTTATTCCGGTGCTGATCTTTGGGGCCGGCGCCGTTACGAATAGTTTGGCCGGAATCGGCAGCGAGGCAAATCTGTCGTTACTTGGAGCCTGCTTCCTGTTTTCATTTGCGTTTGCGCCATGGGCCACTGCTGTTGCATTACGCATTGCATTGGAATAAGAAATCATTATGAGCACCACAGGCATTAACTGGTTTAAGTATTCATCGCCGCAGGCCTTATACCCGTTAGCCGGGCGGATGATCCCGTGGTTTGCTGCCTTTGCGCTGGGGTTGATCGGGGTCGGCCTGTACGTTGGATTTTTCGTGGCGCCGACCGATGTGACGCAAGGTGATGCGTACCGCATTATTTTCGTACATGTGCCGGCAGCCTGGATGTCCATGTTTCTCTATGTCATCATGGCTATCTGGGCCGGTCTCGGATTGGGGCTCAATGCGCGACCCTCGTTCATGATGGCGCAGGCCATCGCTCCTACCGGGGCGATGTTTACGTTCCTCGCGCTGTTTACGGGGTCGATGTGGGGAAAACCCACTTGGGGAGCCTGGTGGGTGTGGGATGCTCGGTTGACGTCGGAGTTGATTTTGCTGTTTCAATATATCGGGATCATCTTGCTGCGCTCATCGATCGACGACCTGCGCCGCGCGGATCGCGCGAGCGCCGTCTTGGCGCTTGTGGGGGTGATCAATGTCCCGATCATCTATTTTTCTGTGCGTTGGTGGAACACGTTGCATCAAGGAGCTTCTGTCAGCATCACAGCGGCGCCGACGATGGCGGGGACGATGGTGACAGCGATGTTGGTGATGATGTTCGGCTTCTGGATGTACAGCATCGCGGTGACCTTGGCCCGTATGCGTTGCGTGATTGTCGAACGGGAGCGACAACCGTCGTGGGGCAAGCAGGCGTCGATGCCGGATGTTGTGGAGGCGCGCTGATGCAGTGGGGGAGCCTGGCAGAGTTTTTTGCGATGGGCGGGTACGGCCTCTACGTGTGGCCCTCGTTTGGCGTCACGGCCCTGTGCATGGGAGGGGAAGTTCTCGCGGTGTGGCGGCGGCATGCGGCGGCGGCAGGGAGCCGTGATGAGTCGTAGGAGGAATCGAAGACGATGACACCTCGAAAGAAGCGGTTTGTCCTTATCGGTTTGGGGCTGGGTGCGTTGGCTGTGGCGGCATTCTTGGTGTTGAATGCGTTCCAGAGTAATCTCGTGTTCTTTTATACGCCGACGCAGGCGGCCAATGGGGACGTGCCCCAGGGGCGCAGCTTCCGCATAGGCGGAATGGTCGAAGCCGGAAGTCTCACCCGCGAAGGCGATGGACTGACTGTACATTTTATCGTGACCGACATGGCGAAACGAGTGCCGGTGACCTTTAAGGGGATACTCCCTGACCTTTTCAAGGAAGGGAAGGGTGTAGTGGCCCAGGGTCAACTCGCTGCCAATGGAGCATTTCTGGCGAGTGAGGTGCTGGCGAAGCACGATGAAAACTATATGCCGCCGGAAGCGGCGGACGCGCTCGCCAAGGCCAAGACCGCAGGGGCCCAGAGCAGCGGCACCCTGGTTGTCAATCCACGCTAGGAGCTTACATGATTCCAGAAATTGGTCATTACGCCTTGATTCTCGCGCTCTGCGTGGCGGTGGTGCAGGGATGCCTGCCCATCTATGGCGCCGCGGTGGGGAACTCCTCGCTGATGGCCGTCGCGAAGCCGGCGGCGCGAGGGCAATTCCTCCTGGTCCTACTGGCTTTTTGTTGCCTGGGGTATGCTTTTGCAGACAAAGACTTCTCCGTACTGTATGTTGCAGCCACGTCGAACTCCCAGCTTCCGCTGCATTATCGCCTCGCAGCCATCTGGGGCGCGCACGAAGGCTCGTTGCTTCTCTGGATGTTCATCCTCAGCATCTGGATGGTCGCTGTCTCCTTCTTCTCCACCCATCTGCCGGAGGCGATGCGCGCGCGCATCTTGGGCGTAATGGGCCTCGTCAGTGTGGGATTTCTTTTATTCATGTTGACCGTCTCCAATCCGTTCGAGCGGTTGATACCTGCCGCACTCGATGGGCGCGATCTGAATCCTCTGTTACAAGACCCCGGCATGGTGATCCATCCGCCGATGCTTTACATGGGGTACGTGGGGTTCTCCGTGGCATTTTCTTTTGCGATCGCGGCACTTTTGGGGGGCACGCTGGATGCGGCTTGGGCACGCTGGTCTCGCCCCTGGACCACAGTCGCCTGGTGTTTTATGACCGTGGGAGTTGCGATGGGGAGTGGGTGGGCGTATTACGAGCTGGGATGGGGCGGCTGGTGGTTCTGGGATCCGGTCGAAAATGCCTCTTTCATGCCCTGGCTGGCCGGCACTGCCTTGATGCACTCGCTGGCTGTTACCGATAAACGGGGAGGCTTCAAAGCCTGGAGCGTGCTGCTCGCCATTATGGCGTTCTCGCTCAGTCTACTCGGGACCTTCTTAGTCCGCTCTGGAGTCTTGACTTCAGTGCATGCATTTGCCACCGATCCAAAGCGTGGCTTATTTATTCTCATATTCCTGGCAGTGGTGATCGGTGGTTCTCTGGTTCTGTACGCCTGGCGTGCGCCGCGCGTCGGACTGGGAGGGAGCTTCGCTCTGATCTCGCGCGAAGGGATGTTGTTGGCAAACAATGTGTTGTTGGTGGCGGCTTTGGGCTCAGTGCTCCTGGGTACGTTGTATCCCTTGTTCTTGGATGCGCTGGATCTTGGCAAAATCTCGGTCGGCCCCCCGTACTTCGACACAGTCTTTCTTCCCCTGATGACTCCCGCCATATTTTTAATGGGGATCGGGCCGCTGGCCCAATGGAAACAGGCGAGCCTGCCGGCATTGGCCATCCGCCTGCGCTGGGCTTTCGGCGTCAGCCTGGCGACTGCCGTGGCGGTGCCGTGGCTCATGGGCCAATGGACGCCGCTGATCAGTCTGGGACTCCTGCTAGCCTTCTGGATTTTGGCGACGATCCTGGTGGATCTGCGGGAGCGGCTGCTCCAGGCCGAGGGCGGCAGCGTCGGGGGCCGCCTGGCCGCGCTGCCCCGCGCTTATTGGGGCATGGTACTTGCCCACTGCGGCGTGGCCCTGTTCATCGTCGGTGTGACCATGGTGAAGGGTTTCGAAGTGGAGCAGGACGTGCGGATGAACGTCGGTGAGACTGCCATGATCGGCGGCTATACGTTCCGTTTTGACGGGACGGAACAGATCAATGGCCCGAACTATGTGGCGGCACGGGGGACGTTTCACGTGAGTCAGGATGGCCGTGAAGTGACGGTGATGTATCCCGAGAAGCGCCGTTACTTTGTCCAGAATCAGACGATGACCGAAGCGGCGATTTCACCGGGCTTGCTGCGCGATCTATATGTGTCGTTGGGAGAGCCGCTTGAGGGCGGAGCCTGGAGCGTGCGGCTTTACCACAAGCCCTTTATCGATTGGATCTGGGGGGGCTGTTTGGTCATGGCTTCGGGCGGTGTCCTGGCCATCAGCGATCGGCGCTATCGGCTGGCCTGGCGGCGGAAAGAGGCTGCGGTGCCGGCTACGGCCCAGATGGCACGCCCGATCGTCTCATGAACCGGTTTCTCATCCCGTTCGGGCTCTTCATCGTCGTGGTCGGTTTTCTTGCAGTTGGGCTGACGCTCAACCCGCGTGAATTGCCGTCACCCTTGGTCGGGAAGGCGGCGCCTGAGTTTTCCCTGCCGCAGCTCCACGATTCCGGAAAAGTGATTTCGTCGAACGAGCTTAAGGGCAAGGTCTGGCTGCTCAACTTCTGGGCATCCTGGTGCGGGGGCTGTAAGGACGAGCACCCTGTGCTCATCCATCTCGCGCAGTCTGGGGAGGTGCCCATCTATGGCATGGACTATAAGGATCAACGGAGCGAAGCCTTGGCGTGGTTGAAGGAGTGGGGCAATCCCTATCAGATCGTTGCCGTAGATGAGCCGGGGCGTGTCGGCATTAATTACGGGGTCTACGGTGTACCGGAAACCTACGTGATCGATAAGCAGGGGGTCATCCGCTACAAGCAGATTGGCCCGCTGCGCGAGGACATCTTGGAGAAAAAGATTATGCCCCTGGTCAGGGAGTTGCAAAACCAATGAGATGGCTGTGGGTGCTCATGTTGCTACTCCCAAGTCTCGCTACGGCGTACGAGGCCCAGCCGCTTGCTGCGAACCCGCAGGCTGAGGCGCGATTGAAAGCCCTCGCCGTCGAGCTGCGCTGCCTGGTCTGTCAGAATCAGACGCTGGCGGACTCGAATGCACCGTTGGCCGAGGACTTGCGCCGAGAAGTGAGGGAAATGATCGCGAAAGATATGAGCGACAAGGAGATTATTGATTTTCTCGTCACTCGATACGGAGACTTCGTCTTATACCGACCGCCCTGGAAGCTCACGACTACGTTGCTCTGGCTGGGGCCGTTTCTCTTATTAGGAGCTGGAGCGACGGGATTGGTGTTTGCGCTACGCAGGAGACAGAAAAAGCTTACTGACGTGACATTGTCGGAAGCCGAGCATGGCCGTGTCGCGAAACTGCTTTCCGAAGGAGTGCATCGCCCTTGACCCTCATATTCTGGCTTATTGCTTCGGCCATGACCCTTCTCATCCTCGGTCTTCTGCTGTGGCCGCTTCTGAAGCGCACAGCCGCCGCAACGGGAGAGCAGGAAAAGACACTGTCGATTTTCCGACAGCAGTTCGCAGAGCTGGCGCAAGACCTCGCCAACGGTGTGCTCACCGACGAATTGTATCAGCAGGCGCGACGTGAGCTCGAGCGCCGTCTGCTGGAAGAAACAGGCACCGCGGAGACGACTCCCGCCATGGCTCGGCGGCAGGTGAATAGCAGGCCGGTGGCTGTTGCCATTGCCATCATCGTTCCGATTGTCTGCGGGTTGCTCTATTGGCAACTGGGTAATCCGCTCGCCATGACGCAGCCACCAGTTGCTGCGTTATCTGCGCAAGGGAGTCCGGAAGATGGCCACCCGTCCGCTGACGCACTCGAAGGATTGGTTGAACGGCTCAAGCAGAAAATGGAGCAGAATCCGAACGATGGAACGGGATGGGTAATGCTCGCGCATTCGTATGTGGGAATGGGGCGTTATAACGATGCAGCGCTGATCTTCGAGAAAGCCGTGAAGTTAATTCCTGACGATGCCCAGTTACTGGCCGATTATGCCGACGCCTTGGGTGTCGTTCACGGTCGCAAGTTGGAGGGGAGACCCGAAGCCTTGATTCAACAAGCGCTGAAGATCGACCCGCGAAATGTGAAGGCGTTGATGCTGGCAGGGACCGTGGCGTTCAACCGAAAGAATTTTGCGCGCGCGGCCAAGGACTGGGAACAAGCTCGCGCGAACCTTCCTGCGGACATAGACCCGGAGATGAGGGAACAACTGATGGCTGCCATTGCTGAAGCCCGGAGCCGAGCAGGCGGCGGTCAAGAGACGGCGCCCATGTTTGCGGAACCGGCGTCGCCGGCCCAGGTCGCCGGGCAGGCCGGACAGCCTCGTACGATCAGAGGCACAGTGACTATGGCGCCGGGCCTTGCCGGCAAGGGATCACCGACGGATACATTGTTTGTGTTTGCACGCGAAATGAATGGACCACCCATGCCCGTGTCGATCGTGCGGGCGACGAGGAAAGATCTCCCGTTTGCGTTTCAGCTCGATGACTCAACCAGCCCGATGCCGTCCAGAAAACTCTCCAGCGCAGGACCGGTGGTGATTGTGGCCCGTCTGTCGAAGTCTGGCCAGGCGATGCCCCAGAGCGGAGATCTAGAGGGGACGAGCCAGCCGATACAGTCTGGGGGGGAGGGGATCGCAGTTGTCATCGATCATGAGAGAATGGATAAAGAATCGGCAGCGCCGGCTCCGCTAGCCAGCCAGACGGGACAACCGCGTGCGATCAGAGGTACGGTGACTGTGGCGCCGAGCTTAGCCGGCAAAGCATCCGCGACAGATACATTGTTTGTCTTTGCCCGCGAGATGAGTGGGCCACCGATGCCTGTGGCGATCGTGCGTGCAACGAAAAAAGATTTGCCCTTTACGTTCCAACTCGATGACTCGACTAGCCCGATGCCCTCCAGAAAACTTTCCAGCGCAGGCCCTGTGGTGATTGTGGCCCGTCTCTCGAAGTCCGGCCAGGCCATGCCCCAGAGTGGAGATCTAGAGGGGACGAGTCAGCCGATACAATCAGGGGTGGATGGGATCACCGTCGTCATCGATCGTGAAAGACCGTAACGCCGAGAAACCCACAGGCCGCTCTCTTCCATTGCCTCGCATGCTGCATAACTCCTGACGCTGATCCGTCACGTATCGTTAGGGCGCTCTGTTTATTGCAGTAAGCCACCCGATTTATCGCACAAGCCTACTTGACATATTCCGATGTATGCTGCGATATATTCGCGCTGTTCGCTAAGCGATAAGTTTACTCGAGAGCGTAGTGATGTGTTTTTACAAACGGGGAGTATGCACATGGTCAACAAGTTTTGGCTGAGGTGTAGTCTGCTGGTCTGCGGCGTGCTGCTTATTTCAATGGGAACTGGATATGCGGAACCGGCAGCGCCGGCCAAGTCGTCTGGACAGTCGCTTGCGATCAGCGGCAAGGTCAGTATTGCGCCGAGCCTTGCCGGCAAGGGGTCCGCAACGGACACGTTATTTGTGTTTGCCCGTGAGACGAATGGCCCACCGATGCCGGTGGCGATCATGCGGGCGACGAAGAAAGACTTGCCCTTTACGTTCCGGCTCGATGATTCGAACAGCATGATGCCGTCCAGAACACTCTCCGACGTCGCAATGGTGGTGATTGTGGCTCGTCTGTCGAAGTCCGGCCAGGCTATGCCGCAAAGTGGAGACTTAGAGGGGATGAGTCAACCAGTGAAGCCTGGAGTAGATGGGGTCACCGTCGTCATCGATCGCGAAAGACCGTAGTCTCAAGAACCAAGAGAGCTCTCTCTCATTACATAACGCGTGATAGTTTGCCTCTCACCATACACGAATACTAATGGCGCTAGACTTGCCCAGTCCAGAGTTATGAGACTTTTTTTACATCAAACTCACTTAATATATTGACATCGAATATTATGCTGCGATATACATGCGCAGCACGCTAATTATAACCGCTAATACGAACAATAGTAGATGCGAATACCGGCACATACACACGAACGATCATTAGAGTGGCTTGATTTATAAATAGGGCAATTATCATTTGTGGAGGGTTAATATGACCAACAAATTCTGGTTGAGATGTGGCCTGGTAGTTTGCGGGGTGTTGCTTACGGCAACAGCTCAGGCAGACTTCCCCAGCGTCCCCAAGGAAACCTACGAGGCGCTGAACCTTGATCGGTCCGCAAGCCCCAAGCAGTTGCACGAGGCGTTGACGAAGCGCTTCGTGGATCCAGGCAGAGGCGCGGGGAAAGGGCAGTACGGTCAGTATTGGGAGCCGATCCCAATGAGCAAGTATTTCGATCCAATGTCGTTCTACAAGCCCCCGACATCGGTCAAGGAAGTCGCGACACGCGAGCAGTGCGTGAAATGCCACACCGATGAGTCGCCGGGGTGGGTGGAACTATGGAAAAAGAGTGCCCACGCCAATCTTGACAAGATTCGCAAGCTCACGCCCAAAGATGACACCTTCTACAAGAAGGCGAAGTTAGAGGACGTGGAAAATAACCTTCGCTCGATTGGCAAGCTCGGTGCGACGGAGCAATTGAAGGAAGTCAGCTGTATCGACTGCCACGTGGGTATCAATACCAAGAATAAGGCTGATCACCGGGTCGACCTGAAAATGCCCACTGCCGATGTGTGCGGCAACTGCCATCTACAAGAATATGCCGAGCGCGAGTCCGAGCGCGACACGATCTTATGGCCGAAAAACCAGTGGCCGAGGGGCCGCCCGTCGCACGCGCTGGATTACAGGGCCAACGTCGAGACGGACATATACGCAGGAATGTCGCAGCGCGAGATCGCTGACGGCTGCACAATGTGCCACACCAACCAGAACAAGTGCGACAACTGCCATACCAGGCACGAATTCTCGGTGGCCAACTCCCGCAAGCCTGAAGCCTGCGGCACCTGTCACAGCGGCGCCGATCACAACAACTGGGAAGCCTACAACGGGTCGCAGCATGGGCTGGGGTACCAGGCCTCTAAAAATCAATGGAATTGGAATGTACAGCTCAAGGATGCAGTTGCCAAGGGCGGGCAGCGCTTCCCTACCTGCCAGAGCTGTCATATGGAGTACCAGGGCAAATTCTCCCACAACACGGTGCGTAAGGTTCGCTGGGCGAACTATCCCTTCGTGCCTGGCATTAGAGAACCTGTATTTGGCGAATGGGGCCAGAAGCGCCTGGATGCGTGGGTCAAGACCTGCACAACGTGCCACTCCGAGAGCTTCGCGCGCGCATGGTTGGAGTTTATGGACAACGGCACCTCTGAGGGACTGGATAAATACGATGAGGCGCACAACGTCGTCCGTAAGCAGTATGACGCTAGACTCCTAACCGGTCAGAGGAACAACCGGCCTGCCCCTCCAGCGCCGGCTAAGGCCCAGTTCGACCAGTTTTGGCAGATCTACTGGTCAAAGGGCAACAGCCCTACAGCGATTGAGCTCAAGCTCTTCGAAATGGCTGAGGACCATCTGGTGCAACTGCACGTCAGTCTCGCGCACCAATATCCAGGGTTCACCTACACTGTCGGCTGGGCAGCGATGAACCGAGCTTATGTCGAAATTATGGACGAGGACACTAAGCTTAAGGATAGGCTGATGCTGATGGAACGGGTGGCCAAACTCGAGCAGAGCAAGACGAGTAGCCTGCTTGATTTTGATAGCACGGACGGGAAGCTTACGCTCGGTAGTCTTGGTGGCGGAATGCTCCTGACCGGCACTCTCGCGCTCGCCGGATGGAGCAGACGCAAGAAGAACCAGCGGTGACAACGGGCGCAGCGCAAACGATGGAAGCAGCGCTGACGCAACCAAGTAGTAGAGTCCTCCCGTCGCTAGGAATAGTCCTAGTGGCGGGAGGACTTCTTATGCTTGGGTGGTTTGCTTTTTTGTGGCTCAGTCCAGGCCCAGCGCCGTATCACTACAGTTTGCTGGAAGAGGGTGGTATTGATAAGTTCAGTAAGCTCGGACTAGATGCTTGGCCTGACCTTGGCATCAGCAAGCAAGAGATTCGAGTAGAGGGTGTGGACGAACCGGTAGCTGTCGCCTATCTTGCCCGCCGTGGAAATACAAAGCCCGTTATGCTCGCCTGGGAAAATTACACCGGCGATCCATTGCTTTTCGTCGACAGTAAACTCTCCGAGTTGACCCTGTTGGCACCAGCGATTGCGAAGCATGTGCCGAAAGGCGCTGCCATTCTTGCCTGGTGGGACACCTCGCGTCAGATTCAGCTCTTGACTGGGTTAGAGACGGTGTTCACCTCCCATCTCAGTGAACCTCTTATCACGCCGTCGCTCTGGCGACCGCGTGTCAAGGCGATCGAGAAATACGAACGCGAGTTCTGGGGCTCTACGGTAAGCGCAGAAGAGAGGGGGAAGTTCCAACGCTTTGCTGACGCCATGTCGGCAGAGCCAACGGAGGGTGTAGGGATGCTGCGTGAACTGACTGGCGGGCGCGAAGCCTATGTCGTGGTTCACGTCTCGGACCTCTACAAACTCGGGCAGATGCGCCCCGATCGCATCGGTGTCGCCTACAAGGACTTCCCCTTGAAGGGTGGGGACGTGCATGGACTAAGCGCGATGGTGAAGCGTTGGCAATTGGACAACAACTACACCTCCCAAACGGTGTATGGACTCTCGGAGAGTTTAGCGCGCGCCTACTTCCTCACCGATGCTAAGAGCGATAATACGCTGCTCGCACAGATGCTGCCCATGACGACCTCGTCGCCTCTCGAATTCAAAGCCGTCCAGTTGGTCCATAAACAGGGAGGCTATTGGGTGTATAAGATTCTGTCTGCGCAGCCATCGAATAACTGATTCTTTGAGGGGGCGAGGTGGAAGGACCGTTATTGTAAATCTTGCACACTCACGATAAAGTAACGCGTAATCAATTTTTCAGGCACGACCACGAATAGTTTTTCTGATGAAAGGAGGCCCCGTGAAGTATCCCATGGTATTTGCACTAGCAGCTGTAGTCGTATTGGCAACTATGGCCGGAACCGCTTCCGCTGAGACGGCATTTGAGGGTCGGAAGAAATGCAGTAATTGCCACAAGAGTGAGGCCGATTCATGGCTCAAGACCGCCCATGCCAAAGCGGTCGACTCGCTCAAAGCCGACAGGAATAAGGAGAAGAATGCGGCAATGGTCAAAGCAAAACTTGACCCTAAGAAGGACTTTTCCAAGGACAAGGATTGCATCGGCTGCCATGTGACTGGATTCGGGGTAGAAGGTGGGTATGAAATTTCGGAGCCGGACAAGTTCTTGATCGGTGTAGGCTGTGAATCCTGCCATGGGGCCGGTCCAGATTACCGCAAGATTCACCGTAAGGCAGGCGAGGCCTTTGAAAAGTCGAAAAAGGTCACGCCGCGCGAGTCCCTCGCGGAAGCCGGACAAGAGTTTGAGTTCATTGAGAAGTGCAGCTCCTGCCACCTGAACTACGAGGGCTCTGGGTGGAAAGGGACTAAGAAACCCTACACGCCTTTCACCCCCACTGTAGACAAGAAGTATACGTTCGACTTTGAGAAGATGGTGCGTAACAACAAGGCTATGCATGAACACTTCAAGCTAGCGGGCACGTTTGAAGGTCCGCCCACCCCGAAGTTTCATGAGGAGTTCCAGAAGGATGCCAAACCGGCCGAGATAGGCAAGGAGGAGTAATGGCGGGGGGGCTAAGGAATTACTTAAGTGTGTCTGGCGGCGCCTTGCTTCTTGGCGCAGTTCTTACGGTTGGATCGATCGTCGTCGTATTTGGCGGCGAGGCTGCAATCTCCAGGACCGAGTTCTGTGTGAGCTGCCATTCCGAGACCTATCCGTATGAGGAACTGAAAAAGTCCTCGCACTGGGGAGCGCTCGGCGCCGATCCTGGCTGCAAGGATTGCCACGTCCCCCAAGGCTTAGCAAACTTTCCTCTGGCAGTGTGGACGCATGTAGTGGATGGACTGCCGTTCCTGATAGAGGAGTTCACCGTCGACTACTCTACCATTGAAAAGTTCAACGAGCGACGTCCGGAAGCAGCCTACAGGGCCCGCATGAAACTGAAGGGCTGGGACAGCATGACCTGCCGGGCTTGCCACAAGAATACCAAGCCCCCCGGTGCATCGGCAAAGGCTGCGCACCAGAAGATGCAAACGGAGGGGGCAACCTGTATCGATTGCCATCAGAACCTAGTACACAAGAAAGTCCCCGAACATGACCTCAATGCCAGTCTGGCACAAGGCAAGATGGTGTTGAAGGTAGATAAGAAAGAGAAGGAAGAGAAAGACTGATCAAGGCGGTACTTGTCGAACAGTTATCCTACTTCTTCACCCTTGGCGGGAGACTGCTTACAACAGCAGTTCTCCCGCCAAGCTCTTATTTGCCAACAATTCTGTATCTTCTGTAACGCATGTGGCTCGTTCTTGATCGTCCGATCGTGAAGGGGTATCCGTGTGCGCGTAAAACCACCGTAGTCGAGTGACTCGTGGTTTTGACTGATCCAAGTTGAGTTGACGTGAGACCGGCCACAGGTTAGATTTCGACCATAGGAGAATCTACCGCCTATCCCTATGGCATCAGACGTATTCTATGGGGGAGAGGTGGCTCCGGTTGGTTGGACAGTGTCACCCCTTCCTGAAGTGGCGCCTGGCGGGGTGCTGATTACGCGGCGGTCCGCCGTGTCGTCAGATTCTCATCGTACACCTGGTTAGGCGTCTGGCCGTCAAGCGCCTGATGCGGTCGGATCTGGTTGTAGAACGTCAGGTAACGCTCCAAGCCCCGGGTGGGCCGCATTGACGGTCTCATACGCGTGCAAATAGACCTCCTCGTATTTAATGCTCTTCCACAGTCGCTCGACGAACACGTTGTCTCGCCAGCACCCTTTTCCGTCCATGCTGATCTGGATGCCGTGGTGCGTGAGGAGCCCCGTGAACTCGTGGCTGGTAAATTGGCATCCTTGATCGGTATTGAAGATTGCTGGCGGGCCATAGCGGCCCACGGCGTCCTGCACCGCGTCCAGACAGAAATCGGTCGTGAGCGTGGTGGAGAGCCGCCAGGCCAGCACCCGGCGACTCGCCCAGTCGAGAACCGCGAAGAGATATACGAAGCCCCGGCGCATCGGAATGTAGGTGATATCGGCGGCCCAGACATGATTCGGCCGCGAGATCGCCAGGTCGCGCAAGAGATAGGGGTAGATCTGATGGCCGGGCTGGCGGCGGCTGAGAGACGGCTTGCGATACAAGGCCTCAAGGCCCATGCGGCGCATCAGGGTGGCCACATGGCGCCGCCCCACAGTTTGCCCCTCGTGCCGCAGCAGATTGCGCAGCATACGGGCGCCGGCAAACGGATACTGCAGATGGAGTTCGTCGATCCGCCGCATCAACGCCCGCGCCGTCTCGGATACGGGCGTTGGGTGGTAATAGGCGGTCGAGCGGGCCAATTTCAGTAGCTGGCATTGCCGCCGGACCGGTAGTGGATGCGTGCGATCGATCATGGCTTTGCGCTCCGCAAGCCCGCCTTGGTGAGCGCCCCGACTAAAAAATCATTCTCCAGTGCCAGTTGACCAATTTTGGCATGGAGCGTTTTGAGGTCCGGCGTGTCTGCCGTCGGCGTGGTCCCGTCAAAGACATCGGCGGCCCGCGCCTGTAATTGTTGTTTCCATTCAGTGCTCTGCGTGGGATGGACCTGAAACTGCTCCGCTAATTCGGCCAGCGTCTTGTCCCCTTTGACCGCTGCCAACGCGACCTGTGCCTTGAAGGTTGCCCCATGATTCCGTCTCGTTCGCTTCATCGCCTCGCTCCTTTCGTCGGCCATCCCTCGGTGGGATGGGTGAAGCCAGGCTACCACTTATCACACTGTCCGAATTTCCGGAGCCCCCTCTATTCACCAGGGCTCAACCCAGTCAAGCACCGCTGGGGTGACCTGCGCGAGAAGCCCCTTCATAAATTGATTTTCAGTAGTGATGCCCGTAACGGGCCAGGAGTAGAAAGTGTTCAGCCGTCAGCGTGAAGCTAATCTATGAATCACCGTGGAACGAACAGGGGGGGCTTGCGCCCCCCCCATCACCAAATGACTTAAGACTCACTGCTTATTCTATTTCGCGTCATCGCGCACACACCAGACAAAGTTCGTGTTGATCTTAAAATCGTTGCCTACGATGCCATAGTCGAAGTTTACGTCCCACGCGCTCATCGTATAGTCTTCGTGCTCCGTCGCCGTCCAATAGCCAAAAAACTCGATGTTGGAAAAAGGATGGCCAGTCGGGAGGGCGGGAGGAGGATATATCGTGTGATCCGCCAGGGTCGCCAACTCTTTGACTGTGGGCAAGCGCCATCCCTTTTTGCCACCGACGGTCTTTTTCGCACAGATACCGGCGGCATTTTTCCAAACCGTCCTCGCTCTCGCCGGTATTTTCTCCCACACCAGCCCCGTCTCATTGTCCAGCACCGCCTCATTGTTAAAGGCTTCCAGCACGACAAACCGAGACGCGCCCTGCTGACCCGTCGGTGCGTCAGACGCTTCGGCAAGCGTGGCTCCTGAGCCCAAACCAGCCAGCGCCAGGCATCCGACAGCCAGCCCCACAGCCCCGATGCGGCTCACCCATTTGCTTCTTCTGCTTTTCATGTCGACCCTCCCCGTCTAATGTTGCTCTGGTGCGACCATTACGACCGTGATGCCATGAGCACCACTGCTAGTGAGGCCGCTGTGTCTTGCCATCATCCTGATCATCTCCCTGCAGATTACTACAGCCCTTTGAAGAGGCTAGGATTGGTTGGACCATCTATCTTGAGCAGGCCAAGGGCACCCTTCTCGATGCGGAAGATCGAGTGGTCAACCGAAACAAACGTGCCGGGCATTTCGCCTTTAAATTCTGATATGGTAGCTTCACCTGGCGGCACCAGGGTGCTTTGGATACCCTCAAGTGGCGCTTTTGACACGTCACCTCTTGGCCACGTCCGGTCTAACATCTCGCCGATGACATGCCACGAAGAGTCAAAGTTGATTCCTGCATTGCCAAAGAACCATCGATCGGTCTCTCCCACTTTAGATCGTAGTGGAACTTTGACCAGCGCGGTCATATGGCCGTTATGCACTACATAGGAAGCGTCCGCGTCTACCACCTTTTGATTCGAAAAAACCAGGGTATCGTTCTTCTTGCCATCTACCATGTAAAATTCGCTCTGCACGACCTGGAATTCTTTTTCGACAGGCTTAAGCCCACCAACCGGCTCAACTAAGATCAAGCCGTACATGCCACTCGCAATGTGTTGTATATCGGCTGGCGCTGCAGTGGAGGAGCGATAGACAAAGAGGCCTTGCTTGGTGGCCTTAAACTGTATCTGGGCTTCCTTCCCGGGCTCAGCATTGACCAGGGCGGCTCCGCCACTGGCAGCTTGGAAGTCAAGATTGTGACTGCGCTTGCTGTCCTTCTTGTTCTTCAAATGGACTTCAACCGTATCGCCCACCATGACGCGGATCATGGGCCCTGGCACGGTTCCATTAAGACCCCAGAACTCATAATTGTTATCGTCGCTAATCGGACCGACCCACTCGGACGATTCCAGGTTGACCACGACGGTGGCGGGCTGGGTTCGTGTGATGGGAGCGGGAACATTGGGTGCCTTCGCCAGTTGGGCTTGGATGGTCTCCGCCGACACAGACCCTGCACTGATAGCAAGGCACGGAGCAGCGATCACTGCACTGAGTAATGCGACAGTGCGCACGCTACGCGAAAAACTCTTGGACATGACGCCTCCTTTAATTTTGGATTACTCTGTGCCGGTCATCATCCTGATCACCTGCCTGCAGAGTACTTCAGGCCTTTGTAGATGGCCTAGTTGGCGGATCCTCTAGGCTGCCTTCAGTCTACCTTTAGTCTACCTTCAGCAGGCCAAGGGCGCCTTTGTCCTTTCGATCCTTCACTGGGTCAACGAGAGTATAGGTGCCCGCCTTAACTTTAAGCTCTGCCATGACAGCGCCACCTGCAGGACTCACGGCAACCTTGATATTCTCCGCCGGTGGTGAGGTCAAAGAACCCTCGATGTACACCCTGTCGAATGTCTGGTCGAGGATCTGCAAAGACCTGACATAGTTGGGTCCTCCGTTGGTTACGAAAAACCGAACTGTGTCTCCGGCCTTGGCTCGAAGAGGATTTTTGACCAGTGAGCTCGCATTGCCGTTATATACAACATGGGAGGGGCGCTCGTCTAACCCATTTTCGAATGAAAACTCCAAGGTCTCGCCCTTCTCGCCATCTTTCGTGTAAAACTCGCTTTGCATGATCTGGAATTCTTTGTCGACAGGCTTAAGCCCACCCACTGGCTCAACTAAAATCGTGCCGTACATGCCATTCGCAATGTGCTCGGGAATGGATGGCGATGCGGTGGCGCAGTGATACAAAAAGATGCCAGGAATGATCATCTTAAACTTTCCCCCGCTCTCCTGCCCTGGCTCGCTATTGAGCAGGCTAGCCCCGCCGCCTGGTCCCGTGATTGCATGGAAGTCGATATTGTGAGCTTCCTTGCTGTCCTTATGGTTCTTCAAATGGATTTCAACCGTATCGCCCACCATGACGCGGATCATGGGCCCTGGCACGGTTTTATTAAAACCCCAGAACTCATATTTGTTATCGTCGCTAAGCGGACCGACCCACTCGTTCGCTTCAAGGTTGACCACGACGGTGGCGGGCTGGGTTCGTGTGATGGGAGGGGGAACATTGGGTGCGGTCGCCAGCTGGGCTTTGATGGTCTCCGCCGACACAGACCCTGCACTGATAGCAAGGCACGGAGCAGCGATCACTGCACTGAGTAATGCGACAGTGCGTACGCTACGCGAAAAACTGATAGGCATGGGGCCTCCTTTGAGTTTTAATTACTCTGACGTTTTCTTCGATCATCACTTCGAAAACTGACGCTCGAACGCGATAACCTGCCAGATCTGCTCCTCAGACAGCATCGACTTCCAGGCCTTCATTTTCGTCTTTGGAACCCCTTCAGACACTCGCCAGAACCAGAAGGCGTCAGACATACGGCCCATTTGAGCTTTGTCACGAAAATCCCGAGCCCCTTTTTTCACCGGTTTGCCATCCTTGCCGTGACAACTGGCGCAGTTGACTTGCGGGTTGACCTCACCGGAGTAAATCAGCGCTCCCTCCTCAATGACCTTAGGATCGGTCAACCAGCCAGCCGGCATTTTTTTGTCGGCATATTCAGCTGGGACTTCAGGCAATGGCGCTGGTTCCTCAGCGTACGCCATCCCCCCTGAAAGGATCAGGATGGACATCATCATCACGACCGATGTTCCGATCTTCTGCTTCGTCATTCGCACCTCCTTTTCTGATGGTGATTATCGTCTTTCGACGATATCTTACCTCATGGGACTCAACACATGTTAACAAAATTAGGTTCGCTCAGATCCGCTGAGCGACTACTGCTCTTGACTCTAGTAAAGGCTCGGCAGAATCGCTGAAAATGTGCCTTCTTGTCAAGACCTAAAACAAAATTGTCCTAAAAATAAAGAGGGGAGACGAGGGAGCAGGCAACCATCCTTTTTGCTCGCAGAGTCCCCACGATAAAACGGTGGTCGCTTGATGCGCACAGTCAAGAATGGTTTGCCTGCTCCCCCTAGGGAAGGTGAAGAATCGGAAGGCCCTCGCCGGGGCTAAGGGCACGTCTCGGCGTGCCCCTGGGTGGGCGGGTGAGAAAGCTGCGCGCAGTGGAAGATCAATCAGCCCCCATCCCTGAAAGGATAGTGAGCGAGTTTCGAGGGGGGAGTTGCGAGGTGGCTGGCGCGGTCTTTGCGCTCGCAGAGCCCCCACCCGCCACCCCGCTGCATGCCG
>Ga0194035_1000735_pt1 | contig 18195 bp, 20 predicted proteins | sample JunL2320m_MetaG_FD_148680 | JGI IMG/M metagenome (GOLD analysis project Ga0194035, IMG submission 148680) | Anoxic zone freshwater microbial communities from boreal shield lake in IISD Experimental Lakes Area, Ontario, Canada - Jun2016-L239-20m | ecosystem: Environmental > Aquatic > Freshwater >...
CGGCCGCCGCCTCGAACACCTGCTGCAGCACCGGTTCGTAACCGCCGGCCGGAAGGTCCGGAATGAACTGCAGCAGGCCGCCACCGCCGTCGGCCATCCCGCCGACGATCGCGGCGATCTCGTCGTAGGCGGCGTCATAAGTCGGGATGGGTTCTCCGCTGCCGGTCTTGTGGAACGCGAATCGCGATGACGAAACACCCAGTGCGCCAACACCAATGGCCTCGGCCGCCAGCGTGCGCATCAGTGCCAGGTCTTCGGGCGTCGCGGGTTCGCGGTCCGCTCCACGTTGGCCCATCACGTACACCCGCAGTGGCGAGTGCGGCAGGTAGGCCGCCACGTCGATATCGCGGCGGCGGCCCTCCAGGGCGTCCAGGTATTGCGGGAAGGTCTCCCAGTCCCACGGCAGTCCGTCGGTCATCACCACACCCGGAATGTCCTCGACCCCGGCCATTACGTCGACCAGCACGTCGTGATCCTCGGGCCGGCACGGCGCGAAGCCCACTCCGCAGTTGCCCATCACCGCCGTGGTGACCCCGTGTGACGACGACGGGCTCATCCGCTCCGACCAGATCGCCTGGCCGTCGTAGTGGGTGTGCAGGTCGACGAACCCGGGCGTGACGAGTAGCCCGTCGGCGTCAATCTCGCGGGTGCCGGATCCACCGACGGTGCCGAACGCGACGATGACGCCGTCGGACACCGCGACGTCCCCGCGGTACGGCTCACCACCGAGGCCGTCGACGATCGTGCCGTTCCGGATGATCAGGTCATAGCTCATGGCAGTGAGATTACGACGTCGCCGAGGTGCATGCTCCCAGAAAACTCCCCGGCCGGCCAATACCCACGCGCTGCTCGGGTTGGACGTCCGCGACGGCGCGACCCTGATCGACGGGTTCTTCCGGCAGGCGAAAGGCGGCCCGCTGAGTTCGCTGCCATGGGGAACCTCATGGGTGCGTCGGGCCGTGGCGGTGCTGCGCCGGGTGCAGCGTCGATATCCGTTCACCTTCCGGTAACCCAGCCGTTGCCCAAACGGGCTAGCTTGCCTCGCGTGACCACGACACCGTTTGAAAAAGGCTTCTCCGTATTCGACGACGACGATGACGACCCGGTACTGATTGATTCCACCGGTGCTCCCGTCGACACCTGGCGGGAGAACTACCCGTACGAGGAGCGCATGAGCCGCCCCGAGTACGAGGAGCAGAAGCGCCTCCTGCAGATCGAGTTGCTCAAACTACAGAAGTGGACCCAGGCCAACGGCCTGCGGCACGTTCTGGTGTTCGAGGGCCGCGACGCCGCGGGCAAGGGCGGCACCATCAAGCGGTTCATGGAGCATCTCAACCCGCGCGGCGCGCGCGTGGTCGCCCTGGAGAAGCCGACCGAGAAGGAACGCACCCAGTGGTACTTCCAGCGCTACGTCCACCATCTGCCGGCCGCCGGCGAGATCGTGATGTTCGACCGCTCCTGGTACAACCGGGCCGGTGTCGAGCGGGTCATGGGCTTCTGTACCCCCAAGCAACACGCCGAATTCGTCCGGCAGGCGCCGCTTTTCGAGCAGATGCTCGTCAACGATGCGATCAGCCTTACCAAGCTGTGGTTCTCGGTGTCGCCATCCGAGCAGCGGACCCGCTTCACCATCCGCCACGTCGATCCGGTCCGGCAGTGGAAGCTCTCGCCCACGGACTTGGCCTCGCTGGACAAGTGGGACGCCTACACCGCGGCTAAGCAGGACATGTTCACCTGGACCGACACCGAGGTCGCGCCGTGGACAGTCATCAAGAGCAATGACAAGAAACGGGCCCGCGTCAACGCGATGCGTCACGTGCTCAGCAAGTTCGACTACGACAACAAGGACCATGACATCGTCGGCGAACCCGACCCACTGATCGTCGGCCGCGCCTCCGCCGACGACTAGGCGCCGAGATCGAAATCTTCCTGGTCACCCCGGCATTGCCGGGCGAACCGGTTCACCTGCGGTTCGGATTTGCGGCAATGAGCTGCTTGGCGATGACTGACAGATTGGGATCTCCTCGGCCCGGAAAGTCGATATTGATGAGGCGGCTGACTGGATCATCGCGCGTGACGCGTATTAAACCTTGAAGCGTTGGCCGGATGCCCGCGGCGTCCAATTTGGTCATCCAGGTCACCGACGAGTCGCGCCAGAGGAAACCGCTTGCGAGACGCGATTCGATGAGGCTCCGCTGGGTAGCCAGCCACCCCACCTGTTGCTCAGCGACGTAGGCGGCCACCGCGTGCGTGTCTGCGCCTCGCTGCTGTAATCGCAGCGTCACCTGGACGGGACCTAGCGGCAGCGCGTTCAGCGTGTTTGCGTAAGCAGAACTCCCGACAACGGTGCGCGTCCACGTTCCTGACACGGATACCGTGCGGTAGTCGTGTCGGTCTCGGGCCGCAGGCGTGTCAGACCTGCCCAGAAAACGGTCCCAGATAGTCACGAACAAACTCTACGGCAGTCGCATAGCCCCGTACAGCGATTACGAGTTTTCCGATGCGGACCCGGCTCAATCCGGTCCGTGGCCACTCTCGGAACAAGCTGAGATAGCGCTGAGCAGCAACGGAATTGGGGCACCGGGGCTGCATCCGCTCAGCGGTGTTCGCGCCAAACGGTGCTAGGAGAAAAGCCCCAGCGCGTACGTACAGATGAACAGGTTTATCAGCAACATTGCCAGGGCCGCCAGGGAGTCCGGCAGCGTCGACCTGGACCGAAAACGGACGGCCAGGCCGAGGGCCATCAACAGGGCCAAGCCACCGGACGCGGCTATTACCAGTGGCGGTATGAAGTAGCCGGCGATGAGCCCGGCTGCACCGAGCAGTTCGAGGACTCCGGTGAGTTTGCGAAAGTTGGGTAGTCCGAATTGTTCGAACTCGGTCACCATCGCGTTGGAAAACAGCACGGCCGCGCCGTAGTACAGGAATAGTATGGCCGACAGTGGCTTCAGTGTTTGATAGAGAGTATTCATGAAGTCATCAGTCGGTGGATTTCTCATTCATCGGTTGTGACCCTACAGCGAAGGCATCAGATGTCATCTTGGGCAGTATCCATCGGTCTCCAGGTCATCGCCGGACTCGGACTCCTCAATGTGTGGTTGGTTCGTCCCCGGTCGGCGACCGCATTTCGTGGCGGTTCAGCGCAGTCGCTGAGGGAAGAGTTCGTCGCGTACGGGCTGCCCGATTGGTGCTTCTACGCGGTCGGCGGAGCCAAGATCGTGGCCGCGGTGCTGCTGATCATCGGGATCTGGGTGCCGCAGGTGGTGGTGCCGGCGGCGCTGGTCGTCGCGGCATTGATGATCGGGGCGCTGGCGATGCACGTGAAAGTCAAGGATCCGCTGACCAAGTCCGTGCCGGCACTTCTGATGCTGGCGGTGGTCGTCGGGATCGTGCTGCTTCAGCGCCCCTAGCCCGGCGTCGGCTTCGACAGCATCCGCCACAGGAACGAGAAGCACAGCGCCGATTTGAACGCGGTTTGGGCGTTATCGGCCGCACCGGCATGGCCGCCCTCGATGTTCTCGTAGTACCAGACCGGGTGTCCGGCTTCCTCCAGGGCGGCGGTCATCTTGCGGGCATGCCCGGGGTGCACCCGGTCGTCCCGGGTAGACGTGGTGACCAGCATGGTGGGATAGCGCGTGGCGGTGCTGATGTTCTGATAGGGCGAGTACTCGGAGATGAACGCCCAGTCGTCCGGGTTGTCCGGGTCGCCGTACTCCGCCACCCACGACGCCCCCGCGAGCAACAGGTGGAAGCGTTTCATATCCAGCAGTGGCACCTGGCACACCAGGGCCCCGAACAACTCCGGGTACTTGGTCGCCATGATCCCCATCAGCAGACCGCCGTTGCTGCCGCCCTGGGCGCCGAGTTGCGCCACTTCAGTGATGCCCCGCTTGACCAGGTCGGCGGCCACGGCGGCGAAGTCCTCGGCGACCTTGTGGCGGCCTTCTCGCATCGCCTGGGTATGCCAGCCCGGCCCATACTCGCCGCCGCCGCGGATGTTGGCAAGAACATAGGTGCCGCCGCGACTCAACCACAGCCGCCCGAGCACCCCGCCGTAGCCGGGAGTCTGGACAACTTCGAAACCACCGTATCCACCAAGCAGCGTCGGCCCCCGAAGCTGTGAATTCCTCTGTCCAACAACGAAATAGGGCACCACTGTGCCGTCATCAGAGGTTGCGAAGTACTGCGACACGTCAAAGTCCGCAGAGTCGAAGAACGACGGCGCTGTTTTGATCGTCTCAAGTTCGCCGCCCGCGATGCCGTGCAGAAGCCGGGAGGGGGTGAGAAATCCGCTGGTGTCGAGAAAGATCTCGTCACCGGTAGGGTCCGTGGCGACGATGACGGTGTTGGCGAAGCCGCCGGTGCCGTCTACTCCCGGGACCCAATCGTGAGACCAGGTGCCTGGAGTGAAGATCGCCACGTGGCTGGCGACGTCGGCCAGCGTGACCATCACCAACCGGTCGCGCGTCCACGCGTACTGATGCAGGCAGGTGTGCTCGTCCGGTGTGAATACCACGGTCAATTCGGCTGTGCCTGCCAGGAACTGCTCGTAATTCGCGGCGAGCAGCGAGCCGGCCGAGTACACCCCGGAACCGGTGTACCAGTCGGTGCGCAACTCGATGAGTAGCCAGTCGCGATGCACCGACAGGCTCGCGTCGGTCGGTGCGTCGATCCGCACCAGTTCGCCGGAACGTAGTTGGTAAGCCTGATCGTTGAAGAAGTCGACGGCGCGGTAGACCAGCGTGCGCTCGAAACCGGGTGTCCGGTCCACGCCGGCCGAGACGATGACGTCCGCCTGCGATCCGGTAAACACGGTTTCAGCGTCGGTCAGCGACTGCCCGCGTCGCCAGCGCTTCAGCACCCGGGGATAGCCGGAGTCTGTGAGCGACCCAGGTCCGAAATCGGTACCGACCAGGACGGTGTCGTGGTCTTCCCACGACAGCCGGGACTTCGCCTCGGGGAGTTCGAAACCGTCCACCACAAAGGAGCGCGTCCCGATATCGAATTCGCGGACCACCGTCGCATCCGAGCCACCGCGGGACAGCGAGATCAACGCTTGTCGGTGGTCGGGTTCGATGACGTCGGCTCCGGCCCACACCCAGTTCTCGCCATCGGTACGGGCCAACTCGTCGACGTCGAGGATGACATCCCAGGCCGGGGAAGCGGTCCGGAAGCTGTCCAACGTCGTCCGCCGCCATAAACCGCGCGGGTTGGCCGCGTCGCGCCAGAAGTTATAGAGGTGTGCGCCGCGACGGCGCACATAGGGGATACGTGTGTCGGTGTCGAGTATCTCCAACGCCTCGCTACGCATCTGCTCGAAGCGCGCGTCGCTGAATTCGGCGATCGTGATCTCGTTGCGCCTACGCACCCAGCTGAGCGCATCGTCGCCATCGATATCTTCAAGCCATAGGTACGGGTCGTCGACCATGCCCGCCACGGTACTGTGGGAGCAATTATCGGTTCGCACGGCCAGGAGTCGCAGACCCCTATGACCTCGACGCATGCTCCACCACCACGCGCCCTGATCACCATTGCCGCAGTGGAGCTGCTTCATCGTCTGCGGGCCCGGCACGGGCCGGTGATGTTCCACCAGTCCGGCGGCTGCTGTGACGGGTCCTCACCGATGTGCTACCCCGAGGGCGAGTTCATCGTCGGGGATCGTGACGTGCTGCTCGGCATCCTGGTAGACGCCCCGGTGTGGATATCCGGCCCACAGTTCGAGACCTGGAAGCACACCCAACTGGTCATCGACGTGGTGCCGGGTCGCGGTGGCGGCTTTAGCCTGGAGACTCCGGAGGGGCTGCGCTTCCTCAGCCGCGGCCGGGCGTTCACCGCTTCGGAGGTCGAGTTGCTGGCTGAGGCTGCGCCGCTGACCGGGGCGGACTACGAGGGGGGCGCCCGGCCGTTGGCCCGGACCGACCTGGTGGTGGCGGATGCCGCAGACGCGTGCCAAATACCTGGTCGGCGCGCCGAGGCCGTTCAGCCATAGCGGACCAACCGACCCGTATCGTCGGATCCGTGATACCCCTGCCTCGGGCATGGCTGCTCACAAGCGCGTTACTCCTCGGCTGCGTGGCCGGCCAGATCGCCGCCGTAGTCGCCAAGCTCATGGTTGATGCCAACATCCGTCCCGATGTCGTCGTGGCGATGGTGGTCGGTATCCCGGGCGTGATCGGACTTGCGCTGGTCGGTTTCTCCGGTCGGCGTTGGGTCACCGCGATGGGCGCCTTCATCCTGGCGATGGCGCCGGGTTGGCTGTCGGTGTTGCTCCTGATCCAGGTGGTGTCCGGTGACTGACACCACCTCGGCACCCAGTACCGGCTCCCAGTTGACGCCGATGTTTCCCACCGGCGCCCAAGACTCCCTGGCACCCAATACTGAGGCGCACCCCTCGCCGATCTTCGATACCGGTCCGCATCCGGATCCGCTGAATGCTGCCTCGCAGGCGTTCAGCGAGTTGGAAACCACCGACACCGACGCCTTCCTGCGTTCGGTGCATGCCGAATCGGTCGTCGTACCCGCGCAATCAGTCGTCGTGCCCGGGACCTTCCAGTCCGTGAAGCGTTGGAAGTTCGCCCTCATCGTGGCCGGGGTGTGGGTGGTGTCTGCGGCCGCCGGGCTGGGCTTCTATTTCTGGTGGTACTCCGCCCTGGACAAGACGATGCCGGTGTTGGGCATCCTGCTCTATCTGGTGGTCTGCATGGTGGCAAGTCTGCTCGTGTCGCTGGTGCCTAACCGGCCGCAGCTGAGCGCCCTGGCCGTCGCCCTGATGGCGGCGCCGCTGGCCGCGACCGCGGCGGCCGCGATACTCCACGGCGCCTATTACTTCGAATGGATCGCGCGCCCGGTAATCGGCTAGAAGTAGGGTAGCGGCGTGACTCACTATGACGTCGTCGTCCTCGGTGCCGGCCCCGGCGGATACGTCGCGGCGATCCGCTGCGCACAGCTCGGCCTGAACACCGCAATCGTCGAACCCAAGTACTGGGGCGGGGTCTGCCTCAACGTCGGCTGTATCCCCTCCAAAGCTCTTCTGCGCAATGCGGAGCTGGCGCACATCGTGACCAAGGAGGCCGCAACGTTCGGTATCAGCGGCGAGGTCAGCTTCGACTTCGGCGCCGCCTTCGACCGCAGCCGCAAGGTCGCCGACGGCCGCGTCGCGGGTGTGCACTTTTTGATGAAGAAGAACAAGATCACCGAGATCCACGGCTACGGCCGGTTCACCGACGCCAATACCCTGACGGTTGAACTCAACGAGGGCGGCACCGAGAACGTCACTTTCGGCAACGCGATCATCGCCACCGGCAGCAGCACCCGGCTGGTGCCGGGCACGTTGCTGTCGAAGAACGTGGTGACCTACGAGGAGCAGATCCTGACCCGCGATCTGCCCGGCTCCATCATCATCGCCGGGGCCGGGGCGATCGGCATGGAGTTCGCCTACTTCATGAAGAATTACGGCGTCGAGGTGACCATCGTCGAGTTTCTCCCGCGGGCTCTGCCCAACGAGGACGCGGAAGTCTCCAAGGAGATTGAGAAGCAATACAAGAAACTCGGTATCAAAATCCGCACCGGCACCAAGGTGGAGTCGATCACCGATGACGGCTCGCTGGTTACCGTCGTCATCAGTAAGGATGGCAAGACCGAGGAGCTCAAGGCCGATAAGGTGATGCAGGCCATCGGATTTACGCCCAATGTGGATGGCTACGGGCTGGAAACGACCGGCGTCGCACTGACCGAGCGTCGTGCGATCGATATCGACGATTACATGCGCACCACTGTGCCGCACATCTACGCGATCGGCGATGTCACGGCCAAGCTGCAACTGGCCCACGTGGCCGAGGCGATGGCAGTGGTCGCCGCGGAGACCATCGGCGGCGCTGAGACGCTGACGCTCGGCGACTACCGGATGATGCCCAGGGCCACCTTCTGCCAACCCCAGGTCGCGAGCTTCGGGCTGACCGAGGAGCAGGCCCGCGAGGAAGGCTACGACGTGAAGGTGGCCAAGTTCCCGTTCAGCGCCAACGGCAAAGCGCACGGGCTGGCCGACCCGACCGGGTTCGCCAAGGTGATCGCCGACGCCAAATACGGCGAACTGCTCGGCGCACACCTGATCGGACCGGACGTTTCCGAGCTGCTGCCCGAGCTGACGTTGGCCCAGAAGTGGGATCTCACCGTCAACGAGCTCGCCCGCAACGTCCACACCCACCCGACGCTGTCGGAGGCTCTGCAGGAATGCTTCCACGGCCTCGCCGGCCACATGATCAATTTCTGATCCGGTGAAACCCGCACTGATCGCCGGCGTCGGCGGCGCCCTTCTCGGTCATGCCCTGTGGCTGGTCGGCATCTCGATCGCGACGGGATCGTCGTCGCGGGGCACCGCGGTGCTCGTCGTGTCCGTACTGTGCCTGCTCTTCGCCGCCGCGATGGCATACCTGGCCTGGCAGAGGTATCGGCGCAGGGAGTTGACCTGGTCGGCGTTTCTGGCCGGCCTGGCGTTCTCGCCGGTCGTCTTCACCGTCATCGTGCTCGGGGTGACGTACCTGTAGCGGCCTGATGATGTCGGCCCCTCCTATTAGTATCGAATGTATGTTCGAATTCGTGAGCGGTGCCGACGAGGACCTGATCGATGCGATGGGTGCTGCCGCCCGCACCGAGTCGGCCGCGGTGGCGCAGCGACTGGCCGCGGTCGGCGAACTGTACGCCCGCCGGGCCGTCGAGTGGGCGGAGCGCGAACTGTGGTGCGCCGATCCGTTCGAAGCCGTGGCGGCCGAGGTATCCGCCGCGCAGAATATCAGCCGGGGGCGCGCCGGTAGCCAGATCCGCTACGCGCGTGAGTTACGGGAGCACCTGCCGCGAGTCGCTGCGGTCTTTGCCGCCGGGCAGATCGACTTTCGAGTGGTCTCGATGATCATCAACCGGTCGTCGAATGTCGAGGACTCTGCGATGCCGAACTTGGATGCCGCACTGGCTCGGCTTGCGCCGAAGTGGATGAAACTCTCTAATTCCAAGCTCGCTGATCGCCTCGACTTCGTGATCGCGAAGTTCGACGCCGACGGTGTCCGGGTTCCGCCGGAGATCGACGACAAACGCTATGTCGACGTCGGTCCGACCACACCGGGGATGGCCGGCATCTGGGCCAACGTGCATGCGGCTGACGCGGCCGCGTTCGATCAGAAACTTGATGCACTGGCGGCCACCGTTTGCAAGGGCGACCCCCGCACAACGATGCAGCGCCGAAGTGACGCGGTGGGGGCACTTGCCGCCGGTGCCGACCGCCTCATGTGTGCGTGCGGTTCATCGGACTGCCCCGCGATCGGTGCCGGCGGCATTGCACCGGTAGTCATTCACCTGCTCGCCGAGCAGGCCACAGTCGAGGCAACCGGAACCACGCCCGGTTACCTACCCGGTTTCGGCATCCAGCCCGCCGAGGCGGTTCGGGGCATTGCGGCGACCGCCAAACTCAAGCCGCTAGCGGTTCCCGGTGCGGGCGCGGCGCCGGGCTATCGGCCGCCGGCCGCGCTGTCTGAGTTCATCCGGTGGCGCGACCTCACGTGTCGTTGGCCGGGTTGCGATGCGCCGGTCTGCGATATCGACCACACGGTGCCCTATCCCGCCGGTCCCACTGATCCGTCGAATCTCAAGCTCTATTGCCGTCTTCATCATCTCGTGAAGACGTTCTATTGTGGGCCGGATGGCTGGACCGAGCACCAATCCGCCGATGGCACAGTGACGTTCACCGCGCCGACGGGCCATCAGTACACGACCCAGCCAGCCGGAGCGTTGCTCTACCCGACGCTGTCCACCCCGACCGGAGTCCCGGACGTGTCGGCGGACAACGGACCGCCGGCGGCGAACCGCGGGCTTGCAATGCCGACCCGCACGCGATCTCGCGATGAGGACCGTCGAGCCCGCATCGCACGGGAACGCAGTGTGCGTGCCGAACTCAACGCTGCGGCCCAACCCCCACCGTCCGTCGAGGCGCCACCGTTCTAATCCGGGAAGTCCATCGACACCACGCGAGCGTGCCAACCGACGATGCTGCTGCAGTTCGTACTCCGAGGCGCGCAACTGGCCGACCCGCATGATCACCAGTTCCTTGTCCCTCTTGTCCAGCTTGCCCCAGTTGATCAGACCGAGTTCCCGTCGGCCACCGGGTGGGATACGCGCCGGATCCGTCTGGGACATCCGGATGGGGTACCGGCGTGCCAACGCGGTCTTTTTGGCATCCACTAGGGCTTTTGGCATGATCGGTTGAATGGGCGAGTACTCGACGGGCGACTCTGGTCTGGCGAAGGTGTTGATGCCCGTGCCGGACCCGAACGACGAAGTGTTCGAACGCCAGTGGCAACTGCGGGCCGGGGATGTTGACCGGCTGGGTCGGCTGCGTCTTGACGGTGTCGTCCGCTATATGCAGGACATGGGCCAGGACCACCTGCGGGAGAAGGGCTACGACGACGTCCACCCCCTGTGGATCGTCCGGCGCTCGATGGTCGACATGATCGGTCCGATCGAGTTCAAGGACACGCTGCGGCTGCGTCGCTGGTGTTCGGGCGCCTCGAACCGATGGTGCGAGATGCGGGTGCGGATCGAAGGTCGCCGGGGCGGTCTGATCGAGTCTGAGGCGTTCTGGATCAACTTCAACCGTGAGACCCAGGGGCCGGCCCGGATCAACGACGATTTCATGGATGCGCTGCTCCAAACCACCACGGTCAACAGGCTTCGGTGGAAAGCCTATTTGGCGGCCGGTTCGCGAGAGGACGCCGACGAGATTCGTGAGTTCCCGATCCGGGTGAGTGATATCGACATGTTCGATCATGTCAACAACTCGGTGTACTGGAAGGTCGTCGAGGAGTACCTCGGGCCCTACCCGGAGCTTCAGGAGGTTCCACTGCGGGTGACCATTGAGCACGACGCCCCGATCTCCTACGGCGACGGCCTCGAGGTCCTTGTGCACGTGTATCCGCCGGGCTCGACCGACAAGTTCGGACCCGAGCTCACCGATCGCACTGTCAGAACCCTCACCTATCTGGTGGGGGACGAGACGAAAGCGGTCGCGTCGATCTTCCCGATCTGAGCCGAAAAGAGAAGAAGTGACTGAATCAGCGATCGAACGCGTCGGTGTGATCGGTGCCGGCCAGATGGGTGGCGGTATCGCCGAGGTATGCGCCCGGGCCGGCGTTGATGTCATCGTCTTCGAGACCTCCGAGGTGCTGATCGCTGCCGGCCGCGCCCGCCTGGTCAAGTCGCTGGAACGCGGCGTGGGTGCCGGCAAGATCACCGAGGGCGACCGTGACGGCGCGATCGGCCGGCTGCGGTTCACCACCGAGTTGTCCGACCTGGCCGACCGCCAACTGGTCATTGAGGCGGTGATCGAGGACGAGAAGATCAAGGCGGGCATTTTCGGTCAGCTCGACGAGATCGTGACCGACCCGGACGCGGTGCTCGCATCGAACACCTCCAGCATCCCGATCATGAAACTCGGCGCGGCCACCAAGAATCCGGGCCGTGTGCTGGGCCTGCATTTCTTCAATCCGGTACCCGCACTGCCACTGGTTGAGTTGGTGACGACGCTGGTTACCGACGAGGCTGCCGCCGCGCGCACCGAGCAGTTCGCAGGCACCGTGCTCGGCAAGCAGGTGGTGCGGTGCGCTGATCGGTCCGGCTTCGTGGTCAACGCGCTGCTGGTGCCCTACCTGTTGTCTGCCGTCCGAATGGTGGAATCCGGATTCGCCACGGTGGCCGATGTCGACAAGGCCGTCGTCGCGGGCCTTGCCCACCCGATGGGGCCGCTTCGGCTGTCCGATCTGATCGGTCTGGACACCGTGAAACTGATCGCCGACAAGCTGTACGAGGAGTTCAAGGAGCCGCTCTACAGCCCGCCGCCGCTGTTGATGCGCATGGTCGAAGCAGGCCGACTCGGCAAGAAGTCTGGCCAGGGTTTTTACACCTACTGAACTAGACTTGGCAGCACTACGGTTATCGCGGAATGTGAAGGGTTGCGGTTGATGGCAGGCGTCGAATCGGATCTGACTCCCTATTACGACGAGTCGCAGTCGATCTACGACATTTCGAATGACTTCTTCGCGTTGTGGCTCGGCCCGACGATGGGTTATACGTGCGGCTACTACGAGCGCGACGATATGAACCTGGAGGAGTCCCAGAACGCCAAGTTCGATCTCGCTCTGGGCAAGCTCAACCTCGAGCCTGGGATGACCCTGCTCGACGTCGGTTGTGGCTGGGGTGGCGCGATGGAACGGGCCGTACAGAAATTCGACGTGAACGTCATCGGCATCACGCTGAGCAGGGAGCAGTCGGAGTTCGCCCGGCAGCGCCTGGCCAAGTTGGACACCAGTCGATCGATCGAGGTGCGTCTGCAGGGTTGGGAGGAGTTCGACCAGCCCGTCGATCGCATCGTCAGTATCGGCGCCTTCGAGGCGTTCAAGGTTGAGCGCTACCCGGTGTTCTTTCAACGCGCCTACGACCTGCTGCCGGCTGATGGCCGGATGCTGTTGCACACCATCCTGGCGCATACCCAGAAGTTCTTCCGGGACAACGGAATCAAGCTCACCATCAGTGACCTCAAGTTCATGCGGTTCATCGGCAAGGAGATCTTCCCGGGTGGCCGACTGCCAGCCGTGGAGGATATCGAAGTGCTGGCCGAGCAGTCCGGTTTCACCCTGGAGCGCACCCACCTGCTGCAGCAGCACTATGCGCGCACCCTCGACATGTGGGCGGACAACCTCGCCACCACCCGGGAGCAGGCGATCGCGATCACCTCCGAGGAGGTGTACGACCGCTACATGAAGTACCTCACCGGATGCGCTGATTTCTTCCGCCGGGGCATCACCAACGTCGGCCAGTTCACCTTGGTCAAGGGCTGATCAGGCCCGGGTTTATCAGGCGCCAGCCAGCTTCTTCTTCTCCGCCTCGACGTCGAAGGTTGCGGGGGGCCAGGTGAGTTTCATTGCCTCGATCGCCTCGATGAGTAATTCGGTGACGGCCAATTGGCTATACCACTTCTTGTCGCAGGGCACCACGTACCACGGCGCAATGTCCGTGGAGGTTCGATCCAGCACCGCCTGATAGGCCTCCTGGTAGGCGGGCCACAGTTTGCGTTCGTCAAGATCGCGCGGGTTGTACTTCCAGTACCGGTCGGGCCGCTCCAGCCGCTCGGCCAGTCGGCGTTTCTGCTCATCGAGCGAGACGAACATGGCCACCTTGACGATAGTGGTGCCCGATTCGACGAGCTCTTTCTCGAAGGTGTTGATCTCGTCGTAGCGGCCTTCCCAGATGTCGCGGGTCACCAATTCGTGCACCCGGACCACCAGTACGTCCTCATAGTGCGAGCGATCGAACACCCCGATGTGGCCCGCCGGCGGCAGCGCGTTGTTGATCCGCCACAGGTAGTGGTGCGCCCGTTCCTCCTCGGTGGGCGGCCCGAATCCGGTGTAGCGGATCCCCATCGGGTTGGTGCCGCCCAGGACGTTCTTGACGATGCTGCCCTTGCCGGCGGTGTCCATACCTTGGAGCACCAGCAGCAGCGATCGATTGTTGCCGCCCTTGCCGTCGGCATAGAGCAACTCCTGCAGACCGGCGAGATGCGCGTTGCGGTCGGCCTGAATCTCGGCCGCAGCAGCCCGGTTACCGGTGAAGCCGGGACTCGAGTCGGTGTCGATATCGGCGATCTTGTCGCCGGTGCGGAAGCGCAGAATCTTGCCTGGCTCGTGACTCCATTGTGAAGGCAGATCGGTCGACGTCTGATCAGGCATAGCCGAAGACTAGGGGATCCGCGGGACGATCGGCGAGGGATGCGGCTCGGAGGTGAACTTCGCCAGCGAACCACCCGCTTCGACGATTCCGACCAGCGAACTCCAGCACATCATCGTCAAATAGCCGATGAGATCCTCGGTGCTCATCCGCGGGTGCGACATCCAGGAGTGCGTCGCCAACTGCACGCCCCCGACGATCATGAAGGCCCAGGGTTCCACTCCGCGGGTATCCATCCCGACCGTCTGCATGCGCTGACGCAGCACCAGTGCCAGCATCCGGGCGATGATCTGCTCAGAGTCGGCGATGACCTTGTTCTTGCTGGCCGAACTGTTTGCCATCACAAACCGATAGGGCTCCGGCTCGGCTGCGACGGTCTCAACGTAGACCCTGATGATCTCCCGGGTGAGGTCGAATCCATCAAGATCGGTGGACAGCGCGCCAGCCAGGTTGGGGATCAGCGTGGTCTGCGCGAACCGCATCATGACGGCGGTGCTCAAGTCGTTCTTGTCGACGAAATAGCGGTACAGCACGGTCTTGGACACGCCGATTTCGGCAGCCACATCGTCCATGCTGATATAGCGTCCGCGGCGGCGAATGGCGTCGAGGGCACCGTCGACCAATTCGGTGCGTCGTTCCACTTTGTGCTGGTGCCAGCGCCGTTTACGCCCGTCGGTCTTGACCACGGCGGGGCCGATCTCCTGTGTCACGATCGTCGGATCCGTCCCATCTTGGGGTGCAGTCTACGGGCATGTGGATGATGGTGAGGTGGCTGCCAAACATCGCACCCCGGGCGCCCCGACGCGGGCGGGATCGTCCTTGGCTGAATCCTTCGCCGGAGCAGATCCCGAGGCCGATGCCGCGCGGGCACGCAATCTGGGTCGGATGAAGGCTGTCGCGCTGGGCTTCCTACTCGGCGCGACCGTGCTCTTCCTGGCCTGCAGGTGGGCGGAGGCCAGGGGCGGGCCGGCCTGGCTGGGTTATCTGGGAGCGGCCGCCGAGGCCGGCATGGTCGGCGCGCTGGCCGACTGGTTCGCGGTCACTGCGCTGTTTCGGCACCCACTCGGGCTCAAAATCCCCCATACCGCGATCATCAAGCGCAAGAAGGACCAGTTGGGCGAGAGTCTCGGATCCTTCGTACGGGAGAACTTCCTGTCGCCCGACGTCATCGAGACCAAAGTTCGCGACGCCGAGGTGGCCAGCCGGCTGGGCAAGTGGCTCTCCGAGCCCCAGCACGCTGCCCGGGTCGCCGACGAGGCTTCGACGGTGTTGCGGGTCGGCGTGGAGTTGCTCAATGACGAGGACATCCAGCACATCATCGATCGGACCATCGTCAAACGGCTCGCCGAGCCGCAGTGGGGCCCGCCGGTGGGCCGGGTGCTCGGCCAACTGCTGGTGGAGAATCGCCAGGAGGCGCTCATCCAGCTGTTGTGCGACCGTGCCTTCGACTGGTCGTTGAACGCCGGCGAGACGATCGAGCGGGTGGTCACCCGCGACTCTCCCACGTGGTCACCGCGTTTCGTCGATCACATGGTGGGCGATCGGATCCATCGCGAGTTGATGGACTTCACCGATAAGGTGCGCCGCGACCCCAACCATGAGTTGCGGCGGTCGGCTACCCGGTTCCTATTCGAGTTCGCCAATGATCTGCAGAACGACGATGCCACGATTGCCCGCGCCGATGCGGTCAAGGAACAGTTGATGGCCCGCGATGAGGTGACCCGGGCGGCTGAGACCGCCTGGAAGACGCTCAAGCGGCTGGTGCTGGAGGGTGTCGATGACCCGTCCAGCGCGCTCCGGGGCCGTATCGCCGACTCCGTGATGCAGATCGGGGCATCCCTGCGCGATGACGCAGAGTTACGCGACAAGGTGGACGGCTGGATGGTGCGGGGAGCGCGGCATCTCGTCGAGCAGTACGGCGGGGAGGCCACCGCGATCATCACCGACACCATCGAACGCTGGGATGCCGAAGAGGCCAGCCGCCGCATCGAATTGCACGTCGGCCGTGACCTCCAGTTCATCCGGATCAACGGCACCGTAGTGGGGGCCCTCGCCGGCCTGGTGATCTATGCGATAGCCAAATTCCTATTCTGAACTGCGCTAGCTAGTGCTTGCAATAGTTAGCACTAGCGGGTAATGTCGTCCTCGTAGGTAACCCACACCCGGGTATCCCGCACCCGCGAGGAGGCGAACGATGGCACAGGAGGCAGATCTTGCTGCCGTGGTGAGCAATGCCGCGCAGGATATCGGCAGCTTCATCAGAACGCAGCGTGAAGCCGCTGAGGTGTCGGTGCGACAACTGGCCGAGCGGGCAGGCGTGAGCAACCCGTATCTCAGTCAGATCGAGCGGGGGCTGCGTAAGCCCTCCGCTGAGGTTCTGAGCCAGATCGCGAAGGCGCTGCGGTTGTCGGCGGAGGTCCTGTACGTCCGGGCCGGGATTCTTGAGCCCGGGCAGCCAGGCCATGTTCGGGACGTCATCGTCGCGGACACCTCGATAAGCGAGCGCCAGAAGCGGGTTCTGCTCGATATCTACACATCGTTCCGCCAGCAGAACGGGGCTGCCGATGAGGAGCTGCCGGCTGAGTAACGACATCACCAACCAGTGTTTCAACCAACAACCTCAAAAAGATAATTGAAAGGAGCCATTCACATGGCCGAGAACACCACTGTTGAAGATCTGAAGGCCCCGCTGTTGGCCGCGGTCGGTGCAGCCGACCTCGCCCTGGCGACCGTCAACGAGATCCTGATCACCCTGCGCGAGCGGGCCGAGCTGGCCGGTGACCGGATGGATGATCGGCGCGCTGTGCTGACCCGTTTGCAGGAAGAACTGCCCAAGCGGACCGGGGAATTGCGCGGCAAGCTGAGCACTGAGGAACTGCGCAGGGCTGCCGATGAGTTCCTCGGCGATGCCACCGTGACCTATAACAGCCTGGTTGAGCGCGGCGGAGCCGCTCTCGAGCGGCTGATGGGTCAGGCTGAGTTCAAGGATGCCGCCGGCCGTGTCGAGGGATACGTTGAACAGGCGGTCGAGTTGACTCAGGAGGCACTGGGCAACGTCTCGGCGCAGACCCGCGCCGTCGGCGAGCGCGCCGCCAAGCTGGTCGGTGTCGATCTGCCGACCAAGAAGGCCGTCAAGAAGGCCGTGAAGAAGGCCCCCGTCAAGAAGGCCGTCAAGAAGGCTCCCGTCAAGAAGGCCGTGAAGAAGGCCCCCGCGAAGAAGGCCGTGAAGAAGGCTCCCGCGAAGAAGGCCGTCAAGAAGGCCGTCAAGAAGGCCGTGAAGCGGACTTCGGCCAAGCGGGTCACCCAGAAGTAAGCACCAGGGTCGACGATCCGGACGACACCCGCCTACCCTTGAGGCTGTGAGCCTTGAGGGTGTGGCGGGTGTCGTTCTTGATGTCGTCTTCTGGGTGGTTCTGGCCGCCACCGTCTTCGCGTTCGTGAACGCGGCCAGGCAGCGGTCGGATGCCTACCCCGCGGCCGACAAACTGACCAAGCCGGCCTGGCTGGCGATCCTCGGAGTTGCCGGCCTGTTGTCCTGGGTCTTGGGTGTCACCGGAATGGTCATCGCGGCGGTCGCCGCCGGTGTCTATCTGGCCGATGTCCGGCCCAAACTGCTTGAGGTTCAGGGGAAGTCCCGCTAGCCGACCCCGGCGAAGCAGGGATCCTGCTGGCCGTTCGGAATCGTCGCGTCGCGGGTGACGAACCGCGCCGCCACCCCGGTATCGGTGACACCGACGCTCTCGGCGTGGATGCCCATGGGAAGGTTCTTGGTCAGCGCGGTGGTGAAAAGATCCAGGGCGGGTTGCACACTTTCACGTGGCAGGGTGAATCCAAGTCCGCTCACGTTGACCACCTCCAGCGCCAAACTGCCATCGGCCATCCGCGGTCTCACCGTCACGGTACCCAGGCCGCTCTGCAACTCGAGGGTGCCGCTGGACGGATCCGCGGTGACCTCATTGATCAGGCCGCCCACCAACGGGATGACACCCTGCACGGTCTGCTTGATGCCCTCGGTGGACCACGTCACATCTGCGTCCAGCGCGCCCAACGTGCCCGCCGAGTCGGCGGTCGGGTTGATCCGAACGTTGTCCAGTCGCAGTTCGAGCTTCATCCCCCTGGCTTCGCGGATCTGGTTACCCGCGGTCTCCACCGTCATATCGCGGTAGGAGTGGGTGAAGTGCTGGATCAGAAACGGCCGCAGCCCGAACGAGGCGCTCGCACCGTCCCCAACCACACAACTGACGGCCTTGGCAACGATCGAGTTCGCCGTATGGCGCACATACAGCTCTGCGCCCAGCACACCGGCGATCGTCACCGCCACCACGATGACCAGAATCAGGATCATCGACAACGGGTCGCGCCGCGCAGTCTGCTCCGGTTCCGGCGGTGGCGGGATCTGCTGGGTGGGCGCCTGGGGGAATCCGGTTGGGG
>Ga0194035_1000736_pt1 | contig 18195 bp, 19 predicted proteins | sample JunL2320m_MetaG_FD_148680 | JGI IMG/M metagenome (GOLD analysis project Ga0194035, IMG submission 148680) | Anoxic zone freshwater microbial communities from boreal shield lake in IISD Experimental Lakes Area, Ontario, Canada - Jun2016-L239-20m | ecosystem: Environmental > Aquatic > Freshwater >...
GGTTTTAGGCTACCCATATGCGCTCGGTGATCGCATCACCAAGTCAATGCCCCCGGCGGTAATGGGCAAAGACATCTCACTTGCTGGCGTGTTTGACCCAAAGGATTCCCGTTACAGCGAGGCTGCCGAATTTCGCACCTTGTACGAAGCCGACGCTGATGCGCGCCGAATTGTTGATACCGCCCGCGGCCTTGAGGGGTTGAAGCGTCAACCGGGGGTGCACGCTGCTGGCGTTATTTTGTGTCGCGAACCTTTGATGGACGTCATTCCGGTTTGGCGCCGCGATCAAGATGGTGCCATCATCACCCAATTCGACATGGGCGCCTGCGAGGCACTCGGACTTCTGAAGATGGATTTCCTTGGGCTACGCAACCTCACGGTGCTTGACGACTGCCTCAAGTACATCGAGGCAAATCGATCCGAAGTCGTAGTTCTAGAAGACTTAACACTGGACGACAAGACGACATATGAATTACTTGCACGTGGCGACACCCTGGGTGTCTTCCAACTTGACGGTGGCCCGATGCGGGCTCTACTTCGGTCAATGCAACCGGATAGTTTCGAAGATATCTCCGCGGTATTGGCGCTGTACCGTCCTGGCCCGATGGGTGCTAATGCCCACAACGATTATGCCGACCGCAAAAATGGCCGCAAGCCTGTTATCCCTATTCATCCCGAACTTGAAGAACCACTCGCCGAAATCCTCGGTGATACTTACGGCCTGATTGTCTACCAAGAGCAAGTCATGGCGATCGCTCAAAAATTGGCCGGCTACTCCCTGGGCAAAGCAGACCTACTGCGCCGGGCGATGAGCAAGAAAAAGCGCGAAATCCTCAAGAAGGAGTTTGTGCCATTCGAGGCCGGGATGCATGCCAATAATTTCTCCGATGAGGCGATCACCCGGCTGTGGGAGATCTTGGTTCCATTCTCTGACTATGCCTTCAATAAGGCCCACACCGCCGGGTACGGGATGGTCTCTTACTGGACCGCCTATCTCAAGGCCAATTACCCGGCCGAATACATGGCCGCGCTGCTTACCTCGGTAAAGGACGATAAAGATCGCTCTGCGATCTACCTAAATGAGTGCCGGCGGATGGGCATCAAGGTATTGCCGCCGGATGTAAATGACTCGGACTTCGATTTCACGCCACGGGGTACCGATATTCGATTTGGACTATCGGCCATTCGTAATGTCGGGGGCAATGTGGTGGATTCCATTATTGCTACCCGGCGGCGGGTTGGCCGTTTTGAAAACTTCCATGATTTCATCGCGAAAGTCGAAGTATCAGTATGTAATAAGCGGGTGGTTGAGTCACTGGTAAAGGCGGGCGCTTTTGACTCCTTCGGGAATACCCGTAAAGGTCTGGTGCAGGTTCATGAAGAAGTTGTCGATTCTGCGGTCGATATCAAGCGTGCCGAGGCAATCGGCCAATTCGATCTTTTCGGTGGCCTAGAGGCACAGGGTGATTTTGCCCTAGTTGCACAAGCTGAAATCGCCTTGGGGGAGTGGGAGAAATCGGTATTACTCGCGCATGAGCGCGAAATGCTCGGTCTCTACGTGTCGGATCATCCACTACATGGTGCCGAGCGCGCCTTGGCGCAGCTCACCGACCGATCAATTGCAGCGCTCCTTAATGACGAACGAGCGGATTCCACGGTGGCAACTATCGGTGGGCTCATTACCAGTGTGCAGCGTAAGACAACAAAGCAAGGCTCCACTTGGGCAATCATTACGCTCGAGGATCTCGAAGGGTCTGTCGAGATAATGGTTTTCCCGCAGACCTATCTGCCGGTTAGTACCTCGCTGGTTGAAGATGTCGTTGTCGTTGTTAGAGGTCGAGTCGATCGCAGTGACGAAGATGGGGTGCGAGTTGTGGCCCTAAGTGTAACGTTGCCAGATCTAAGTGAAGCCGCGTCGGGTCCAATGCGCCTGACCATGCCGGCGACTCGGTGCATCCCACCTTTAGTCGACAAACTTAAGGAGGTACTTGCGGGGCATCCAGGTACCACCGAAGTCCACCTGCACCTGACCGGTGGAGTCAGCACCACGGTTTTGCTACTCGATGACAAATTGCGTGTTACGCCGTCCTCATCACTTTACGGAGATCTAAAAGCGCTACTCGGCCCGACCTGCCTTAATTAATCCAAGTTGATCCAACGAAATTACCCGGAGCCTGATGACTTTTCTCCGCCGCACTTCTGCGGTTATCACCGCCGGTCTCGCCGTGGGCGCGGTGAGTGGGCTGGCACTCGGTGTCATCTGGTGGCGGTTAGCCCCCAGAGTGCCTTTGGTGGTGCGATCTGGCGGCGCCTACCCGGCCAACTACCAACCCGACGGCTATTTGGCGGCTGACGTTTCCTTCGCCGCACTTGCGATATTTGCCGGCCTCGCGGTAACCATTGGGCTGCTGGTGATGCGCCGCGAGCATCCAATGTCGGTATTAGTGGCCGGCCTGCTGGCCGGTGCTGTTGGGTCAATTCTGATGTGGTTTGTTGGGAGTCGCCTTGGATCAGTTGACATCACCGGTCTGATCGCGACCACCATGGATGAGGCGGTAATCGAAGCGCCATTAAAGGTTTCCATGCCAGCGTTGCTTCTAGTGTGGCCAATAACAGCCGCCTTGGTTATTTTTGCCGTGTCATTTGCTGACTGGTGGGGTGCGGCTAAGAAAAACGCGCGATCGAGCCGGTAAGCGCATCGGTCACTAGTGCGAGGTCGGTAGGGCTCAATCCAATGTCAAGACCGCGTCTTCCGCCCGATACATAAATCGTGTCGAGTGTTAGCGCGCTCGCATCCAAAACGGTTTTCAGTTTGCGTTTTTGGGCAATCGGGCTGATTCCGCCGACTACATACCCGGTGAGCCGCTCAGCGGCATCCTGTTCGGCCATTACTGCTTTGCGGCCACCGCAGCGTGCCGCATGAGCCTTTAGGTCGAGCATCGCATTGACCGGCACAATGGCAACCGTTGGCATTTCATCGACATTCACGATCAGAGTTTTGAAAACCACAGCGGGGTCTAAATGCAAGGCGGCCGCGGCTTCGGCTCCAAATGCCTGTGCTCCGGCTTCGTGCTCGTAACCATGTATCGAAAAATTGATACCTGCGGCAATGAGTGCGACGGTGGCGGGAGTGCCTGACCCGCCACGCTTGACGCTTATTGTTTTCTTCACTTAATCTGCACTCAATTCGGCGAGTCGATCGAGGGCAAGAGATCGATCGCGGGTACCGCTGACAAGACTGAAATAAGCCCATTCTCGCGCGCCAACAGGGTGCTAGCCAAGGTCAAGCGCTCCTGCGCATCTACCGCACTTAATAGAGCCTGTCTTTCATTTGTTGGCAGCACCATCGAGGCGGTGATTAGATAACTGAGGACGGTTACCTCTGCCGGCAGGTCATCGGCACTGGCGTTGCCATCATCGAGGCGGCCACCGAGCACGGTTCGGTAGGTGGTGAATCGCTGAGCGACCTGCTGCAGTTGGCGTGGGCTGACATCGCTGGTTGGGTCTTCGAGAAACTCAACGGTCGCGGTGGCAAGTGGTGCGCTGGTGTCGACCGCATGAATCAAGAACCGCCGCGAGCCGATTGTCACAATGTCGAAGAGGCCATCATCTAGGCGGTCAACTTTTCGAAGCACCGCCGCGGTGCCTACGTCGTAGAGTGCGTCAACACCGTCTTCCTCCAGCGATCTGCCATCGCGGACCGCAATAATCCCGAATTCCCGGGCATTTTCGTCAGGGTCGGAGAGCAGGTTTTCAATGAGTTCGCAGTATCTGGGCTCGAATATATGCAGTGGCATGACCAGCCCCGGCACCAAAACGGTGTTGAGGGGGAAGAGTGGCAGCATGGAAAGCACATGGGCAGCGTAAACTGCGCCACGTGATCCGACGCATCGACCTTCGTGCTTCCTCGATTGACCCGAGATTGGCGGTGCCTCGAGCCGCCATGGATGTTGCCGATGCGGCCGAGCAGATAGCGCCAATTTTGCGTGAAGTCCGCGAAGAAGGCGCCGAGGCGGTACTTCGGTGGTCCGAACGGCTAGATGGCGTACGGCCGCCCGCCCTTCGCGTACCCGCTGAGCAAATAGCAGATGCCGAGGCTGGGCTCGAGCCTGCGGTGCGGGCGGCACTTCTTGAAGCCATCGACCGGGCGCAACGTGCCCACCTTGATCAGCGCCGCACCGACACCACCTCGGTGGTGGTTGCCGGGGGCACCGTTACCGAGCGCTGGATACCGGTTGAGCGGGTCGGGCTCTATGTGCCAGGTGGACGCGCGGTTTATCCAAGCAGCGTCATTATGAATGTGGTGCCGGCGCAAGTGGCGGGTGTTTCCTCACTCGTGGTTGTTTCACCGCCGCAGCGAGATTTTGGTGGGTGGCCACATCCGACGATTTTGGCCGCATGTGCGCTGCTTGGGGTTGACGAGGTTTATTCGGTTGGTGGCGCTCAGGCCATTGCGATGTTGGCCTATGGGGTTGACCTGCCAGCCGGTGGCCGATGTGAGGCTGTTGATCTGGTAACCGGGCCCGGCAATATCTATGTGACCGCGGCGAAGCGGGCACTGCGCGGGGTGATCGGCATCGATAGTGAAGCTGGTCCCACAGAGATTGCTATTTTGGCCGACGATACCGCTGACCCAAGGTATGTGGCCGCCGATTTGCTCAGCCAGGCTGAACACGATGTCTTGGCGGCAGCAGTATTAGTAACTCCATCGGCGGCACTTGCCGATGCCGTTGCCGTTGAGGTGGTTCGTCAAGTCGCTAACACCAAGCACGTCGAGCGGATCACTGAGGCACTGAGCGGTGTGCAGAGCGCAATCGTATTAGTAGATGACATTGAAGCCGGCTTGCGGGTGGTGAACGCCTACGCCGCGGAGCACCTCGAGATTCATACTGAAAACGCCCGCGAACTTGCCATGCGCGTGCGCAATGCCGGTGCAATATTTGTTGGCACTTGGGCGCCTGTCTCACTCGGCGACTACTGCGCCGGTTCTAACCACGTGCTCCCGACCCGTGGTAGTGCGCGTTACTCCTCTGGCTTATCTGTTCAATCGTTCCTGCGCGGTGTGCACATCATCGACTACGACCAAGCAGCTCTAAGGGATGTCGCCGGGCACGTCATTGCGCTGGCGCAGGCCGAAGACCTCCCTGCACATGGTGATGCCATTCGCATTCGCGCTGAACGCGGAGTTATCTGACGTGCCATCCGTATTCGAGTTTCCGGTCCGCGATGATTTGCGGGGGGTTATCTCATACGGTGCACCGCAGTTAGATGTGCCGGTCTGCCTGAATGTAAATGAGAACCCCTTTCCGCTGCCCGATGACGTTGTAGATGCGGTGACCGAGGCGGTCCATCTGGTTGCGAAAGGGCTTAATAGGTACCCGCAACGTGATGCGGTGGAGCTGCGACAAGAACTTTCAGGTTATCTTTACCGTGAATCCGGTGTGCAGATCCCTTGGCAGCAGATATGGGCCGCGAATGGTTCAAATGAGGTAATGCACCAGCTGTTCTTAGCTTTTGGAGGCCCGGGTCGCCTCGCGATGAGTTTTGATCCGACTTACTCGATGTATCCGGAGTATGCGCGCGACACCTTCACCAATTACATCTCCTTTCCAAGGGGTGCGGATTTCACGATTGACATTGCGGCCGCATGCCAGCAAATTATTGAAAATCGCCCCACCTTAGTTTTAGTGACGTCTCCCAACAACCCGACCGGTACCGCACTGGGCGCTGCCGACCTAACAAAGTTGCTCGCTACCGCGCGGGAGTGCGGAGCAATTTTGATTGTCGACGAGGCTTATGCAGAATTTCGACGGGTGGGTACCCCATCCGCACTTGAACTACTTTCAGAGTTCACGAACCTGATTGTGACGCGCACCATGAGTAAGGCTTTTGGGATGGCTGGCACCAGGTTAGGTTATGCAGCTGCTGCCGATCCGGCCGTGGTCGCCACTTTGAGTGTGGTGCGACTGCCGTACCACCTCTCGTCGGTGACTCAGGCGGTTGCGGTAGCTGCGCTAGCTCACTCTCAGTCATTGCAGGCTCAAGTCGCAACAATTCGACAGGAGCGTGATGCGCTGCAGGAGTGGCTTATCGCTCAGGGGTTAAACGTCGCGGTAAGCGAGGCCAACTTCGTTCTTTTTGGTACTTTTAGCAACCGCGATCGAATCTGGCAGCGATTATTGGATCAGGGGGTGCTGATCAGGGTCACGGGCCCAGCAGGTTACCTGCGAGTGAGTATCGGAACCCCGACTGAAAACGATAGGTTTAGGGCCGCGCTGATGAGCGCGCTACGTGACGAAGGGCAATCATGAATCGCACGGCGCGGGTTGAGCGAAGCACCAAAGAGAGCCAGGTGCTTGTCGAATTGAACATCGATGGCGGTGGCGTAAGCACTATCGATACCGGGGTGCCATTTTTTGATCACATGTTGGCGCAGTTAGCCAAACATGGAGGATTCGATCTGATCGTAACAACCAAGGGTGATCTCGAGGTCGATGCGCATCACACTGTCGAAGACACCGCCTTGGCGCTCGGCCAAGCATTGAATGAGGCTCTTGGTGATCGTGCCGGCTTATGCCGGTTTGGCGATGCCTTGGTGCCACTTGATGAATGCTTAGTTCAGTCCGCGGTTGATCTATCTGGACGGCCGTACTTAGTACATGAAGAACCCGAGGTTGTTGAGCTCATCGGCTCCTACGACACCACTTTGACCCGGCACATTTGGGAGTCCATCGTTGCAACCGCGAAAATCACCCTTCACGTGCGAGTGATTTCTGGACGCAATGCCCATCACGTGGTTGAGGCCCAGTTCAAGTCGGTTGCTCGGTCCCTGCGTGCCGCGGTGGCTCGAGATGCTCGCGTGGTGGGAGTGCCTTCAACCAAGGGCACCTTGACCGCTAACAAGGCGTAGCGTCAGCAAGTGAGCATTCGCGACATTGTGATTCTGGACTATGGTTCAGGAAACCTGCGTTCGGCGCAGCGTGCACTTGAAAGAGTGGGCGCAACCGTCACGGTTACTTCGGATTTTGATAGTGCGGTAAATGCTGATGCATTAGTGGTTCCAGGTGTTGGGGCGTTCGCTGCCTGTATGCGTGGGATTCTCGAAGTGCAAGGTGACCAAATAATCGACAGACGAATTTCCGGGGGTCGCCCGGTACTTGGTATTTGCGTGGGCATGCAGGTTTTGTTCGCCAATGGAGATGAGCACGGCACCGAGGTCGCGGGCCTTAGCCAATGGCCCGGGGTGGTGGAGCAACTCGATGCCCCGATTTTGCCTCATATGGGCTGGAATACCGTACGGGCACCTGCGAGTTCAAAGATATTTGACGGCCTCGCGGATGAAAGATTTTACTTTGTGCATTCCTTCGGTGTCACCAAGTGGCAGCTGAATGGAAATACTCTTGACCGGCAGCCACCGGTTGTTACGTGGTGCACCCACGGCACGGACTTTGTCGCCGCGGTTGAAGATGGGCCACTTGTTGCAACCCAGTTCCACCCAGAGAAGTCCGGCGATGCGGGCCTAGCTTTGCTGCAGTCTTGGGTTAGTTCACTTTATTAGTCCGCATGCCAGTTCGCGAGGGCCTCAAAGTATGGTTCGGGGCGTGACTGAAGAGTTGATCCTGCTGCCCGCCGTAGATGTTTCACAGGGCCAGGCGGTGCGTCTGGTTCAAGGTAAGGCCGGTACCGAGACTGCATATGGCTCACCGCTCGATGCTGCGCGGGCCTGGATCAATCAAGGCGCTACCTGGATCCATCTGGTAGACCTCGATGCCGCATTTGGCAAGGGCGAGAACGCGGGCTTGCTAGCGCGGGTCGTTGCCGATGTTCGTCACCACGCGAAAGTCGAACTATCCGGGGGTATTCGCGATGACGTGTCCCTCAAAGCGGCACTTGCTACCGGATGTGATCGAGTCAACTTGGGTACCGCTGCCCTAGAGGATCCCGAATGGACAGCCAAAGTGATTGCTGAATACGGAGAGCAAATCGCGGTCGGGCTAGACGTCCGCGGCACTACGTTGGCGGCGCGGGGTTGGACTCAAGATGGTGGCGACCTCTGGGAGACGCTCGCCCGCCTGGATGAAGCAGGTTGCGCACGTTATGTGGTGACCGATGTGACCAAGGATGGCACGATGCACGGCCCTAACTTTCATCTCCTTCGAGATGTGTGCGCAGCTACTAAGAAGCCGGTAATTGCTTCGGGTGGTATTTCAAAACTTGAAGACCTTCACAAGTTGGTAGAAATGGTTCATTTGGGGATCGAAGGTGCGATTGTTGGTAGGGCGCTTTATGACGGGGCATTTACTTTGGCCGAAGCCATCGCCGCGATTGAGCCGAGGTTTGACCCCTATGAGTGGGGACCACCGCGGCCGTGAGCCTAGCAATACGGGTAATTCCATGTCTTGATGTCGATGACGGGCGCGTGGTAAAGGGTATTAATTTTACCGGATTACGTGATGCCGGCGACCCGGTTGAATTAGCAGCACGGTATGACGCTGAGGGTGCTGATGAACTCGTGTTCTTGGATATCACCGCATCAAGCGGAGATCGAAAGACCATGCTTGACGTAGTGCGCCGCACCGCTGATTGCATATTCATTCCGCTGACGGTTGGCGGCGGGGTGCGATCACCCGATGACTTCAATCTACTATTGCGCGCCGGCGCCGACAAAGTAAGTTTGAACACGGCGGCGATCGCAGATCCGAATTTACTGAGCCAAGCCGCTGAGCGTTTTGGCGCTCAGTGCGTCGTACTGTCGATAGACGCCCGACGCTGCCCACCTGGAGTTAGCACCGAGAGCGGGTTTGAAGTCACCACCCATGGTGGGCGGCGAAGCACCGGAATCGACGCGATTGCCTGGGCGATAGAGGGCACAAAGCTCGGCGCCGGGGAGATATTGCTGAATTCTATGGACGCTGATGGCACCAAAACCGGTTTTGATCTCCAGTTGATTGAAGGCGTGCGTAGTGTGGTGCAGGTGCCGCTTATCGCCAGTGGTGGTGCTGGTGCGCTAACAGACTTCGCGCCGGCCGTTAATTCAGGAGCAGATGCGGTCTTGGCAGCCAGTGTTTTTCATTTCGGTGAGTTCACTGTTGCTCAGGTGAAACAAACGTTAAATGAAGCGGGACTCCCGGTTCGACTAATGACGCATTAAATTCCTAGGGGTGCGCTGTTGAACGCGGCAACCGCAGCCGCCGTTCCATCGGTCTCCAAATTAACGGCCGTGCGGCCATACGAACGTAGGACGAGTTCTCCAACGTCACCGCGAAGAGTAATCGACGGGCTCCCTTTGCGGGCGACAAGTCGGGTAGTGGCAATTGCGTCAGTTCGCTCGAAAACCACGCCGACCGGAACCTTGCGATAAAGCAGTCTCGAGCTCTTGGAGATGCGACTCCAAAGGAGGTCTGCGAAATCAGTTGGGAGTTGACGTGGCTCCCAATTGGCTTGGCCCCTGCGCAAATCCTCGTGATGTACAAAATATTCAAAGAGATTGGCGAGCCCATCAACCCCTGGAATGGCAAAGAGTGACAGGGCGGGGGGACCGTTACGGACTTTGGCGACCAGTTCGGCGTACGGCAAATTGGCGGTCGCGTCCTGCACATGTTGGGTCCAGTTGGCTAGCGGTCCACCTAAAATACCGAGGGCCGCATCTGGTCGAGACTCTCTTATCACTAGATGTGCCGCTAGATCGGCGGCATTCCAGCCTGCACACAGAGTTGGAGCAGCAGGGCCGAGGGCCAGTAATAACGCGGCGAGGTCGAGGCGTTCGCGATGGCTATAGGTAGCGGCGGTCATGACCTCATCTTGGTCTATTAATCCCTTCACGGCACAATATAGGCATGTCTGACCAGACCGATCTCATGGCGCGCGTGCGGTTTAACGATCAAGGGCTGGTGCCGGTGATCGCCCAGCAGTGGGATTCGGGTGAGGTTTTGATGATGGCTTGGATGAATCAAGAGGCACTGCAGATCACTCTAGAAAGCGGACAAGCTACCTATTTCTCGCGCAGTAGATCTCGATTGTGGATAAAGGGCGAGACTTCGGGTAATTTCCAGCAGGTTCGTTCTCTTCGGCTGGACTGCGACGGTGACACGATTTTGCTCGAGGTGGATCAACATGGTGTCGCCTGCCACACTGGTGCTCGCTCCTGTTTTGATACTGATCTAAGTGCACAACCGACCGTGTTGGTCACTCCATGAAGATTTCCACTGTCCCAGACCTTCCAGAATTTCAGGTCTTGGCAAAAGATCGGCGAGTTATCCCTGTTACTCGACGATTGTTGGCTGATGATCACACTGCGGTCGGACTATTTCGTGCACTCTGTGGTGATCGCGCCGGAACTTTCCTGCTGGAGTCAGCGGAACCCGGGCGGCTTTGGTCGCGATACTCATTCATCGGGGTGCGCTGCGCGGCCATGTTGACCGAGCGTGACGGTTCGGCCGCTTGGCTGGGCCGCGCACCGCGCGGGGTCCCGGATTCGGGTAACCCGGTTGATGTCCTGCGCGAAACCATTCGCCTCCTGCACACCGAACCGATCCCCGGGTTGCCACCGCTGACCGGCGGCCTGGTTGGCTATTTTACCTACGATACTGTCCGGCGGTGGGAGCGAATGCCTGACGAAAACCCGGATGAGTTGCAGATCCCCGAGTTGGCATTTTTGCTCGCCACCGATCTGGCGGTAGTTGACCACACCGATGGCTCCGTGCTCCTCATCGCGAATGCTATTAACTTCGATGATTCAGATGATCGTGTTGATGAGGCATGGGGCGACGCGGTTACTCGGTTGGATTCAATGCAATCGGCTCTCTGTGCGGCGCCAGCCACCAGTGTTTGGTCCTACGATACAGATGCGCAGGCAGATATCCGAGTTAACGTTTCGGCTGAAGAGTTCATGTATTCAGTTGAGCGCGCCAAAGAGTACATCCGGTCTGGTGATGCATTTCAGATTGTGCTTTCGCAGCGTTTCCAGACTCCATGTGAAGCAAGTGGCCTCGACGTATACCGTATTTTGCGATCCAGTAACCCCAGCCCGTACATGTATCTCTTGCGTCTACCGCAAGATGATCTCTCTCAACCTGATTATCAAGAGGGCCAGCTAACAGAACGCACGGCCTTCGAGATTGTAGGTTCGTCCCCTGAAGCTTTGGTCACTGTCACCGATGGTCACTGCGTGGTTCACCCAATCGCTGGTACCCGCGCTCGTGGGGCAACACCGGAAGCTGACACCGCACTTGGTGAAGAGCTACTGGCTGACGAGAAAGAGCGCGCTGAGCACTTAATGCTGGTGGATCTGGCTCGTAACGATATTGGCCGGGTTTGTGAGCCAGGAAGTGTCGCGGTTGTTGACTTCATGAAAGTGGAACGCTATTCGCATGTAATGCATCTAGTATCGACCGTCACCGGTGAGTTGCGTTCAGATTGCACAGCATTTGACGCTCTAGCTGCAACATTTCCGGCAGGTACCTTGTCGGGTGCGCCCAAGCCGCGTGCGATGGCGATTATCGATGAACTTGAAACAACCCGCAGAGGTCTCTACGGCGGCTGTGTCGGGTATTTCGACTTCGCTGGCAATGTCGACACCGCAATCGCAATTCGAACAGCGTTAATTAAGGCAGGTGTGGCAGTTGTGCAGGCGGGCGCGGGGATAGTGGCTGATTCTGTTCCTGAATCAGAAGCTGCTGAGTGCCAAAACAAGGCGGCGGCGGTCTTGCGCGCGGTTGCCGTTGCCGAAACCTTGACCGAAGCCTCCGGTGCCTGAATCAAGTCAGGATACGGATGAGGGCCGGCGAACGGGGTATTCGTATCGCTTGGCCTTGCTGGGGTTGGTTGCGTCCGGGCTAATTGTTATTGCCGCATTCGCACTGCCGTGGGCAACCGCGAGCGTCCCACTCGTATCGGGCCTATCCGGTTCCCTTACCGAAATCACCTTTGCGGGCCGAGAACTTTTCGCACTCGCTGCAGCGATGGGCTGGGTGGGGTTGGCTGCGGTAGCCGGGATATTCGCGACGCGTGGTTGGGTGCGAGTGATCATCGGCTTGGTGGTGGTGGGTGCTGGCTTGGTCACCATCGGCAGTTCCATTGGTTTTGGGTTCGATCCGGAACCGGCGTTGGTCGGTGCGCTGTCAGGCCGCATCGGCGGTACCCCGGAGCAGTGGTCTAGTACCCCGTGGTGGCTGTTCGGTCTTATCGGTGGGTTTGGATTGGCTGCGGTGGGTGTCTTGACGTTGGTTCGCGGACGCACCTGGCCCGGGTTGAGCCGGCGCTATGAGCGGGCCGCGAAGACAAAATCTAATAATCCCGCATCCACGAATCTCGGGGGGCCGCTGTCGGCCTTGACCGCATGGGATGCCCTGGACCGAGGTGAAGACCCGACTACCTGAGATTGGCCACCTGATCGCGTAATGCTTGGCGCCCTACTGCTTAGGTACGTGCACCTACTGCTTAGATAGGGTCATGAGTGATGTGCATACCAGCCAAGGCGCCGCAAATCCTGGCCCAACAGATCATGGTCCAGTAAATCTTGGCCCAATAAAACAGGGCCATCATGGTTCAACCCCAGCGGCCTGGACCACCGTCGTCATCATCACCATTGCATTTTTCGTGGGCACCTTAGCGTTGATCATTGGCAACTGGCCGATGTTCTGGGTTGGCGCTGCACTGGTGGTAGTTGGCGGGGTCGTCGGGAAAATCATGCAGAAGGCTGGCCTAGGTACCATCCCGAAACGCTGATTTACCAAATCTTCACGAATCCCTGATCCAGTTATTGTCTTCTTGGGTGCTAATTCGATGATTTCCATGACAGTCTTAGAAGCATGAGCCCCGATCCGGTTAAAGGTCTAATTCTTGTAGTTGAAGATGAGCGGGCTATCTCTGATCTCTTAAGACTTTATTTATCCCGCGAGGGCTTTGGTGTTCAGGTTGAATCTGACGGTTTAGCAGGGCTCAGTGCCGCCCGCACCCTGCATCCGGCTGCGATCATCCTCGACGTAGGCCTACCTTCGATGGATGGCACCGAGATATGCCGTAAATTGCGCGCCGAGAGTAACTGGACTCCGGTCCTTTTTTGTACAGCCAGGGATGATGAAGTCGATCGCGTTGTCGGCCTTGAGCTCGGAGCCGATGACTACATCACTAAACCATTTAGCCCACGCGAGGTAGTGGCGCGGGTAAAGGCGGTTGTCCGTAGAGCGGTGCAGGCAGCGAGTAGCGAGGGGCCGCTAGTTCTCGGCGAGGTGATAGTCGACCCAGTTACTCGACGCGTCACCGCTGGCGGTAGCCCAGTGCAGTTAACGGCCACGGAATTCGACTTGCTGGAGCACCTCATGGCCAATCAAGGCAGGGTCTTTAGCCGTGATCAACTGCTCTCTGAAGTCTGGGGATACGCGGCAATTGTCGGAACCAGAACCGTTGACGTACATGTTGCGCAGGTTCGCACCAAGCTTGGTGATTACAGCCCGATTCGCACAGTACGTGGTGTTGGGTACTCGGCGGAGCTTGAACCGTGACCAGTAGGCGGGCACGTATGAGCATCGTGACCCGCACCGTGCTTCTGACCAGTTCGGTTGCAGTAATCGTAGTTGTCGTCGCGGTTGCGGTCTCCTATTTATTAATTAACGCGGCAGCATTGCAGCAATCACGTGAGCGCCTAAGTCGCTTGACGGATATCACCGCGGCTGCACTTGATCGTGGCGGGCTAGGGATGGATATGGGATTGGGGCCGAGCTCCCTACTCCCCAAAGAACTCGAGCGCACCTTGGTTGCGGAGCAAATATCTGGTTACATCGTCAGCTCCGACAGCGCGCCGCCGCCGGGTTTATCCGATGGCGAAATGCAGCGTTTGATGGGCGGCACGTTAATTTCTACCGAAGGGATGGCGGCTGGCGGCCCGGTCCTCGTTGAAGGCCGCAAAATGAGTGGTGATTCCGCATTGGTTTTGCAACTTCCGGTCAAAGTGGTCGGCGGTTCGGCTCAAGCAATGCTGCTTCGCTTTGGAGTGGCGCTACTTCTAGGACTCCTAATATCAATACCGATTGGTTATTGGGCCTCGCGGCGGTTAACAAGGCCGCTACGTGCCGCCAGGCAAGCGGCAATTCAAATGGCCTCCGGCGCCCGAGATGTCTTATTGATTGAAGAGGGTCCTAGTGAGATCGCAGATATCTCTGAGGCGTTAAACCTTCTGAACACCGCACTCGCGGTCTCTGAAGGTAGGCAGCGGGGGTTCTTGCTATCGGTCTCGCATGAACTTCGCACGCCGTTAACAGCGGTCAAGGGTTACGGCGAAGCACTTGCTGACGGAGTCATCCCCCCGGACGAAGTGACTCGAACCGGTGTCACCTTGGCCGCTGAGGCCGCTCGCCTCGACCGTCTAGTCACTGATCTACTTGATCTCGCTCGAATTGGTGCGGTCAATTTTCAAATGACGCCCCTTGATACCGACCTTTGTGAGGTGGTGCGTGAGGCAGGTGAAGTCTGGGCCGATCGATGCGCACGCGACCGAGTGCAATTTCGCTGTGACACGCCAAGTCATCCACTGATCGCACATGTGGACCCGGTTAGGCTGCGGCAGGTCGTTGACAACCTCGCGGAGAATGCGCTTCGAGTTTCACCCGTGGGATCGTTAATCGTGCTCAACATTTTCGCCGATGGGCCGTTTGCGGTGCTTGAAGTCCGCGATTCTGGCCCGGGCTTGACGCCGGAAGATATTGCAGTGGCATTTGAGCCGGGTGTGCTACATGATCGCTATCGCGGGGTGCGCCCGGTCGGTACCGGGTTGGGACTGGCTTTGGTGGGGCGCATGTCGATAAGCCTCGGCGGCCAAGCTCTCGCTGGCCAAGCGCCCGAAGGCGGTGCCCGATTTACCGTGCGATTACCGCTCGTAGGCTAGGTTAATAAGTGAAGTGGAGTAGATAGTGGAGATACAGCAGGCGGCGCACGTGGTGGCTCAATCACCGCAAGACATCGTCGAGGCCGCGCATGTTGACACCCGCCCGTTGGTGCGCAGGCTGATAGCGCCATTAAGTACCGGGCTATTGGTATTGATCGGCTCGGGTTACGTAAGGGCGGTTGACCCGAATGAATCTGGTCACTATCCGCTGTGCCCGACCCGCGCATTCTTGGGCATTGACTGCCCTGGATGCGGTTTCCTGCGTGGCTTGCACGATTTACTCCACGGTGACCTAGCCGGGGCTGCTGATCACAATGTGTTGATCTTTGCCCTGGTGCCGGCGGCCATTGTGCTTTGGGTGCTTTGGATAGTTCGTAGTTGGCGCGGGTATAGCGGCGCCGTTACTCGCATACAATTTCAGCGCCGCAATAAAATTACTTATCTAAGTTTAGGTATTGTGCTGGCCTTCGGAATCATCCGTAATTTCGTGCCATATCTATCTTCGGGGGCCTGACGGAGGCTATACGCGCCTGCGGTTATCCTTTTGGCGTGACCGTGCTGGACGACATCCTTGTGGGCGTGCGCGAAGACCTCGCGGAGCGGGTTGAATCGTTGCCACTTGATGACTTGAAAGAACGCGCGGGGCACGTGCGTCCGGCAATTGATGTTTTCAAGGTCCTCAAATGCGACGATGTCGCCGTTATCGCGGAAGTCAAAAGAGCGAGCCCCAGCCGCGGAGCTCTTGCCGAAATTGTTGACCCGGCAATGTTGGCCTGCGCATATGAAGAAGGTGGAGCACACTGCATCAGTGTGCTCACCGAAGAGCGGCGATTCGGCGGCAGTTTGGCAGATCTCGCGGCGGTCCGAGCTGGAGTGGATGTCCCGGTCCTGCGCAAGGATTTCATCGTCTCCAGTTACCAATTATGGGAGGCAAAAGTTTATGGCGCCGACATGGCGTTGTTGATCGTCGCGGCCCTTGATCAAGCGGCCTTGGTTAGTTTGGTGGAGCGGGCAAAGAGTCTAGGCCTGAGCGCTCTGGTTGAGGTGCACGATGAGCTGGAGGTTAAGCGGGCTCTGGACGCGGGTGCTTGCATTATTGGCGTCAATGCCCGAGATTTGAAGACCCTTGAAGTCGACCGCACAGTTTTTAGCCGGTTGGCCCCAATGATTCCCGACTCATGTGTGCGAATTGCTGAGTCAGGGGTTCGCGACCCGCGCGACCTAATTGCCTACGCCGAGGCCGGAGCAGATGCGGTTCTCGTAGGTGAGAGTTTGGTAACGGATAAAGATCCGCGGGCGGCGGTTCATGATCTAGTAACGGCCGGCGCACACCCCGCGCTTCGGCACAGTAGAAGTGAGTAAGAGTTGACAACAGTTAGCACCGCAGCCGTCTCGGGGCATTACGGGCCGTACGGAGGTCGCTTCGTACCCGAGGCGCTCACCGCTGCACTTGATGAATTGGATGCCGCATTTCGTTCTGCGATTGTTGATCCGAATTTCATCGCTCGGCTAACCGAGTTGGAGCGCTCGTACACCGGTAGACCAAGCCCACTGACTCGAGCGGATCGGTTTGCCGCGCATTGCGGGGGAGCCCGTGTTTATTTGAAACGTGAAGATCTGAACCACACCGGTTCACATAAAATCAATAACGCGATTGGGCAAGCTCTGCTTACCGAACGCATGGGCAAGACTCGGATGATTGCCGAGACAGGGGCAGGCCAGCATGGGGTTGCTACTGCAACCGCGGCGGCGCTCCTCGGACTGGAATGTACGGTATTCATGGGCGAGGAAGATACCCGTCGGCAGGCCCTTAATGTGGTGCGAATGCAGTTACTTGGTGCTGAGGTGTTTTCAGTTACCGCTGGTAGTCGCACTCTCAAGGATGCCATCAATGAAGCAATGCGGGACTGGGTGTCAACAGTTGAGCGAACCCACTATGTGCTCGGCACGGTCACCGGTCCGGCGCCATTTCCAGAGATCGTCCGCTATTTTCAGTCGGTCGTCGGGCGCGAAGCCCGCATACAAATCCAAGAGGCCGAAGACCGGCTACCGGATGCGGTCATCGCATGTGTTGGTGGTGGGTCAAATGCGATGGGGTTGTTTAGTGGATTCATCGACGATCCATCGGTGCAATTGCGCGGCTATGAGGCCGGTGGCGACGGAGTCGAGACCGGTCGCCATGCGGCCCGCTTTGCCGCTGGTTCACCAGGAGTGCTGCACGGCACCCGCACCTACGTCATGCAAGATGAGTGGGGCCAAACAATCGCGTCGCATTCGATAAGCGCAGGACTTGACTATCCAGGAGTCGGACCAGAGCATTCTTGGCTCCATGACACCGGGCGCGCGACATATGAACCAATCAATGATGATGAGGCGATGGAGGCTTTCGCGTTACTGAGCCGTACCGAAGGGATTATCCCGGCGATTGAAACGGCGCATGCGTTAGCAGGTGCAATGCGAGTGGGTCGTGAGTTAGGGTCGGATGCGGTATTGCTGCTCAACTTGTCAGGCCGCGGCGATAAGGATGTTGCAACCGCGGCTAGGTGGTTTGGTATCGGTGCGCCCGAAGGTATCGAGATGTCTGAGGGTAGATGAGCCGGCGGTTATCCGAGGTCTTCGCGCAAACCAAATCGGCAAATCGTGCGGCACTCATTGGCTATCTGCCGGCTGGGTTCCCGACCCCTGATGCGTCCGTTGAGCTAATGAACGCAATGATCGACGCGGGGGTTGATGCCATTGAGGTAGGGCTGCCGTACTCGGATCCATTAATGGACGGTGCGGATATCCAATTCGCGGTGGACGCAGCGTTATCCGCGGGAACCACCACCGATGTAGTGCTAGATGTTGTTCGCCGCCTCGACGGGGAGCGGGCGGCAATCTTGGTGATGTCCTACTGGAACCCAATTGAGCGTTACGGTGTTGAGCGGTTTGCGGTCGCGCTGGCAGCAGCCGGCGGCAATGGGGTAATTACCCCGGACTTAACCCCGGAGGAGGCCGGCCCATGGATCGCCGCAACAAAGGCCAATGAGATTGACCGGATTTTTCTGGTGGCGCCATCATCAACCGATGATCGAATCGTGACGGTAGTTAAAAACACTTCGGGGTTCGTCTACGCCGCGTCAACAATGGGCGTGACCGGGGCACGAAGCCAAGTAGGTGCTGGGGCCCAGGGCCTGGTAGCCCGAGCCAGGCTGGCCACCGACTTACCTATTGCAGTTGGCCTTGGGGTGTCAACCGGGGCGCAGGCCCATGAGGTGGCGGCCTATTCCGACGGGGTGATCGTGGGCTCGGCCTTTGTTCGCTGTATCCGGGAG
>Ga0194035_1000742_pt1 | contig 18138 bp, 19 predicted proteins | sample JunL2320m_MetaG_FD_148680 | JGI IMG/M metagenome (GOLD analysis project Ga0194035, IMG submission 148680) | Anoxic zone freshwater microbial communities from boreal shield lake in IISD Experimental Lakes Area, Ontario, Canada - Jun2016-L239-20m | ecosystem: Environmental > Aquatic > Freshwater >...
GCTGAGCATGAGCGCGGCTGATGCGCCGTTGATCGACAGGATGTCGAATGCGTTGACCTTGTCGATGCTGAGCACCGTCGTGACGATCTGCACCTCGTTGCGGAAGCCCTTGGGCCACAGCGGACGAAGCGGTCGGTCGGTCATGCGGCACGTAAGGATCGCGCGCTCGCTTGGGCGGCTCTCACGCTTAATAAAGCCGCCGGGGATTGCTCCCTTGGCGTACATGCGCTCCTCGACGTCCACGGTGAGGGGGAAGAAGTCCGTCCCCTCCCGTGGCTCGCGGGCGCCCACTGCGGTGACCAGCACAAGGCTGTCACCCGAGCGCACGAGCACTGATCCATTTGCCTGCTTCGCCAGGCGTCCAGTCTCGAAGATGATCTCCTGGCCGCCGATGTCGGCGACGACGCGCGTTGCGTCAGGTCCCTGATCTGCCATTCGTGTCCCTCATCCCTCATGCCACGTCACCCGACGTGGCTCATCTTGCGGCACCACCCTCTGGTGGCCCGCCGTCACGGGCGCGAATGCGCCCCGGTACTGCGTGCTACCTGCGGATACCCAGCGAGGTCGTGAGCTCGCGGTAGGCCTCCACGTCCTTCCTCTGAAGGTACGAGAGGAGGCGGCGGCGGCGGCCGACCATGGTGAGAAGGCCACGACGTGAGTGGTGGTCCTTCGCGTGCACCTTGAGGTGCTCGGTCAGCTGATTGATCCGCTCGGTCAGAATCGCGACCTGAACCTGGGGCGAACCCGTGTCCGTGTCGTGCTGACGGTGCGGCGCCATGACGCCGGCCTTGGATTCCTTGTCAAGCATGTGTGCTCCTGATCCGGCCACGGAGCAGCCGAGGCCGCTCCGGGTCAATTCCACCACCTCGCGCCAAATCTGCAGGGCGGGTGGGGGTCCGCGCTCTCGCGGACGAACGGGAGGGTAGCACCACCTCCGGGATCGTCCGTATCAGGCGGCCGCCGCCACCTCACGGGTGCGCTGCACGTCTTCCTCCACCTGCGCCACCAGTTCATCGGCACTGCTGAACCTGCGCTCGTCCCGCAGACGTTGGAGGAACTCCACGCGTACTCGCTGCCCGTAGAGGTCACTCCCGCCGTAGTCGAGCAGAAATGCCTCAAGCCGCAGGTCCGGGTTGGTGCCGTCCGTGAAGGTCGGGGAGTACCCCAGGTTGATTGCGGCCGCAAAACGACCCTCGGCCGTGACCACACGGCCCGCGTACACGCCCCGGGCCGGGAGCGCGACGTCGTGCGCCACCGCCACGTTCGCCGTTGGCAGGCCCATCTCGCGCCCGCGTTGCTCGCCGGGCACCACCATGCCCTCCACCGAGTGGGCACGGGCGAGCAGGGCAACGACCTCAGCCACCTGCCCGGTGGTCACAAGCCGCCGGACCCGCGTGGACGACACGGGCTTCCCGTCTGGGCTCACCACAGTTTCAGGGCTCTCAACAATGAGCCCCTTCGCGCGCCCCAGCCGCTGGAGATACGACACCGTGCCGGTGCCGCCCAGGCCAAACCGGAAGTTCGCCCCCACCACAATCGACTCGGCAGTAAGCGGCGCCGCACACAGCATCTCGGCAAATCGGTCGGCCCGGATGCGCGAGAACGCGCGGGTGAACGGCACAACAAGCAGTGCGTCAGCGCCGAGTGCCTCAATGAGCTGCGCCTTGAACCCGGGCTCGGTCAGCACGGCGGGAGCGAGGTCGGGCCGCAGCACCGTGAGCGGATTGGGCTCGAACGTGAGCACCATCGACTCAAGGCCACGCTCTTTGGCGCGCTCGATCGCACGGCCAATGATTGCCTGGTGGCCGATGTGCACGCCATCAAAGGTGCCGATAGCCACCACGCGCCGCGCGCCGTTAAGAGGAAGGTCCCCGAGCGATTCGTATCGCCTCACGAGACGAGCACCACCTTCGGCCGTACAACGCCATCGTCGTCCGCCAGGCCGATGGCCACAAGTTCGTCGGCTGCAGCGAGGGCCACAGTGCCCATGGCGACCGCGCCCGGTGCCTGCACCCGTCGCCCGTGCACCACTTCCGCCAGACCGGCCTCATCCAGATCCACCCGCGGGATGTGCCCGACGGCCGCGAGCAGCGAGATTCCGCACCCCGGCTGCACATCCTCAGGAGCGAGCGCAGAATTCACGGACAGGTCGCCCACCTCAGTGCGCCGGAGCGCAGAGCAGTAGCCACCGCAACCAAGCTTTTCGCCCAGGTCAACGGCGATCTGTCGAACGTAGGTGCCTGACCCACAGCGGATTTCTATGTCGACAAGGCCATTCACGTGGTCATAGGAGATCAGATCAGCGCGGTGCACGACCACCTCGCGACGGGGCCGTTCGACCTCTTCGCCGCGACGGGTGCGCGCGTACAGGCGCTCGCCGTCCACTCTCACAGCCGACAGCGCAGGGACCTGCTGCTCAATCACCCCGGTCATTGTGGCAAGCGCAGCACGCACCGCCGCCTCGTCAGGTACCGGCCCGCCCGGCGTGATCGGGCCCTCGGGATCACCCGACTCCGACCGCTCTCCCAGCCGCACGGTGGCCCGGTAGGTCTTGTCGAGCCCCGTGAGAAATGGCGCGAGGCGGGTGGCTCGGCCGGTGAGCACTACGAGGAGTCCTGTGGCGAAGGGGTCCAGCGTGCCCGTGTGCCCGGCCTTCGTACGTCCAAGCGCATGCCGCACGGTGCTCACCACATCGTGCGACGTGGGCCCCGCCGGCTTGTCCACGAGAATGGCGCGGGGGGCATCGGCCGACACGCCCACCTCAGCCATCCTGCGCCACGACAGCGTCGCGGATGAGCGCGATGATGGCGTCGGGGTCGCGCTGCGATGTAAACCCGGCCGCCGCGCGGTGTCCTCCCCCGCCCTCCAGGGCGGCGATCGCCGATACGTCCACCGTGTCGCCGGATGCGCGCACCGACACCCGCCACGCCCCATGTACCTGCCTGATGACCGCAGCCACCTCTGCACCCGCCACCGCGCGAAGGGCCTCCACCACCCCATCCGAATTCTGGCCACCCGCCTCGGTCACGTCGGCGTCGGTGACCACCGCGATGATCAGGCGACCCTCGAGTTCTGATCTGGCGCCCGCCAACGCACGGCCGACCAGCCGTACGTCGCCGAATGGGACGCCCTCGTATACGCGACGGAATACCGCGGCCGGGTCCACGCCCGCGTCGATCAGGCGGGCTGCAACCACGTGCGCCTGAGCCCCTGTGCTGCCGTAACTGAATCGGCCGGTATCGGTGACCAGTCCCACGTACAGCGGCAGCGCCACCTCCGAGGTGATCTCGGCACCCAGCGCGTCGGCCACCCGCACCACCATCTCGGCCGAACTCGATGCCTCTCCGTCTACAAGGTTGTAGTGACCCCACATCGGATTGTCGTGGTGGTGATCGATATTGATGATCGGTCCCCCGAGCGCGCTCGGGTTGTCGTCGGTCATTCGCTGTGAGGTGGCGGCATCAACACTCACCACCAGGCGCTCCTCGTGGTCTGTCACGGGGCCCCCGACCACGGCCTCATCCGGGCCGAGCAACCACGCCAGATCGTCCGGCAGACCCGGACCCTCCACATGCCACATGACGACGTCGTGCCCGAGCCCCCGGAGGATGCGCGTGAGCCCGATCATCGATCCAGCGGCATCGCCATCGGGCTTACGGTGCGTCGTCACCAGCACTTTGCGACCGGGAGGCGCAAGCAACTGTGCAACCCGGTCGGCGCCCACCTCTTCCCCCGCCACATGCGGGTCGTGATGCTGGTGGCTCACGGCTGCGGGTCCGATTCGGGTTCCAGTTCTGGCAGCGGCCCGTCGGGGGCAACGCGGTCAATGAGTTCGGTGAGGCGACGGGCCTCGTCCTGGAGGCCGTCATGCACGAAGACCAGATGCGGCGTGAGCCGCGACTTCAGCACCCGGGCGACGCGGCCCTGCAAAAGCCCTCGGGCGGCCTCAAGTGCCGCACCGGCCCCCTCGACGCGCTTCGGGTCGAGGGCGGTCCAGTACACCTTTGCCCGACCAAGATCGGGGCTGCTCTCCACCGCGGTGATGGTGACCATCTGCAGGCGGGGGTCCGACAGCTCCGTGAGGAGAGCCTGACCCACCACCTCGCGGATGGCCTCATTGGCCCGCCGCTGCCGCTGACGCGGCGCCCCCATCAGGCGGGCCGTCCCTCTACTCGGACGCCGGAGTGGGCGTGACGGGGCCGGGCGGTGCTGTGGCGGCCTGCGCGGTACGCGCGACCTCCTTGAGCTCGAAGACCTCGATCACGTCGCCTTCCTTGACGTCGTTGTAGTCGTCGATGAGCACGCCGCACTCGAAGCCCTGCTGGACCTCGCGCACGTCGTCGTCGACGCGACGGATCGAACCGATCTTGCCCACGTGCACCACCGTGCCGTCGCGCACAAGGCGGCAATCCGCTCCGCGCTTGGCCAGCCCGTCGGTCACATAACAGCCGGCGATGGTTCCAAGGCGGCTCGCCCTGAAGATGGCGCGCACCTCGAGGGCGCCCATGGGCTCCTCCACGATGTCCGGCTCCAGCAGGCCCACAAGCGCGTCGCGCACGTCCTCGATGGCGCGGTAGATCACGCGGTAGGTCCGTACGTCCACGCCCTCGCGCTCGGCCAACATCTTGGCCTCGGGCCTCGGGCGGACGTTAAACCCGATGATGATCGCCTGTGACGCGGACGCAAGGTTGACATCCGACTCGGTGACGGCACCCACACCGGTGTGGATGATTCGCAGCCGGACCTCGGTTTGCTCAACCTTGTTGAGGGCGTCGGCAAGTGCACCCACCGAACCCTGCACATCACCCTTGATGATGATGTTGAGCTCCTTGAGCCCACCCTCAGAAATACGGGCAAACAGGTCCTCAAGCGACACCGGTCGGCGGTTTGCCAGATCCTCTGCACGCAACCGCTGGCTGCGGGTTGCTGCAATCTGGCGCGCAAGCCGCTCGTTCTCCACCACGCGGAACTTCTCACCCGCAGCGGGGACGCCGTCGAGACCGAGAATCTCTACCGGTACGGACGGCCCGGCCGTGACCATCGCCTCACCCTTGTAGTCGAGCATCGCCCGCACGCGGCCGAAAGTCTCGCCCACCACGAGGATGTCGCCGATACGCATCGTGCCGCGCTGCACCAAGAGGGTGCACACGGGGCCACGGCCTGAGTCGAGTCGCGACTCCACCACAGTGCCCGATGCCTCAGGGGTCGGATTCGCCTTGGGTTCAGCATCGGCGTCGGCCACAAGCAGCACGGTCTCGAGGAGGTCATCCAGCCCGAGGCCGCTGTGCGCGGAAACGTTGACAAACTCGGTGGTACCACCCCAATCCGACGGAATCACGTCCCGACTGGCGAATTCCTGCTTCACCTTGTCGGGGTTGGCGTTCTCCTTGTCCATCTTGTTGATGGCCACGACGAACGGCACGTCAGCGGCCCTCGCATGGTCAATCGCCTCGATGGTCTGCGGCATCACGCCGTCGTCGGCCGCCACCACGATGATGGCCACGTCGGTGATCTTGGCGCCGCGGGCACGCATGGCGGTAAACGCCTCGTGGCCCGGGGTGTCGAGAAACGTGACTTCGCGTGCGCCATGGTGCACCTGGTAGGCACCGATGTGCTGCGTAATTCCGCCGGCCTCACCTGCGGCCACCTCGGTACGACGCACCGCGTCGAGCAGCGACGTCTTTCCGTGGTCAACGTGCCCCATCACCGTCACCACCGGGGCCCGCGCAACGAGCGCGGCAGGGTCGTCGTCGAACACCGTCTCGAGGTCGGGCTCCTCCTCGGCGTGGATGATGATGACCTTGCGCTCGATATCGGCAGCGATGAGCTCAATGGCCTCGTCCGACAGCGACTGTGTGATGGTTGCGAGCTCACCCATGGTCATGAGGAACTTGATGATCTGTGCCGTGGGAATGCCGAGACCCTCAGCAACATCCTTGACCGTCCCGCCCGACCGGATCTCAGCCGGCGGCATGTCCGCCGGGTTGATCTGCGGCAGCAGCGACTGGTCCGACTGATCCTGGCGCTGCCCGCGACGGCCACCACGATCGCGCGGACCACCGCCCTGACGGCGACTTGCCTGCGCATCGATCACAACACGGCGCTTGCGGCCACGGGCAGCGCCGCCGCCCGGACGGCCGATACCACCGGTTCCGCGGGGTGGGAGCGTGCCCGACCGGCCGCGGTCGCCCGGTGCGCCCGACCCCGGAGGTCCACTGTTGCCACCGGGGCCACTGGTGCCACCGGTGTCACGTGCACCACCGGCGTCGCGTGCGCCACCAGAGGTTCCGCCAGTCGCGGAACCGCCTGCAGGACCACTTCTGGGCGCCGGGGGCGGCGGCGGGGAATCCCGACGGGGGGCCGGCAGCACGATCTTCTCGGGTGCACGCTTGGGCGGGATCCGCTCCTGCCCCTTCGGCTTCGCTGCGACAGGCTTTTCTGCCGCAGGCGTCTCTGTTGCAGGCGCCTCGACTGGGGGCGTGTCTGCAGCCGGAGTGCCTGCAACCGGCGGCGTCGTGCCAGACGCATCGGCGTCTGGCATCTCGTCTGCAGGTGTCCCGCTGACGGGTGCATCGGTCACGACGGGTGCCGAAACCGCAGGCACCGGCTCCGCGGCCACAACGGGCGCAACTGCCGCGGGCGGGTCCATAGGTGCGAGCGGCTCGGCGGCGGGCGTCTTCACCGCTGGCGGCTCTGGCGGAGCGGCCGCCACTGGCTGGGCTGGTTCGGTCGGGGCGGGGACCGGCTCGGCGGCAACCGGATCGACCGGTGCGGCAGGAGCCGGGACGGCCTTCTTGGCGACCGGAGCGGCGGGCGGAGTGGTCGCCACGGGCGTCGCCTGGACAACCGGGGGCTCCTCCACCGGCTCGGTCTTCTTCGGGGCGGCCTTCTTCCTCGGCGGCGGCGGCTGAGGCATCTCGCCATCCGGCTTCGGGTGGCGGTTGGGTGACAGGAGGTGCAGTGCCCAGTCCTCATCCACCGTCGACGAGGCCGTCTTTACGTCGAGACCACCCCGCTGGAGGCGCGCGAGCACGCTGGCGCTCGGCAGCCCCTCTTCCTTCGCGATCTCGTAGACCCTCTTCTTGGTGCTCATCCGTGCCTCTCGTCGCCCAGCTCGTCCGCCATCGTCACGTCGACCCTCACCTTGCCCCGCGCGCCGCGCGCGAAGCCCCGCCGTTCCACAGCCCGATCGAAGCACTCACGTGACTTGCACGTATAGATACCCCTGCCCGCCCGTACCGCCTTGTCGTCGCGCACCGCGACCAGCTCGTCATCATCACGCACGGGCGTGAAGCGAGCCAAGTCGCCCTTGGGCGCACGACGTCCGCACCCGGCGCACATGCGCTCGGGGACGTGCGGCGTGGGCAAAGCGGAATCACTCGTCCGCGGCCTCCTCGGAACTGGCCTCAACGGCCACGGTCTCGTCCGAGACGATCTCGGTGGCCACAACCTCATCGGCCGTGACCTCGATGGCAACAGGAACCTCGACCACGGCGTCGGCCGAGATGACGGCCTCTTCCATGACAACCTCCTCCACCCCCGGCGCATCCCCCGGAGCGCTGGCGTCGCCATCGTCGGCGAGCACCTCAGCCTCAACTTCGGCCACAAGCTCGGCGTCAGCCTCAAGCAGGGCGTCCTCCACCACGATCGTGCCAGCAGCCTGGGCGGCCTCAAAGGCCTCCATGTTGGCGGCTGACGCCTCGGCGGTGTGCCCCTCAAGTGCGCAGTAGCGCGTACCCGACACCACGGCGTTGGGGCAGCGGCGACCATTCTGAAGAATGAAGGCGCACCGCGCGACCCCACCCTCCAGCTCGTCCGCGTAATCGCTGTTCTCCTCTTCCGAGGCGAACGTTGACTCGCTCTTGATGTCGATGCGCCAACCGGTGAGACGGGCAGCCAGGCGGGCGTTCATGCCCTCCTTGCCAATGGCCAGCGAGAGCTGGTCGTCGGGGACGATGACCACCGCCTGCCGGGCCTCGTCATCCACCAGCACCTCGCGCACGCGGGCCGGGGACAGCGCCTTGGCCACATAGCGCGCGGGCTCGTCGTTAAACGGGATGATGTCGATCTTCTCGCCGCGCAGCTCCGAGACGACCATGCGCACGCGTGAGCCCCGGGGGCCCACGCACGCACCGACCGGGTCGACACCCTGCACGTTTGAGATAACGGCGATCTTCGACCGCCATCCGGCCTCACGGGCCACGTTGCGGATCTCCACGAGACCGTCGGCGATCTCGGGCACCTCGAGCTCGAAGAGTCGCTTGATGATCTCGTCGGAGCGGCGACTCAGAATGACCTGCGGGCCCTTGTTGCTTGCGCGCACGTCAACAATGACCGCCTTGATGCGGGCGCCGTGGTCGTATCGCTCGCCCGGGACCTGCTCGCTGGCAGGAAGAAGTGCCTCAACGCGACCCAGATCCACCAGCGTGTACCGGTGATCGCTCTGCTGGATGATGCCGTTGACAACCTCGCCCACGCGATCGACGTACTCGTCGTACATCATCTCGCGCTCAGCCTCGCGAATACGCTGCAGCACCACCTGCTTGGCGGTCTGCGCCGCGATGCGGCCGAAGTTCTCGGTCGTCAGGCTCACTGGCTCGATCTGCTCGGGCCCATAGGCCGACCAGTCGATGTCCGGCGGCGGCGGCTCGAACTCCTCGGGATCAACCCCCTCGGGGATCTCCGGCTCAGGGCGCGGGAGGGTGACCAGCTCGGCGCCCTCAGGGAGCACCAGCCGATTTACCTGCATCTCGCCCGTCTCGCGATCAATATCCACGCGCGCCCACTCAACTGCGCCTGGCGTCTTGCGGTACGCCGCGAGCAGGGCGTCCTCAAGCGCCACCAGGAGGATCTCTGAACTGATCCCCTTTTCGCGCTCGATCTGCTTGATCGCTTCGATGATCTCGCGGTTCACTTCAGGCTCCTGCCGTCATCGCCACATTGCACCTTTACCATCCGGGCACCCCGCACCGCGTCACGCGGTACGACCACCACACCCGCCGACGACTCCACCGTGAGCGACTCTTCAGTCACCCCGGTCAGCGTCCCCGACACCGACTTCGCCCCAGCCGCGAGAGTTCCCGGCTTGACGAGCAACTTGACCTGCCCACCCACGGCGGCAAGGAAGTGCCGGGTCACGCGGAGCGGTGGCTCCGGTCCCGGCGATGATACCTCCACCGCGTAGCGATCCCGGATTCCGGCCCCCTCGAGCGCCCGTGTGACCTTGACGCACAATTCATGGTCCACCCCATCAGGGTGGTCGATGAACACCGTCAGCACAGCGGATCCCTCGCGACCGCGCGCAGTCGCCGCCCGGAGGTCAACCTCCGGGAGCTCCTGTGCGAGGAGGTCCTCCACCTGCTTCTCGATACCAGTGGCCAACGTGGTCTTCAGGGTGCTCCGATTTGATTCATGCCAAAGAAAAAGCGGGTCTTTCGACCCGCTCCTCCGGGTGTCGCCATTCCCCTCCGGCGACCGCACGAGGGTAGCACAGGGCCAAATCGGGCCGAATTACCGCACAGTGGACCTTCAGGCCGGGGGCCGGGCGACCTCGTCGCTCTCCAGCACCAGAGTCACGGGGCCGTCATTCACGAGCGCCACATCCATCATCGCGCCGAAGCGGCCACGCTGTACCTCGATCCCCGCTGTCTCAAGTGCCTCGGCGAAGGCCTCCACCACCGGCGCGGCAACACCTGGTGCGGCGGCCCCCGTCCACGATGGGCGATTGCCGCGCCGGACATCCCCCATCAGCGTGAACTGACTGACAACCAACACCGCACCTTCCACCTCGGCCACGGTGCGGTCAAATCCCCGATCGCCGTTTGCAAATACCCGCAATCTCGCCACCTTGGACGCCATGCGACGCGCCACCGCCATGTCGTCGCCGTCCTGCACTCCAACCAGCACCACGAGTCCGTGCCCGATAGAGGCGATGCAATCGCCCCCCACCACGACCGAGGCGCCCGAGACGCGCTGAAGCACAATCCGCACTCGGCGATCGTACGAGCACCCGGGTGTACGTTGCCCGCGTGGACAGCGCACCGGCAGTCGTCAACACCTGGCTTGGGATGATCGGCGTCGACCACGAGCGCGTGGACGACCGTAACTGGACCATCCGCGTTCCCACCACCAAGCGTGAGGTCATCGCCGTTGCGGTGCACGCGGGCGAGCGCACCCTGCTTCTGCGGGCGTTCTTCATGCGCGGGCCAGACCGGGACCGCGCGGGGGTCTACCGCCGTCTCCTCATGAAGAACCTTGAAATGCGCTCATGGCGCTTCGCGCTCGACGATGCGGGTGACGTGTGGCTGCTCGCCGATGCAGAGACGTCAGTGCTCGGTGCTGCCGGGCTCGACGGATTGCTCGGGCTGCTCTCCACCTACGTGGATGAGACGTTCGAGGGTGCTCTCCGGCTCGGGTTTGATGTCCCCGACAACATGCAGGTGCGCGGCCGGGAGCCGAACGCGTAAGTCAGATGTGATGCGACCCCGGCACCCTGGCCGTTCCCAGCGTGCGGCGCCGCTGACCTAACGCACGAGCGGCGAGCCGAGACACCTGGCCAGTTCGAAGGCGCGGGCGGCACGGTCCCCATCGCCGAGGCCCCGGTAGGCCCGGCCAAGGCAGTACTGCGCGTAATGGTCGGTGGGTGCGATCTCGGCCACGACCTCAAACTCCTCGGCTGCCTTCGCGTATTCGCGTACCGAGAGGTACGCCCGCCCCAGTGCCTCACGAATGGACGCCTTGTCGGGCTCTATCCGCTTGGCCATCTCCAGTGCCACTGCGGCCTGGTGAAAGTCGCGGGATGCCAGGAGCTCACTCCCCCGCTGAAAGTGTTCGTACGCGCCGACCTCGTTCATCGCCGGAATGGTACGCACTGACCTCCGCCGCCGCAGAGGGTACGGCTCCGGTGGAACCCCTACGCCGTGACTGGTGCTCCGCCACTCACGAGTGGCAGCACGGCATCCAGAATGGCGTCGGCGCACTGGCGCTTGCTCATGCGGGGCAGCGCCAGTTCGGCGTCGCCGGGACCGATGATGGTGATGATGTTGTCGGGCCCCTCAAACGCAGCGCCGTCCACGGCGGCGTCGTTATGCACCACCATGTCCACCGCCTTCCGCACGCGCTTCGCGCGAGCCCGCTCGAGCCCCTCGGGCCCATGCTCGGCCGCAAAGCCAACGAGCACCTGCTCATCGCGCAGCGCTGAGAGTTCGGCGAGGATGTCGGTCGTGCGCTCCATCTGCACCGTCAGCGAATCTGCTGCCGACTTATCGAGCTTGCCCGCCCGCTGGTCCACCGGGCGGTAGTCCGCGACAGCGGCGCACATGATGAGCATGTCCGTGCCTGGGAACTGCGCGCGGCATACCTCACGCATCTCGGCGGCCGTCGGCGCATCGAGGTATGTGATGCCCTGCTCGCGGGGCAGGTCAACGTTCGCCTGAACCACCGTCACATCCGCGCCCCGGTCGCGGGCGGCGGCAGCCAGGGCCCACGCCATGCGACCACTCGACCGGTTGCCGACAAACCGCACGGCGTCGATTGGCTCGCGGGTTCCCCCGGCGGAGATCAATACCTGCGTGCCGGCGAGGTCGCCATGATGGGAAACCCCGCGAAGCACCGACTCAACAGCATCCACAATGACGGTGGGCTCTGCGAGCCGACCCGGTCCAGTGGCGCCATCGGCGAGCAGGCCGCTCTCGGGCTCGATGATGTGCACGCCAAATGCGCGAAGGGATTCGATGTTTCGCTGCGTGGCGGGGTGCAGCCACATCGAGGTGTTCATGGCGGGCGCTACCACCACCGGGCCGCGGAACGCGAGGTAGCACGAGGTGAGCAGATTGGTGGCCATCCCCGAGGCCATCTGGGCGATGGAGTTCGCCGAGGCCGGTGCCACCAGCATCAGGTCCATGCCGTCGTTCACATCGAGGTGGTGGTACCCCGGCTGATCGTCATCGCCAAACATCGTGGTGCCCACCTCGCGCCGTGAAAGCGCAGCGAACGACGCCGCGCCCACAAACCGCTCGGCGGTGTGGGTCATCACCACGCTCACGCCATGCCCGTGGCGCTGCAGCATGCGGAGGACGTCGAGTGACTTGTAGGCGGCAATGCCGCCGGTCACCCCAAGAAGGATCTCGGCCATTCGAAAACGCTATCGCCAATTACGCCCGCGCGCATCCCCGTGGCGTTGCAGAACCGGTCAGGCCGTTGCGGACCGGATGATCTCCACCAGCTCGTGAGTGGCCCGTGACGCGTCGTCGTTCAGGATCCGGTGGTCAAATTCACTCTCGGCACCCATCTCGCCACGGGCCACCTCGAGGCGCTCGGCGATCTCCTCGTCGGCGTCGGTTGCGCGTTCACGCAGGCGCCGACCCAGTTCTTCAAGCGATGGTGGGGCGATAAAGATTGAGATCGAGTCGGGTCGAAGGGCCCGCACGTTGCGCGCGCCCTGAAGTTCGATCTCGAGGATCACTGAGCGCCCCCCAACGAGAATGCGGTCGAGCTCGCTCCCCAGGGTGCCGTATCGATTACCGGCGAACTCCGCGTGCTCGAGGAATGCGCTCTGGTCAACCAGGCGCGCGAACTCTGCGCGGCTCATGAAGTGGTACTCCCGGCCGTCAATCTCGCCCGGCCGCTTCGCACGGGTGGTGCACGACACCGCCACCGCCAATGCGGGAACCTGCTCGAGCACGCCCCGGATGAGGGTCCCCTTACCGGCCCCCGATGGGCCGGACACCACAAAGACCCGGTGCGCCGTGGCTATCGCTGCTTGAGCAGGTCGACCAGTTCGTCACGCTGGCGTGTGGACAGCCCCCCGAGGGTTTTCCCCTGGGAGATGCGGCACTGATTGAGCAACCGGGTGGCCTTGACCTTCCCGTACTTCGGGGCCGCCACGATGATGTCGAAGACCTTGGCGGTGAGTACGAAGTCTTTGGGCTCCTTGATGACCGCCTCTACCGAAAGCGTGCCGGACTTCAGTTCCTTCTTCAGCTGCGCACGCAGCGAACGGATCTCATTTGCCCGGCGCAGGGCGTCGAGGCGCTGGTCGAGCGAGCGCTGCGGCGTCTGGGCCGTCTTTGAAGGAGTCGCCATCGGATGTCAGCGTACCCACGCGGGACCACCGATGGCAAGCCGTCCGGCGACATGAGTTTCGATGACGAAGTTCGCTCGCAGCAGGCGAGTGTTGTGGGGTCAGCTCGTGACGAGGTCCTGTAGTGCCACCGGCACCACGCGCGCGGGGTCAACTCCCAGCGACTGCGACGCAGCGTCGGCTGCCTCCATCGTGGTGATGCACGGCACACCCGCACGCACAGCCGCGCGACGGATTGTTGCGCCATCGGCGCGATCACCGCGACCACTCGGAGTGCACACCACCATGGCGACCTCACCGCCGAGGATGAGATCAGCCACGTGTGGCGGCCCATCGGCCACCTTGTTGACCTCGCGAACGGGCAGCCCGGCAGCCGCGATGATCCGCGCACTCCCACCGGTGGCCACGATGTCGAATCCGGCGTCAATGATGCGCGCCGCGAGCGCCGCGAGTCTGGGCTTGTCCTCGTCACGAACCGACAGGAACACCGTCCCCGAGCGCGGCAGCGCCTGACGAGCCCCACGCTGTGCCTTGGCGAAGGCCTCAGTGAACGTGTCGCCGATACCCATGACCTCACCAGTGGAGCGCATCTCGGGCCCGAGCACCGGATCGGCCCACGGGAAGCGGGCGAAGGGCAGGACCGCCTCCTTCACCGCCACGTGCTTCATGGGATTGCCGACGGGGAGCCCAAGATCTGCAATGCGCTCGCCCAGCATGAGACGCACGGCGTGGTGCACGATGGGCACCCCGGTTGCCTTGGCAACAAAGGGAACGGTGCGCGACGCACGGGGATTGGCCTCGATCACATATGCGGTGCCATCACGCAACGCGAACTGCACGTTGAGCAGCCCCCGCACCCCGATGGCCTCGGCCAGCATCGCCGCCTGGCGCCTCACGTCGGCGACTGATTCGGGCGTCATCCCCTGCGGCGGCAGCACGCATGCGGAGTCGCCGGAATGCACGCCGGCCTCCTCCACGTGCTCCATCACCCCGGCAATCCAGGTGTCGTCGCCATCTGAGAGCGCGTCGACATCGATCTCCACGGCGCCGGCGAGGAACCGGTCCACCATCACCAGCCCCAGTGGCTTCTCCTTCACAAGCCATGCCTTCAACTCATCGGGGCCCGACACGATCGCCATCGCGCGCCCGCCGAGCACGTAGCTGGGGCGCACAAGCGCGGGATAGCCCACCTGATCGGCGGCAGCCAGCAGATCTGCCTCGCCCTCAGCCATCGCCCACGGCGGTGCCTTTAGCCCGAGGTCGCCCAGAAGGGCACCGAAGCGCCCGCGGTCCTCGGCCATGTCGATCTGGTCGGGTGAGGTGCCGAGCACAGGGATGCCGCGCTCCGACAGCGGCCGCGCCAGACGGAGCGGCGTCTGGCCGCCCAACTGTGCAATGACGCCCACGGGACGTTCGGCCTCGCAGATGTCCAGCACCGCATCGATGGTGACCGGCTCCATGTACAGGCGGTCACTCACCCCATGATCGGTCGACACCGTCTCGGGGTTGCAGTTGATCATGATGGCCGCGTAGCCCAATTCCTGGGCGGTCATCGCCGCGTGCACGCAGCAGTAGTCGAACTCGATTCCCTGCCCGATGCGGTTGGGGCCCGACCCCAACACCACCACCGATGGCTTGCCGAGCGGAGTCACCTCACTCTCGGTCCCGTAGGTGCCGTAGAAATACGGCGTAACAGCCGCGAACTCGGCTGCGCACGTGTCCACCTGCCGGTATGACGGGCGCACTCCCAGCGCACGGCGATGGTCCCCCACCTCCACCTCAGTGGTCTGTGTACGCGCCGCGATGTCGCGGTCGGTCAGGCCAGTGCGCCGCGCCTCCAGCATGAGGTCGGCATCGATGGCATCCAGCGAGTCTGGGAGGTCCTCCCCCGCCTTCGCGAGCGCAACGATCTCGTTCGTGAACCACCGATGCACCCCCGTCGCCACATGCAGGTTCTCAGCCGTCGCGCCCCTGCGGGCAGCCCACAGCATGAGGTCGAAGCGATCCCACGATGGCTTCTCCAGACGCTCCAAGGCGTCGGCCACCGAGGTGGGCTCATCGAGCCGGGCATCCAACTCGCGGGCTGACATCGCCTTGCCGAAGGCCTCGCCAAACGTGCGGCCGAGCGCGAGCACCTCGCCCACGCTCTGCATGAATGTGGACAACGGCACCCGGGCCTCAGTGAGCTTCTCGAATGCGAAGCGGGGCACCTTGACCGCCACGTAGTCGAGCGTGGGCTCAAACGACGCCGGCGTGACTGCCGTGATGTCGTTAGGCAACTCGTCGAGCGTGTAGCCAATCGCCAGACGCGCGGCGATTCGGGCGATCGGAAATCCCGTGGCCTTCGATGCGAGGGCCGATGACCGCGACACGCGCGGGTTCATCTCGATTACCACCATGTCGCCCGTGGCACGGTTGAGCGCGAACTGCACATTGGCGCCGCCGGTCTCAACACCAACCGCGCGCACCACCTGAATGGCGGCGTCACGCAGCATCTGCTGCTCGTGGTCGTCGAGGGTCATCGCCGGGGCCACCGTCACGGAGTCGCCGGTGTGCACACCCATGGGGTCGAGGTTCTCGATGGTGCACACGATCACGGCGTTGTCGTTGCGGTCGCGCACCACCTCGAGCTCGATCTCGTCCCAGCCGGTGACCGACCGCTCCATGAGCACCTGCGAGATTGGGCTGGCCGCAAGGGCATTTGTGGCCACGATCTCGAGGTCGTCGGCCGTAAGTGCCACTCCCCCGCCCTCTCCGCCGAGGGTGAACGCTGGGCGCAGGATGATGGGGTACCCGAGTTCGAGCGCGGCGGCGCGGGCCTCGTCGAGGGTCGTGGCGATGCGGCTGTCGAGCACCGGCACGCCCACCTCGCGCATGCGCTTCTTGAACAGATCGCGATCCTCGGCGCACTCGATCACGTCGACGTCAGCACCGATCAGCTCAACGCCATGGCGTTCGAGCACGCCGGCCTTGGCCAGGTCGATGGCCAGGTTGAGCGCGGTCTGCCCGCCAAGCGTGGGCAGGATGGCGTCGGGGCGCTCCCTGATGATGATGCTCTCGGCCGATGCCACGTCGAGCGGCTCGATGTAGGTGCGGTCGGCCACACCGGGGTCGGTCATGATGGTGGCCGGGTTCGAGTTCACCAGCACCACGCGGTAGCCCTCGTCGCGCAGGGCGCGGCACCCCTGGGTACCCGAGTAGTCGAACTCACCCGCCTGGCCGATGATGATGGGGCCGGACCCAAGCACCATGATGGTCTTGAGGTCGGTGCGTGCGGGCATCAGGCCACCACGCGATCGCGGAACGAGCGGAACAGGTACGCCGCGTCATGCGGCCCCGGCCGCGCCTCGGGGTGGTACTGCACCGATGCCGCCAGTAGCTCCGGCGCGGCCAGACCCTCCACCGAGCCGTCGAAAAGGCTTGTGCGGGTGACCTGCACGCCGTCGGGCAGCGAATCGGCTGCCACTGCGTATCCATGGTTCTGCACGGTGATCTCCACCACTCCATCCTCTGCCCGCTGAACGGGGTGATTGGCGCCACGATGTCCGAAGGGCAGCTTCTCGGTGCGCAGCCCGAGGGCATGGGCCAGCATCTGGTGGCCAAGGCAGATGCCGAACAACGGAACCTGCCCCAGCACGCCGCGGACGGCCTCGATGACCGGCGTGACCGCAGCCGGATCACCCGGACCATTGGAGATGAACACCCCGTCGGGGCCAAGGGCGAGGATCTCATCTGCCGTAATGCCGGCCGGCACCACCTCAACGCGCATGCCAGCTCCGGCGAGTCCGCGCAGGATCCCCTCCTTCATGCCGCAATCCACCGCCACGATGCGGGGGCCATCGTCGCCCAGCGTGCGGGCAACCCCCGCTGCCTGCGACGCGAGGTCGCGGCCGTCGAGCGACGGGTGCTCGCGCACCAGTGCCAGAAGTTCCTCAGCGCCCATCTCGGTACTCACCCCACCGCGCATGGCGCCGTTGTCGCGCAGATGGCGCACAAGGCGCCTGGTGTCGGCGTCCTCCACTGCCACCACGCCCTGCGCGATGAGCCACGACCTGAACCCCGTGCCACCTGCCACCCCCGGGGAGTCGCCGATGCGCGTGGCAATGACCGCCTCCGGCCACACGCGCGGACTCTCAAGGCACCGGTCACCTGTGCCGTAATTGCCAATCATGGGAGCGCTGAAGGTGAGGATCTGCCCCATGTATGACGGGTCGGTGACCGCCTCCTGGTAGCCATTCATGCCGGTGGTGAACACCATCTCGCCGAGCGCCGTTCCGCGCCCACCCGCAGCGCGCGCCGGCAGCACCAGGCCATCTTCCAGCACAATGACCGCGCTCATCTGACCAGCGCCGAGATCGCCTTGAACTCCGGACCGCCCGCTTGGCCGAGCATTTCGAACAGCACCATCTCGGCCGACGTCACATGGGCGCCGGCCTGGGTCGCCTTCGCGAGCCCGGCGTCGCGGTTGGCCACGGTGCGCGAACTCACGGCGTCGGCTGCCACGTGCACCGACGCCCCACATGAGAGCAGGTCGTGCACCGTCTGGTTGACGCACACGTGGGCCTCAATGCCGCACACCACCCAGGTCTCGCACCGGGCAGCGTCGTAGGCCTCTTCAAACCCCTCCACCCCACAGGCCGAGAACCGGGTCTTCTCAATGACCGGCGTGCCATCGGGCAGGCGCTCGGCAAGTTCGGGCACCGTGTGGCCGAGCCCCTTCGGGTACTGCTCCGTGACGATGACCGGACGACCCATCACGCCAAAGCCCTCCGCCAGCAGACCGCAGTTGGCCACCACGGAGTCGAAGCCGTCGATGACCGGCCGGAATGCATCTTGGACGTCGATGATGATGAGGCCCGCGTCCTCGCGACGGGCCAGCGCGGGATGGCGGATACTCACGCGTTCCTCCGATAGACGTCCTGCCCACCGGCGAGGGTCATAACGACCTGCCCGGTGAGTTGCATGCCGACGAAGGCCGCGTTGGTTGATTTGCTCGCATACGGCCTCTCGCCCACCACATCGGTGGCGGCAAGATCGACAACAGCGAGGTCGGCGCG
>Ga0194035_1000744_pt1 | contig 18136 bp, 18 predicted proteins | sample JunL2320m_MetaG_FD_148680 | JGI IMG/M metagenome (GOLD analysis project Ga0194035, IMG submission 148680) | Anoxic zone freshwater microbial communities from boreal shield lake in IISD Experimental Lakes Area, Ontario, Canada - Jun2016-L239-20m | ecosystem: Environmental > Aquatic > Freshwater >...
GCATCACCTATCCCCTGCGGCCGGGCACTATCTATGCGCTCGACAAGCATGATCTGCATATTGTGCGCGCCATCGCCGGCGATTTGTGGTTGGTGTGCGTCTTCTCCCCCGCGCTCGCTGGCGCCGAGACCCACACGGACGAAGGAAGCTTCGACCTCGAAGCCGACGGTCAATAGTTCGCGGGTCGCTTGTCGCTTGTCGCTTGTCGCGGCGGCGCACTGACACGCCTTCACTGTCACACCCCCTGAGTACATTGCGACGTACGGCTTCCCCCAATACGTCAATACGTCAGTCCTCAATTTGGGGGTTCGCTATGCCTGTTTCTGCTCACGGCCGTGTGCCACGCGCCCGCATTGACCCAATCGTCAATGCCCATCAAGCCATGCTCGTTTTCGAGCTCGCGATGTCGTTACCGTTGCGTCCTGAAACCTTGGTGATGTTTCTCGACGAACTGTGGCGGGGTCACGAGTTGGTGTCCGTGAACGACACAACCGATCCGTTTCACGTGGTCGATGTTGCCAACACTATGGGCGCCTACGGCGCCGCAACTGACCACACCGTGGGTCTGGTCATCGCGACGGTTCGGCCATTCGCCGACGTTCATCCCAACGACCGCGAACTGTGGCTCGAAGCGGTCGATGCCGTCGAAGCGTGCGGGCTAGTTCTGGTCGATTGGCTCATCGTCGATAGCTACGGCGCCACCAGCGTGCCCGACTTGCTGGCCGATGGGTCACGCTGGTTTCAATAGGTCATCGGCCAATGTGTTGTTCGCTAACGCCCACTCGCGGCGTTGAGCGGGCGACAGCCGTAGGCCAGCGCTGCGTAGGCGGCGCAACAGCTCACGGCTGCTCACCGGCTCAGCGCCCGCGGCCACCACCACATCCCGATACTCCTCGGGTACGTCGTAGTGGTCGCCATGAAACCCACGCCTCGGTATGTCGAGACGCGCGGCGAACTCATTCAGTTCAATCACACTCGTGTCGCTCACGAGATGGCACCAACGGCGGCCCCGCCAGTGCCAAATCGGGTCATCTACCAGAATCGTCAAGGCCTCAGCCTCGCACGCAGCCTTGGGCCACGGCCACTGCCGAAACAGCGTGGGCAACTGCTTCGGCAATGCCGGGCTCGAACGCGCCGGGAATCACTCGATCAGCGGTGGGATTCGGCACGAACGCGGCAAGCGCGGCGGCGGCGGCGAGCTTCATCGAGTCGTTGCATGTGGTTGCACGAACATCGAGTAGCCCGCGGAACACACCGGGGAATGCCAACACATTATTGATCTGGTTCGCATAGTCGCTGCGGCCCGTGGCAACCACGGCAACGTTGCTGGGCATCAGCTCGGGCATCACTTCGGGCACCGGATTCGCCATCGCAAACACGATGGCGTCGTCGGCCATGTTGACCAACCATTCGGCCTCGATGACCCCAGGGCCGCTGAGGCCCAACAACACATCGGCACCCTTGAGCGCCTCGGCCACACCACCAGTGCGGCCTTCGCGGTTGCCGTTGTCCACAAACCACTGCTTCGACGGCACCAGTTTGTCGCCGCGGCCCTCGTGCAGAATGCCGGTGCGGTCGACACCGATGATGTTGGCCACACCCACGAGGTGCAGCAACTTCGCGCACGCAACACCGGCTGCCCCAGTACCGACCACGGTCACCGTCAGGTCTGACAGCGACTTGCCCACCACTTTGGCCGCATTTTGCACGGCGGCCAGAACCACGATTGCGGTTCCGTGCTGGTCGTCGTGAAACACAGGAATATCGAGCTCAGCCTGCAGGCGCTCTTCGATCTCGAAACATGCTGGAGCAGCGATGTCCTCGAGGTTGATGCCACCAAACGTAGGCGCAATGGCCCGCGCTACGGCAATGATTTCCTCGACCGTCTTGGCATTGACGCAGATGGGGTATGCGTCGACACCACCGAACTGCTTGAACAACACGGCCTTGCCCTCCATCACGGGCATTGCCGCTTCGGGGCCGATGTTGCCGAGGCCGAGCACCGCAGTGCCGTCAGACAACACGGCGACAGCGTTGGAGCGACCCGTGTGCGTCCACACCTTCGACACATCTTCGGCAATTGCTGTAGAGACGCGCCCCACGCCTGGGGTGTAGGCCATTGCGAGCTCGTCGGCGTTGGTCACGCTGACGCGAGAGGTCACCTCGATTTTGCCGCCCAGGTGCAGATCGAACGTGGCGTCGGTGATGGCAACCACGCGCACCCCGGGCGAGGTGGCCAGTGCGGCGCGCACGGCCTGCTGATGCTCAACACCTGAGCACGCAACCACGAAGCGTCGAGCGCCATCGGCCAACGTGCTCATTGAACGGATGTCGCCACCGCACGCTGCGATAGCTCGTACTGCGCCAGCGATGTCGGCAGCGTCGTCGGCTGCCGCCTCGATGTTGAGTGCGTACCCAGCCGAGGGCTTGGTGAGGCGCTTTGAAGATGATGCGTCGTTCGACATGGCTTTCCTTCGAGGAGAAGCCGGTTCAGCTGCGACACTCGCAACCGGACCGGCTGGAGTGGAGCTAACGAGTGTGCTCTGTTAAGAGCGGCTGACCCGTGTGCCCCACCCGCAGCTAATAGCTACCGGTACGGCTACGGGTACGCGTGGCGCCGCTACAGCAATGGCTGCTGCGATTGCAGCAAGCAGGGCGTAGGCGGAGACGATCACGAAGTTGACTCTAGAGGAATGATCGCGATCTGCCAAGTGCTAACTGGCATTTCATTTCGGCGTAGGCCTGATGACCCAGCGCGCGCCACACTCAAACTCAGTGAGCGCACCCGCACGACGAGCCGCAGCCGCCGCCACCCGATGGTGCCGCGCTGGCTGGCGCAGGCGACGAACCAGCAGCACCAACACTGGCAAACACCGACAGCAGGCGCACCGAATTGAGGTGACCGCTTGGGCATGTGGCGGGGTCGCTTGACTCGGCCATTGCGCGGCGCAGTTCGAAGGTGTCTTCGCAGGTACGGCAGCGGTATTCGTAAAGAGGCATCGCCGACACAGTAGCCGTATGTAGGCATGACGCAGAGATGCGTGCTTGACTAAACACCTATGAGTCAGGTTCAAACGATGCCCGGTAAGACCGTCCCCGATCTGCAGGAGGTACTGCAGACGGGCGAGCCGGTGATGGCTCACATCGTGAAGACCGAACCCGGCGAATCAGCTGTGGCCAAAGTGCTCGAGGCGCGCATCTACGGAACCCCCGTCGAGGCGCTGTGCGGCTACGTATGGGTGCCTTCACGTGACCCCAAGCAGTTGCCGGTGTGCCAAAAGTGCAAAGAGGTCTACGAGATCTACCGGGCGTTTAACGATGGCCTGCACGACCAACCCGGCGAGTAACGCTTGTCCTGCGCTCGGTGTGCTCTGCTAGAGCCATGATCATCGTCGCTGGCACCATCTATATCCCGGCAGAGCTGCGAGACGCTGCGCTCGCTGCGTCGGTCGCGCTGCAAGCTGCCACCCGCGACGACGAACCAGGTTGCATTGCCTACGTGTTTGCCGCCGACCCCGTTGCCCCCGACCGCATCTCGGTCTACGAACGATGGGAATCGGCCGAAACGCTCGAGGCGCACTTTCTGCACGCCAACTACATCGACATGCGCACACTGCTCGGGGCGCATGGCATCACCGGCGCGAAAGTGGCCAAGTACCGCATCGATGCGCAAGGGCCGGTGTATAACGCGTCGGGCGTCGCCACCGCAGTGTTCGAATGAGCGACGCTGACATCAACGACGCTGACATCAACGACATCAGCGACATCAGCGCGCTGAGGATCCGCGAGGCAGTGCGCGGGCTCGTGGTCGACAGCGAAGGTCGAGTGTTGCTTGTTCGTTTCGAGTTTCCGGCCGGAACACGTTGGGCCCTGCCGGGCGGCGGCCTCGATGCAGGCGAAACTCATCACGACGCCCTACGCCGAGAACTCGCCGAAGAAGTGGGACTACATGACGCACTCATCGGCGCGCATCTGTGGAACCGACTGCACATTGTGGCGTTCATGAGCGGAGAGTTCGATGGCCAACGTGAACAGATCTACGAAGTAGACGTTCCGGCCGGCTTTGATCCGCAGCCACAGTTCAGCTGGGAACAGCTCAACGCCGAGTTCGTGTTCGAGTTGCGCTGGTGGACGCTGACCGAACTGAAGCAGGCCCGAGTAGACACCGCGCCTCGCGATCTGGTGCGGTTGCTACACAACTACCTCACCATGGGTCCCCCGCCGCAGCCGATCGACGTAGAGCCCTAAGCCTCGACGAAACAACATCCATCAGCGGAAATCGCGGCTCGGGCTGGCATGCACCGCTGGCATGCTCAAGGCCGTGATGTGTTCGGCCACGACGTTGATGACTCCCTCGTGACGCTCGAGACGGCCGCGCACAAACAGCGCCGACGCCTCGCGGGCCACGCGCCGATACCGCGCCCAACAGCCCTTTGAGCACACGATGTTGATGAGCCCGGTTTCGTCTTCGAGGTTCATGAACGTGGTGCCCTGCGCAGTCATCGGCCGTTGTCGATGGGTGACCAAGCCAGCCACCAACACCTTGCTCTGCGGCTCGCACTGCCACAACCCCGCAGAGGTAACCACCCCAAGCGTCGAGAGACGCGACCGGATGAACTGGGTTGGGTGACCGTTTGGGGCGATGCCTGTTGCCCACAGATCGGCCACTGCAACCTCTACTGGTTCCATGCCTGCCAGACGTGGCGCCTGCGCGCCGGTGACGATGCCCTCAAGGCGGTTGGGGCGCGACTGCGCTACTGCCCCAACGCTCCACAACGCCTCGCGGCGATCGAGACCAAAGCATTCGGTGAACGCCCCACCAGTAGCGAGTGCTTCGAGTTGGGCGAGATCGAGTGACGGCACGCGACGAGCGAGGTCTTCGATGTGAGTGAACGGCCCGTGTTCGATGCGCTCGGTTTCGATGAGCGCGGCCAACGACGAGCCGATGCCGCGCACCGAGCCGATGCCCAAACGCACAGCCTGCCCCGAACACGACGCAGCATCGGGCTGCAATGTGGCCGCCGCCAACGACGTATTGATGTCGGGTGTATGCGTGATGACCCCGTGACGTGTGGCGTCTTGCACCAGCGAATGCGGCGACCAGAAACCCATAGGTTGCGCGTTGAGCAACGCTGCACAAAACGCAGCTGGCTCATGGAACTTGATCCAGGCCGACGCGTAGACCAAGTAGGCAAACGACACCGAGTGCGACTCGGGGAATCCGTAGTTGGCAAAGGCCGACATCTTCACAAAGATCTCGTCGGCGACATCGCCGGTGATGCCGCGCTCGGCCATGCCCTCGAACAATCGCTCGCGCAGTTTTTGCATGCGCGCCTGCGAACGTTTTGAGCCCATCGCCTGACGAAGTTGGTCGGCTTCGCTGGGAGTGAAGCCAGCGACATCGATGGCCATCTGCATCAGCTGTTCTTGGAACAACGGCACGCCAAGGGTTTTGCCCAAGCTGTTTTCGAGCAGCGGATGCAAATAGGTAACCGGCTCTTGGCCATTGCGGCGCCGGATGTAGGGATGCACCGACCCACCCTGAATAGGACCGGGGCGGATGAGTGCAACCTCGACAACGATGTCGTAAAAGCGTCGCGGCTTGAGCCGCGGCAACGTAGCCATTTGGGCCCGGCTCTCGATCTGGAAGACACCCACAGTGTCGGCCCGACAGAGCATGCTGTACACATCGTCTTCTTGCGGGATGGTGGCCAGATCGATCTCGTATCCCTGATGCTCGCGGATGAGATCGACCGCGTAATGCAAGGCGCTGAGCATGCCCAAACCCAGCAGATCGAACTTCACGAGCCCCGCCGCAGCGCAATCGTCTTTGTCCCATTGCAACACACTGCGGTTCTCCATGCGACCCCACTCGACTGGGCACACCTCGATGATGGGGCGATCGCAAATGACCATGCCGCCCGAATGGATACCGAGATGACGCGGCGCATCTTCGACTTCGGCGGCAAGCTCGAGCACCGCTGCGGGAATGTTCTGGTCGGGCAAAGCAGCCGTGGCAGCAACCCCACCCCAACCATCGACCTGTTTGCTCCATGCGTCTTGCTGACCCGGCGCGTATCCCAATGCCTTGGCCATATCGCGTACGGCCGAACGGGCTCGATAGGTGATGACGTTGGCAACCTGCGCAGCGTGGTGGCGGCCGTGGCGTTGATACACGTATTGGATGACCTCTTCGCGACGGTTGCTTTCGATATCGATGTCGATGTCGGGCGGGCCATCGCGCTCGGGTGACAAAAACCGTTCGAACAACAAGCCCAACGCAACGGCATCGGCCTTGGTGATACCCAGCGCGTAACACGCCGCGCTGTTGGCCGCACTGCCCCGACCTTGGCAATAGATGTTGGCCCGCTCGCAGAACTGCACGATGTCCCAGACCACCAAGAAGTAGCCCGCAAAATTGAGGGACTCGATGACCGAAAGCTCGTGGTCGATGGTGCGCCACGCCCGCGCCCTCACCGAAAGATCTTCGCCCGCCTGTGGCCGCTCGCCGTATCGACGGCGCGCCCCCGCCTCGACCAACACACGCAGATATTGCATCTCGGTGAGTTGCTCGCCCTGCGCCCCACGCGGGCATGGGAACGGCGGCAGATTGGGTGCCACCAGCGACAGATCGAAGGCCCCGGCGCGCCCAATGGCTGCCGCTGTTTCGACAACACCCGGATAGCGAGCAAAGCGCCGCGCTTGTTCGGCGCCACTGCGCACATGAGCTGTAGCGCCAGCAGGCAACCACGGGTTCATCTCTTCGAGACTGCGCCGGGCACGCACCGCCCACAGCGCCGTGGCCAAGCGCCGATGCTGCGGCGTTGCGTAGTGCACATCGTTGGTCGCAATGCATGCCAGATCGTGACGAGCAGCAAGCTCGGCAAGCGCATCGTTGCGCGCCGAGTCGAGCGGGTCGCCGTGATCCCACAGCTCGACAACCACACGTTCACGGCCGAACAACGCAATCAGTTGCTGCAGCTCGCGCGCCGCCGCAGCCGGGCCCTCGCGCACCAACGCTGCCGGCACCACACCATGGCGACAGCCAGTGAGCACCCACCAATGGTCGCGGCCGACCTCGGCTAATTGAGCCAACTCGAACTGCGGGGCCCCCTTTTCGCCAGCAAGTTGGCCAAGGCTCACGGCCCGAGCCAGGCGCGCGTAACCAGCGGGGCCATCGGCCAACAACACCACGTGTTCACCGGGCGGATCGGGTAAGCCTGGCTCAAACCGGGTCATGCCCAGTGTGAGCTCGGCCCCAAACAAGGTGGGTAACCCAACAGCGCGGGCCGCCTCGGCGAAGCGCACCACGCCATACAGCCCGTTTTGATCAGTGAGTGCCAGCGCTTCGAGACCAAGCCGAGCGGCTTCTTCGGCCAACTGCTCTGGGTGCGATGCGCCGCTGAGAAATGAGAAGTTCGATTGGCAATGCAGCTCGGCGTAGGGCACGGTGCGAGCACCGCCGGCGTTGTCGACACGTTGGGCCAGCGGTTCGAGCGGTTCGAACGGTTGGCGTTTGCGGGTAAGCGCCGGGCCATCGCCACCTGCATTGGCACTCGAGCTGCCGGGCGCGCGACCATCGGGCCGCCGGACTCGGTCGGATAACGCTTGCTCAAGTTCACGCCACGGCATCGCCGGGTTGTCGAACCCCATAGGATTTGCCAGTGTATCGAACACACGTTCGTATCGCTAGGGGCAACCTTGGTTGATCATGATTCGGGATCGAAGCGCGGCCGAAGCAAACGCAGCGCACCAACAAGACCTTCGTCGGCGATTGCAATGGCTTCTGCCCAACCGAACCAACGCGCATCGGGGCTCTCACCCTCTGGCGGGGCTGGGTCAGCGTCGGGTCCGAACACGAGATATCGCACATCGAGGTGGGTATGACCACGCGGCCCAGGGTGCACATCGATGTGCACCAGTTCGGCACCAGTAGCCGGATGCCACACCTCAAGGCCAGTTTCCTCACGAGCCTCACGCAACGCACCATCGCTGGGTGATTCGCCGGTCTCGATATGACCGCCAGGCTGCAGCCACAGGCCGAGTCGCTTATGCAGATGCAACACCACGCCGCGGCTGCCGACCACGATGGCCGACGCAGTGACGTGCACCGGATCGGCGTCTTCACTGAACGGATGCTCAAGCAGATCGAGATGCTCGACAAACGCGAGCAATGAACGCACTTCGCGCTGGTCGACGCCGACGCGGGCAAGTACAGCGTTGCGGATGTCGTTGCACATGTCGATGGGTGTCACGGTAGCGACAAGCGGTACCTGAGACCAGTCGTAGGGCCAAACGCGAAGGTCGGGATGACAAAGGTCCCGAAGTAACTCTGCGCTGCGCTGGTGGACTGACTATGCCTCCCGAACAAAGGAGTGGCGATGCGAACAGGGAAGCAAGGCGAACGGCACATCGAGTTGGTGCGACCCGCAACTCCCCACCGGGGAGCAGCCCGCAAGGCGCTGCGCTACCTGATCGCTTTCGCTGCACTGCTCGCTTTGATCTTCGCCGCAGGCACGCTTCGTCCCACCGTGGTGCCGCCAGCGGCTGTCACTGTTGAGCCTCACGTCGTCACCATCACCGCAGTGCCAACCACCACCACAGTGGCCACCACCGCCACCACCGTGACCGTCGCCACGCCCGAAACCATCGGCATCACCGACGGGTTGCCAACTGCGCTGCTCGCAGCTCCGGTGCACGTACAGGTGCTGGCGGGTAAGGCTCAATGGTTGGCCGACGACGCACTCGGCGTCGCCACTGATGGCGACACCCGCATCTTGGCCGGCAAAGTTCTCTACGCGATCGGCGACAACCATGCTTGGCAGCTTGTGGCCTACGTAACCGGCGCCGAAGGCGCCACCGCCAAGCCCGAATGCGTGTTCATCGACCAGCCACTCGCTGGAGATACACCGCGAGTGATCGCTGGCGAGCCAGTCATCATCAGCAAGCAACCGATTCTCATCTGCAAGGGCGTCGAAGGACACTCCGGTGGGATCTTCAGGGCCACCCTCGACATCGAGGGCGCGGCCTCCGGCGAGATCACGGTGAAGGTGGATCTCATCCCATGACGCTGATTCGGAAATCTTCTCCAGTTATGCCCGATTGGCGTCGATACATCTGTGGCCCGCAAGAGGGCCAATCAAGAGATACGCGACACGTATCTGCAGAGCGGCAGGAAACATCATGCGCACATTTGATACTCCCAGCGCCGGGCGTCGGCGCGTTCATCACCTAGTTGTTGTCTTCGCAACAGTGCTCGCAGCGTCGGTGGTCGCAACGCACCCCGCCAGCGCTCACAAAGGCGAGGACCGAAGCCGACAGACCGAGGACTCACGCGACGAGGACTCGCACGACAGCACTCGAGCGCTTCACCTCACGGTTGAGCCGGCGTCGTTGATCATCAGCGAGCCAATGCTCGTGCCGCCTCCTACCGGTAACGAATCGCTAGCGGTTCAAGGAGCTGGTGCCGGTGAGTCGTTGAGCGTGTGGGTCCCACCGGGAACGACTCAATGGTCGGCTAGCGCGAACGTCTCAAGCCCCGTTGCGGGCAGAACCCGAATTCTCAGCGGCACCGTGCTCTACGCCCTCGGCGACAACAAGCCGTGGCGCCTCGTAGCCCACATCAGCGGAGCCGAGGATGCCCGAGTTCAACCGAGCTGCGAGTCGACCTACACACAAACTCCGGGCACGCCGCTCTCGGCGATCGCCGGCAGATCGGTAACGATCGGCCACAAGGCTGTTGTCGTCTGCTCTGGCGTCTCGGGCAACTCTTCTGGACTCTTCACGGTGGCCCTCGATGTCGTTGGCAAGGTCAGCGGCAACGTGTCGATCACCGTTGAGCTCACTCACTGAGCACCACAAGCAGCCTTCACTAAAGCCTTCACTAAAGGTTTCGGCAAGGTCGCTTCAGCCACGGCCGATTGGCGTCGATACATCAATGCCCGGTTACAGGGCGGCGACTCGATGCGCAATGTGCATCCCCAACGCGGCGGAAACCCCATGGCTGAACTCACTCGTCTCCGAGCACGATCTGCTTTTCGGCGACGACTCATTGTGGCCACAACAACTGTCGTGGCTGCCTCGATTGTCTTCACCTATCCGGCCAGCGCAAACAATGCTGGCAAGCCACGAACGCTGACCGCTGCGGCAAGCGGCCTCGGCACCGCATTCGCCGGCAGTGGCTTACACATCACTGTTGAGCCAACGTCGCTGTCGCTGCTCTCGCCCAACCCAGCACTATCGCCGCCACGCCCCACTGCGCCGCTGCGCACTACAGAGCAGGGGTCTGGTGCCCAATCAGCTTCGATAGGAATGCCCGTGCACGTGCGGGTGCTGCCCGGAAAAGCTCAATGGCTCGTCGACACATCCCCTGGAGCCGCGGCGCCCGGCAATACTCGAATCCTCGCCGGAACAGTGCTCTACGCCGTCGGAGACAACCGATCGTGGAAGCTGGTGGCACACGTCAGCGGCATCGACGGCGGGGTTGTGATCCCCGCGTGCGTGTCCACGGATACACCTCTCGAAGGCGACCTGCAGCGCGCAATTTCGGGCGACACCGTGACCGCCGATGGTCAAGGGATCGTGGTTTGTGAGGGCATGCAGGGCCAATCCGGCGGTGTCTTTTCTGTGTCGCTCGACGTGGAAGGCCGCGTCACCGGCGACATCGCCATCACGGTGGAACTGGTTCTCTAAACCGTTCAGTTTGGGACTTTGGTCCCGAGCCACGCGTGCATTTGGCCCGGCTCTGCTGAGCACTTCCTGCCTAGCGTTACAGGTGGTTAAAGGAGTGTGCGATGAGGTATCGAGCAGCTCTACATGGCGTGGGTTCAGCGCGCCGATCTGCGGTCGCGTTTCAAGCACCCAGAAGCGTCTTCAAGATTTTCTTCGGATTTTGTCAAGAAAGCTTCTTTAGTCCCGACGAGTTCGCGCCGATAGATCTTTGTCCAACCAGTCGGCGAGCAAGCTATGTCTGACTGGCATCTACCTCATAGGGAAGAACCTGTCATGGCTGAACCTGATGCACAACTTGCACCTCGAGTACTGATCGCTGTTGGCGATCCACTACTTCGTCGTGTTGCTTCTACCGGTCTTCGCGACCGCGGTTTCTCGGTAAGCGCAACGAACGAAGAGTCAGCAGCAATCGTGCTCGCTCGCTCGTTCACCCCCGACGTGATCTTGGTGGACTTGCTCCTCCACGGCCCCGGCGGCGGCACCTTGTTCGATGCGCTTCGCGCTTCGGCTGATTGCTACGTGGTGGGCCTTGCTCCACCAGATTCAGAAGACTCTCGCATCCGTGCGCTGCGTGCTGGCGCTGACGATGCTGTCTCGCTGCCGATCTCGGCCGACGAGCTCGCAGCCCGATGCCAGGCACTCCTTCGCCGGCCGCGTCAGCTGCACGCACGTTGGGACCCAATGGCGGCCTCGATGGTTCGCATCGGGCCACTCCAGATCGACCTTGGTCGCAAGGAGTTGCGTGTTCGCAACCACGATGTTCCTGTCACCCGCATTGAGTTCGCTCTCTTCGAGCAGCTGTGCCGCAGGCCATCAGAAGTGTGCTCACGTGTGCACTTGCTCGAGCAGGTGTGGGGCCCCAACTGGGTTGGCGACACACATGTGGTCGATGTGCACTTGTCGAACCTTCGCCGCAAGCTGCAGCAGAACGCACCCGAACTTCGGTTCATTCATACGGTGCGCGGCATTGGCTTCAGGTTGAGCAACGACTTGCTTCGTGCAGAGCGCGACCGGCGCGAAGACGATGCACTGAGTGCATCAGCCTGAGTTGAAAGAACGGCGTTACGAGTACACAGCGGTGATCCACCACTGTTGCTGCTCGACCACGACCAGCAGCGCCTCGCCGCTGCTGGTCGTGAACTGAAATCGGGCCATGCGACGATGCTGGCGGGAATCCCACCAGCGTTCGTCGATGGGCCACGGTCCGGCCCACGCCGCGATGGTCTCGGCGGGCCGACCACGCACTGAAACCGTGTGCGGCGGCGCACTGAGCACACCGCGACCGTTGACCCTGACTACGTGTCCGGCCGCATCGAACACTTCGGCTGGCACCGACTCGGCCATCACGGTTGCCGGAGATGGCGCTGGCAGGTGACCCGGCCACGGAGCCTCGACCACGGCAAGCCGTTCGGTTGGTTCGGTGACATCGGCGGCGTCGATACACACCCACGCATAGGCATCGCCAGGCTGACGCCCGCCGCGCCATGCCGGAACAAACACCTGTTGTTCCCCCACAAGGCCCGCGACACGAGCCACAGCACGAGCGGCCCATTCGTCGGCCTCGGTGCGACCTCCCCAAAACCCAAGTTGGCTGCCGTCGTCGGAGCACACCTCATCGGGAGTGAAACGCATCAACACGATGCCCCCGCTGAGTCCCCCCGGCTGCTGAATCCATCCGTCGAATTGCCAACGCACCCGTTCGACGATTGCGGCAACGCTGAGCCCATTGGGTCGATACCACAAATGCTCGCTGCGTTCGCCGTGCTCGGTTTCGGCCGTCACAGACAAACGCGTGCAGACCCTGCCGTTGGCCACCAACAGATCGTGGAGTTGCTGTGCGAGTTGCTTGGCGGCAAACACCAACGGATCAAGGAGATGCACCGGATCTTCAAATGCCTGGGTCACAAAGAGCTCAGGCGGTGGGGCCACCGCATCGGCGGCACGGTCGTCGCCGCCGCAGGCAATGCGATGCGCAAACACCCCTGGACGCCCGAACCGTGCCAACACATCGGCCGACGGTAGTGCCGCAAGGTCGCCGAGTCGGCGCACGCCAAGACGGCGAAACAAATCGATCAGATCACCAGACACATCGGCAATGTCGGCCAAGGTAGACACCGACAGCGGATCGAGAAAAGCGCGTGTGTCGTTGGGGCCGGACCCAATGATGACCGGCGCCACCACCGCAGCGTGTTGCCCCGCCGACTGCCGCGCAGCAACGCCAGCGGTGAAGCGACCATCGGCAATGCCGATACCGGTGACCACATTGGGTACGGCCTCGATGACGAGTTGCGCCACGCGTTGAGCCATGGCCAGCTCGCCACCGAAGTAGCGCGATGGGCCACGCGCCAAGAACGTGAGCGAACCCGGTTCAGTGGTTTCGAGACGCGGCACCATCTGCGCAACGCTGCGCACTGCAGCTTCGAACTCGCGACCATCGCGCGCTGGATCGTGATCGATGAGCCGCAACGACGGGCAGATCCGTTGTGCCTCGCGGCGGCGATGCCCCTGACGCACCCCCGCCGTGGCCGCAGCAGGTGTGCGGGCAACAACACGGTTCGCGTAGAGCACTGCAACTGGTTCGAGCGGCGACGCCCCTGCAGCGACCACCGACCAATCGGGGCACCACAGCACCGCCAACCGCGGCGGCGCATCGCCGTATGCAACAGGGCGCGCCGGCACCGGATTCAGCCGACCTGCTTGAGCACCACTGGCTGCAACACCACTGGCTGCAGCACCACTGGCTGCAACACCACATCGGTGGCTACATCTGACGCTGGCTCGATGCCACCATCGGCGCCGGGAAGCCACACTTCGGCGCGACGCTCGCGACCCAAGCGACGGCCACTGGCCACCAGCGTGAGTCGGCGCCGAGCAAGACGCCCCGAGCCATCGCCGAGGCCCTGCCATGTGGGCCGCTGGACACTGATATCGAGATCGCAGCTGAACTGGCCAGGGTTACCGACCACGATGAGCACAGCGCCGCGCGCCTGCAGCCGAGCCTGGAGCCGCCGAGCAGTACCGGCACGAATTTGGGGGACACCGGCGAGGGCTACAAGGTCGAACCCATCGATCAATGCCGCGACCATATTGGCCCACGCTGTCTCGCCAAGTTGAGCTGGTTCGGCGACCATGACAAGTCGCTCAAGGGCGATGCCAACTTCGCTGGCGGCGCGCAAACCGAGCCCCGGCAAGCCCGCCACGGCAAGCCACGAACCCGCCGCCGATGCGCCCACGACCGTAGCTAAGGCCACCGACATCGCTGCGGTGCCGCTACACCCAATGATGCTTCCACGCGTAAGCCCGGCATCGGGGAAGAGTGGCTTGAGCGCTGCGTGCACCGGCAACAAACGATCGCGCGCAAACGAAACAGGAGCAACGGTGGTGACCAGTTGGGCGAGTTGCTCGTGGCGAGCCTGTGATGAGCCGCGCTCCATTGGAGCAGCATATCGAACAGGTGTTCGATATGCTAGGGGTTTGTTAGGCCCCGACGGATTCGAGGATCAAGACGAACCCAGCGGCATCGGCGGCAAAATCGTTGGCACCGAGCGCCACAGCATGCTCTCGTCCAGCGATCGCGTGTCCGCCAAGTACCACGGGTGTGTTCGGCAGCGAATTGCGTAACACAGCCACTGTGTACGCCGTGGAGTCGAGGCGATCGGTGTTGCTCACCGATAGGCCAACGGCCACAACATCGCCCGGGGCCATGGCAGCTCGAACCAAACTCTCGGCCGGAACATCGGCACCAAGGTCGACCACATTCCACCCCGCTTGGCGAACAAGGTCGGCCAGCATGGCCACCGGCAGCGAGTGCGTTTCATGCGCCGGGGCGGCCAACACCACTGTGCCGCGAGTACGACCGCGATGAGCGAACCGGGGTCCTAAGCGGCCAATCATGCGCATTGCAATGACGGTGGCGCCATGTTCGACGGCCACATCAAGTTCGCCGCGCTCCCAACGCTGCCCGATAGCAACCATTGCTGGCGAGAGCACATTGCGATAGATCTCATCGAGGTCGGCCCCCGAGGCGAGCGCCGCTTCGATGACCCCCCAAGAACCCTGCGCATCGCCCGCCAGTAGTCGCCGTTCGAGTCGGTCGGCCCACGGGGCACGACGCCTGCGTTGGCTCGTAGATGTCGATGTGGCGTCACGCTCGGGCTCAACAACCGAGCGAGCGCGAAACGTGTCGAGAGCGCTTTGGCTCACGCGCCAGGTGCCGCCCACTTTGTACGCATCGAGAAGACCCAGGCGTACGTAGCGATACGCGGTCATGTAATGCACACCGAGTACTTCGGCTGCTTGGTGCAGCGTGAACTCGACGGCGGCCTGCGCAGGTGTTTTTGCCACCGTGTTAGTGCTCGGCCTTCCACTTAGCCAACGCCGCGCGACTGCGCTCGAGCAGATCGGCGGGTATGCGCTTGGCTGCCTCGCTGAGGCCACCACCGCTGCCGTCGCCCCCTGAGGCTGCGGGGGCATCTGGCGCGTCGGCCGCTGGAGCAAGATCTTCGAATGCCGGCGGAGTCATGCCTGGCTTCCAGTACTGGTACATATCGCGAACGATGTCGAACAGGCCATCGGACGTAAAGCCCTTGTTCAGATCGACCGTGACCATGTTCATGTAGAGATGCACACCGGCAACTTGACCGGTATCGAACAGGCGTCGAGCAAGCTCGGCTGCTGGCCGTGGCCCCTTCGCTTCGTGAGCAGATGCAAACCGCTCGTGCCCAGAACCGGTGAGATTGCGATTGAGCTCGAAGCGCACCAAACCAGCCATAGTGCTCTTGTTCTCAATGACGCCGACGAGTTGACCCATGGGTTGAGACATTACTTGGCATCGCCCGTTACCTACCATCCGAACCCCGCGCCAACGCGGAAACCGTGTCCCAGCTAGATCACAAGAGCTTCGCCCAACTACGTTGGCGACATGGCAGACATCTCCCTCGAAGAGTTCAAGACACAGGCCGAGGCCTTCCTCGCCGCAAACGCTCCCCGCAAAGAAGCAGAACAAAAGTTTGTTTGGGGCCAAGGCACCGACAAAGTTGCAATGTTCGAAGAGAAGGATCGCAACGACGAAGTTGCCGACCTCCAGCGTGCCTGCGATTGGCGTGCCAAGAAGTTCGATGCCGGCTACGGCTGGATCAGCGGACCAAAGGCCTTCGGCGGAAGCGAACTACCCAACGCCTACCAGCGCGCATTCGATTCGCTCGAAAGCCAATTCCAGGTTCCGAGCCAGAGCTACTTCACCATTGGCCTCGGCATGGTTGCCCCAACCATTGCGGTGCATGCCAGCGACGTCGCCAAAGATCTCTATCTGAAGAAGATGTACCGCGGCGACATCGTTGGCTGCCAGTTGTTCAGCGAGCCAGGCGCTGGTTCAGACCTCGCCAGCCTGCAGACCAAGGCCGAGCGCGACGGTGACGTGTGGGTCATCACCGGTCAAAAGGTGTGGACCAGCGGCGCTCACTACAGCGACATCGGCGAGGTCATCGCCCGCACCGATCCAGATCTGCCTAAGCACAAGGGCCTCACCGGCTTCATCGTGAACATGCGTGATCCCGCAGTCGAAATTCGGCCGTTGCGCCAGATGACCGGCGGCGCCAGCTTCAACGAAGTGTTCTTCAACGAACTGCGCGTTCCCGACGATCACCGCCTCGGCGACTTGAACAACGGCTGGAACGTGGCACTCACCACGTTGATGAACGAGCGCGCCGCAATCGGCGCCGGTGGTGGCGGCGGCGGCATCTACACGCGAATCATCGAAATGACCCGCGCCTTTGGCCTCAGCGACGACCCAGTGACCCGCCAAATGTTGGCCGACCTACTCATCCACAACAAGGTGTCTGGTTACAACAACCAGCGCTCGATGGACAAGATCAAGGCCGGCTCACTGCCCGGTCCTGAGATGAGCATGGCCAAGCTTGCCGGCACGATGAACATGCGTCGCCTCTGCGACTTCGTCTCGCACGTACTCGGCGCGAAGATGATCGCCGACACCGGCGAATGGGGCACCTACGCGTGGAGCCAGCTCATCCTCGGCGCCCCAGGCGGACGTATTGCAGGTGGCAGCGACGAAGTGATGCGCAACATCGTGGGCGAGCGTGTGCTCGGTCTGCCCAAGGATGCCGGCATCGACTCGAAGAGCCCCTTTAACGAACTCAAGGTTGGCACCCAGAAGGGCTGAGCCCTCGCCAACTTGGGCGTTACGCAAACGCCTACTTGAGGATGTTCACCGCTCGCGCAATCACCAGCGCGATGGTGCACAACGACACCACGGTCTGCAGCATCATCATCAGCTTTGCGCGGGGCGTAAGCGGCAGCACATCGGTTGGGCTGAACGCCGTGGCGTTGGTGAACGACAAGTACAAATAGTCGATAAACGACGAGTGCCAATCGCGCGGCGCCAACTCGTGAGACTGCATTTGAGGGAACAAGAAGTCGGGGAATTCGCGCGTGGCTTTGGCCCGCTCGGCCGGACCGCCCCGATCCATCTGCCAATACCAGAGGCCAAACGCGATCATGTTGGTCACCCAGATCGCACCGCCATTTTTGAGCAAGCCGATGGCGTCCGAGCCCTCGGTGCCACGCAGCAAACCGCGAATCAACAGCAGCGCAGAGATTGCGTTTGCCAAGCTGACCACGGCGATCATGATGAGTTCAAACGTTCGTAGCGATGACGAGCTGCGTCGCTTACCTGCCGGATTCAGCGTGAGCAGCGAGACCAGCAGCAAGCCCTGCACCGAGGGCAGTAACCAATGGGGACGGATGGTGAGGTGCCGCGGGAGCACAATCTGCAACACGATCGCCACCGCGAGCACGAGCGATACTTGCCAGCGCGGCTCGGGGCCACTCACTTTGCGCCACGCCGGCGTCAGACCGGCAGCAAGGCGCCGCGCGGCGACAACACTGGGGTCGAGCAGCTTTTCGATAAATGCCTCGACAGAACCCTCGACTGGCACGTCGGCGACTCCGCCGCCACGCTCGTCGCTGGCGGTGTCGTCGTTGCCATCATCTTCGGGAACGGGGTGGGTCACAGCGCCAGAGTAAGCCGTGGCGGCAACGCCCTTGCGCGACCTTGGTTATTCGGCTGAACGAACGGCAACCATCTGCCGGCCGCCTTCGATGGCGTTGGCTGGGTAGCGGTACGGGTCGCCGGGGACATCGAGCGAATCGCGGAACAATGTGATGGCTACGAGCAGCGACTCGTCGCTCATCTCTGCGGCCATGATGAGGTTCACTGACGGCTTGAGATCTTGGTACTGGCTGATGATCGCATGAGCAACGGCCTCACCGGCTGTGTGCTGCTCGGGAAGAGCCGCAGCGGCGCCCTTGGCGGCGCGCTTAGCTGGCGCTGCACGCTTTGCTGGGGCGGCCTTTGCTGGAGTTGATGGAATTAAGGCGTTAGCCATGG
>Ga0194035_1000745_pt1 | contig 18132 bp, 14 predicted proteins | sample JunL2320m_MetaG_FD_148680 | JGI IMG/M metagenome (GOLD analysis project Ga0194035, IMG submission 148680) | Anoxic zone freshwater microbial communities from boreal shield lake in IISD Experimental Lakes Area, Ontario, Canada - Jun2016-L239-20m | ecosystem: Environmental > Aquatic > Freshwater >...
GCTCCCCACTTCAGCAGGTCGGTGCGTCCTTGTTCGGGCCAACCCAACAGGTCGGGCACCCATTCGGTGGGAAGCACTTCTGCCAGATCAGGTACGGCGTCAAACGTCGACTGCTGAAGAAGTCGATCGACCATTGCCTCGGCCCGGATGTGACCGTCAGGCCTCAGCGCAGAGACGGCCTTTGCGGTCAGAGCACTGCCGGTCACCGACCGGATGCGATCGTGTTCTGCGCCATCGCTCATGAGGGTGGAGCCCTGACCCGCTTGGTTGACGAGGTCATTGAGGCCGACCCCCTGCCCGGAACAGAACGTCTCCGGATCAGACAAGACTGCACGCACGTCCTCGTAGCGAGTTACTGCGTAAACCTCGTGAGCAGTAAGCCAGACAGCGGGACCCAGATCTCGCAAGGTTCGGTAATGCCCATACGGCTCGAGAAGAGCCTCATCGGTATAGAGATCGGCGTCGTAGGACGGGTGAGACATGTTCGGACTCATGTAAATCAAGGTAGACCCCTAGCTCCTGACTTTTACAAGTGGGGGACCGGTTTGAATCGGCCGGTCTTTTGCGTTAGGTCCGGTTGGCGGTTAGGGCCGGATAAACGGTCGATGTCGCCGGTAGTGCGTGTCTTCGGATTCGTCAGACCGCTGCGCTCTGTTGAACAACGCGGCGAACACGCCGCACACACATTAAGGAGAGCACCATGATCGATATCGATCATGGGAACTCGTCCAATGCACATGTCGCAAGTCCCCCTTCGACACAAAGAAACCCAAGCCGTGATGGTTGGGGTTGTCTCGTTTTCGGCCCAAGTTTGCTGCGTCGGTCTCGAGAGCTCCGCGTCCCGATCCGTAAAAGCCCGCATGGGCGCGATTTGGGACAGGAGCTGTCTCAAATCGCGCCCATGCAACGGGGTTTGCGGATGGTGAGCCGGTGCAGCCAGCTGGACGTGCCGGGAGCAAAGACGTTGCAGCCGTCTTCATTGCGAGGAGTACCCAAAAGCGAGAGACGTAGCAAGGGCTAGCCACAGTTGGTACGGCACGAACGCAATGCCAAGTGCGAGAGACGCGCGAAACGAGATCACGAGTAGCGGGATGGCGAACAGGGTGGCGAGCGTGAGTGCAACAGCTGATGCGAGCAGTGAGTGTGGAGTAAAGAACAACCATGCCCACGAGAGAGCGGCTGCCACGCTCAGCGCGAGCGAAATCAACCAGACCAGCTGGTGAGTGCTCGAGAGGCGGTTGGCCACAACCCAGGTTGCGACGATGAGCATTGCAAAGTTGTAGGGCCAAATGAGACCGACCACGATTCCGGGTGGTTGCCACGCAGGTTTGGAGAGTGAGCGATACCACTGTGTGTCGGTGGTAACCAAGCGGCCAGAGCCGATGGCGTAGATAGCGATAATGGCGGTATCAAGAACACCAACGGCGATGCGGGTCATACGCAAGTATCGCTCGCAGCTACAGGCTTTATCGGGCTACGCACCGCATCACGACACAATGAATGATCCAGCTGCGCACCAAAATTCTGACAGCTCACGGATTAGATTGGCGTCGTGACGACCACTCTGACCGCCGTTCACGGGCGCATCCTCGACCTTGACAGTCATTTGCAAGTGCCGATTTCTCGTTGGGGTGAGGTATTCGGAGACGCAACCGCCCGCTTTGGCAAACGCTTCGCTGGAATCCCGCTGTTCGATGCCACCGACGAACCCGACCTCACAACCGAGTCAGTGTGGACTACCAAAGGCACCGCTGCACCAGGTGCATCTAGTCCCGAAGGCCGTTTGGCTGCGATGGATGTGATGGGCATCGAGCGTCAACTGATTTTCCCGCAGGTGGTTTTGGCGATGCCCGCGTGGTCTGATCACCCGAACGCTGGTGTCGTGCTGCGCGAGTACAACGACACGGTATTGCGATGGACAAAATCTGGACGCGGACGCTTGCGCCCGACTGCATTGCTCAATCTGACGACGATTGATGGCGCAATCGCCGAAGCTGAGCGAGTTGCAGCTGGTGGCGCACGAGCAGTTTTCATCCAAGATGGCATCGCACCTGGAGGTCGCTCGCCAGCGGCAGCCGAACTTGACCCGCTCTGGGCGTTGCTCGCTGAAGCAGAACTTCCCGTCACGTTGCACATCGGCGGCCAAGACGGTTTCTTCGCCAGCAACGCGTGGGGTGATGCCGACTTGTTGCGACCTGGCACCTTCTCCACTGGTGAACCGATCGGCCCGCACACGCTGGCCACTATGCACCTGGCCGCACAAAACTATTTGGCAACGATGATCTACGGCGGCGTTTTCGACCGCCATCCCACTCTGCGAGTTGGTGTCATTGAACTTGGCGCAATGTGGGTTGGTCCGTTTGTCGATCTGCTCGAAGATCGTCTTGCGTTATCGCGTCGTCTCCGTGAAAGTTTGAAGCGAAGTCCGCGTGAAGTATTCGTCGACCAGATTCGCGTGACGCCGTTTTTCTGGGAGCGCACGGCTCGACAAATTGAGCGCTACGGAATGCCCGAGATCTACGCGTTTTCGACAGACTTTCCGCACCCTGAGGGCGGCACTGACCCAATAGGACGCATGGCCGCCGACATCACACCGCTCGGTGATGCGGCAATCGAAGCGTTCTTCGTGAGCAACGCCGAGCTGCTCTTGCCTAGCTGATACGGGTGTTTGCGTGTTACCAATTGTGGGTGATGAGGAAAAATGATTAAGGCGCGCACAATCCATCTTCAGCCTGAAGCGTTGATGGCGATGTCACAGATCTTGGGCATCATGCTTGACCAAATGTTTGATGCTGAGACAAGCACAATGTGGAGCACGGAACACATCATCGAATTGGAAGCACGGCTTGTTTCGCCTGCTGAAGGTGAACCAATCGAGCTGGGAATTGATGATGCATCGTTGCTGCTGCAAGGCATGGCCTTCACTGAAGTGATGTCAGAGGATTTGCCGTGGATCGATACGGTCCGGTGGGTGACCGATTTTGTGACCATGGAGCTGCGTCAACATTGGACCGAAGAAGAGTGGCACAACTTTTCCCAACGCTGACAACATGGCCTCAGCCTCAAGAGTGAATCGGCGGGTGTTTTGGATCAGCCCCGGCGCGTTCGATCATCGGCGCCGACGCTGCCATAGGGATGGTGACCGAAAAAGCCCGCATGGGCGCGATTTGGGACAGGAGCTGTCTCAAATCGCGCCCATGCAACAGGGTTTGCGGATGGTGAGCCGCCGGATGCGGCCGAGAGCGGCCGAGGTAGTGGTTAGGCGAGGGCGCCGCCAGCTGGTGGCTGGCTCAGCTGCGCTGCAGCCTTCTTTCGTCGAGCACCAGGGCGGATCCAGAGTTTGCCACCGCGGATGGCGAGGGCCCAGGCAACGATGATGATGTTGCTGATGGTCATCGCAATAGCTGCGTAGCGCGCTGCTCGTAGGTGCGACATGAGCGTGCGGTGCTGCTGGGTGCACACGGTGCTGCATTTCGGCGTGATGCCGGTCTTTGCTGCCTGCTCGGCGGCGCTCTTGGCGGCTCCAACAAGGTGCGATGAGTGCTTGCCGGTGAGGTAGTTGCTTTGCAGCCGGTAGTCGTAGGCGGCGCTGATGCCGACCTCGGCCATGCTCACAGTGGTGGCGAAGCCAACGACCAGCAATGCGCTGATGAGCAGCTTCCAGCGGCTGTTTGCTGCAATTCGGTGGGCCAGAGCGAGGGCTGCGACTACGGCGAGGAAGATGACGGGCAGCATCAACGTGGAGTCACGAAGCCAACGGCCGTAGGACGACTGCAGTCGCTCGATCGATCCGACGGTTTCTTGCACGGTGGTTACCCAAAAGCCGTTGGCGTAGGAGATGAGCACGGTAAAGATCCCAACGGAGATCCATGACACTGGGAGCCGGCTGAGTTGGCCGAGGCGGCGGGTGGGTTGTTCGGTGGAGTTCATCTGTGGTGGATCCTCTGTGGTGCGAATGAGGGGCTAAGAATCAACTTGAGCTTGCGCCGCCGAGGGTCGGGCGACGCAAGCTCAAGAACTGGGTAGAACTGCCGTGGTTCGGGCGCCACGACTCGCCATTGCAGTGCTTATGGGGTGATTTCCCAGCCCCACATCATCTGGTGGTCTTCGTGTGCCAGGTTGTGGCAGTGAGCCACGTATGGGCCCACGAAGTCACGGAAGTAGCGACCGATGATCACGGACTCGCTCGGGTCAAGCGCCACGACATCTTCACGCGAGACGTCGTCAGGGTGAGCTGCATTGCCAGCGGTGACGATCTTGCCGTTACGCATGAGCGTCTGGTGCTCTTCCATGTGGAGGTGCACTGGGTGGACCCACCCGCCGCCGCCATTGCGGATTTCCCAGAGGTTGTAACTACCCATCTTTTGCTGTGCGAGTGGGCTGAGACCCTTCTTGTTCTTCTGGCTCGTGGCCGATGTGAGCGGATCGAACGGCTTGCCGTTGATCAGCCACTCGGTCTCGCCGCCGGCGCTGCCGCGCTGCACTTCGAAGATCATGCGGTTGTCGAGCATGGTCTGCCAGTTGCTGGGCACTGCTGGCAGCGGGCGCAGCTTGGTTGGGATCAAGCTGGCGTCTGGAACTGCTGGTGCGTCGCCGATGACGAACTTGATCATCGGGATCTTGTAGTTCGGGTCGATGCCGCCGCGAACCGACTTCGATGGCATGCGGCCGTCGGTCATCTTTGACACGTTGGTCAGGTAGATGACGTCGCCCTTCTTGGTGGGTGTGCCGTCCTGGTACTTGGTGAAGTCGATGATCACTTCGCGACGCTTGGCTGGCCAGAGCTCGAAGTTGTTGCGCTTGAACGGGAATGGGATCAACCCGCCGTCGGAAGCGATCTCCACGAACTGCATGCACTGCTGAGCGTCGGGGATGCGCCACTGGCCTTGGAGCTCATCGCCGCCGTAACCGAGCGATGCAGCCGACTTTGGTCCTTGAGACGAGCTCATCATTTGGAAGTCGTAGATGCGGGCGATCGAGCAGTCCAAGAACCGGAAGCGGTACTTGCGACGATCGACGGTCATTGTTGGGTACGCCACACCGTTGACCGTGAAGATGTCGCCGACAAAGCCATGGTTGGGGAAGTGCTTGTAAAAGGTCTTGCCCCACCACTCAGGATGCACGCCTGGCTTGACGAGCGGGAACTCAGCATCGTGAATGTCGTTGTGTGGTGTGGTGCCGTCATCGAGGCGGCAGTCGAAGAAGGCGAGTGGGATGTCGTACTTCACATCGAACGAACCATCGGGGTTGTTGGTGCGAACACCTGGCAGGCGATACCCCTTGGTCTCGTCACCCGCATCGAGATTGCCCTTTGGGTCATAGATCGGGTAGAGGCCAACGAGGCCCTTGTACACGTTTGAACCGGTGTGATCCATGCGGTGATCGTGGAACCAAAAGAAGCTCTGCTTCTCGTTGTCGTCGCCGCCAGCTGGCCAGTTGAGATACAACTGATCAACCCATTGTGTCGGCTGGAAACCCATGCTCTTTGGACCGAAGTTCATTGAGTAGTGAGGGTTGCCATCGCTCTCAGGGGCGGTGTGAGCGTTGTGTAGGTGGGTCAGGAACGACCAGTCGGGTGCGCCGAAGTCTTGGCGATCAAGGCCTAACGGGTTTTCGTGCAGGCGGTTTGCGAAGCGCAAGAGGCATGGCTTGCCGTATTCGGCGTTGATCATCGGGCCCGGGAACTGCCCGTTGAACCCGTAGATCGTGCTCTTTGGCAGTGTGCGAACGGTGCCTGCGGGGTACACGTTGCCAGCCTGATCGAACGACACGGTGGGCTTACCAGCCGAGTTGATTGGCATGACCTGCGACGTGGTGAACGAGTGCTCCGCAACATCGACGGTGAGCTTGTAGATGATTGGGTCAGGCCGAGCTGCTTGGCCGCTGATGATGTCTTGGGCAGTCACGCGTGGCTTGAAGACTTGGTGGCGCTGGTTGCGGATTGAGTTCTGCTGACCTTCGCCCGGTCCGGGAGGCAATGCCCAGCCGGCAACGTCAAGGATCGGCTCTGGAGCGAGCGACTTCGGAATCGGCAACTGATCGGTGAACGGCGACATGATCAGCGGACTCGTCGGAAACGCCTCGGTATAGATCGCTCCAGCCAACGCGATTGATGCTGCATGGAACGCGCCGTCGGCAGACATCAACCCCTTCTGACGAAGATCTGGAACCACGGCCGAAGCAGTGACGCCAGCGGCCAATGCGGCGGCACCTGCAGCGCCAAACTTAAGAACGGTGCGACGCTTCACAAGATCGGCGTCGACTTCTGTGGCGGATGTTTGCGGCTGGGAATTCATGTGATCGCTCATTCGTGTCTTGCCTCCGGGGAGAGGGGCTGTCCTGGTATGTGCCAGTGTGCGTGCCAGCTCGGTTTCGATCAATGAGGTGATGGGTATAGACCCATTCGGACCATGGTCGTAGGTCTCGCCCTGCTGTCCGAGTTCTGCGGGCGGCCCTTCAGAGCGCGCCGAAGTCGTGCCGTTGATGATCAGCTCTCAGTGAGCAAAGCCAGTGTTTGCGCTGCGTGAGGTCAAGATTCGATGTCCGCGGAACAGGGTGGGCCGGTCGGAACCTCCCCATTTTTCTACGGCGCTGCTCTCCGACTTGTGTCGACGAATGGCGTAAGCCTGCGGTGAAATGGAGCGCAGAATGCTCAGGTAGAGCGCTGCACGCGGCCGTGGTCGTCACCCTTGGACGGAAAGAAAATCCTCAATTGCAGTAGCGACCGCGGCAGCATGAGTGGCCTCATGCATTGAGTGCTCGCCGCCGGCGATTACTTGCAGGCGGGCGCTGGAAACCTTGCGCTCGAGATACTCGCCCGAAGCTACGTACTCGGGCCGATCTAGTTCGCCAGCGAGCACGAGCACGGGTACTGCGATCTCGGTGAGGCGTTCCATCACCACGGAATCGTTTTGCAGATTGAGGTTGGTCACCTGTGGCGGCACGCCGAACTTGTTGGCATTGCGGATCGAGCGGTCGTTCCATGCTTGACGCTTCTCGGGGTCGCGAAATCCGGGGCCGGTGTTGATGACAACGATGGCGCGAGCGGCTTGTGGCCTGGTGACTGCATGGGCCAGCGCGAGGTACCCGCCGAGCGAATGGCCAACGAGCACGGCAGGGGAGTCGAGCGTGGCCAGCACATCGTCGAGATCGGCGAGGGCAAGGTCTCGCGTGTAGGCATCTGGGTCATCTGGAACCGGTGAGTTGCCATGGCCGAGCAGGTCAACAGCGAGTACTTCGAACCGAGGCCCAAGGAGTTCCATGCACCGTGTCCATGTAGCCGCCGTTGATCCCAAACCATGCACGAAGACGATGGGTTGAGCGCCGGCAGTTCCGCCTGTGATCACGTTGAGTCTCATCGTTGCACCTCTACTGTCCGTCACGGTTGACCGGTGGATCAGTATTGCAGCCCGACATCGCCAGACCCATTGCAGTATCGGTGCTCACAATCCCGCATGGGCGCGATTTGGGACAGGTGCTGTCTCAAATCGCGCCCATGCAACGGGGTTTGCGGATGGCTTGCCGGTGGATGGCTTATGGGGTGATTTCCCAGCCCCACATCATCTGGTGGTCTTCGTGTGCCAGGTTGTGGCAGTGAGCCACGTATGGGCCCACGAAGTCACGGAAGTAGCGACCGATGATCACGGATTCGCTCGGGTCGAGCGCCACAAGGTCTTCTCGTGAAATGTCGTCCGGGTGAGCCTTGTCGCCGGCGGTGGTGATCTTGCCGTTGCGCATCAGCGTCTGGTGTTCTTCCATGTGGAGGTGAACTGGGTGAACCCACCCGCCGCCGCCGTTGCGGATTTCCCACAGGTTGTAGCTACCCATCTTTTGCTGTGCGAGTGGGCTGAGACCCTTCTTGTTCTTCATGCTGGTGGCCGATGTGAGTGGATCAAACGGCTTGCCGTTGATGAGCCACTCGGTCTCGCCGCCGGCGCTGCCGCGTTGCACTTCGAAGATCATGCGGTTGTCGAGCATGGTCTGCCAGTTGCTGGGTACTGCTGGCAGTGGGCGCAGCTTGGTTGGGATCAGACTGGCGTCTGGAACTGCTGGTGCGTCGCCGATGACGAACTTGATCATCGGGATTTTGTAGTTCGGGTCGAGACCCATTCGCACCGAGTTCGATGGCATGCGGCCATCGGGCATCTTTGAGATGTTGGTCAGGTAGATGACGTCGCCCTTGGTTGTGGGTGTGCCGTCTTGATACTGGGTGAAGTCGATGATCACTTCGCGGCGCTTGGCTGGCCACAGCTCGAAGTTGTCACGCTTGAACGGGAAGGGAATCAATCCACCGTCGGAAGCGATCTCCACGAACTGCATGCACTGCTGAGCGTCGGGGATGCGCCACTGGCCTTGGAGCTCGTTGCCGCTGTAACCGAGTGACACTGCTGATACGGGACCCTTGCTTGACGTCATCATCTTGAAGTCGTAGATGCGTGAGATCGAGCAGTCCAAGAACCGGAAGCGGTACTTGCGTCGCTCCACGGTCATTGTTGGATAGGCGGTTCCGTTGACGGTGAAGATGTCGCCGACAAAGCCATGGTTGGGGAAGTGCTTGTAAAAGGTCTTGCCCCACCACTCAGGGTGTACGCCTGGCTTGACGAGCGGGAACTCAGCATCGTGAATGTCGTTGTGCGGTGTGGTGCCGTCATCGAGGCGGCAGTCGAAGAAGGCGAGTGGGATGTCGTACTTCACATCGAACGAACCATCGGGGTTGTTGGTGCGAACACCTGGCAGGCGGAAACCCGTGGTCTCGTCACCATCGTCGAGTTTGTCTTTCGGGTCGTAGATCGGGTAGAGGCCAACGAGGCCCTTGTACACGTTTGAACCGGTGTGATCCATGCGGTGATCGTGGAACCAAAAGAAGCTCTGCTTCTCGTTGTCGTCGCCGCCAGCTGGCCAGTTGAGATACAACTGATCAACCCATTGTGTTGGCTGAAAGCCCATGCTCTTTGGACCGAAGTTCATTGAGTAGTGAGGGTTGCCATCGCTCTCAGGGGCGGTGTGGCCATTGTGCAAGTGGGTGAGGAACGACCAGTCGGGGGCGCCGAAGTCTTGGCGATCGAGGTCCAACGGGTTTTCGTGCAGGCGGTTGTCGAAACGAATCAAGCAGGGCTTGCCGTATTCGGCGTTGATCATTGGTCCCGGGAACTGACCGTTGAAACCGTAGATCGTGCTGCCTGGCAGCGTGCGAACAGTGCCGGCTGGGTACACGTTGCCGGCTGAGTCGAACGACACGGTTGGCTTACCGAACGAGTTGATCGGCATCACCTGCGAGGTGGTGAACGAATGTTCGGCGACTTCGACCTTGAGCTTGTAGATGATTGGGTCCGGGCGGTCGGCTTGGCCGCTGACGACGTCTTGGATGGTGACGCGTGGCTTGAAGACTTGGTGACGCTGGTTGCGGATCGAGTTCTGCTGACCTTCGCCAGGTCCTGGAGGATCGGTCCAGCCGGCGACATCAACGATGGGCTCTGGGGCGAGCGCCTTCGGAATCGGCAGCTGGTCGGTGAACGGCGACATGATCAACGGGCTCGTTGGGAACGCCTCGGTATAGATCGCTCCAGCCATCGCGATTGATGCTGCATGGAACGCGCCATCGGCAGACATCAAACCCTTCTGGCGAAGATCTGGCACAACGGCCGCAGCCGTAACGCCAGCGGCCAATGCGGCGGCGCCAGCGGCGCCAAACTTTAGAACCGTACGACGCTTCACAAGATCGGCGTCAATGTCGGCTGGGGTCATGTCGAGTTGCTCTGTCATGGCATTCACTTTCCATCCCTCTGGCGGCAGAGGGGCTTGTCCTGGTAATGGCCAGTGTGAATGCCAGAACATTTCTGAGCAATGAGATGATGGTGCAGGCCCAATTTTCGGATTTCGACACCCCCTGCAGCGACCAAGGTCAGGGGTTGTAAGGGCATGTGGTACACGCCCTTGCAGCCCAAATACCCGCGTTCCGCCGCAGCATCGAGTCCCGAAATCCCGCATGGGCGCGGTTTAGGACAGGTGCTGTCTCAAATCGCGCCCATGCAACGGGGTCGTAGGACTCTGGCATTTAGCACGAATGAAATAGTCATGTTGCGATCGCGGGCGAGAGGCCTCGGCGTAGCTCTCGCGGCTCCAACGGCGACATAATGGGGCGGTGAATCCAATGACCAAGCTGCGCGAGACCCTCGTCCCGCCGCTTGATCCGGCGGGATGGCGCGAAGGCCTGCGCTCGATGGTCACCCCTGGAATTGCGATCGCGGCATGGGGAGTCGTTACCGGCGTCGCAATGGTCAAGGTCGGCATGTCGGTGCCGCTGGCGCTGCTGATGACCATCGTGGTGTTTGCTGGCTCAGCACAACTGGCGGTGTTGCCATTGTTGGTGAGCGGCGCCCCGTTGCCCATTGTGTGGGTCACTGCGTTGCTGGTCAACGTGCGATTCGTGATCTTCGCGGCAGCGATGCGCACGTACTTTTCGCAGTTGCCATGGAAGCAGCGCCTCTTTGCGGGATACATCAACGGTGACGTTGGCTTTGCGCTGTTCTTGATGCGTTTCGGTGGAGCGCCCGAGCGCGGCACCACATTTCAATGGGGCTACTTCTTTGGCAATGCTTCGGTGAACTGGGCGTCATGGCAGGTGGCCTCGATCGTTGGCATCCTGCTCGGCGGGTTAGCGCCTACCGAATGGGGCCTCGAGCTTGCAGCAGTGCTGGCGTTGGTGGCAGTGGTCGTGCCGATGCTCAACCGTGTGCCCGTGCTGGCCGGAGTTGTTGTGACGGCGGTGTTGTCGGTGGCCACCATCCACATTCCCCTCAAGCTGGGTCTGGTGATCTCGGTGCTCGCCGGAGTGATTGCAGCCGTAGTGGTCGCGCCCGCTCACGTGAACAAATCGGCCGATGCAAAGCGGGCAGCATGAACGCCACGCACGATGTGGCATATGTGTTGGTCGCTATTGCGGGGCTCACGATTGTCACGATTGTCACGCGCAGCAGCTTCTTCATGCTGCCTGCGCGCATCAACCTGCCTGAGCGTGTCGAGCGAGCGCTGCGGTATGCGCCGGCGTGTGCACTGACGGCAATCGTTGTGCCCAAGATCTTTGTGCCCAACGGTGAACTGTTTGTCAGTGTGCAGAACAACCAGATGTGGGCGGTGCTGGCTGCCGCTGCGGTGTTCGCGAAGACCCGCAACATGATGGTGATGATGGCGGTTGGCATGGCCGTGTTCACCGTGCTGCGCCTCTACGCCTGACGGCATCGGGGTGCACCTCCTTCGTCGTTCACACCCATGCCGTTGTAGGGCGTCAGGCGAGTCGCGTTCGCCCTGAGCGAGGTGTGCCTATAGTGGCCGCCGGAGGGTTGTGACATGGCGGTTTGGATCATCATCGCAGTGCTTCTCGTAGCGGTTGAGATGCATCACCTCGCCTTCTTCGCGGTGTTCGCTGCCGCTGGCGCAGTAGCCGCAGCAGTTGTCGCGGCTTTCGCTCCATCTGCATACGGCTGGCAGGTCGCTGTGGCGAGCGCTGTGGCAATCATCGGAGTCGTTGCGGTGCGACCATACGTGAGCCGGGCATTTGCCCACCGCGGTGAGGGCATCGTTGTGCATGGCGTGCACGGCGGCCTCGTGGGCGCACAGGCAATGACGATTGACGAAGTCACGACCCATGCCACGGGCCATGTGTATCTACTCGGCGAATCGTGGCTTGCCGTTACCACCGATGGCATCACCATCGCGCCCGGCACAGCTGTTCAGATCGCTGCCGTCAAAGGCACCACGCTCACGGTGGAGACCGTGACCATCAAGGAGAATCAATGATCGCAATCAGCAATCTCGTCGTCGGCGAACTCGTGGTGGCGCTCATCGTCGCCCTGGTGCTGCTGTTCATGCTGCGACGGATGATCAACATCGTTCAACAAGGCGAAGTTGGCGTGGTGAAGCGGCTCGGCGAATACCGCAAGACGCACGAAGCCGGCCTCGTGATCATCGCTCCGTTCATCGAAGAGTTGCAGCGCGTAGATATGCGCGAGATCCCGCGCACGGGCGATCGTCAAGAAGTGATTACCAAAGACAACGTGGTGGTCACCGTGAACGCAACGATCTTCACGCAGATCGTCGATGCCAAGCAGGCGCTGTTCAGCATCGCCAACTTTGATGTCGCTATCGATGCGCTGGCGCGTACCGCGCTGCGTTCTGTCATCGGCACGTTGTCGCTCGACGAGGCGTTGTCAGAGCGCGAGCGCATCAACACCGATGTGCAATCGCAGATGGAAGCGGTGACCGACAAGTGGGGCATCCGCATCAGCCGCATCGAGATTGTTGAGATCACGCCACCACCAAAAATCCTTGAGGCGCTTGCCTTGCAGAAGCAAGCTGATCAAGAAAAGCGCGCCAAGATTTTGCGTTCCGAAGGCGATCAGCAGTCGGCAATCAACATTGCCGACGGTGATGCAAAAGCTGCCATTCGTGCCGCCGAGGGCGAGCAGGAAGCGGCCATCTTGCGCGCCGAAGGCAACCGGCAGGCATACATTCTCGAAGCGCAGGGTCGTGCCCAGGCCATCGCCAGTGTGTACGACGCCATCCGCGCTGCAGATCCGAATCCGTCGTTGATTGCAATCTTGCAGCTCGAGACGTTGTCGAAATTTGCCGACAGTCCAAACAGCAAGATCGTGGTGCCATACGAGAGCGCAGCGCTGTTGGGTGCGGCTCAGACCATCAAGTCGGTGATGGACGCAATCCCAACCCCGTAAGCGGCCCAGACGCCCGTACGTATGCGGGCGGGAACGGTGCCCTCCGCTACGGTGCAGGGGTGACCCGTCTTCTTGCCCGTGCGTTTATTGCTCTCTGGCGCTTTCGAGTCGCTGAGTCAGGCGATGAGATTCCAGAGCGCTGTGTGATCATCGCTGCGCCGCACACGACCAACTGGGATTTCCCAATGATGCTGGCGCTGGCCAAAGTGAGCGGCATCAAGCTCACGTGGCTCGGTAAGAACGAACTGTTCCGTGGCCCAATGGGTCCGCTCATGCGCAAGCTTGGCGGCGTGCCTGTTGTGCGCGATAAGGCCGGCACCATGGTCGCCGATCTCGTGGCCGAGTTCGCCAAGCAAGACAGATTGCGACTGATCGTGCCCGCCGAAGGAACTCGCTCGCGTAGCGAATACTGGAAGTCTGGGTTTTACCGTATTGCTCGTGGTGCCGATGTGCCGATTGTGTTCGGCTTCATTGATCACGCCAGTCACAGCGGCGGCTTCGGTCCGGCGATGCTGCCCACCGCCGATGTGCGCGCCGACATGGATCAGGTGCGCGCCTTCTACGCAGACAAGGCGGGGCTGCGGCCCGGCAACTCGGCTATCCCTCGGCTCGCCGAAGAAGATCGCTGACCTAGACTTCGGTTTGTGTCCGATTCGATTCTGCAAACAGTTCCGCTGAACTTTCAGTGGCCCACGGTCGATCCATTTCTGTTCTGTGTGCATCACCTCGATGCGTATCCCGTGGGCAACGGCAGCTTTGGGCCCGCAGCGTCGTTGGCTGGGCGGCAAATGGGCAGCGATTTTGAGGGCATCGATGGTTGGCGGATGTATCACGGCCAAGAGATACCGGGCTTTCCGCAGCATCCCCACCGTGGCTTTGAGACGGTGACGTATGCGCGTCAGGGACTTATCGACCACTCCGATTCGTTGGGTGCTGCCGCTCGCTTCGGGCGCGGCGATGTTCAGTGGCTCACCGCTGGCGCCGGCATTGTGCACTCTGAAATGTTTCCGCTACTCGATACCGAACAGCCCAACACTGCAGAGTTGTTTCAGATCTGGGTGAACTTGCCCAAGGTCGACAAGATGGCCGAGCCGTATTTCTCAATGTTGTGGGATAACACGATTCCTCGGGTGGTCAGCGTCAACGACACAGGCGCCGTCGCCGAGGTCACGGTGGTTGCCGGCGAACTCAGTGGCCACACTCCGCCGTCGCCGCCGCCAAACTCGTGGGCCTCGCGCTCCGATACCGACGTCGCGATTTGGCATATTCGCCTGGAGCCCGGCGCTTCGTGGACCATGCCTGCCGCAATCGGAGCCAGCACCGTGCGAACGATTTATGTGTTCGGCGATTCGGCGCTCACGTTCGATGGAGTCGACCTCGCGGCGTCGACGGGTGCCTTGGTGCGCTGCGATATCGATGTTGCGATCAGCAGCGAATATGGCACTGAGGTGCTGGTGCTGCAGGGCCGCCCAATTGGCGAACCCGTTGCCCAGCATGGTCCGTTCGTCATGAACGATCGCGCCGGAATCGAGCAGGCGTTTACCGATTATCAGCGCACGGGCTTTGGAGGTTGGCCGTGGCCAGCCGATGGTCCGGTGCACGGCACAGATCAGCAGCGTTTTGCTCGGCGGCCCGACGGAACTCTCGAGCAGCCCACCCTGGCTTAGCTCAGGTCGAACCAGACCGTCTTCTTCTCGACGTATTGGTCGTAGGCGTAGATCGATTTGTCGCGGCCGCCAAAGCCGCTTTGCTTGAAGCCACCAAACGGCGTGGTGATGTCACCCTCGCTGTAGCTGTTCACCGACACGGTGCCCGCCTGCAAACGACGAGCGATGGTGTGCGCACGAGTGACATCGCGGGTGAACAAGCTGGCCTGCAAACCGTATGAGGTGTCGTTGGCAACGCGGATGGCTTCCTCGTCGTCGTCTACCGCGATCACCGCCATCACGGGACCAAAGATTTCTTCTTGAGCGATCACCATGTCGGGGGTGACATTGTCGAAAATGGTTGGCGCCACGAAGTATCCGCCAGCGTTTGCACCAATGGCTCCTTCGAACGCCACGGTCGCGCCGCCTTCGATGCCGGTGCGGATGTAGCCGCGCACCTTGTCGTATTGCTCTTCGGAGATCAACGAACCGAGCAGGTTGTCGGGATCGTACGGATTGCCGGTGGTCCAGTTGCGCGTTTCGGCGATGACGTGTTCGAGCAGTTCGTCTTTCATGTTGCGAGACACGATGAGACGCGAGTTGGCGGTGCAGTTCTGGCCCATGTTCCAAAATGCTGCGTTCACGGCGTGGCGGGCCACGGATTCGAGGTCGCCTGCGTCGCTGAGCACTACGCATGGGTTCTTGCCGCCGCACTCGAGCACGGTGCGCTTGAGGTTGGTGTCGGCCGAGTAGCGCAGGAACATGCGACCAACTTCGGTGCTGCCGGTGAACGACACTGCGCCGATGCCGTGGTGCATGCCGATGGATTGGCCAGCGGTTTCTCCGAGGCCAGGCAGCACGCTGAACACGCCGTCGGGCACGCCGGCTTCGGCCGCTAGGGCTGCGATGCGTAGGGCAGTCATGCTGGTCTGCTCGGCCGGCTTCACGATGACACTTGACCCCACAGCAAGCGCCGGGCCGATCTTCCAGCCCAACATCATCAGCGGGAAGTTCCACGGCAACACAACAGCGACCACCGGGATTGGTTCGCGCACGATGATGCCCAGCGCTTGGCCGCCCGATGGCGACGACTGGTCATAGATCTTGTCGATGCCTTCGGCGAACCATTCGATGCAGCGCGCTGTCTCGGGCACGTCGATATTCAGACAGTCGCGGATTGGTTTGCCGCTCTCAAGGCTTTCGAGCACTGCGAGGTCGACGCGGTCGCGATCGATGAGCTGCGCCAGACGCTTGAGCGCGGCCTTGCGCTCGTTGGGGTGGCACTGCGACCACACGCCCGAATCGAACGTGTGGCGCGCGCTGCGCACCGCGAGGTCTACATCGGCGGCATCGCAGCTGGCGATATTGGCGATGACCGAACGATCGGCGGGATTGATGGTTTCAAAGGTCTTACCCGACGCACTGTTGATGAACTGGCCGCCGATGAACGCTTGCGAAGGGCGGGTGACAGTGCTGGCCATTGCGGCGATCTGGTCGCGGGTGAACTCGTGGTCGCTCATTGGGTGCCTCGCAAAAGTTGAGTTGATTTCTTTGGTTTGCTCTGCGCCACTTGGGGGCCGCACAACCGATCGTTCGACGACTGTAGCTCTCGACGAGAGGGTTCTTAGCGCCTGCGCAGATGAGCGCGAACCGCTGCCAGCCATGGCTCAGGGTGGGTCAGTTGTGGACTATGCCATGCGCCGTTGATCTGCGTGAACTCGCCGTTTGGCAGCGCATCAACGAGTCGTGGTGCATGGTCGACAAATGGGTGATCGTGCTCGCCAGCAATCACCGTGACCGGACACGTAATCTCGCCAAGCCGATCGGCGGATCGCGGTTCGATGGTGAAGATTTCGAGTCCGAGAGCGCGGGCGCCCACTGGGTCGACGCGATGCTTGTTGGCGATGTTCTCGTCGAGCCATGAGGTGGGGAGAGCCGAACGGATTGCAACGGCCTCATCGTCGAGCTCTTCGCGCAGCAGGTACTCGCGAAACTTCGCGTCGGACACGTTGGTGAGCCAGCCTTCGAGCTTGGGGTTGCCTACGTCCATCCGCCACGCCGTGGTGTCCATCAAGATCAGTGACCGAAGCATGTCGGGGCGGGCCAACGCGTAGTCGATGACGACTCGTCCACCCATCGAGTGGCCAAGCAGATCGAAGGGTTCGCCAATGACATCGTCGGCCCACGCTTCGAGGTCTGCCGCAAGTCGCGCGATCGAATACGACTCGGGATGCGCCGCGCTGGTGGAGTGACCGTGCCCGCGATGATCGATGGCGAGCACGCGCCGATCGCTGCCGAGCTCGTGCATGCGCAATGTGAAGTCGTGCGCCGAGCCGGTCCACCCGTGCACGAGCACCAAGGGTTTGCCGCTGCCCACCTCGCCCCACGCCAACTCAATGCTGTCGACCGAGTAACGCTGATCGCACCAGACAGTCATGACTGCGTCCATTCCGATCCGGTGGGGAACAATAACGCCGAGGCCGAGGCCGGGTGCAGATCGGCCGAGTAACCGGCGGCGGTTGGCAGCACGTAGCGACCGTTGCGCACCTCTGCTGGGTTGATGAAGTGGTCATGCAGATGTGTCGCGTATTCGGTGGTGCGGTCATCAAGGGTTGCGCTGACAGCGATGTAATCGATGGCCGAGATGTGCTGCACGTATTCGCACAGCCCCAATCCGCCAGCATGCGGACACACGGGGATGTTGAACTTTGCGGCGAGCAGCAAGATCGCGAGCACTTCGTTGAGGCCGCCAACACGGCAGGCATCGGCTTGCAGGTAATCGAGAGAGCCGGCTTGCAGCATCTGCTTGAAGATCACGCGGTTGGCCACGTGCTCGCCGGTAGCCACCTTGATGCCAAGGGGCGCGAGCGCGCGACGAATTTCGGCATGGCCAAGAATGTCGTCGGGCGAGGTGGGCTCTTCAATCCAGCGCAAGTTGAAGCCATCGAGTTGACGCATCCACTCAATGGCCTGAGGCACGTCCCACACCTGATTGGCATCGACCATCAGCTGTACATCGTCGCCGAGTTCTTCGCGCATGATCTCGCAGCGTCGACGATCGGCGACAACAGAGATGCCAACTTTGGTCTTGAAGCTGCGCCATCCTTCGCCGTAGAGCTGCTGGCACAGGTCGCGAACTTTGGGCTCGGGGTAACCCAGCCAGCCAGCAGAAGTGATGTAGGCCGGGTAGCCATTGGCCACAAGTTCGGCAGTTCGCGCGGCCTTGCCTGGGGCTGCGGCGCGCAGCATCTCGAGTGCTTCATCGCGGGTTAACGCGTCGGAGAGGTAGCGGAAATCGATGCAGCCCACGAACTGCTCGGGGGTGAAGTCGCACACCAGTTGCCACACCGGAACGCCTTGAGTCTTGGCCCACAGGTCCCAGACGGCGTTGACGAGCGCGGCGACCGCAAGGTGAATCACGCCCTTTTCGGGACCGAGCCAACGCAGCTGACTGTCGCTGGTGAGCGTGCGCCAAAAGCCAGCCATGTCGCTGGTGATTTCGGCCAGGTCGCGACCGACTACGTGATGAGCCATTGTCTCGATTGCGGCGCAACACAGTTCGTTGCCGCGGCCGATGGTGAAGGTGAAGCCTTGACCCTGCAACCCGTCGACATGGTCGGTGTGCAAGATGGCATACGCAGCGGAGTAGTCAGGGTCGGCGTGCGCGGCGTCGGAGCCATCGAGAAAGCGAGACGTGCGGGCGCGGATGTCGCTTGTCGTGAGGCGGGTGATAACGGTCATTGCTTCGTGGCTCCAGA
>Ga0194035_1000750_pt1 | contig 18031 bp, 19 predicted proteins | sample JunL2320m_MetaG_FD_148680 | JGI IMG/M metagenome (GOLD analysis project Ga0194035, IMG submission 148680) | Anoxic zone freshwater microbial communities from boreal shield lake in IISD Experimental Lakes Area, Ontario, Canada - Jun2016-L239-20m | ecosystem: Environmental > Aquatic > Freshwater >...
TTGAACAGGAACACCACCCACATGGCGAAATCCGCCGTCTCGCTCACCCCCACCCGTGAAGACTTCGAATCTCTCCTCGCCGAGAGCTATTCCGACAATCCCGCCACCGAAGGCAGTGTGGTCAAGGGCCGCATCGTCTCCATCGAGAACGACTTTGCGATCATCGATGTCGGTCTGAAGACCGAAGGCAAGATCGCCGTCAAGGAATTCGCCCAGCCGGGCAAGACGTCGGAAGTCAAGGTCGGCGACACCGTCGAAGTCTACCTGGAGCGCATCGAGAATGCGATGGGCGAGGCCGTTCTGTCGCGTGACAAGGCCCGCCGCGAAGAAGCCTGGACCCGCCTCGAGCAGATGTCGAATTCGAACGAGCGCGTCGAAGGCGTGATCTTCGGTCGCGTCAAGGGCGGCTTCACCGTCGACTTGGGCGGCGCTGTTGCCTTCCTTCCCGGCAGCCAGGTGGACGTCCGTCCGATCCGCGACGTGGGCCCGCTCATGAACGTTCCGCAGCCCTTCCAGATCCTCAAGATGGATCGCCGCCGTGGCAACATCGTTGTCTCGCGCCGCGCCATCATGGAAGAGACCCGCGCCGAGCAGCGCTCCGAGCTCGTCCAGAACCTCGCCGAAGGCCAGGTGGTCGAGGGCGTGGTCAAGAACATCACCGACTACGGTGCATTCGTTGACCTGGGCGGCATCGACGGCCTGCTGCATGTCACCGACATCGCGTGGAAGCGCGTCAACCACCCCTCCGACGTTCTCCATGTCGGCCAGACGGTGAAGGTCCAGATCATCCGCATCAACCCCGAGACGCAGCGCATCTCGCTCGGCATGAAGCAGCTGGACAAGGATCCGTGGGAAGTCGTCACCGAGCGCTATCCGATCGGCGCCAGGGTGAAGGGCAAGGTCACCAACATCACCGATTACGGCGCGTTCGTGGAACTGGAAGACGGCATCGAAGGCCTCATCCACGTCTCCGAAATGAGCTGGACCAAGAAGAACGTGCACCCCGGCAAGATCCTTTCCACCTCGGAAGCGGTCGAAGTGCAGGTGCTCGACATCGACTCGGCCAAGCGCCGCATCTCGCTGGGCCTCAAGCAGACCCAGAAGAACCCGTGGGAAGCCTTCTCGGACAAGTTCCCGACGGGCACCGACGTCGAAGGCGAGATCAAGAACATCACCGAGTTCGGCCTGTTCATCGGCCTCGACGGCGATGTGGACGGCATGGTCCACCTCTCCGACATCGACTGGAAGCGTTCGGGCGAAGAAGCCATCAAGGACTTCAAGAAGGGCGACCGCGTCAAGGCGCGCGTCCTCGACGTTGACCGCGAGAAGGAGCGCATCTCGCTCGGCATCAAGCAGTTGGGCTCTGATCCGCTGGCCTCGGCCTCCGGCATCAAGAAGGGCGACACGGTTACCTGTGAAGTCCTCAAGGTCGAAGAGAACGGCCTCGAAGTGATGGTCGCCGGCACCGACATGACGGCCTACGTCAAGCGTGCCGACCTCGCGCGTGACCGCGCCGAACAGCGCCCCGAGCGTTTCGCCGTTGGCGAGAAGTTCGACGCCAAGGTCACCATCTTCGACCAGAAGGCTCGCAAGATGAACGTCTCGATCAAGGCTCTCGAGATCGCCGACGAAAAGGAAGCCGTGGCCACCTACGGTTCCTCCGACTCGGGCGCCTCGCTGGGCGACATCCTCGGCGCTGCCCTCAAGAAGCAGAAGACCGACGAATAAGCGACACGTGAGATTGGTGAAACGGCCGGGGAAACCCGGCCGTTTTGCTTTGTGGGGTGAGGCGTCCTCTCCCGCGAAGCGGGAGAGGAGGGGGCCCCAACGGAGTTGGGGTAGGTGAGGGGCCGCTGGCTCCGAACCAAGCTGCAGTGCTTGTCTCCCCTCATCTCCCCGTTGCGTTCCGCAACGGGTCCCTTCTTCTCCCGCTGGAGAAGCGGGAGAAGACCGCGGGCGAAAGGCGAAAGCGAGCGTTTCCATCCTGACGCAACACCTCCTATATAGGCCCCACCCAATTCCACTGGAGCGCACATGATCTCCGAAGCCGAACTCATCGTTGACCGCCGCAAGCTGAAGCGCCGGGTCACCTTCTGGCGCATCCTCGCCGTGCTGCTGGCCATCGCGACCATTGCGGCCCTTGCCTGGAGCCAGGGCTGGACGGGTGGCAACCAGATCGCCCGCGTCCGCATCGATGGCCTCATCACCGGCGACCAGAAGACCATGGACCTGCTGCAGAAGGTGGCCGACGAGGACCGCGTGAAGGCGGTGATCCTGAGGATCGACAGCCCCGGCGGCACCACGGCGGGCTTCGAGGCCATCTATGACGCGGTGCGCAGGATTTCCGCCAAGAAGCCGGTGGTCGCCGTGATGGACACGGTGGCGGCGTCGGGCGGCTACATCACCGCGATCGCCGCGGATCGCATCGTGGCGCGCGGCAACACCATCACCGGCTCGATCGGCGTCATCTTCTCGATGCCCGAATTCTCGAAGCTGCTCGCAACGGTGGGCGTCCAGATGGAAGAGCTGAAGTCGGGCGACCTCAAGGCCGAGCCCTCGCCCTACAAGCCCATGTCTGAAAAGGCCCGCGCCGCCTCCATGGAACTCGTCATGGACGGCTTTGCCTGGTTCAAGGACCTGGTGGCGGAGCGCCGCCAGCTGCCGATGGCCACGGTGGACGTGCTGTCCGACGGCCGCGTCTATTCCGGCCGCCAGGCGGTCGCCAACAAGCTCATCGACGAACTGGGCGACGAGGGCACGGCGGTGGCCTGGATGGAAAAGGACAAGGCCGTGGCCGCCAAGCTGCCCATCCGCGACTGGAAGCCCGAGGGCTCGGGCGAAGGCACGGGGCTTGGCTTCGCGGCCGCCGACATTGTACTCAAGTCCTTGGGGCTGCAGGGGCTTCAGGAAGCCGCCCAAAGGGCACAGCTTGACGGGCTGCTCGTGCTTTGGCACCCTGCCCAGTAACCAGGAAGGCGCCATGATCAAATCAGAGCTCGTCCAGAAGATTGCGGAAAAGAACCCGCACCTCTACCACCGCGACATCGAACGCATCGTCAACACGGTGCTTGATGAAATCATCAATGCCCTGAAGGAGGGCGACCGGGTGGAGCTTCGGGGCTTCGGCGCCTTCTCCGCCAAGGCCCGCAATGCCCGCACCGGCCGCAACCCGCGCACCGGTGAATCGGTCGAGGTGGTGGCCAAGCACGTGCCCTTCTTCAAGACCGGCAAGGAACTGCGCGAGCGGCTCAACCTGCCCAAGGCCTGATTGTGCAGGGCTGGCCAAGGGCGTAGAACGGGGCCATGACGCTCAAACGCATCTTCAACTGGGTCGTGGGACTGCCCGTCGCCATCATCGGCGTGGGCTTCGCGGTGGCGAACCGCGAGTGGGTCACCGTGTCCTTCGATCCCATCAACCGTGCGCAGCCCTTTGCCACGATGAGCATGCCGCTGTGGGCGCTGTTCTTCGCAGGCGTGTTCTTCGGCATCTTCATCGGCTGGTTCGTGGCCTGGCGCGGTGCCGCCCGCCACCGCCGCAGCGCGCGCGATGCCAAGATCGAACTGATCCGCACCCAGCAGCATCATGAGCGCGAGAAGCGCGAGTTGCAGCAGAACCTGCCCGCCGTCCGGCCGGAAACCGTCTCGTGAAAATCCTCAACGCCGCTGATGTGGCGCGGCTCGGCGCCTACAAGGATATTGTGGAAGCCCTGCGCGAGGGCTTCCGCGCCGACATCACGACGCCAGTGCGCCACCACCATGATGTGTCCGACGTCTCCACGCTCCTGCTGATGCCCGCATGGTCGAAGGACTGGGCGGGGCTCAAGACCGTGGTGTTCAAGACCGACAACGCCGCGCAGGGCCTGCCCACCATCCACGCGAGCTACCTGCTGTTCGACCAGAAGACGGGTGAGACCGTGGCCATGATGGATGGCGGCGAGATCACCCGCCGCCGCACCGCCGCGGCCTCCGCGCTCGCTGCCGATTGTCTCGCCCGCAAGGACGCCGAGGTGATGACGCTGGTCGGTGCCGGCGCGCTCGGGCCCCATTTCGTCCACGCCCATGCCGCCGTGCGCCCGATCCGCAGGGTGTTCATCTACACGCGCTCGATTGCCAAGGGCGAAGCGCTCGCCGCCGAACTGGCCCACCACGGCCTCGAGGCGCATTCGGTGACCGACCTCGAACATGCGGTGCGCCAGTCGGACATCGTCAGCTGCGTCACCACGTCCACCGCCCCCATCGTCAAGGGCGCGTGGCTGAAGCCCGGAACCCATGTCGATCTGGCCGGGGCCTTCAAGCCCACCATGCGCGAGACCGATGCGGACGTGGTGGCGCGATCCTCCGTCTATGTCGACACGCGCGAGGGCGCGCTGGCGGAAGCCGGCGACCTGCTGCAGGCGCGTGACGAGGGCAAGTTCGACTTCGCCAACGTGAAGGGCGACCTGTTCGACCTGTGCCGCGGCAAGGTGAAGGGCCGGGCCTCGGCCGATGAGATCACCCTGTTCAAGTCGGCCGGCACGGCGATCGAAGACCTTGCCACCGCCATCATGCTGTATCAAAAGGCCCGCTGAACCAGCCGGAGCCTTAGCCCATGCCTGCCAACCCGATCTGTGTTGCCCTCGACACGCCGGACCTCGATCACGCCGTGGCGCTGGCCAAGGCGCTGAAGCCGCATGTGGGCTGGGCCAAGGTCGGCATGGAGTTCTTCTATGCGCACGGCCTTGCAGGTTATGCCCGCGTGGCGGAGACGGGGCTTCCCATCTTCCTCGACCTGAAGCTCCACGACATTCCCAACACGGTCGCCTCCGCCATGAAGGCGCTGATGCGCATTGCCCCCACCCCCGGCATCGTGAACCTCCACGCCACCGGCGGGCTGGACATGATGAAGGCTGCGGCAGAGGCAGTGGACGGCCGTGCCAAGCTCATTGCCGTGACGATCCTCACCAGCCTGTCGGATGACGACATCTGGGCGGCGGGCTTCGAGACGGCAAAGAACACGGAAGCCCATGCCCGGTCGCTGGCCGAACTCACCAGGCGCGCCGGGCTCGACGGCGTGGTCTGCAGTCCGCATGACCTCGTGGGCATCCGGCTTGACCTTGGCCGCGATTTCCTCACCGTGGTTCCCGGCATCCGCCCGGCGGATGCCGCCGTGCAGGACCAGAAGCGCGTGGCCACGCCCGAGGCAGCGCTGGCGGCAGGAGCGGACATCCTGGTGATCGGTCGCGCCATCACCGGTGCCAAGGACCCGGCAAAGGCCGCGCAGGACATTCTGGGCACGCTCCCGCGGAAACTCACATGACCGTTGAGGTCAAGATCTGCGGCCTCTCGACGCCCGAGTCGCTGGATGCGGCGCTGGATGCGGGCGCCGACTTCGTGGGCTTCGTGTTCTTCCCGAAGAGCCCGCGCAACGTCACGCTGGAGCAGGCCGCCACGCTGGCCGCCCGGGCGCGAGGCCGGGCAAAGGTCGTCACCCTCGTGGTCGACGCCGATGATGCGCTGCTTTCCGCCATTGCCGCACAGGTCCGACCCGACCTGATCCAGGCCCATGGATCTGAAACCCCTGCGCGCATCGCCGAAATCACCCGGCTGACGGGCAAGCCCGTCATCAAGGCCATCCGGGTGAAGGACGATGCCGACATCGCGGCGGCCGCGCAATTTTCCACCGTGGCGAGCCTTATCCTCTATGATGCAAAGGCGCCGGAAACGCTGGGCAATGCCCTGCCGGGCGGCAACGGCCACGCCTTCGACTGGGGGCTGCTGGAGGGTGGGAAACGTCCCGCCTTCATGCTGGCGGGCGGCCTGACGCCGGAAAATGTCGCAGAGGCCATCCGGGTGACCGGTGCCCCCGTAGTGGACGTGTCGTCAGGGGTGGAATCCGCCCCTGGCGTCAAGGATATCGGCCTCATCCGGAAATTCATTGAGGCCGCCAAGGCAGCCCGCTAGAACCGGGCATCATTCGAGAAAAGGCGGCGAAGCCCCATGAACGTGACCACCCCCAATTCCTTCCGTACCGGGCCGGACGAGAACGGCCTGTTCGGCATCTATGGCGGCCGCTTCGTCGCCGAGACGCTGATGCCGCTGATCCTCGAACTCGAACAGGCCTACAAGGATGCCAAGGCCGACCCGTCCTTCCAGGAGGAACTCGACAGCTTCCTCGAGCATTACGTAGGCCGCCCCAGCCCGCTCTATTTCGCCGAGCGCATGACCGAGCACCTCGGTGGCGCCAAGATCTATTTCAAGCGCGACGAGCTCAATCACACCGGCGCCCACAAGATCAACAACGTGATGGGCCAGATCCTGCTCGCTCGCCGCATGGGCAAGAAGCGCATCATCGCCGAGACGGGTGCCGGCCAGCATGGCGTTGCCACCGCCACGGCCTGCGCGCGCTTCGGCCTCGAATGCATCGTCTACATGGGCGAGGTCGACATGGAGCGGCAGAAGCCCAACGTGTTCCGCATGATGCTGCTGGGCGCCAAGGTGGTTCCCGCCAAGTCCGGCTCGCGCACACTGAAGGATGCGCTGAACGAAGCGTTGCGTGACTGGGTCGCCAATGTCGAAGACACCTTCTACTGCATCGGCACCGTGGCCGGCCCCGCGCCCTACCCGGAAATGGTGCGCGACTTCCAGTCGGTCATCGGCCGCGAGACCAAGGCGCAGATGCTGAAGCGCGAAGGCCGCCTGCCGGACTCGCTGATCGCGGCGATCGGCGGCGGCTCCAACGCCATGGGCCTGTTCCACCCATTCCTTGATGACAAGGACGTCGAGATCATCGGCGTTGAGGCCGCGGGCCTCGGGCTCAAGTCCAAGACCAAGCATGCGGCCTCGATCAGCGGTGGCAAGCCCGGCGTGCTGCATGGCAACCGCACCTACCTGCTGATGGACGATGACGGCCAGATCATCGAGGGCCACTCGATCTCGGCGGGCCTCGATTATCCCGGCATCGGACCGGAGCATGCCTGGCTCCATGACATGGGCCGCGTGCAGTATCTCTCCGCCACCGACAAGGAAGCGCTCGAGGCCTTCCAGCTGTGCTGCAAGCTCGAGGGCATCATTCCTGCACTCGAGCCCAGCCACGCGCTGGCGCAGGTGATGAAAATTGCGCCGACAAAGCCCAAGGACCACCTGATGGTGATGAACATGTGCGGCCGCGGCGACAAGGACATCTTCACGGTGGCCGACATTCTGGGAGTGAAGCTGTGAGCACCCGCATCGACCGCCGCTTCGAAGCCCTGAAAGAGGAAGGCCGCGCCGCGCTGGTGACCTTCATCACCGCGGGCGACCCGGACTATGACACCTCGCTCAAGATCATCACCGGCCTGCCCAAGGCAGGTGCCGACGTGATCGAGATCGGCATGCCCTTCACCGACCCGATGGCCGATGGTCCGGCCATCCAGGCCGCCGGGCTTCGTGCGCTGGCCAATGGCCAGAACATGAAGAAGACGCTGAAGCTGGTGAAGGAATTCCGCAAGACCGACAACGAGACGCCCATCGTGCTCATGGGCTATTACAACCCGGTCTATGTCTATGGCGTCGAGAAATTCCTGAAGGATTCGAAAGCTGCCGGTGTGGACGGCTACATCATTGTCGACTTGCCGCCCGAAGAGGATGTCGAGTTCTGCATTCCCGCGCTGAACGCCGGTTTGAACTTCATCCGCCTCGCCACGCCCACGACGGACGACAAGCGCGCACCCACCGTGTTTCACAACACCTCCGGCTTCGTCTACTACGTCTCGGTGCTCGGCATCACTGGCACCAAGGCGCCGGACCTGAAGAGCGTGAAGGCCAACGTCAACCGCCTGAGGAAGCACACGCCGCTTCCCATCTGTGTGGGCTTCGGCGTCAAGACCGCCGAGCAGGCCCGCGCCATTGCCAAGGATGCCGATGGCGTCGTCGTTGGCTCGGCACTGGTGAGTGCGGTGGAGAAGAGCCTCACAAAAGCCGGAAAACCGACGTCTAAGACGGCCAAGGCTGTGCATGCACTGGTCGCCGAAATTGCTCAAGGCGTGAGGACCTAAGCCAGTGAACTGGATCAAGAACTTCGTCCGCCCGAAAATCCGCTCGATCCTCGGCACCGACAAGCGCGAGGTGCCGGAGAACATGTGGGTGAAGGATCCCGACTCCGGCCAGATGGTCTTCTACAAGGACCTCGAGGCGAACCAGCATGTCATGCCGCAGTCTGGCTATCACATGCGGATGCCGCCCGACGTGCGACTGAAGGCGATGTTCGACGATGGCGCCTACGAAAAGATCGCCATGCCGACGGTTCCCGCCGATCCGCTGAAGTTCCGCGACGAGCGCAAATACGCCGACCGCATCAAGGAAGCCCGCGCCAAGAACGGCGTGGATGACTGCATCCAGGCCGGCACGGGCGAGCTTGATGGCTTCCCCGTCACCATCGCCGTGCAGGACTTTGCCTTCATGGGCGGCTCGCTGGGCATGGCGGCAGGCGAGGCCATCGTCACCGCGATGCGCAAGGCGGCTGAAAGGAAGACACCCTTCATCTTTTTCATTTCCTCCGGTGGTGCCCGCATGCAGGAGGGCGTTCTTTCGCTCATGCAGATGCCGCGCACGACAGTGGCCGTGCAGGAACTGCGCGCCGCCAAGCTCCCCTACATCGTGGTGCTGACGCATCCGACGACGGGCGGCGTTACCGCTTCCTATGCCATGCTGGGCGACGTTCAGATTTCCGAGCCGGGTGCCCTCATCGGCTTTGCCGGCCAGCGCGTCATCGAGCAGACCATCCGCGAGAAGCTGCCCGCCGGCTTCCAGCGCGCCGAATATCTTGAAGAGCACGGCATGGTGGACGTGGTCGTCCACCGCCACCAGATGCGCGAGACGCTGTCGCGCATGGTTCGGATGATGATGAAGGCACCGTCCCGCGAGATCCCCTCGACAGCCCTCGTTCCCGTCGAGAGCTGATCTTGGCCCTCAGCGACGCCATCCTGACGCGGCTCCTGTCGCTGCACCCGAAGATCATCGACCTGAGCCTCGGCCGCATGGAAGCGCTTCTCGAGAAGCTCGGCCACCCGGAAAGAAAGCTGCCGCCGGTCATCCATGTGGCGGGCACCAACGGCAAGGGTTCCACCGTCGCCTATCTCCGCCACATCATGCAGGCGGCTGGCCTGAAGGCGCACGCCTACACCTCGCCGCACCTGGTGAAGTTCCACGAGCGCATCCGCGTGGCGGGCGAACTCATTTCGGAAGCAGACCTCACCGCACTGCTGGAAGAGTGCGAGCAGGTAAATGGCGGCGTGCCGATCACCTTCTTCGAGATCACCACCGCGGCGGCCTTCCTCGCCTACAGCCGCACGCCTGCGGACTATCTCATCCTTGAGGTTGGGCTGGGCGGCAGGCTCGATGCCACCAACGTCATCGGCCCCGCCGTCTCGGTCATCACCACCATCGATTATGACCACCAGCAATATCTGGGCGATACGCTGAGCCTCATCGCGCATGAGAAGGCCGGTATCCTGAAGCGGGGCGTGCCCGCCGTCATCGGCGTGCAGCCGGACGAGGCCCGCACCGAGATCGAGCGCGTCGCCGAACGCGTGCGCGCACCGTTGCACATCGCCGGACAGGAGTGGCAGGCCTATGAGCAGCATGGCCGTCTCGTCTTCCAGGACGAGCGTGGCCTGCTCGACCTGCCGTTGCCGCAGCTGAAAGGCCGCCACCAGATCGACAATGCCGGCAATGCCATCGCCACACTCCGCGTGCTGGACGATCCGCGCATCTCGGATGCGCATATTGCGGAGGGCTTGAAATCCACCACATGGCCCGCCCGCATGCAGCGGCTGGGGCAGGGCGCGCTGTCCACATTGGTGCCCACCGAGTCCGAGCTGTGGCTCGACGGTGGCCACAACCCGTCAGCGGGCAAGGTTATGGCGCAGGCCTTCTCGGAGTTGAACGAGCGTCACTCGCGTCCGCTCGTCATGGTGTGGGGCATGCTCAACACCAAGGACGTCGGCAGCTTCATCGGCTGCTTCGCCGGCATCGCCAGCCGCGTCATCACCATTACCATTCCTGACGAGGAAAACGCCGTGTCGGCCGAGAAGCTGGCAGAGGCCGCGCGCGCCCATGGCCTGCAGGCGGAGACGGCGCCAAACCTCGACGCCGCGCTGCATCAGGCATCATCCACCGTGCCCGCACCGCGCATCCTCATCTGCGGATCGCTCTATCTCGCGGGCCGCGTGCTCGCCGCACATGGCAATGAAGAGATGACGAAGGTGTCAGGCGCCGGGCGGCGGTAGAATTCTCCATTCTTTTCCGGGCCACCAAAAAGGATCGCCGGGACAAGCCCGGCGATGATGAACTCTTGAGGTGAGCGGAGCCTTCAGCCCACGATGCGCAAGTCGCGCGGGAAGGACGTCAGGCACTCGATGCCATTCTCAGTCACCACCACATCGTCCTCGATGCGCACGCCGGACTCGCCGTCGCGATAGAGGCCGGGCTCGATGGTGAACACCATGCCGGGTTCGAGGACTTCCTTGTTGCCGCGCATGATCTGCGGTGCCTCATGCACGTCCAGCCCCAGTCCATGGCCCGTCTTGTGGCGGCAGAACTGCGCGAATTGCGATTGCTCCAGCACAGTGAGTACCGCGTCGTCGACGTCGGATGCGGTGATCCCGGCGCGCGAGATCTCGCGGCCCTTCGTGTTGGCGGCCAGCACCGTCTCGTAGAAGGCGCGATCATAGTCGGACACCTCCTTCACGTAGAAGGTGCGGGTGATGTCGGCGGCGTAGCCCTGGTAAGTGCCGCCATAATCGATGAGCAGCGCGTCACCCGGCTTGAGGTGGTAGTCGGGCCGCGCATGGGCATGAGGCTTCGCCGCATTGTCGCCCGCCGCCACGATGGGCGCGAAGGACAGTCCGTCGGCGCCATGCGAGAAGAGGTTGCGCAGCAGGATGGCCTCGACCTCCGTCTCGGTCATGCCGACCTTGATTTCGACGAGCGTCGCTTCGAGAGCTGCCTCCGAAATCTGAATGGCCTTGCGCTGCAGCTCGATCTCGGCCGGCGTCTTGTGCAGCCGCACGCTCGAAATCTCGCCGTGGATGTCGACGAACTCCGCGCCGGGCAATGCCTGCTGCAGGGCGAAAAGGTCGAAAACCCGCATGCGCTGGCCCTCCACGCCGATGCGCGTGCTCTTGCGCAGCTGAGGCAAAGCCTCACCGGCGGCCATGAAGGCGCCCATGTAGCCTGCCTCGTCCCGCCACGGGAACACCTTGCCGGGGAACCCGATGGGCGCGAAGGAGCCCATTTCAAGATGCGGCACGACGGCGACCGGCTCACCCTTGCGGGGTACGATCACCGCGAGCGGGCGCTCCATCTGGTGAAAGTCCTTGTTGAAGACGCGCCGGAAATTTGCACCGGGCACCAGCACCAGAGCATCGAGCCCGGTGCGCGCGAGAACAGAAATCAAAGGTATGAGCATTGGGTTGCGCTAATTTGCAGAAAAGGTTTTCATCATCAAATACCAAGTTGCATGAGTTGCAACTTGGCTGTGTAAGTATGCGGGAGCGAGCGACCGCTATTCCTTGATCATGTAGATATATGCGGTGCTTACGCCGTATTTTTCAGCAAGCTTGGTGGCTGGAACGCCCTTGGAACGCTTGGCAAGGATGTCGGCGCGCATCTTTTCGGCTTCCACAGCCGAGCGGCGGTGGCGCTTTTGTCCACCACCGGAGCGGCTATCCTCAAGATGCGCGGTGTCGAGCATCTTCTGGGCCGTGGCGATGATCTTGTTGAGATAGGCAATCTGTCTCTTGGAAAGTGCCATTTTTGTTCCGCTATTTATGGGAGAGCGGCAGAAAGCGACTGTGGCTCTCGGGCTGTCGATACAGCTTGCTTACATTGCAAAACCGCCAGAGGCAATCCTAAGTTATTCTAACCCGGAAGTGGCTGATTAGCCACGCCTGCGCCGCCTGCGCTCACCGCCGTCATCGCCCGTGGTGATGACATCCTTCGTTGGCGGCAATGTGACCGCCTTCGACAATTGCGGGAAAGAAGCCGTCTTGTGCGGAATGGCCATGGCTTCGACGAAATGCTGCTGGAACATCGGTTCCACCGCCGTCTCGATCTTCTCGATGCGGCGGACGACGCTTTCGATTTCGTCACGCGCCTTCATGTTCAAGAGCGCGATGCGAGCACCCGTGCCCGCGGCGTTGCCTGCACTCTGCACTTTCGAGAGATCGCAATCGGGGATCAGTCCAAGGATCATCGCGTACTTCACGTCGATGTGACTGCCGAAGGCGCCGGCGAGGCGTATCTTGCCGACCTGCTCGATGCCCAGCTTGTCCATCAGCAGGCGCACACCGGCATAAAGTGCCGCCTTGCCGAGCTGGATGGCGCGCACGTCGTTCTGCGTCACGCGGATCAGCGGCTCGTTGCCGCCTTCGCGTGGCGCGCGGATCACATAGTTGAAAGTGCGCTTGTGGGGTTCGATGCGCGGGCTGCGCTCGGCCAGCGAACCATCGATCAAACCATCCTGGTTGATGACGCCCGAGAGATACATCTCGGCAATCGCCTCGATGATGCCGGAGCCGCAGATGCCGGTGACGCCGGTGGCAGCGATCGCTTCCTCGAAGCCGTCTTCGTCCGACCACAAGTCGCAGCCGATCACCTTGTAACGCGGCTCCAGCGTTTCCGGGCTGATGCGGATGCGCTCGATGGCACCGGGTGCAGCACGTTGGCCTGACGAAATCTGCGCACCCTCGAAGGCAGGCCCGGTGGGAGACGAGCAGGCCAGCAGGCGGGCCTTGGAGCCCAGCACGATCTCGGCATTGGTGCCGACGTCCACCGCCAGCATAATCTCGTCCTGCTCATGCGGGGATTCCGAGAGCACGACGCCTGCGGTGTCGGCACCCACATGGCCCGCGATGCAGGGCAGGATATAGGCCCAGGCGCCGGGGTTGAGATGCATGTCCAGTTCCTTCGCCGGGCAGGTGACGGCAAGCCCGGTGGCGAGTGCAAAGGGCGCACCGCCGAGTTCGGTGGGGTCGATGCCAAGGAACAGGTGGTGCATGACGGGGTTGCCGACCAGCACCACTTCGAGAATGTCCGAGAGTTCGATGCCGCCCTGATGCGCCACTTCCTGTGCCAGGGTGTTCAGCGCCTGGCGGATGGCGACGGTCATTTCCTTTTCGCCACCCGGATTCATCATCACGTAGGAGACGCGGCTCATCAGGTCTTCGCCGAAGCGGATCTGCGGGTTCATCAGGCCGGCAGATGCCGTGACCTCACCCGTTGAGAGATTGGTGAGGTGTGCGGCGATGGTGGTGGAGCCCACGTCGATGGCGATGCCGAACAGCTTGTCATGGAAACCCGGCCAGATGGCGACGAGGCGGTTGCCGCCGCCCGGCGCGCGGCTGAACACCGCTGCCGTGATCTTCCACTCACCCTTGCGCAGCGTCTTCTGCAGGTCCGAAATGATGGAGAGATCGCAGGACAGGTTGTCGATGCCCCATTGGTCGTGCAGCGCCTTGTAGACGCGCTCGAGGTCAGACGAGGGCTTGTGCATGTCCGGCTCTTCGACCTCGATGAAGCACAGCCTGGTGGCCGGATCGAGTTCGATGGCGCGGGTGTCGGCCTCCTTGCGGACGACCTGCTTGTGGACCTGGGATTCGGGCGGCACGTCGATGACGAGGTCGCCGAGGATCTGCGTCTGGCAGGACAGGCGGCGCCCGGCGGGGAGCCCGCGGATCTTGTCATAGCGCTCCTCGACCTTGGTGATGCCGGAGACGTGCGAAGCGGTCGAGGTGATGCCGTGCTTGGCGAAGTCACCCTCGCCCACGTTGATCTGGCAGCGCCCGCAGATGGCGCGGCCACCGCAGACCGAGTCGATGTCGACTCCAAGCGCGCGTGCGGCCTGCAGCACTGGCGTGCCCACGGGGAAGCGGCCGCGCTTGCCGGACGGCGTGAAGACGATGAGGGGGTTCGTTTCGGTCATTTGGAACGTCCTGAAAAGAGCCCCCTCATTACGGGGCGTGTTCGGTAGGTGATCAGCTGCGGCGGCGGCGCTCTTCGCGGGCCTTGCGGCGGGCTTCGATGTCCTCGTTGGAGGAAATCTCGCCTGCGGCCTGCGCGGCGGCCGACGGGGCTGCCGTCATCTCGCGGAACTTGTTCGTCCAGAACTTGCAGTTCCGGTCGGTGCCGTTCAGCACGTTGGCGCCGAAGATGGCGTGCATGTCTTCGTCGTGCAGCGGGTTCATGATGGCTGACGTCATGCCGTGGCTGGCGGCCATGGCGAGGAAGTAGCCCGTCAGCGCGCGGCGGTTCGGCATGCCGAAGGAGACGTTGGAGGCGCCGCAGGTGGTGTTGACCTTCAGCTCCTCGCGCAGGCGGCGCACCAGGCGGAACACCTGCTGGCCGGCCGTACCCATGGCGCCGATCGGCATGACGAGCGGGTCGACCACGATGTCATGCGGCTTGATGCCATAGTCGGCGGCGCGCTCGACGATCTTCTTGGCGACGGCGAAGCGCACGTCCGGATCTTCCGAGATGCCGGTCTCGTCGTTCGAGATGGCGACCACGGCGACGTTGTACTTGGCGACCAGCGGCAGGATGGCTTCGAGCTTCTCTTCCTCGCCGGTGACGGAATTCACCAGCGGGCGGCCCTTGGCGGTCTCGAGGCCCATCTTGAGAGCGGAGGTGACGGATGAGTCGATGCACAGCGGCAGGTCGCAGATCGACTGGACGATCTCCAGCGTCTGGCGCATCAGCGGCGGCTCGGTCTCGTTCGGGTTCACCGCAGTGACACCGGCATTGACGTCGAGGATGTGGGCGCCGGCAGCGATCTGGGCGAGGGCATCCTTGATGACGGTCTCGAAGTTGCCGGCCTGCATTTCAGCCGCGAGCTTCTTGCGGCCCGTGGGGTTGATGCGCTCACCGATGACGGTGAAGGGCTTGTCGAAACCGATGATGTGCTCACGCGTGGCGGACGCGACGAGGGTATGGGTCATTGGGCTTTGCCTCCGTTGGCGATGAGGGTCTTGAGCGTGTCCTGGGTGAATTCGGCCTCGATCCGGGCCTTGGCGGCCTCGACTTCGGCCAGCAGGTCGTCACCCACGGGTTGGGGCTCGGCCCGGCGCCAGTCGGCGAGGTAGCTGTCGGTATCGGAGGCGCCGCCGCGCATGGCGGCCATGTCGATCGCTTCCTGGAAACGGTCGGCGAGCATGCGCTTTTCCTCCTTGCGGCCGATCTTGACCGAAACCGCGGAAGGAATGTCGCGCCAGTAGGTGATGATGAGATTGGCCATGATGGCCCGTTGTATGCCCGGTCCGAAATCGGACCGATAGCCTGAAAGCGACATGAAAAAGGGCGGGACGAAGCCTCGTCCCGCCCTTGTCCGATTGGCGTCCGGTTCAGGCCCGGCGGTTCTTGGAAATCATGCCCCAGACGGCGAGCACGATGATGGCGCCGACAATGGCCCCAATGAAACCGGCACCCTGGTCCGGGCCATACCAGCCCAGCGCCTGGCCAAGCCAGGTGGCCACGAAGGCACCGACAATGCCGAGAATGGCAGTGAGCACGAAGCCCTGCGGCTCGTTCGGCCCCGGCATCAGGAACTTGGCGACGATTCCCGCCACAAATCCGATGATGATTGTCCAAATGATTGACATCAACGTCCCCTATGGTTGAGTAGGAAATGGATTACCAAACGGCGAGGGGAAATTTCCGTTCCCTGAGCCCCCTTGCAACCCGGGTGACCGGGGTCACCTGAAGCAGACCATAAACCTGGAGCGCCACATGTCAAACCGCATGCCTTCCCTCGCCGCCCTGCTGGGTCTGGTGGCCGTCGCCGGCTACCAAAACCGTGAAAAGATTGGGGAATTTGTCAAGAACATGCAGGGGGGTGCTACCGCCCCGGCTGGCGCCGGCCAGGCCCTGCCGGGCGGCGCCGCCACCGGCGGCCTCGGCGACCTGGTCGAGCACTTCCGCAATTCCGGCCTCGGCAAGCAGGCTGACAGCTGGGTTTCGACCGGCCAGAACGAGCCCGTCGACGAGGACCAGATGGGCCAGGCGCTCGGCCCGGACCTGCTCGACACGCTGGCCCAGCAAACCGGACTTTCCCGTGCCGAACTGCTGAAGCGCCTCTCCGCCGTGCTGCCGCAGGCGGTGGACCACATGACGCCGGGCGGCAACCTGCCGCCCGGCTCGCGCGAAGGCGCTGCATAAGCGCTGACGCATCGTCCTGACGACAAGATGCCCGGGCTCGTCCCGGGCATTTTTTTGCGCGCGCCGGGGCACGAAACCCATTACAGGATCATTTTCCTTGACTTTAGGTTGCGCCCATGCTAGGTATGATTTCCTCAACGTGCCTGCTGCTGATTGACATCGTGAATCTGACTTCCGGCCCGCAATTGCCGTCATGCCTATGGGAGAGGTGCGGCCTTGTCCTCTCCCGCGCAGCGGGAGAGGAAGGGGAAGGTGAGGGCAAGCGGTCTCCGGCCTGCGTGGTGTCCCCTCATCTCCCCGCTGCGTTCCGCAACGGGTCCCTTCTTCTCCCGCTGAAGGAGCGGGAGAAGACGTTTCAGCCGATCACGCCGGCCTTGCGCAGCCGTGCGATCTCCTCCGGCCCAAGCCCCAGTTCCTCGCGCAAGACCTTTTCCGTACCGTCGCCGAGGCGCGGCGGGGCCTTGTCGTACTGGATGGGGGTTTCGGAGAAGACGATGGGGTTGGCGACACCCGGCACCTGCACGCCATCATCGCGCGTCAGCCCGATCTGAAGGCCGCGCGCCAGCACCTGCTCATTGGCGAAGACCTGGTCGATCGAATTGATGGGTCCACAGGGGATCGCCGCACTCTCGAAGGCTGCGACCCAGTCCGCCGTGGTGCGGGTCTTCATCGGTTCGACCAGCATGGGGATCAGCTCGGCGCGGTTCACCACGCGGCCGCGGTTGAGCTTGAAGCGCTCGTCTTCCGCCAGATGCGCCAGCCCGAGGATGGCGCAATATTCCTTGAACTGACGGTCGTTCGCCACCGCCATGATGATGTGGCCGTCCTTCGTGGCGAAGGTCTGGTAGGGCACGATGTTGGGATGCGCGTTGCCAAGCCTTGTGGGCGCCGTGCCACCGACGAGATAGTTGAGCGCCTGGTTGGCGAGAACGCCAACTTGAGAATCGAGCAGCGCCACGTCGAGGTGCTGGCCCTCGCCGGTGCGCTCACGGTGGTACAGGGCAGCCTGGATGCCGATGGTGCAATAGAGCCCGGTGAAGATATCGGCGAAGGCCACGCCAATCTTCATGGGTTCAGCACCCGGCATGCCGTCGGGCTGGCCCGTCACCGACATGATGCCGCCCATGCCCTGGATCATGAAGTCATAGCCGGCGCGTTGCGCGTAAGGCCCCGTCTGGCCGAAGCCGGTGAGCGAACAATAGATGAGGCGCGGGTTGACGGCTTTCAGGCTCTCATAGTCGAGGCCGTATTTCTTCAGGCCGCCGACCTTGAAGTTCTCCATCACGATGTCGGACTTCGCCGCAAGCTCACGGATGAGCTTCTGGCCTTCCGCAGTCGCCATGTCGATCTCCACTGACCACTTGCCGCGGTTGGTGGAGAGGAAATAGGCGGCATCGCCCTTCGAGCCATCGGCATTGGTGATGAAGGGCGGGCCCCAGCCGCGCGTGTCGTCACCTTCGCCCGGCTTCTCCACCTTGATCACCTGCGCACCAAAGTCGGCAAGGATCTGCGTGGCCCATGGCCCTGCGAGCACGCGGCTCATGTCGAGGACTCGAAGACCGGCGAGTGGACCTGACATGATGGCTCCGTGAGAATAAAGGGCTTGGGTTCAATAGTCCAATTCCCTGAAGCCGTCACCCCAGCGAAAGCTGGGCCCAGCCTAGGGCACAGGGCAGGTGGACAGAAAGCTGGGTGCCAGCTTTCGCTGGCATGACGAAGATTCCGGATCGTAAATTAAATCTGCGCCCAGGCTTCGTCGTCGATTTCCAGCCCGTCGGCGGTGGCGAGGGCCAGCTTCTCGCCATAGGGGTTCTTGTGGCGCTCGCCGCCCACTGCGAAGGACGGGTCCACCGGGCAGCCGAGC
>Ga0194035_1000753_pt1 | contig 17996 bp, 20 predicted proteins | sample JunL2320m_MetaG_FD_148680 | JGI IMG/M metagenome (GOLD analysis project Ga0194035, IMG submission 148680) | Anoxic zone freshwater microbial communities from boreal shield lake in IISD Experimental Lakes Area, Ontario, Canada - Jun2016-L239-20m | ecosystem: Environmental > Aquatic > Freshwater >...
TTCAGGAACGGCACCACGCCCTTGTTTTTCCACAGGAAGGCGGGAACCGGCTTGCCGTCGATGTCGCCATCCATGGTGCGCTCGAACAGGATGGCGCCGATGACGCGGTCGCCGTTGAAGGCGGGCGACTTGATGATGCGGGCGCGCATGGCGTGCATCAGCGCGAACATTTCCTCGTCGGACGTCCAGGCATCTTTGCCGATTCCATAGCCCTCGAGCGCCTTGGGCGTCGAACCGCCGGACTGGTCGAGAGCGGCGATGAAGCCCTTGCCGGATGACATTTTCTGCGCTTGTGCGGTGTTCATGACGGGTGATCCTCTTTTGCGGGCGGGACCTTAGCCAATCGCCCCCGGGGCTTCAACCGAGACCCCGACACTTGTGATTAAGCCTTTCGCATCATGCGCTTCAGCGATTCATTAACCACCCCTGGCGCAGCATCTTCGTCGCGCCCGGCCCGCGACCTCGTCTGGCCACTGGCGCTGCAGGAGAGCATGAACATGGATATGGAAATCGATGTGGAACAGGGCGCAAAGCGCCCCGCCGACCTGACGAAGATCGAGCCGGCCACATTCCGCGGCGTCGACTGTTCGGTGCTGGCAGAGCGTTACGTGGCCTATCGCCGCAACATGGGGCTCGACGAGATCGAGCACGATCCTGACGAGATCAAGCCTGCGGCTGCACCGAGTAGCGAAAACGTCTGAAACAAGACTGCCGTTTTCGTCCGTCGTGAGAGTGTGCCCGAAGAGGCCCTTAATGTTGCTTTTCGTGTTGCCGCCGTTGCACTTCCGGTAGCTGTCCGATGCATCTTCGGATGCATCCGTCACGTGTTGCGGGAGCGTGCACTCCAGTTGTCGACCACCGTCTCCATGGTAACGTTTGTGGAGGTGCTCGCCACGAAGGGCAGCTCCGAGATGCGCTCGCCGAGGACATGGCGGTAGCGGCGGATGTCCCTCGTCCTGATCTTGAGGAGGTAGTCGAAGCGGCCGGCGATCATGTGGCACTCCTCGACCTCCGGAATCTTCTTCACCGCCTCGTTGAAGGCCCGGAGGGCATCCTCATGGGTGTTGGTGAGCTTGACCTCGGCGAAGGCCACGTGGTCCAGCCCCATCTTGGCCGGGCTGAGCACGGCCTTGAAGCCCTCGATATAGCCCTCGGCGAGCAGGCGTTTGAGGCGGAGCTGGCAGGGGGTGTTGGAGAGGCCCACCCGCCTGGCGAGGTCGGTGATGGACATGCGGCCATCCTCTGCGAGGCTGTCGAGGATGCGGCGGTCGAACTGGTCAATATCGCTTCCAAGGCCTATCTCTGTGGGCATTTTACCTCCGCAATGACCAAAAATCGTGAAAATCACCAAGCTTATAGTTTGAAATAGGTGAATCTGGTTTGCAAGCCGGTGTTATGTTGGGTGCTTCTCCTAGGAAAGAGTCGTCCATGCCGCACGCGCGCCCGCTGTTCGAAGCCTTCGCCCCGCCGATCCGCCCGCAGACCGAACTGCGCCGGGCGATCACCGAGCACTGCCGCACACCCGAACCGCAATGCCTGCCGCCGCTGGTGGCGGTGGCGCGGATGGAGCCCGCGCAGAAGCGCGAGGCGGCGGCCACGGCCCGCAAGCTGATCGAGGCGCTGCGGGCCAAGCACAAGGGCACGGGCGTGCAGGGGTTGGTGCATGAGTATTCGCTGTCGAGCCAGGAGGGCATTGCGCTGATGTGCCTGGCGGAAGCGCTGCTGCGCATTCCGGATGCCGAGACACGCGATGCGCTGATCAAGGACAAGATTGCGGAAGGTGACTGGAAGAGCCACCTCGGCGGCACGAAGTCGCTGTTCGTCAACGCCGCGACGTGGGGCCTCGTCGTCACCGGCAAACTGACATCGACGGTGAGCGACGGCAGCCTGGGCGCGGCCCTTTCGCGCCTCATCGCGCGGGCGGGTGAACCGGTGATCCGCCGTGGTGTGGACATGGCGATGCGCATGATGGGCGAGCAGTTCGTGACGGGCGAGACCATCGCCGAGGCGCTGAAGCGCTCGAAGCCGCTGGAAGCGCGCGGCTTCCGCTATTCCTATGACATGCTGGGCGAGGCGGCGACGACGTCCGCCGATGCGGCGCGCTATTACCGTGATTACGAGAACGCCATCCACGCCATCGGCGAGGCGGCGGCGGGCAGGGGCGTCTATGAAGGCCCCGGCATCTCGATCAAGCTCTCGGCCCTTCACCCGCGCTATGCGCGCGTCAAGGCGGAGCGGGTAATGCAGGAGCTGCTGCCCAAGGTGAAGAAACTGGCGCTGCTTGCGAAGCACTATGACATCGGACTCAACATCGACGCGGAGGAGGCAGACCGCCTCGAAATCTCGCTCGACCTGCTTGAGTCGCTGAGCTTCGATCCGGAACTGGCTGAGTGGAACGGGCTGGGCTTCGTCATCCAGGCCTATGGCAAGCGCTGCCCCTTCGTGATCGACTTCGTGGTGGACTTGGCGAAGCGTTCGCAGCGCCGCATCATGGTGCGGCTGGTGAAGGGCGCCTATTGGGATGCCGAGATCAAGCGCGCGCAGGTGGATGGGCTCGACGGCTTCCCCGTGTTCACGCGCAAGGTGCACACGGATGTGAGCTACATCGCCTGTGCGCGGAAGCTTCTCGATGCGCGCGAACATGTGTTCCCGCAATTCGCCACGCACAATGCGCAGACACTCGCCGCCATCTACACACTCGCTGGTTCGCGCTTTGCGGTGGGCGACTATGAGTTCCAGTGCCTGCATGGCATGGGCGAACCGCTCTATGACGAGGTGGTGGGCGCCGACAAGCTGGGCCGCCCCTGCCGCATCTATGCGCCGGTGGGAACGCATGAGACGCTGCTGGCCTATCTCGTGCGGCGATTGTTGGAGAACGGGGCGAACTCGTCCTTCGTCAACCGCATCTCGGACCCCAATATCTCGGTCGATGAGCTTATCGCCGATCCGGTGGACGTGGTGAGCGCCATGCCGGTGATCGGCACGCCGCATGACCAGATCGACCTGCCGGCGGATTTGTTCGGCAAGGACCGCGTGAACTCGCGCGGGCTTGACCTTGCGAGCGAGGCCACACTGGCGGTGCTTGGGGCGACGCTGAAGGAGACCGAGTCACACCAGTGGCACGCGAAGCCGCTGCTGGGCGACGGTTCGGAGCAAGGAGCAACGCGCGATGTGCTGAACCCGGCTGACCATGCGGACCGCGTGGGGCAGGTGACGGAACTCGGCGCCAGCGATGCGGCCCGCGTGGCGGCGATGGCGCATGAGGCCAGCGCGCAATGGGCCGCTGTGCCGGCCACCGAGCGTGCGGACTGCCTCGATCGCGCGGCGGAGCTGATGGAAGCGCGCATGGACGTGCTGATGGGCATCGCCATGCGCGAGGCGGGAAAGACCGCTGCCAATGCAGTGGGCGAGGTTCGCGAGGCTGTCGACTTCCTGCGCTATTACGCCGAGCAGGCGCGGAAGACACTGGGGCCCTCGCACAAGCCGCTGGGTGCCGTCGTGTGCATCAGCCCGTGGAATTTTCCGCTGGCGATCTGCACCGGACAGGTTGCTGCAGCACTGGTTGCCGGCAATGCGGTGATCGCCAAGCCTGCGGAGGAAACACCGCTGATCGCCTTCGAGAGCGTGAAGATGCTGCATGAGGCGGGCGTGCCGCGCGGCGCTCTGCAGTTCACGCCGGGCGACGGGCGGCTGGGTGCGGCACTGGTGGCGGCACCGGACACGGCGGGCGTGATGTTCACCGGCTCAACGGACGTGGCCCGCCTGATCCAGGCGCAGCTGGCGGAGCGCGTGTCCGCTCAGGGGCGGCCCATCCCGCTGATCGCGGAGACCGGCGGGCAGAATGCGATGATCGTCGATTCATCCGCGCTGGCCGAACAGGTGGTGGCGGATGTGATCGCATCGGCCTTCGACAGTGCCGGACAGCGCTGCTCGGCACTGCGCGTGCTGTGCCTGCAGGAGGACGTGGCGGAGCGCACGCTCACCATGCTGAAGGGCGCACTCGCCGAGCTCTCGCTGGGGCGCACTGATCGGCTTTCCACCGACATCGGCCCGGTGATCACGGCGGAGGCCAAGGCCAACATCGAGAAGCACATCGCGAAGATGCGCGATGCTGGCCACAAGGTGGAGCAGCTGACACTGCCGCAAGAGGCCGCGGAGGGCACTTTTGTTGCGCCCACCATCATCGAGATCGACGACATCGGGCAATTGCATCGCGAGGTGTTCGGCCCGGTGCTGCATGTGCTGCGCTGGAAGCGCGAGGACATGGATGCGCTGATCGATCAGATCAATGCCACGGGCTATGGCCTGACCTTCGGCTTGCATACGCGGCTCGACGAGACGATCCTGAACGTCACCGAGCGGGTGAAGGCGGGGAACCTCTATGTGAACCGCAACATCATCGGCGCGGTGGTGGGCGTGCAGCCCTTCGGCGGGCGGGGTCTTTCCGGTACTGGCCCCAAGGCGGGCGGGCCGCTTTACGTCGGGAGGCTGGTGCAGAAGGCGCCGGTGCCTCCGATGCACAGCTCGGTGCGGACTGACCCGGCGCTGCGCGATTTCGCGACGTGGCTCGGCCAGCGCGGCCACAATGACGATGCCGACGCGGCACGTGAACTTGGCGCACTTTCGGCGCTGGGACTGGTGAAGGAACTTCCAGGCCCTGTGGGCGAGCGCAACGTCTATTCGCTGCATCCGCGCGGGCGGGTGCTGCTGGTGCCGCAGACGGCGAAGGGGCTATTCCGCCAGATCGCGGCGGCACTGGCCGCGGGCAACGAGGTGGTGGTCGACGCGGCGAGCGGCCTTTCGGAGTCGCTTGCCGGGTTGCCGGCGAGCGTTGCGGCGCGCGTGGCGTGGAGCGGTGACTGGGAGCACGATGGTCCCTTCGCGGGGGCACTCGTCGAGGGTGACGAGGGGCTGGTGCGTGCGGTGATTGCACGCATCGCCAAGCTCGACGGCCCCCTTGTGCTGGTGCAGGCGGCGAGTGCCGCCGAGGTGGCCGCCGATGCTGGCGCCTATTGCCTGAACTGGCTGGTGGAGGAGGTGAGTACCTCGATCAACACCGCGGCAGCGGGCGGCAATGCGAGCTTGATGACAATCGGGTGAGGGGCTTGGTGCCCCGATTGATTTACAGTCATCATGCCCGGACTTGTCCCGGACATCTCCTTTGGTGGCCGTCGAAAAGGACCCCCGGGTCTAGCCCGGGGGAGGTGGGTGAGTGGTGGGTTGCTTTGGTTGCGTGCAGCGCCCTGTTCACCTTGCTCGGACTCGATCCGGGCATCCTCTTTTGCAGCTGCGAAAAGGATCGCCGGGTCATGCCCGGCGATGATGAATTTGGGGAGGCTTGCGAGATTGAGGTCTCGACGACCGGGGCTCCGGCATTTGGCCGCGCGTGCCCCCCTTGACTTCGTCCGTGATCAGTCTAGCTTCTGACTAGACCGATCGGTCTAGGCAACATCACGCGAGGAGGAAACGACCATGAGAATTGCCAAGGAACAGGTGGACGTGCGGATGCAGGTGCCCGGTGCGGTGATCCGCCAGCGGCGGGATTTCGGGGATGCGACGGGCTATGGGAAGATCAGCGGGGAGTTCTTCACGCTGTCCGCCGGCGTCGACACCACGCCGCTGTTCGAGGGGCTGGAGGGCAACCTTTGCCAGTGCCCGCACTGGGGCTATGTGCTGTCCGGCGCCATCACCACGACCGATGCCAAGGGACTGACGGAGAGCGTAGCCGACGGCGACCTGTTCTACTGGCCGCCGGGGCATAATGTGCATGTGGACCGCGATGCGGAGATCGTGATGTTCAGCCCGCAGCACGAGCACAGCCACGTGATCGACCACATGAAGGCCAAGACGGGGGCCTGATCACGCGGGGCCGTTGCGCCGCGGGGCGCGGCGGCCCTATGAGAGAGTGATGACACAGCCAACCAAGCAGCGCCTGATCGAGGCCGGCCTCTCGATGCTTCTCGAGCACGGCTACGGCAGCCTCGGCGTGCAGGCGCTGCTCGACCAGACCGGCATACCGAAGGGCTCCTTCTACCACCACTTCAAGGACAAGGAGGACTTCGCCCTCACGGTGATCGACACCTATATCGGCGAAGTGCACAAGGCGCTGGACATGTGCCTCGGTGACGAGAGCCTTCCGCCGCTTCTCCGCATCCGCCGTTTCTTCGAAATCGTGTCGCAGAAATACCGCGAGGACGGCTACATGGGCTGCCTGATGGGCGGGCTGGGCCAGGAGCTTTCCGGCACCAGCGAGACGTTCCGGCGCAAGATCGAATGGTGCTTCTCCTCGATCGGCGAGCGCATGGTGGCCTGCCTGACCGAGGCGAAGGCGCGGGGCGACATTCCGGCATCCGTCGATGCCGAGCACATGGGGCACCTGCTGGTCGATTGCTGGGAAGGTGCCGCACTGCGCAGCCGGCTGCGCCGCGACCCGCAGTCGCTGATGGCGATGCTCGACTTCTACATGCGCTCGATCGCGGCGTGATCCGCCCCTGCCGCCGCTTTGCCTAGGAGGCGATGAGCCCGACGATGACGAGGTAGGAGAGCTGGTGCAGCATCTGGTCGACACCCATGAGCCACCAGTATTGCTTGTTCTGCACGGTCCAGCCTTCGCGGTAGAGCCAGCCGTCCTTCACCCAGTCGACGTGATAGTGAAACACCGCTTCGCCCAGCAGGATGGCGAAAAACAGGAACCCATGCACGCCCGCCGCGAGCAGCAAGGGAAGCGTCAGGGCGGCGTGGATGGCGACGTGGAGGAGCCCGCCCGGGTGGCCCCAGATGCGGCGATGCTTAAGGATATAGGCATTCTGGAAGACAAAGTCGCCCAGTACGTGCTTCACCTGGAAGCCGGCGAGAAGCAACAGAAGGGCGAAATCCGTCACGTCCGGTTGACTGCCTGCGAGGCCGCGCGAAGACCATCGACGCTCGTGCCACCGGCCCAACCTATTGCCGCGCTGGCCACGGGGTCAAGCATGGAGGGCCGCCAGCGCGGGTGTTTTTTGCCCCTGATGACGTGATGATGAAACTTAGCATCTTGCCGTGAGGCTTTGTTTCATGCAGTTTTGCGGATGAAAGAAAGATTCCTCTCAGGTGCTTTCTTCTGACGTAAGGGAACTTCAACGCGACAGACCGGGAGAACGACCCCATGAAGTGGACCACACGCCTTGCCATCGGAGCAGCCTTCGCGGCACTCCTTTCTACCTCCGGATCGGCCTATGCCGACATCAAGATCGGCGTTGCGGCCGAGCCCTATCCGCCCTTCGCCTCGAAGGATGCGGCGGGCAAGTGGGTGGGCTGGGAAATCGAATTTGCCGACGCACTGTGTGCTGAGGTGAAGGAGAAGTGCGAGATCGTCCCGACCGCCTGGGACGGCATCATCCCGGCCCTGACCTCGAAGCAGATCGACGTCATCATCGCGTCGATGCTGATCAAGCCGAAGCGCAAGGAAGTGATCGACTTCACCCAGTTTTACTATGACACGCCACCGGCCGTCATCGGCGCCAAGAACGGCGACATGGACATCTCGCCTGCTCACATGAAGGGCAAGACAATTGGCGTGCAGGTGTCGACCTCGCACGAGGAGTTCTCCAACAAATACCTCGTGCCCGCCGGCGTCGAGCTGAAGGTCTACCCGACGCAGGACGAGGCCAACAACGACCTCGCGGCCGGTCGCCTCGACTATGTGCTGGCCAACAGCTCCGCGCTCGTGGACTTCCTCGCCACCGATCAGGGCAAGGGCTGCTGCGAGATGAAGAGCATGCTCGAGAAGCCGAAGGACGACCCGGGCATCTATGGCGAAGGCGTGGGTGCCGGCGTGCGCAAGGAAGATACCGCCCTCAAGGACAAGCTCAACGCCGCGATCACCGCCATGGCCAAGTCCGGCAAGCTTGAGGAGATCACCAAGAACTATCCGCAGCTCGTGGGCAAGATGACGCTGCCCAGCGGCAACTGATCCTACTGACGTGACGGGAGGGGCCGCAGGCATTGCCGCGGCCCCTTTCTTTTGCGAGAAGACAGCCATGGGCTGGAGAGACATCAACATGAACCGCCGCAAGCCGCGCATCGACGTGGCCGTGGTTCCCATGGGCGAGGGCGAGGAGCGTGCTCCCGCGGTGCTGCGCAAGGCCGTGATGGCGGCGTTGGCCTCGGTGCGTGAGCAGGGTGCGGCAGATGCGGCCTTCACCGTAGGCTATCTCGCGGGCTTTGCACGGCACCAGGCGCTGAAGCACGGCGTGGATGCCGAAGCTGACGGTGGCGTGGCGCTGCTGGCGGCACTCACGGCGCAGGCGCCGGACGTGGTGCTGGCACTGCAACTGGCGCCGCGCAAGGTTCCCTCATCGCGTGCCGCGCTCGCGGCGGCCGATCCGCTTGCCGATGCGGGTTATCTGGTGGGCCATCTCGAGTCGCTGTGCGGCACGAGGAGGTTGCTGGCGACGGGTGGTGACGTGGAGGCCTATCTCACGCTTTGCGACCATGTGGCTGACCGCCTGCAGACGCACCACCCGACCGACGTGCTGCGCCTTGACCCTGCAGAACGCACCTTGGTTCGCGCAGCACTCGTCAGGCGCTGAGCAGCGCCTCGATTTCAGCGCGCGTGGGCATGGCGGGTGCGGTGCCGGGGCGGGTGACGGAAATGCCTGCGGCGGCACAGCCGAAGCGGGCGGCGGCGGCCGGCTCCATGCCTTCGGCGAGGCCAGCTGCGAAGGCGCCGACGAAGGCGTCGCCCGCGCCTGCCGTTTCCACCACCTTGCCGGCGTTGAAGGACGGGATGAGCGTGGAGCCCATCGCATTGTGCAGCAATGCGCCGCGCGCACCGAGCGTGATGAGGGCGTTCTTCGCACCCATGGCGAGAAGCGCGTCACCAGCCTTGCGGGCCTGTTCCTCGGTGTCGACGGGAAGCCCTGTGAGGGCTGCGGCTTCCGTTTCGTTGGGGATGACGTAGTCGCAGAGCGCGTAGATGTCGGCAGGCACGGGTGCGGCGGGGGCGGGGTTGAAGACGGTGATGGCGCCTGAGGCGCATGCGATCTCCAGGCCCTTTCGCGCCGCGTCGATGGGCTGCTCCAGCTGGGTGACGAAGACCTTCGCACTTTCGATGGCGCCGCGCGCGGCTTCGACATCTTTCGCTGAAAGACCGCCTGCGGCGCCGGGCACCACGATGATGGCGTTCTCTCCGGTCTCGTCGCTGACGAAGATATAGGCAGCACCGGTGGGCTCATCGGCTGCGATGGCAACGTTGGGGGCGATGCCCTCGGCCTTCCATGTGGCCACCGCGATGTCGCCAAAGGCATCCTTGCCCAGCCTTGAGATGAAGCTGACCGAACCTCCGGCACGCGCTGCGGCAACGGCCTGGTTCGAGCCCTTGCCGCCGGGGCCCATCGCGAAGCCGGAGCCCATGAGGGTTTCGCCCATGATGGGCTGGCGGCCCGCACGGAAGGCTAAGTCGGCGACGAAGATGCCGAGAATGGCGATGCCCTGTTTCATCGGATCAGGCCTTCGGCGGGATCACGCCCTTCTTGAGGACGAAGCAGCCGTAGAAGCGGGTCTCGCCGGTGACGATCACGGCATAGGCGTTGCGCGCCTTCTCATAGAAGGCGAAGCGCTCGATCGAGCCCATGGGCCAGGACTTGCCTTCGCGGGCATCGATGACCTTCTGCACTTCGGCCTGCACGGGCGGGATCTCGTCGGGCTTGCCCACCATTTCCATGCGCTCGGCCGGCGTGTCGACGAAGGAGTCCAGCGGCATGACGGAGAGGATGGCGTCGATGGCTTCCGCCGCGGTGAGGTTATCCATGCGCAGCAGTTCGCCCGTGACCGTGTGGCGGGCGACCGAGTCGGCGGGGAAGTTGGTGTCGCAGATGATGAGATCGTCGCCATGGCCCATGGCGCGGAGACAGCGGATGACGTCCGCATTGAGGCGGTTGTCGAAGTTGCGAAGCATGACGGAGTCCTCCCGGAATTTTTCAGGAAGGCTAGTGGGGCGGCATCAGGAGTCAAGGAGCCTCAGTAGCCCTCGGGCTTGCCAGGCACCTTCACCAGCGCCTCGCCCTCGAGCACCAGCGTGTCGCCCACCTTGCAGCGGCAGGCGAGTTTCACGCGGCGGCCCTTCTCGGCGAGTTCAACGACCTCGACGGAGGCCTCCACCATGTCGCCGATCCTGACCGGCGCCTTGAAGTTCAGCGTCTGGGACATGTAGACCGCGCCCGGGCCGGGAAGCCTGGTGCCGATCACCGCTGAAATCAGGCTTGCGGTATAGAGGCCATGCGCGATTCGACCACCAAAGGGGGTGCGGGCGGCGAAGTGCTCGGAGAGGTGGATGGGGTTCCTGTCGCCTGAAATCTCGGCGAACCCCACGACATCGGAGGATTTCACCTCCTTCACGTAGGTCTCGGTCATGCCGAGGGCCAAGTCCTCGAAATACAGAGTCTGGCTGGGCGGAAGCATTGGGGCCTCAATACCTGGGAGCACGTCCCGTATGGATGCCATACATGTTGGCCAAATGCACCAGAGCCAAAAGTCCAATGAATCCAAAGATCAGGATGACAGGCGTGGTGGGGATCAACCGCGGCGTCAGTCTTGTCCGGGGGCGACGCTCAAGCCAGGCGACAATGCCGACGATAACGGCGCAGACGACAAAAACCGCAAGGGTGATGACGAATTCAGAGTTGGCGAAGAGATCAAGCATGGAAGAGTGGACGGGCACAGGGGATTGGTTGACAGGTCTGGGTGGCCCCGCTAAAGACCCCGCCAGTGTTCAACAGGCGGACCGGAGCCGGGCTCCTTCTGCCTGAATTATCAGGTGAAGTCCATGAAAGTCCGTAACTCCCTCAAGGCCCTTATGAAGCGCCACCGCGACAACCGCATGGTGCGCCGCAAGGGCCGTATCTACATCATCAACAAGACCAATCCGCGCTTCAAGGCGCGCCAGGGCTAAGCTTCGGCGTCAGCTTTTGACAGGGTTTTGAACGCCGTGGACGGGATACCGTTCACGGCGCTCTTTTTGTTGCCACGAAATGCGGTGTAGAGTGATGTGCATGCGTGGATCCCTCGCCCTTCTCACCCTCCTTGCCCTGACCTCCGGCGCTTTCATGACCGGTGCCCTGGCCGATGACGTGCCGCCTGCGGGTGAGGCGCCCGCAGCCGTAGCTGCGCCAAAGCTCAAGCCCGCCGAGATGCGCGCCGACCAGCTCGACCTGCTGTTCGCCGAACTCCGCAAGCCCGGGGTTCAGAGCGATCCGGTGGAGGAGAAGATCTGGGCACTGTGGAGTGCGTCCGACTCGCCCACGGCGGAAGTGCTGCTCAACCAGGCGACGCTTGCCATCGAGGACGGAGCACCAGCCGAGGCACTGTCCATCCTCAACCGCCTTGTGGGCGCCAACCCTGATTTCGCCGAAGGCTGGAACAAGCGCGCCACGCTCTATTTCATGATGAAGAAGGACGATGCCGCACTGGCCGACATCGCCAAGGTGCTGGATCTCGAGCCCCGCCACTTCGGGGCGCTGGCCGGCAAGGGCATGATCCTCGAACGCCAGAAGAAATATTCTGCCGCCCGTGACGCCTATGAAGAGGCTCTGGCCGTGAACCCGACGCTGGAAGACGTCAAGGCGGCGATCAAGGAGATCGACCGGGTGGAGCAGGGGATTTAGAGGCTGCTTCGGCCTTGTTCCGAGCCATTCATTGCCGGGCTAGCCCCGGCGATTGCTTTTGGCGACTGAAAAAGAAGATGCCCGGGACGAGCCCGGGCATGATGAAGGTGGTGCGTGGCGTGAGCCGCCTCAGCTGACGTAGGCGATGCGCAGCATGTTCGTTGCACCCGGCGTGCCGAGTGGCAGGCCGGCGGTGATGATGATGCGCTGGCCGGCTTCGGCGAAGCCTTCGCGCTGGGCGATGCCGGTGGCGCGGGTGACCATGTCGTCGAGGTCATGGGCATCTTCCGTCAGCACGCAGTGCAGGCCCCAGGCAAGCGCCAGGCGGCGGGCCGTGGTGGCAATCGGCGTCAGGGCAATGATCGGCGTGTCTGGCCGCTCACGCGACATGCGGAGCCCCGTGGAGCCAGAGCCCGTGTAGCAGACGATGGCCGCGAGCTTGAGGGTTTCCGAGATCGAGCGCGCGGCGCTTGAGATTGCGTCCGCACTCGTCGGCTGCGGCTCGGTACGCTGGGCGGTGATGATGCCGCGATAGAGCTGGTCACGCTCCACCGCCTGGGCGATGCGGTCCATGGTGGCCACGGCCTTGTCGGGCCAGGCGCCGGTGGCGCTTTCGGCCGAGAGCATGATGGCGTCCGCACCTTCATAGACGGCGGTAGCAACGTCGGAGACTTCGGCGCGCGTGGGCACAGGCTCGACGATCATCGACTCCAGCATCTGGGTTGCGACGATGACGGGCTTGCCGACGCGGCGGGCCGCACGGGTGATCTGCTTCTGCTTGGCGGGCACGGTTTCGAGCGGCAGTTCGACGCCCAAATCACCACGCGCCACCATCAGGCCATCGGCGATCTCGAGGATTTCGTCGAGCACGGTAAGGGCCGCGGGCTTTTCGATCTTGGCCATGACGCCGGCGCGGCCCTTACCGAGCTTCCGCGCCTCGGCCACGTCATCGGCGCGCTGCACGAAGGACAATGCGATCCAGTCAACACCGACGGAAGCTGCGGCCTCGAGGTCGGCGCGGTCCTTTTCGGTCAAGGCCGGAATGGGGATGACCGTGTCGGGCAGGTTCACGCCCTTGCGGTCGGACAGTACGCCGCCGAAGATGACCTTGGTCGTCAGCTTCGCGGGTTCTGCCTTGACGATCTCGACGCGCAGGCGGCCGTCGTTCAGCAGCAGGTTGTCGCCCACCTGTGCAGAGGCGAAGATCTCGGGGTGCGGCAGGTGAACACGCGTGGCGTCACCCGGAGTCTTGTCGGTGTCGAAAATGAAGATGTCGTCAGGCAGCAGCCTTGCTTCCTTCGCCGCGAAGGTGCCGATGCGGATCTTCGGGCCCTGCAGATCGGCGAGAATGCCGATGGGGCGCTTGAGCCGCGCCTCGACGGCGCGGATGTCCTTGTGGAGCTGGCGCAGCAGGTCATGCTGGGTGTGGCTCATGTTGATGCGGAACACATCGACGCCGGCGCGGAACAGCTTTTCCAGCATCTCGGGCGATGACGACGCGGGTCCCAGCGTCGCCACGATCTTCACTTTGCGATTTCGGCGCATTATTTTCCTTGCGTGGTCTTCTCGCCGGAGAGCGAGACGGTCCAGTCCTTTTCCTCGCCCGTGTCGACCTCGAAGAAGCCGGTCTTGGTGTAGCCGCGACCTTCGCAATCTTCGATGCCGCGGATGGTGAAGACCTTGTCACGTGTACACATGAAGGACTTGCCGCCCCACGAGCCGCCCTTGTCATAATCGACTGCGAAGACATAATAATAACGGGCGATGAGATCGCCCTTGAGCAGCGGCATGCACTTCTGCGGCGCAATGGTCCACCAGCCCTCGGTGGCCCAGCCTTCCTTGTCCTTGTAGCCCAAGGCCACGCCGACGCGGCTTTCCGTCTTGTTGCAGAGCTTGAGATCGGCCTTGGCTGGGGCGGCCATGAAACCGGCCATCAAGAGCGCGCCTGTCGCCAGCGCCGTGTTGCGAAGCATTCTGCCGCCTCCGGAAAAATTCCGCGAATCTGTCATAGCTTTCCAATCTGACTTAGGCCACGTCAACCCAATGAGCAAAAGCCCAGTGATTTGCGCGGCGTAACCGGATGACTGAGGGATTAGCCTCATCTATATGGCCAGTCCATGACAAAGATTTCGCCCATGGATGCGTACGAAATTGTGGCAGGAACAGCTCCTACACCGCTGATTTTGCTGTGCGACCACGCCTCGAACGCGGTTCCGGCGGAATATGACGACTTAGGGATAGATCCCACCCAGTTCACCCGCCACATCGCCTATGACATTGGCGCCCGGGACCTGACGCTTGGGCTGGCGGACAGGCTGGGAGCACCAGCCGTGCTGTCGCGGTTCTCGCGACTGCTGATCGACCCCAACCGCGGGTTGGACGATCCCACCCTGATCATGCAGATTTCGGACGGGGCGGCTGTGCCGGGCAACCGCAACCTGGACGAGGCCGAGCGGCAGCGGCGGATCGAGCACTTCCACGCGCCCTACCACCGGGCAATCGCGGAGACCATCCGGGCTGTCCAGGGGCAGGGGTTCACGCCCCTCATTGTGTCGATCCACTCCTTCACGCCCGTTTGGCGGGGCTGGTCGAGGCCCTGGCACGTGGGCATCCTGTGGGACCGGGGCGAGGCGGTTGCCACCGCCATGATCCGCGGCTTTGCGGCGCAGGGTGACCTTGTGGTGGGCGACAATGAGCCCTATCACGGGGCACTCGAAGGCGATACGCTCAACACCCACGGCACCGTTCCCGGCCTGCCGCACGCCCTGATCGAGGTTCGGCAGGATCTGATCGCCACCAAAACAGGTGTGGACGACTGGGTGGAACGGGTGGCCCGGGTGATCGAACCGATTATGAATGCCGGGTGACGGACCCGGATTGCAAGGGCGCTGAAGGACCATGAACATCGACGACAAGACCAAGACCGAACTCGAGGCTGCTGCCTTCCGCCGCCTGCTTGAGCATCTGCGGACCCGCACGGACGTGCAGAACATCGACATGATGAATCTGGCCGGCTTCTGCCGCAACTGCCTGTCCAACTGGTTCGAGGATGCAGCCAAGGCCAAGGGCGTTGCCGTCAGCCGCGATGAGGCCCGCACCATGGTCTATGGCGTGACCTATGACGAGTGGAAGGCCAAGCACCAGGCCGCCGCCAGCGACGACCAGAAGGCGAAGTTCGCCCAGTCCCACAAGCACTGAATTCCGGGGAGCCAACCAAATGAACAAGACGACATTCGCCCACGGCCAGCTGAAGTCCATCGTCGAGCGCATCGAGCGCCTCGAGGAGGAGAAGAAGACCATCGCCGGCGACATCAAGGAAGTCTATGCCGAGGCCAAGGCCAACGGCTTCGACACCAAGATCCTGCGCAAGGTGATCAGCCTGCGCAAGAAGGACGCCGCCGAGCGCGAGGAAGAGGAATCGATGCTCGACGTTTACCTCGCAGCGCTGGGCATGATCCCCGGTAAATCCGAGGAGGCGGCGTAAGCCGTCAGCGATCGCTCAATCGAAAAGGGCCGCCCCATGGGGCGGCCCTTTTTCATGCGATGGGTGATGATTACTGGGCCGGGGCGGTGTCGGCCTGGCCGAGCTTCAGCGGCGTGGCCGAAACCAGCAGGCTGCCCTTGCCTTCGCGGTTGACCACCAGCATGTCGCCCTTGCCGGAAGCGGCTTCCTGCGGGGCAGGCGCCATCTGGGCGACGGCGAGGCGCTGAGTCTGCGGCGGCTCTTCGGCCTGGGCGTCACTGACGCCCGGCAGCATGGTGGCAACCGCGGTCGAGCCCGAGGAGAACTGCTGGGGCGCTCCGTCGCGGCGCACGGCCTTGTTGGAGTCGAACACCAGCTGCGTGGGCCACCAGAACAGGTCATCGCCCGAGGCGGACGCCGTGATGGTGCGGATGGTGGGAACGTTCTGCGCGTCGCCGTTCTCGATGTCCTCGGTGAGGCTGGTCTTGGCGGCGGCGTTGGATTCGAGCGAGGCGGATTCGGTCAGGCTCTCGGGGGCGATGACATAGCCCTGCGAATTGCCGGCGACGGGCGAGGTGCGCGCGGTCTGGTCCGGCGGCGGGGCAGAGGCCGGTTCGATCTTCATGTTGACGGCCGCCATCATCAGCACTTCGATGGGCTTCGGACGCGGCTTGGGAACGGGGTAGCCCTGATCGACGCCCTCGGCCTCGGCCACGGTCTCGGTGCCGTCCTGGCTATCGTCCTCGGGCTTCGCCTTGGGCTTGGCCGGAGCGGCGGACACGTCCTCGCTCATGCTGGCCAGTTCTTCGTCGTCGCCATTGCTGTAGGCGGTTTCGAGCGGGATCTTCTTCTTGGACGAGAGCTTCACGTTCTCGGCATCGCCCTCGTCGTCACCCTCCATCTGGGAAGGAAGCCTGGCGGCGGTGGGATCGGCTGCGGCGACTTCCACTTCCGGAACGGCCTTCATGCCCTTCTTGTTGATGCGGGCGCCAACCGTCTTGCGGTAGTCGCGCATGATCTTGGCCATCTGCACCTGGCTGATCGCAGGACCCCAGTGGCGCACGTTGCCATTGTCGATGTGGAGGAAGCCGGTCGGGCCGCCGCCGGAGGAGTAATAGCCGACGCCACCCACCTGGCGCACCAGCGCCGAGTTGCGAATCTTTATGGTCGGCACGTCGGGGAAATAGAGGTCGATGGCGTGGCCCACCATGTGCTGGCTCTTGCGCGCCACGTTGCGGCCGACCTTCTTGAGGAAGGCGTTGGTCTTGGGGCTGCGGTAGCCGCAGACGATGTGGATGGGCGATCTCGAACCCAGGTCGGCATGCAGTTCCCACATCAGGTCGATGGTGCGCGGCGAGATGGTGATCACCTCGTTGCGGCGCCAGTCACGCATCAGATAGTTGATCTTCTTCATGGCGGACGGAATGTACTTGCCGTCCTTCATGTAGGTGATGTTGAGGCGTTCCTTGGTGTGGACGTGGTAGAGGGAGAGTGTACGCGTCTCACCGCCTGAATGGGCGGTTCCATTCAAGCTCAGGAATACGCCGGCGCCAATCATGGCAGCCACGGCCGTCGATGCGGCGAGCTTCTTCCAGCGAGTGAACACGTTGCGAAGTCCAGCTTCCCTGCAGTCCAAACCCATACCCCACTTACAACCGGTTTTCCGGTTCCTCTGGTGCTTCGTCCAGCCTGCCAATCCCCTGCAATGGGTCGGCTTACACTGAAACGGCGTTTCGAACAAGAATGAGGCCACCGTGAGGCGGCATTCCGTTAATGCTAAATGATTATGTTTAACAGCAGCTTAACGGGGTGTTAGTCGATTGTGGATTAACCCAGGGTGGCGATGGTCGAAAAATCTGCAGCGGGGTTCTGCCGACTCTGCCGGCCAAGCCGGGGATTCAAAGTCTCTCAGCGCTGCGCCACGAGGGTCGAGGTGCGGGCGTTCTCGAGCGGCCGGTCGCGGCCATAGATGTCGTTGAAATAGACGATCTTGCCCTCATCATCCGGCCATGCGGTGAAATAGCTGATGTGGACGGGCAGCTTGTCTTTCAGGCGCACCGTCTCGCTGGCCTTGCTGTCGAGCTTGGCCGCGACATCCTCCGGCGTCCAGCCGAGCACCACGGTGGCGAATTCGCGCGGGTTCTGGACGCGTACGCAGCCATGGCTGAAGGCGCGCATGTCACGTTCGAACAGTTCACGCGAGGGCGTGTCGTGCATGTAGATGTCATGCGCATTGGGGAACAGGAACTTGATCTCGCCCAGGGCGTTCTTTTCGCCCGGCGGCTGCTGGATGCCATAGGGGATCTTGGAGCCGTAGTTGCCCCAGCCGACCGAGCGCGACGATACGACCTTGCCATCCTGGGTCACCACCTTGAAGCCCATCCGGTCGAGATAGCCCGGGTCGGCCCGCAGCTTGGGCAGATACTCGTTGGCGATGATCGACGGCGGCACGCCCCAGGAGGGGTTGAACACCACCATCTCCATCTCGTCGTTGAACACCGACGTCTGGGTGTCGGGCTTGCCGACGATGACGCGCGTCGTCCACTCGGGCTTGCCATCCTTGATGACCTTCGCCTCGAAGGCGGCCTGGTTGACGAAGACATAGCGTGACCCAAGGTCGCGCGGCAGCCAGCGGAGGCGTTCCATGTTGTCGAGCAGCTTGTCGACGCTGCCGCCGGCGCCGGCACTGTTGAGGGCCAGAACCGTCTGGGGCCCGAGCGCGCCGGTGATCTTGATGCCCGCCTGCTTCTGGAACAGGCGCAGCTGCACCGAGAGTTCCGCATCGAGGAGAACCGGCTCGATGTCATCCGCCGGTTCGGCGGTGAAGCCCAGTTCGGCAAGGCGGGTGCGCAGGGCAGGAATGCGCGGGTCGCTGTCGCACTTCTTGACGA
>Ga0194035_1000754_pt1 | contig 17991 bp, 15 predicted proteins | sample JunL2320m_MetaG_FD_148680 | JGI IMG/M metagenome (GOLD analysis project Ga0194035, IMG submission 148680) | Anoxic zone freshwater microbial communities from boreal shield lake in IISD Experimental Lakes Area, Ontario, Canada - Jun2016-L239-20m | ecosystem: Environmental > Aquatic > Freshwater >...
ATATAACGCTAATCCAGAATCTATGGGTGCGGCCTTGCGTGCATTAGCCCTCTTTGCCCAAGAGCGTGGCGGTTCTGCATGGGCTTTTGTTGGAAAGATGAATGAACTTGGCCAGACACAAGCACCACAGAGCGCTGCAATTGGGGCCCTTGCGGTTGAATTAGGAATTGATCATTTAGTTGAAATCGATGCTCCTGAATATGGAGAACCAGTTGGCGCAATGGTGGTCCACCAACGCCCGACCATTGAGTCAGCCCTTGATTTAGTTGAATACTTGGCACCTGGTGATGTTGTTCTAGTGAAAGCTTCTAGGTCGCAGGGTTTTGAAGTTCTTGCAGAATCTCTAGAGCGTGCCTGGAAAGAAAAGAGTGGAGTCGACTCATGAGACAGATCCTTATCGCAGGTGCTTTTGCTCTGGCCTTTGCCCTCTTTGGTACAAAGGTTTTAATTCGAATCCTTGCTGCACGTGGCTTTGGTCAGATTATTCGAGACGATGGTCCATCGACACATAAGACTAAGCATGGCACACCAACTATGGGCGGCATCATCTTTATTTTGGCCGCGATTTTTGGTTATCTCATGGCACATCTTCTTACAGGAAATTCAATGACCGCTTCAGCGCTATTGGTTATTGGGTTGGTTATTGGTTTAGGTTGTGTTGGATTCATAGATGATTGGCTCAAAGTTTCACGTCAAAACTCTCGTGGCCTCAAGGGACGATACAAACTTTTAGCACAAGCCTCACTTGCCGGTGTCTTTGGCTATGGCGGTCTGCAGTTTGTCGATCAAAACCAGCTCACTCCAATTTCGCAGTATTTATCAACGGTTAAAGAAACCTCGATTTATCTTGGTATGGGCTTAGTTATTGCCTTCGTCATCTTGATAGTGATGTCAGCCAGTAATGGTGTGAATTTAACTGATGGTCTCGATGGCTTAGCAACTGGCGCAACGATTATGACTTTCTTAGCTTTTGTATTAATCGGCGTGTGGGAGTTTGGTCAAAGTTGCACAGCCGGTGTGTTAATAGCAAGTAATTGTTATCAAGTCCGTGATCCACTTGATTTAGCGGTGCTTGCTGCTGCATTTGCTGGTGGTTGCACAGGATTCCTCTGGTGGAATACCGCACCAGCCAAAATCATTATGGGCGACACTGGCTCTTTAGCCCTAGGAGCCGCTATTGCTGGCTTTGCAACCACGCTTCGCGTTGAGCTGCTATTGATCCCACTGGGTGGATTATTTGTTATCGTCACAATGTCGGTAGTCATTCAAACGCTTTATTTCAAACTCAGTGGTGGCAAGCGAGTCTTTCGTATGGCCCCACTTCACCATCACTTTGAATTAAAGGGATGGGCTGAAATAACTGTTGTTATTCGCTTTTGGATTATTGCTGGACTCAGTGTTGCTGGCGGATTAGGTCTGTTTTATGCACAGTGGGTAGCTAAGTAATAACCATGTCACTCTCTTTTGATGGCCAGAGAATTCTCATTCTTGGTGCAGGTGTTACGGGAAATGCTGTTGCCCGTTCACTTATAAAAAGAGGGGCAGTTGTGAGCATTACCGATGAAAATCTGGCCGCTAAATCAGAACACCGAGTTATTGATGCCAAGAGTGTTGTAATCAAGGATTTTGATTCAGTAGTTGTTTCACCGGGCTGGCGCCAAGCCCATCCTTTAGTTGCTAGCGCCATGAAAGCAGGTTTGCCTCTGCTCAATGAAGTTGATTTGGCGTGGCAGATTAAAAGTGAGATTGCACCTTCGCAAAAGTGGCTGGCCCTAACTGGCACTAATGGCAAGACAACAACGGTAGAAATGGTCGCTGCGATGTTAAAGCGCGGTGGGTTAAAGGCAACTGCATGCGGAAACGTTGGTGAGACGGTCATTGAAGTAGTAGATCGCAGTGATGCATATGAAGTTCTAGTTCTCGAGCTTTCCTCATTTCAACTTCACTGGTCAAAGCAGGCTCAATTTGTGGCAAGTGCAATTCTCAATATTGCCGATGATCACATTGATTGGCATGGAAGCTTTGATGAGTATGCAAAAGCTAAGCTCAGCATTTTAGATCGCGCATCCACAGCGGTATTAAACGCTGATGATGGCGAGATAGTTAAACGCACCAGCCGTTGGCAGGGTAGAAAAGTCTTTTATAGCTTAGATACACCGGCCCCAGGTGAGATTGGCTTAGTAGAAGAGCTCTTAGTTGATCGCGCTTTTGTGCAAGATACCCAAGAAGCCTCGATCTTTGCCGAGTTAGTGGAAGTAAAGCCAACGATTCCCCACAATGTTTCAAATACATTGGCGGCTGCGGCCCTTGCCCGAACTGTTGGGGTTTCTCATGAGGATATTCGCGCTGCGATCAAGGATTTTCGACCAGGGCGGCACCGCATTGAAACGATTTATTCTGCTGATTCAATTAACTGGGTTGATGACTCCAAAGCAACTAACCCACATGCCGCAACAGCATCACTGCTCTCACATGAATCAGTGGTTTGGATTGCGGGGGGATTAGCTAAAGGTGCGGCTATGGATGAGTTAGTAGAGCGCACTACCAAGCGGATTAAGGCTGCGATTCTTATTGGGACTGACAGAGGACTCATTGAAGCTGCACTTATTAAGTTCTGTCCAGATGTTCCACGCGTTCTTATTGATGGTGATTCATCTGATGAGTTAATGGAAAAAGCTGTGAGCGCTGCCCACGGCTTTGCCAAAGCTGGCGATACGGTTCTTTTAGCCCCGGCGTGCGCGTCTATGGATCAATTCATCTCTTATGCCGATCGCGGCGATCGCTTTGCAGCTGCAGTCAAGAAGGTCGTGAGTAAATGAAAACACAGAAGCGAAGCACGCTTTTTACACGCCCCATCAATCTGTATTACATGCTCGTTGGAAGCACCCTGACATTGAGTGTTTTTGGTCTGATTATGGTTTTTTCTGCTTCATCTATTTACTCTCTTGAAAATAAAGGCGCCACGTGGGCGATTCTCTTTCGCCAGTTGATGTTCCTGGTGCTGGCTATTCCTATGGCATGGGCGCTGTCTCGCTTTTCTCTCACTCGGTGGAAGTTCTTTGCTCGTTTTGGTGTTCTTGCTTCAGTGGGCCTACTTGCCGTTGTGCAAGTACCCGGAGTTGGTAAAAGCGTGAATGGCAATAACAACTGGATCTCACTTGGCTTTGTCGATGTTCAACCTAGTGAAATCGCCAAGTTCTTAATGATTTTGTGGGCTGGCTCAATTTTGGCAAAGCGTGAGCGCGCAGGAGATATTCAAGCCAATGTTCTCAAACTGATTGCACCAGCATTTTTGCTCTGTATTTTATTGGTGCTTCTAGGAAAAGATTTAGGAACAGCCTCCGTATTTGCCTTTGTATTGGCAGGAATGCTCTGGGTTTCAGGAGTGCATCTCAAGTTATTTGCAGCCATTTCAGCTGTGGGCTTTTTAGGAATTGCAGCGATGATTATCTCTGCTCCATATCGCGTTGCACGCTTCTCTGTTTTTCTTAATCCATTTGCTGAAGAACAATACAAATCAGTGGGCTGGCAGCCTGCTCACAGCCTTTTAGGCTTAGCTAGCGGTGGTTTATTTGGTGTTGGACTGGGTGCTAGCCGTCAAAAGTGGGGAAATCTTCCTGAAGCTCACACAGACTTTATCTTTTCAGTCATAGGCGAAGAGCTTGGTCTTTTTGGAACTATCGCAACTTTGTTATTACTCTCCACTCTTTTGTTCTCAATATTTAAAATCGCTCTTCGCACCCAAGATCCAATGGTGCGCTATGTCTGTTCGGGTATTGGGTGCTGGATAGGTATTCAAACCGTGCTCAATATCGGCTCTGCAGTCAGCGTTCTTCCAGTGGTGGGTGTAACTTTGCCACTACTTTCCTATGGAGGTTCAGCCTTGATTGCTACTTATATGGGAATCGCATTTGTTATTGGTGCCGCCCGTAGAGATCCGGCGATTTATCAAGAGCTAGAAAAAACAGGCATACCGAAATGGCTTCGATAGTTTTTGCTGGCGGTGGCACCGCCGGCCATATTGAACCGGCATTGGCTGTGGCAAGGGTATGGAAGAGCCAGAACCCACACGATGAGATAACTTTTTTAGGAACTACAAAGGGTTTAGAAAATACTTTGATTCCAGCTGCAGGTTTTACCGTCAGCAATATTCCAAAGGTAAGAATCTCGAGAACACCTTCACTTACCTGGGCCAGAATTCCCTTTGAACTAGTTGCCTCAGTAAAGGCCTGCCACACATTATTAAAAGGTGCAGATTTACTCATTGGCTTTGGTGGTTATGTCAGCGCTCCTGCATACATCGCTGCACGTATTCTTGGTCTTCCAACGATTATTCATGAAGCAAATGCAAAACCTGGTTGGGCAAATCGACTTGGCGCTCTTTTCACCCCTTATTTAGCAGTTGCACATGGGGTTAACACAGGAGCCTTTAGCAAAGCCTTGATTACGGGCTTGCCACTTCGAAGTGATGTGGCAGGTGCGCTCAAGGGGGCAGGGGCCAATTGGCAAAGTGTTCGAACACAAGCAAAAACCCGTTTGGGATTTGATGCAGCACAACCACTGGTATTTGTTATGGGTGGCTCACAAGGCTCTGTTGCAATAAATAAAGTCATTGAGCAAAGCGTGCCTATCTTTTCAACTAAAGGTATTGCCGTGATGCACTCAGTGGGCCGTGCTAATTCTTTGCCGCCAGCAACAGCTCTCTATCGCCCAGTGGCATATGTGGACCAGATGGCAGATGCCTATTTAGCCGCTGATTTGATCATTGCCCGCAGTGGCGCAGTTACCTGCGCTGAATTTAGGGCCCTTGGCCGTTACGCTCTTTTTGTGCCACTACCCATTGGAAATGGAGAACAGTTCCACAATGCCCGTGGATTAGTTGCAGATGGACGGGCAGAAGTAGTTGATCAAAAGGAGTTCACTCTTTCATATTTAGAAACTCATATCGATGCACTGCTCAAATCCAGCAGTTCTGCCCCATTAGAAGGTTCAACACTTGATGCAGATGCAGCACAAAAAATCGCAGCTTTAGGACAGCACACCCTGGAGTCACGATGAATAAGCCAACTTTGCGATCACTGATTGGTAATCGCGTCCACTTCATAGGCATTGGTGGCGCAGGCATGAGCGGTTTGGCGCGGATCTCACTCTCTCATGGAATCACAGTCAGTGGTTCAGATGCTAAAGATTCATCTGTAGTAAAAGCTCTGCAGGCGTTAGGTGCAACGATCGCAACGGCGCATGCTGCCAGCAATGTTGATGGTGCTGATTTAGTTGTTTACTCAACTGCGATCTCAACTTCAAACCCAGAGCTCATGCGGGCACAAGAGTTAAAGCTGACCACTCTTACACGAGCCGCTGCACTTTCAATTTTGATGTCAGAATCTAAAAGCATTGCTGTAGCTGGGACACATGGAAAGACAACAACTTCTTCCATGATGGCTGTGGCACTACAAGCCTGCGGGGCAGATCCATCCTTTGCAATTGGCGGAACAATTACTGCCTCTGGTTCTAACGCTCATCGCGGCACTGGCGAGATATTTGTTGCAGAAGCCGATGAATCTGATGGCTCATTTATTGAATATCATCCTTATGGCGCAATTGTGACAAATGTTGAACATGATCACGTTGATTTCTTTGCAACTCTAGAGGATGTGGCTGCTGCCTTTAAGGAGTTTGCAGCGACAATTTCCCACGATGGTTTCCTTACATACTGTGCAGATGATGAAGGGGCGAGAGCTTTAGCATCAAGTGTGACAACGTGTGAATTAATCTCTTATGGAATCGATGAAAGCTGCGATTTACGGTTAGATTCCATTGATTTGGAGGCAATGGGCTCACGTGCCCGTGCAATTTGGCGGGGTAAAGTTGTTGGTTTCATCGAACTTCAAGTACCAGGCCATCACAACTTACTTAACGCTGCAGCGGTTCTCGCTACAGGGTTAAACCTTGGCTTTCCTGCCCCTGAATTATTAACGGGTTTAGCTGTTTTTAGAGGCACTGGCCGTCGCTTTGAACTGATAGGCACGGTCCATGGCGTGAGAGTTATTGATGATTATGGGCATCACCCCACAGAAATCGATGTCACATTGCAGGCAGCTCGTCGTTATGCAGGAGATGGACGATTAATTGTTATTTTCCAACCACATCGCTATTCACGAACAAAGGCTTTTTCTGCCCAGTTCGCCAAAGCGCTAGATATGGCAGATCGCGCAATAGTTCTAGAGGTCTACTCAGCCAGTGAAAAACCAATCGCAGGTGTCACATCACGCTTAATCACCGATGCCATGAGCCATGGCGAATACATCCCTAATTTCATTGAAGTAACTGATTCAGTTATAGATTCTGCGCAACCTCAAGATGTCATCATCACTCTGGGAGCTGGAGATGTCAGCTCTCTTGCACCCATTATCGTTGACGGTCTGAGCCGTCGTTTCGGATAAATGAAAAACAAACGCCTTATTGCACTTGCTGCTGTAATCATTTTAGGCCTTGCCTCATATGGCCTAGGTTGGTCAACCCTCTTTACCGTGAGCTCAGTTGAAGTCACAGGCACGGATCAATTCTTGCCGCAAAATGTGAAAGTTGGAGAAAAACTTGCACGAGTAGAACCTCGCGCAGTTGCTGCGAGCTATGAAAAATTCGCCTTTGTGCAAGATGCACAAGTGAGTAGAAATTGGATTTCAGGCAAAGTTACGATTTCGATTACGACTAGAACACCTGTTGCTATCTTTAATAATCAAGGGATAGATGATTCAGGAAAAGCATTTGTGGTCAAGGGCAATCTGCCTGACACATTGCCGCAGATTCAGGCTGGCAACCTTGAAATTGCTATCACAGCCGTGGAGTTTTTGACCTCATTGCCAGATGAGATGAGGTCAGCTCTAAAGATTCTTAAGGTCCGCAGTACCGGGGCCTATGTCTTGGAGGTCGATGTTGAGGGTCGCAACGTTGAAGTTCGTTGGGGATTTGCAACAGATAATGAGTTAAAAGCCAAGGTTTATAAGGCTTTATTGGAACAACCAGAAAATGCAAAGTTAAAGCGGATGGATCTTTCTGCACCACATGCGCCTATCGTTAAATAAAGTTTTTAACGACACAATAAATAAATCATGTCGGTGTTTGATTAAGAGCCTTGCGCACTTTACGTTCGTCTTATAGAAAACGTTGAATTATAAGTCTCAAGTAGAGGTTTATGGTTCGCAAGGAGGATACAAGTGGCTTCACCGCAGAATTATTTAGCAGTCATCAAAGTTGTTGGTATTGGTGGCGGTGGAGTTAATGCAATCAATCGCATGATTGATGTTGGACTCAAGGGAGTTGAGTTCATTGCAATTAATACAGATGCACAACATTTGTTAATGAGTGATGCAGATGTGAAATTAGATATTGGTAGAAAAACAACCCGTGGCCTTGGTGCTGGCATGGATCCAGAAAAGGGTCGCGAAGCAGCACTTGATCACGCAGATGACATCGAAGAAATCTTGCGTGGTGCAGATATGGTTTTCGTTACCGCAGGTGAAGGTGGCGGAACTGGAACAGGTGCAGCGCCAATTGTTGCAAAGATTGCAAAAGATATCGGTGCGTTAACAATCGGTGTTGTTACTCGTCCATTTTCTTTTGAAGCAAAGCTTCGCTCAGCACAAGCCGACGTTGGAATTGAAGCGCTCAGATCAGAAGTTGATACATTAATTGTTATTCCAAATGATCGCCTTCTAGCGATTTCAGATCGCACCATCACTTTGGCAGATGCTTTCAAGAGCGCCGATCAAGTTCTACTCTCTGGCGTTCAGGGAATTACAGAGATCATTACTCAGCCAGGTTTAATCAATCTAGACTTTGCAGATGTGAAGGCAGTGATGTCCGGTGCAGGCTCTGCCTTAATGGGTATCGGTTCTGCGCGTGGAGAAAATCGTGCACTCCGTGCTGCAGAGTTAGCTATCTCTTCTCCACTGCTAGAGGCATCCATTGATGGTGCTATGGGTGTCTTGCTTTCAATTTCAGGTGGATCAGATCTTGGTTTGTTTGAAGTTAATGAGGCATGCGAATTAGTTCAATCTGCAGTGCATCCAAATGCCAAGTTTATCTTTGGAACAACTATTGATGATGCTCTAGGTGATGAAGTTCGTATCACCGTAGTTGCAGCTGGCTTTGAAGGTGGGGAGCCTCGCAAGGTTGTGACACCAGTTATCGATGCTGCCACTTTGGGTGGGGTTGCTAATCCAATTCCAAGCAACGACCCAATCTCAGTTGCACTGGATTTAGACTCTGATTCAACTCCACGCCGCCGAGTTACTTTTGAAGAACTCGTAGCCGAGGATGAGATCGACGTTCCTGACTTTATGAAGTAAGGGCAATTGCCTAGCGTTTTCACCTCTAGGCGCAATGGCGCAAGCCTTGCGCCCTATGAGTCATTGAACTTAGCCCAGCATGTTGGCGATGATGCTCAAACTGTTGCGCGCAATCGTGAACTCTTAAGAAAGATAACTGGGCCTGTTCAGTTTATGAACCAGGTGCATGGTGATGAGGTAGTTGAAGTAAAGACATTCATTGATGATCCAATGTGCGATGCACTTATTACTACCGTTCCAGGAATCGCTTTAGCGGTGATGGTTGCAGATTGCATTCCACTTTTGCTCTCATCAAGCGGCGTTGTTGGAGCAGTGCATGTTGGCAGGCGTGGATTAATGAATTCGGTTGCAATTAAAGCTGTGGAGGCAATGAGGGCATTAGGTGCGGATCAGATTCATGCTCAGCTTGGTGCATCTATTTGCGGGCGATGTTATGAAGTTCCACAGGAGTTAGCCGATGAGGTGTGTGCCAAGCATCCTGCTGCATCATCTTTAACTAATAACTTAACGCCAGCGCTAGATTTACCTAGAGCTTTGATAGCTGATTTGGTTGCTATCGGTGTTACATATGAAGCATCGCCCATATGCACCTTGGAAGATAATGAGTATTTTTCTTATCGCCGCCATAACATTACGGGCAGAAATGCAGGTGTGGTGTGGCTATAGATCGTAGAAGTGAGATCACTTCAAATTTAGAGGCAGTTCGTGATCAGATAGTAAAGGCTGCAATAAGTGCTGGTCGATCACTTGATGAGATAACACTGATTGCTGTGACTAAGACTTTTCCAGCTAGTGATGTTGAGATACTGCGAGATCTTGGAGTCACTGACTTTGGAGAAAATAGAGATGCAGACGCAGCGCCAAAGGCTGTCGCCGTGGCAGGTACATGGCATTTTCAAGGGCAGATTCAAAGTAATAAGTTGAAATCAATTACTTCTTGGGCCAACGTTATTCATTCATTGGATGAGATTCGACATTTTGAAGTGATTGAGAAAAACGCCACGCATCCATTGGATATTTTCTGTCAGGTTTCACTTGATGGTTCAGAGGGGCGCGGGGGAGTCAGTGAGCAAAAGCTCTATGAATTGGCCCAGGCGATTGAAAAATCTGCGGTCCATAGACTTCAAGGGCTCATGGCAGTTGCCCCGCTAGGTGTTGATCCCACAGTTGCCTTTTCCAAATTATCAGCAATACATAAGGCTTTTATGGCCGACTTTCCAAAGGCAGATAAGTTATCAGCTGGCATGAGTGGGGACTTTAAAGAGGCGATTGCCTATGGTGCGACACATATTCGCATAGGTAGCCAAATCCTAGGTTCGCGCTAAGGCTGCAGGTACCGTTGTCATATGGCTAATGCACTCAAGCGCGTCGCGAACTACTTAGGTTTGATGGACGACCCAGAATTCGATACACCAATTGCCTCTACAACTTCTGCAGCAACGACATCAAGTGAAGTGCGAATCAAACCGCGCTTACCTCGTCAAGTTTCTTCAGTAGATGCAGCACCGCAATTAGATTTACCTGTTCTAGATCGCATCGTCACATTGCACCCACGTTTTTATAACGAGGCCCGCACAATCGGTGAGCACTTTCGTTTAGGCAATCCAGTCATCATTAACTTGACTGACATGGATGAGTCAGAGCACAAGCGCTTAGTTGACTTTGCAAGTGGACTTGCATTTGGTTTGCACGGAACAATTGAGCGAGTAACAAAGAAGGTTTTCCTTCTCTCTCCTGCAAATGTTTCAATCGATGTTGAAGACAAATCAGCTGCGGCACAAGCAAGTTTCTTTAACCAGAGCTGATCTTAGTGCGCATCGGAGCTTTACTAGCTAACGTCCTGCAATTATTTCTTTATGCGCTATTCGCACGATTAATCCTTGATTATGTTCGTATGTTTGCACGCAACTGGCGGCCAAAAGGTATTGGCCTGATGCTTGTTGAACTCGTCTACAGCATCACCGATAAACCAATGGGATTTGTTGGGCGCTTCATCCCGCCACTTCGCCTAGGCGCAGTCAGCCTGGATTTAAGTTTCATTGTTCTCTTTTTTGGAGTTCAATTACTAATGGGGTTAGTTAGCCAGCTTTAGTAAGTTTGATAGCAATTCCAAGTTCATTATCTTCAATTGCAAGTGTTGCATCTTGGACCATGGAAATAGCAAGTACTTCATCCTTAATATGAACTTCATCGCTTGCAATTGCGCCAGCTATTTGTGCTGTTGCATTCCATTTCACATCGATGCGATCTGAGATTTCAAAGCCATCGCTCTTTCTACGCTCTTGAATAAATCGAATCACTTCACGCACGGCTCCGGCAGCGATAAGTGCTGGGGTGAGCTCTAGATCAAGTGCCACGCTCTCACCTTCGTGGGAGGCAACCATCCAGCCGCTCTTTGGCACTTCTGTTACAACCAGGTCATCTAGTGCAATTTCCCATATTCCTAGCTGAGTAGTTCCAGAGGCACGCAGTGTTTTCACAAGGGCAGTTGCATCACTGGCGGCAATGGCCTTAGCAATCTCTTGGACCGCGCCACCAAATTTGGCACCCAATGATTTGAAATTAGCTTTAATGGAGATATCTACTAAATCTCCATCGGCGTGAGCGATGTCTTGCAAATCAATCACATTGAGCTCATCTGCAATCTGCTCACGCATCTGTTCTGGCAATGCTGCCCATCCACTTGCTGCAATTAGTGCTCGGCCTAATGGCTGGCGAATCTTTATGCCGGACTCTGCGCGTGATGCACGGCCAAGTTCAACGATGCGTCTAGTCAATGCCACTTGGTTTCCCAATTGGCGATCAATCACTGCTGCATCTGCAACTGGAAAATCAGAGAGATGCACTGAAGCAACTGCTGATGAATCTGCTGGAATCACTAACTCTTGCCAGACTTGCTCAGTAATAAAGGGAACCATTGGAGAGAGAAGTTGAGTCAGAGTTACTAAACACTCATGCAGAGTGGAAAGGGCGCTGGCATCTCCATCCCAGAATCTGCGACGTGAACGGCGCACATACCAATTAGAAAGATCATCGATGAATCTAGCTAGTGCGCGTCCTGCAACCTGTGAATCAAAATCAGTGAGGGCTGTGTCGACTTCCTCAATCAAAAGATTGAGTTCAGAGATAATCCAGCGATCCATAAGTGGTCGGTCTGCGATCTTTGTGCGTTGACTTAAATCAAACGCTGATGCGTTGGCATAGAGAGCGTGGAAAGAGACGGTGTTCCAATAGGTTAGAAGTGTCTTTCGAACGACTTCATTGATTGCATCATGGCCAACACGGCGCGCCGCCCATGGCGAACCTGCGGCCAACATGTACCAACGAACAGCATCTGCCCCATGTTGATCCATCAGTGCGATTGGCTCTAAAACATTGCCGACGTGCTTACTCATTTTGCGGCCATCTTTATCCAAGATATGTCCAAGGCAAAGAACACTCTTATAAGAGGATTTATCAAAGACCAGGGTTCCAATTGTCATCAGTGTGTAGAACCAGCCACGTGTTTGATCGATAGCTTCACAAATAAAGTCGGCAGGGTATGACTCTTTAAACTTTTCAACAGAGCCTTGCTTGTGCGGGTATCCCCATTGAGCAAATGGCATTGCTCCCGAGTCATACCAACAGTCAATTACCTCAGGAACGCGCACCATCGTGGAATCACACTGCGCACATGCAAAAGTAATGTCATCAACAAATGGACGGTGTGGATCTAGATTTGAGAGCTCTTGTCCAGCAAGTGCGCCTAATTCAGCTAGCGAATCAACGCAGACTTCATGTGTGTTTTCACAGCGCCAGATAGGTAGTGGAGTGCCCCAATAGCGATTACGGGAAAGCGCCCAGTCAATATTGTTATTGAGCCAATCACCGTATCGGCCTTCTTTAATCGTCTCTGGATGCCAATCAGTAGCTGCATTTTCGCGAAGCAGGGCATCTTTAATTGAAGTGGTGCGGATATACCAGGATGGTTGCGCGTAATACATCAAAGGTGTGTGACAGCGCCAGCAATGAGGATATGTGTGTTCATATGGTTGGTGCTTATAGAGAACACCACGAGCTTTTAACTCTTTCACTAAGAGTTTGTCGGCCTCTTTAAAGAAGATCCCACCAACAACATCAACCTCTTTTAAGAAGTGTCCATCTGGTGCAATGGGATTAACTACGGGCAAACCATATGCACGGCACACCGCTAAGTCATCAGCACCAAATGCTGGTGATTGATGGACTAGTCCAGTTCCATCTTCTGTTGTTACATAGGTGGCAAGAACAATGTAATGAGCATCAGGAATCTCTACGAAATCAAAGGGACGCTTATATGTTGTGCGCTCTAACTCTTTTCCGAGCATTTTCTTCACAATCTTCTTCTCGCCCTTAACGCTCTCTAATAACGCCTCAGCAACAACTAGTACTTCACTGACTTCATCTACAGTTACTTCAACAGCCACGTAATCAACCTCTGGATGAACTGCAATTGCAGTATTTGATACCAAGGTCCATGGAGTCGTAGTCCAGACAAGGAAACTGGCCTTCAGTGCAACTAAGTCGCCAGAAGTAATGGGGAAGCGAACATAGACCGAAGGATCCGTAACTGTTTCATAGCCTTGCGCTAATTCATGGTCTGAGAGTCCAGTTCCACAGCGCGGGCAATATGGCGCAACGCGGTGATCTTGAACTAGTAATCCTTTTTTCCAGATCTCTTTGAGAGACCACCACACACTCTCAACATATTCAGGTGACATGGTCCAATACGCTTCATCAAAATCAACCCAGAAGCCCATGCGATGTGTCATGTCTGTGAATGCACCAACATGTCGTTGTACTGACTCACGGCACTTATCGTTAAATGCTGCAATTCCATATTTTTCGATATCGCCTTTACCAGCAAAGCCCAACTCTTTTTCAACAGCGATTTCAACTGGTAAACCATGACAATCCCAACCAGCTTTGCGGATTACATGCTTTCCCTTCATTGTGTGAAAGCGTGGAAAGACATCCTTAAATACACGTGCTTCAATGTGGTGAGTACCTGGCATTCCATTTGCAGTTGGGGGACCTTCATAAAACATCCATGCAGGTGCGCCTTCACGGGCAGAAACAGTTTTTTCGAAAATCTCGTTATCGCGCCAGAACTTTAATATCGCATGTTCGACGGCAGGCAGATCAACAGCTGCTGGGATTGCGCGAAACGACATAAAAAATCCTCCACGAGTAGGAAAACAACTCTGGAGGGACGTGACCTGCTGGCGCAGATCTCGCGGTACCACCCGCCTTGCGTGAATTTCACGCCACTTAAATTTTCTATCCACAGCTAGTTCTAGATGGTTTTCACCATTTCTTCTAGCAAACTCGTGAGGTGATGGCCCCGTCAATGCTCATATGCGGTAGTGACTCAATACTATCGCCTACTTAAGCCAAATTATGCCCGTGGCTAATTGGTAACAGCCCCTTAAGGGCATTAAGGTTCGCGACATGCCTAAGAAGCCGAGCAAGAAAGCATCAGCCAAGAAGGCTGCTGCCAAAAAGGCTCCTGCAAAGAAAAAGCTAGCTAAAAAACCTCCCGCCAAAAAGGCTTCAGCTAAGAAAGCATCAGCCAAAAAGGCTCCTGCAAAGAAGTCCTCAGCTAAGAAAGCAGCGGTAAAGAGCATTCCAGTTAAAAAAGCTCCAGGTAAGCCATTTCCATCTAAGACAACTTTGACTGTTGATGAGAAATCTCAAACAGTTTCAGTCTCAACAATTTCTGCCCCAGTTGCTGCGCCAGTAGTTGAAGAGCGCCGATTGGTAATGCCACCACCACCGCGCCCAGTTAAAAGTGGAAAAAAGGCTGCGCCACTTAAGCCAATCAAAGTTGCTCCAACACCCATCGTTGTCAGTGATAGTGAATCACCATGGACTGCAGCAGAGCTAAAGAGCATTCGTACTGAGATTTCTAAAGAGTTAGCTCGCCTTCGTGTTGAACTAGCTAAGGTTGAATTAGAGATGGACTCTCTTATTCAAGAATCTGGTGAAGGCGCTGGAGATGATCAAGCAGACGCTGGAACGAAAACTTTTGAACGCGAACATGAGATGTCACTAGTGATTAATGCCCGTGACATGGTTTTGCAAACAGAGCGTGCCTTGGATCGAATCGACTCTAAGAGCTATGGAAACTGCGAAGAATGCGGAAGTGCAATTGGTAAGGCCCGTTTACAGGTATTTCCTCGGGCGACTTTGTGCATGATCTGTAAGCAGAAGGAAGAACGGCGCTAGCAGTGCGCGTGTGGCGCACACTCTTAGGTGTTGCCTGGCTGATCTGGCTTTCAGATTTAGCTACCAAAATCTGGGCAGTGGAATATTTGTCCAATCGTGGTCCAGTAAAGATTATCGGCTCACTCTTCCAACTCAACTTCATCAGAAACTCTGGCGCTGCCTTCTCATTTGCTACAGGGGCAACCTTGTTCCTCTCCCTTTTTGGAATCGCCGTATTAATCGCAATTGCTTATTACGCACCTTCACTGACCTCAAAGGGATGGGCACTTGTTTTAGGCCTAGTTATGGGTGGGGTTTTAGGAAATCTGACAGATCGCATTTTTAGAGAGCCAGGATTGCTGCGGGGCCATGTTATCGATTGGATGCAACTGCCTCATTGGCCTATATTCAATATCGCAGATACTGCAATCGTGGTCGCAGCCTTTATTTCCGTTGTTTTAACTGCGCGCAATATCCCGCCTATTAAAAAAGAAGAGTTGATATGAGCACTCGAGAACAGCGCACACTGTCAGTGCCAGAAGGAGTTGCCGGTGAGCGAATCGATAGTGCTCTCACTCGCGTGCTGGGCCTTTCTCGCACAGCTGTCGTCAAACTCTTAGAAGATGGCGATATCACTACATCGGGAAAAGCTATGACTAAATCTGATCGAGTCAGTGCAAACCAGGTAATTGACGTGTTAATGCCAGCTCCAATTAATGAAGATCCAATTCCCCTGACACCACTAGAAGGTCTTTCAATTGTTTATGACGATGATGCCATTGTTGTTATCGATAAGCCGGTGGGATGTGCTGCTCATCCCAGTCCAGGCTGGATGGGTCCAACGGTTGTTGGTGCATTGATGGCAGCCGGGTATTCAATCTCAACTAGCGGTGCAGCAGAGCGACAAGGCATTGTCCATCGTCTAGATGTTGGCACCAGTGGCTTAATGATTGTCGCAAAGAGTGATCGTGCATTTACAGTATTAAAGGACGCCTTTAGAAATCGCACTGTTGACAAGATTTATCATGCGCTGATTCAAGGACATATGGATCCCACCACTGGAACAATTGATGCACCGATTGATCGCCATCCAAAAGAGGATCATCGTTTTGCTGTGGTGGCAACAGGAAAAGACTCCATCACTCACTACGAAGTCATTGAGTTTTATCGAGGTGTTTCATTAGCCAAAGTTGAGTTAGAAACTGGGCGCACACACCAAATCCGTGTTCACTTCTCTGCACTTAACCATCCACTTGTTGGAGACACTACCTATGGGGCAGATCCAGTATTGGCTAAATCTCTAGAGATGAGACGGCCTTGGCTACACGCCAAAGAGCTCATGTTTGACCACCCTATTACTGGTGAGCACCTGAGTTTTAGCGCGCCATACCCAGCCGATCTCACACGCTCATTGGCGTTGCTATCTGATGCAGTTCTTCCGTAAGCAATAATCTACGACCACCATGACTTCTGAGAATTTCGTACATCTGCACGTCCATACTGAGTATTCAATGCTCGATGGTGCTGCGCGTGTTCCTGATTTAATGCAAGAAGTTGCCAGACAGGGCATGCCTGCAATTGCAATGACAGATCATGGAAATGTATTTGGCGCTTATGAGTTTTATAAGCAAGCGAAAAAAGCTGGCGTTAAACCAATTATTGGAATTGAAGCCTACGTTGCCCCTGAATCTCGCTTTGATAAAAAGAGAGTGCAGTGGGCTAGCGGCGGTGAAGATGATGTTTCAGGAGGTGGTGCTTATACGCACATGACTATTTTGGCCGAAAACAATGTTGGTCTAGGAAATCTCTTTCGCTTGTCATCACTTGCATCCCTTGAAGGTTATTACTACAAGCCCCGCATGGATCGAGAACTTCTTGCTCAATATTCCAAGGGGTTAATTGCAACAACTGGTTGCCCTGGTGGAGAGATTCAAACGCGCTTGCGTATGGGTGCCTATAAAGAGGCAATCAAAGCTGCCAGTGACTATCGAGATATTTTTGGTGAAGGCAATTTCTTTTTAGAGGTAATGGATCACGGTATTGAAATTGAAAGCCGTGTCAAGGATGACCTATTAAAGCTTGGAAAAGAGTTAGGTCTGCCACTTCTTGCAACTAATGATCTGCACTACACACTGCAAGCAGATTCTGGTGCACATGAGGCCCTGTTGTGCGTTCAATCAGGTTCCACATTGGCAGATCCCAAGCGATTTAAATTCGATAACGACTCTTTCTATGTCAAGACTCCGGCCCAGATGCAAGAGCTCTTTAAAGAGATTCCAGAGAGTTGCGATAACACATTACTTATTGCCGAGCGCTGTGATGTGACTATGCGAGAAAATGAAAACCTCCTTCCACAATTTAACGTTCCAGCTGGAGAGACAGAGGATTCATGGCTGAAGAAAGAAGCAGTTCGTGGCATGAAAGAGCGTTTAGGCGCAAAACTCACACCAGCACATGAATCTCGTCTTGATTATGAACTAGGTGTAATGGAGAAGATGGGTTTTCCTGGTTACTTCCTTGTTGTTGCTGACTTAGTCGGACATGCAAAGAAAGTTGGTATTCGAGTTGGCCCAGGTCGAGGTTCTGCACCTGGCTCTTTAGTTGCCTATTCACTTGGTATCACTGGCTTAGATCCACTTGAACATGGGCTTTTGTTCGAACGCTTTCTTAATCCAGAACGTATCTCTATGCCTGATATCGACTTGGACTTTGATGAGCGTCGTCGTAGCGAAATGATTCGTTATGCAACCAATAAATATGGTGAAGACCGAGTTGCTCAGATCATTACCTATGGAACTATTAAATCCAAGCAAGCTATTAAGGACTCAACACGCGTGCTTGGTTATCCATATGTCATTGGTGAGAAACTAACAAAGGCACTACCGCCATCTGTGATGGGTAAAGATATTTCTCTTGGTGGAATATTTGATTCTAAAGATGATCGCTACGGTGAAGCAGGCGAGTTCCGCTCCCTTTATGAATCAGATCCAGATTCAAAGCGAGTGGTTGATACGGCCCGTGGTCTTGAGGGATTAAAGCGCCAGTGGGGTGTTCACGCAGCTGGAGTTATTCTCTCTCGCGAACCATTGCTCGATGTTATTCCTATCCATCGCCGTGAAGCAGATGGCGCAATCATCACTCAGTTTGATATGGGTGCATGTGAATCTATTGGCTTACTTAAGATGGACTTCTTGGGCCTTCGAAATCTCTCTGTTTTAGATGATGCCTTATTAAATATTAAAGAGAATCAAAACATTGATGTGGTGTTAGAAGATTTAACACTCGATGATAAGAAGACATATGAGCTGCTCTCTCGCGGAGATACTCTCGGTGTGTTTCAGCTCGATGGTGGGCCAATGCGAGCGTTGCTCAAATCCATGTCACCGGATTCTTTTGAAGATATCTCAGCTGTTAT
>Ga0194035_1000756_pt1 | contig 17971 bp, 19 predicted proteins | sample JunL2320m_MetaG_FD_148680 | JGI IMG/M metagenome (GOLD analysis project Ga0194035, IMG submission 148680) | Anoxic zone freshwater microbial communities from boreal shield lake in IISD Experimental Lakes Area, Ontario, Canada - Jun2016-L239-20m | ecosystem: Environmental > Aquatic > Freshwater >...
ACTCAATTCCGTGCTTTGCCGGAGGTGCTGCAGTGCGCGACAGGGAGCATGCCGAAAATTTGGGTGCTGATTACTGGGCGAGTGACGCACGACAGTTGATTTCAATGCTGAGTGAGTATACCGCTCGCGTTTAGTCCTGTGGCGCTAGCAACTAGCGACAATGAATTTTGACCGATTAATTTCTGCATTGTTTATTTCATGAGGCCTGCCTAGAAAGAATTCGACGGACACACTTGCTCCTGCACGAGCAAACACTGATGCGGTATCGCGGACTCGATCTTCTGGGACATGTGGATCGGATTCGCTTGTCGTGAAGTAGGCCGGCATGCCATCAAAATCTCCAGTGATAGGCCATGTTGTTCCTTGCGGTCCGATGAGGCCACCAGTGAGCGCGATTAGTCCGCCCCATCGATGGGGGTTGAGACTTACAAACTGACTGACAACGCAGGCTCCCTGAGAAAATCCGCACCAAATAATTTGTCCTGGAGCGATACCTTGGTCGAGCAAGGTATCTTGCAGAACCGACATGCACTGGAGCGTGTTTTCGAGTCCGCGGTGATTGTCGGTCAGCGGTGACAGAAAACTATAGGGATACCAAGTGTTGTCCGCTGCTGTGGGTGCGACATATGCGACGTCGGTGCAATCAAGGCGCTCCGCGAAAAATTCGCGCATGTAGTCGGGAGACTGACCACGACCGTGGATAAGTACAACCACCGCACGTGCCGAAACGAGTGGTGCACCGAAGTGCACTACCGGCCGCAACAGGTGCGGGTTGTCGGTTGTCACTAGTAATTTAAAGGTTCGAGGTATTCCTTGATCCACGCAGCCTTGTCCGCAAATACTGGTGGAATTTGGAAATCTTTGCCAAGGTCTTCATATTTTTCATCAATGAGGAATCCGAGTGGCTTGCTGACTGTTGCCTCAAACAAAGCTCCACCCGGTGTTCGTACATAGACGGACTCAAAATATCCGCGGTCTTTGCGATCAGAGACATCCGTGAATCCAAGGCCTTCAACATGGCCCTTGACCTCGGCTTGTACTTCAAGGTCTGCCACTTGAAACGCGCAATGATGAACTGTGCCTTCACCAAAAGTCCAAGTGCCTTGAGGCAAGGATGGATCTACTTTGAAGTCAATGATGGCCCCAGAGCCGCCTTTGCCAACTTCGTAGCGGATGGACTTTCCGTCACGTGCTTTTTCAGTGCCGTTCCATGCCAGTGTCATGAATTCGTTTGAAGTCTCCATGCTTGCTACCGACACTGTGATGCCATGTGTTCCACGGATGCCGTATTCGCTCGGGACTCCACCTCCGGTGTATGGCTTGCGGTTGTCATCTGCGATGCCCACTAATTCGTAGTCAATACCACCTGGGTTCATGAAACTCAAAAGTTTTTCGCCAAAGCGCTCTGATGCAGTCACAGGTATGCCGTGCTGCTTGAGTCGTTCATGCCAGTAATCAATGCTTGACACGGGCACCGAGATACTTAGCGCAGAAATCTGACCATGTCCTTTGCGTCCAACACGACCTGACTGGCGCATTGGGAAGCATGTGATGAGAGTGCTCTCTTCGCCAGAGTCGTTGCCGTAGTAGAGGTGATAGATCGGGACAACTCCATCGTAAAGTGCAGTTTTTTTGATGCTCTTGAGACCGAGCACCTTGGTGTGAAAGTCGTAATCCTCTTGCACTGTTCCTGTGCACAGAGTGATGTGGTGGTGACGTTGGATTGCTGTTTCTGGTGACATTGCGTTCCCCTGTTCTAATGAATGTTTGTCAGTGTATGTCTTACATTTCGATGTGGCAAGTGTGTTTATCTCGTTTTCTTAACTTACTTCTCGGTACTATTTTTTGATGCCTTGTCTGTTTGCTTGTTTATTTTACGACTGATCGGGATGGCTGCGCATTGAGTAAGGCTGGATCAAACCCAGCCAGTTTCTTGTAGTGACGCGAAAGATCCTCAAGTTCTGCTCGCGGGATTACGTCTTCAATATTTGTAAACCCATGTGGCGCTCGCTCGGCAGCGAGCTCCATAGGTTTTTCTGCTCCGACTTGACGATTGGCGAGCACAATGCCAGATGTGGCTGGCCTGCGCACTGCCTCGTACGCACCGATAGCAGTGTCAATGTCGGGTTGGAGCGCTAGGTCGCGCGCCAACGTCCGTGCATCAAGTATCGCTTGAGAGCCGCCATTGGAACCGACGGGGTACATCGGATGTGCGGCATCACCGAGCAGAACTACACGCCCATCAGTCCAGGAGTCGAGCGGATCTCGGTCCACCATTGGGTACTGGAACCATTGATTGACTTGTTCTAGTAGTGATCCAACATCAATCCAATCAAACTTCATTGAAGAAAAGTGAGAGCGGATTTCGTCGCGGTCCACCTCGTGATTCCAATCTTGTCGTGGCATGGGGCGGTTGTCAGAAACCTTGACCTCGAGAACCATGTTGATCAACGAGCGTCCGCGGTTCGCCGCTTCAATGGAGATCGGATAAATCACTGCGCGCTTCAGGAAGCGACCGATCATCACCATTGATTTCCCCGACAAGAAGGGATCTGATTCGACCACGCCCCGCCACATGGTGATGCCATTCCAGAGAACCGGCCCTTCATGCGGGTGCATCTGGGAGCGAATAGCTGAGTGAACTCCGTCGGCAGCCACGATGATGTCACCGGAAGTCGACGATCCATGGCTGAAGTGAGCTAGCGCTCGATGTCCGAGAAGGTTGGGCGTACTGAGGTTTTCATAGCGAATCACTTTGTGACCGGTGTGAATACGGTCTCGTCCGATGCGCTCGGCAACCGCGCGATGGAGCAGTGACTGTAATTGACCACGGTTGATCGAATATTGAGGCCAGTTGTAGCCAGCATGTAATCCGCGAGACTCCCGCCAAATCTCTTGGCCCTGCATGTTGAACATGATGAGCTCGCTAGTTGGAATTGCCACGTTTGCTAAGTCATCGGCAAGCCCTAATTCGGTGAGTTCTCGTACTGCATGGGGGAGCATGTTGATGCCGACCCCCAATTCGTTGATCTCGTTGCCGGACTCGTACAAGTCAATGTCGTTACATCCAGCGGCTTGCAATGAGAGTGCGAGCGTGAGTCCACCGACTCCACACCCCACGATTACCACCCGCATGTAGAGGCTCCTTTGCACTTAATTAACACTTTGTAAAATGACGCAGGCAGGTTGACAGGTGCCCTCGTTTGATGTTACTTTAAAAACGGACAAATGTCCGTTTATGCCGATGCATAAATCAACTTACCCTGGGGGAAACATGTCAGTAGTGGACAAGCTTAAATTTTACTATTTCCATCATCATCATTATTCGCAGATGCCCGAAGATACGAGCGAGATTAAGTCTGTATGGGTGAACTACCCAAACTCAAATTACGACCCAGCTGTGGGGCATACGTTGTACAACCGACATATGCGCACCATCCGTTTGGCAGATCAACTTGGCTTTGATGGAATTACAATTAACGAACATCACAATACGGTTTATTCGATGACCCCAGCCGTGAGTTTGATGGCCGCAGCAATTATTTCACAAACCAAAAATGTCAAGATTCAAGTTGCTGGAGTTCCTATCAACTTGGCGCAGCCAAACCGAGTTGCCGAAGAATACGGGATGCTCGACGTGATGTCTGGTGGGCGAATGGAATTCGCATTTCCGTTAGGGACCGGAATGGAGTACTGGGCAAACTCTGGTGCAATTAATCCAGTGACGTCACGCGAGCGCTTTAGGGAGTCACTTGACATCATCAAGAGGTGCTGGACAGAGCCAGGTCCGTTTAGCTACGACGGAGATTTTTATCGTTACCGATACCTGAATCCATTTCCTCTACCACTGCAGAAGCCGCATCCTAAAATGTTCATTGTGGGCTCGGGCAGTCCTTCCACTGTCGCGCTTGCAAGTGACTTTGGGGCTGGCTATTCAATCGTGTTCACCCCAATCCCACAGCAACTTGAGGCATTTGACAAGTTTCGTGAATTAACGGTTGCAAAGGGCAATACACCCGATAGCGACGACATCATCATCATTGCCAATGTTTATGTGTCAGACACCGACGCAAAGGCTCGTGCTGAAGTAAAGGAATACCAGGCACGATTCTGGAGCTGGTTTCACCGAGTGCCACCAAAGTTTCTGTTACCTCCGGGTTATGTGACAAACTCAGAATTTTTGCGCCGCGTCTCTGATGCCGCTTTGGCTCACGGCACGGAAGCGACAGATGAAGATATGGCGTTAATTAGTCGACAGGCTTTCGGTTCGCCACAGACCGTCGCTGACATTCTTTGCCGTTGGGCGGAAGAGGCTGGTTGCAGCCGATTTAACCTTGTGCTTGAGCATGCTGACATGCCTGAGTGGATGACTGTAAAGAACATGACCATGTTCTGCGAAGAAGTCATTCCATTGATTCGCAAAAAGGGCATCGAAGCATCCGTCAGGGGCAAGCAACAACCAGTTTCGGTTGGGGAGTGATTAAACTATGGCTACTGCAACAGCTTCATTTAAAGAACAGCATCTAGACATCAATGGTGTAGACACGGCAGTATTCACTGCTGGTCAAGGAAAACCTTTGGTGTTTTTTCATGGTGCGGGTACGGTGACCGGGTTTGACAAGTTGCTACCACTCGCGAGTGACTTTCAACTGATTGTCGCTCATCATCCGGGGTATGGAAAGTCAGCAGACGATACGTCGGTGAGTGACATTCATGACTATGTGCGTCATCACCTAGATGTGTTGGACAGACTTGGTGTGGACACATTCATCCTTGCCGGACATTCGATGGGCGGATGGATGGCTTCAACGCTCTGTTTCTATGCAGGTAATCGCGTCGAAAAACTCATTCTGTGTTCACCAGCCGGACTTCGGGACAAGGCCCATCCGACAACTGACCTGTTCTCAATTCCTGACGAAGAATTTCTTGGTTGGCTGACGACAGACATGTCAATTTTTGAAGGACACTTCGAAGTCCCACCAACTCCCGCTTTTTTGGCTGGCGTTTACCGTGAGAATACTTCTACTGCACGGATCATGTGGGATCGTAACTACGACCCCAAAATGTCCAAGTGGTTACATAGGTTGACGATGCCCACATTGATCTTGTGGGGAGAAAACGATCGCATTGTTCCAATTGAACAAGCGGCGGTGTGGAAAGGACTCATTCCAGATTCCACTTTGAAGACCTTTGCAAATACAGGACACCTTCTCATCGATGAGAAGACTGAAGTAGTTGAAGCAATTCGGACGTTTGCGAAGGACTGAAGAAAGTAATTTTAAAAAAAAAATACATTTCACAATCAACAAGGGGGAAATATATAATGACTAAAACATCGAGACTGAGCGGAAGTCGCCGAATAGGCTCACTTCTTGCATTGGTTGCTGTTGCAAGTTTGGGGATCGCGGCCTGTGGAAGCAGTTCGAGTTCATCATCCGACACAGCAGCACCTGCAGTTGCAGACACGACGGCACCAGTTGCGGATGCTGCGACTGGAGCAAACTTACAGGCACCAGGCCAATGTGGCATGGGGACTGGAACACCAGCAACAGGGGAGCCAATCAAACTTGGTGGTCTGGCAACTAACGTGCCTGGCATTGACTTCACATGGATCACCACAATGACTGGTGCGTACTTCAAGTGTGTGAATGACAACGGCGGTATCAACGGCCGTCCAATTGAATACACGGCAGTAGACGAACAACTCGACCCAACACAAATCGCTTCGATTGCTACCAAGTTGATCGAAGAGGACAAAGTTCTTGGTCTCGTGGGCAATACGAGCATCATCGACTGCAGTGTGAACGGCGCTTACTACGCAGAGAAGGGCTTCTATCCGATTATCGCGGGTGTAGACCAGGCTTGCTTTACAAGCGCAAACTTCTCGGCAGTCAACATGGGGCCGTATTACTCGAGCCTTGGTGGAGCGCAAGCTGCACTTCGCGCTGGGGCGAAGGGAACAATGGTTATCGTTTCGCCAAACCTTCCTGGGTATGACCTCATCGACACCGGTGTAACTGACTTTGCAAAAGCTAATGGCTTGAAGGCAATCGACGTCTTGGAAGACGTCCCGTTTGCCGACCCAGCATCATTGGCTCAACGTCTTGTCAAGCAAGCCGGCCCTGGTGGCGCCGTGGTTCTTGACTTCACCGGCCCAGTGGTTCTTCCGCTGCTTCAAGCGATTGAGCAACAAGGTTTGATCGACTCAGTTATTTGGGCGAGCTCGACTCCTCCAAACGACCCATCGGTCTCCAAGGAACTCAGTGCAAAGTGGAACGGCAAGTTCTTGGTCAATGCTGAAATGAACGTTTTGGATTCAGGACTTCCTGACCAGAACCACATGGAAGTGATTCGCGCAAAGTATGCACCGGATCTACCATCGGCAGCGTTTACACAGTTCGGTTATCTTGCAGGTCGTATTGCGACTGATGCTTTAATGTCAATCAAGGGTGATCTCACTCAAGAGAGCGTTAACGCAGCATTCAAGGGCATCAAGAACTGGAAGACAGACATGTTCTGTAAGCCTTGGTATTACTCGAGCGGCGCCGCTGGCAACGTTTCGAATAATTCTGACATCACAGTGGCACCGAAAGACGGAGTGTGGGTCAAAGTTGAGGATTGCTTCGATATCGCAGCACTTCCAAATAACCCACTTGACGCAATTCGCGCCAACGAAATAGCCAACGGACTCAACGTCGGTTAGACGTAACTGGAATCAGGGCACCTGTAATCAAAATGTGGAGCGATCTTCAACCGTTTTTTGTGTTGGGAATTGCTCTTGGTGGAGTGTTCGCCATGTCCGGTGTAGGACTTGTAGTCCTATACCGGACAACCGGCGTACTCAATCTCGCCTATGGCGGTGTAGGGGCGATGGGTGCCCTCATTTCTTGGACAATGATTGATAAAGGAATTTCGGGTTGGATTGCTTACCCGGGATGTATTTTGTTTTGTGCGCTGGTGAGTCTGGTGTACGGTACGCTTTTTGCGCCCTTGATTTCAGGTCGTGATTCACTGACAAAAACGACGGCTACCTTAGGAATGCTGGTGATCGCGATTGGATTGATGCAAATGATTTGGGGGCGTAATGCCCACTCGATCACGTTGCCTACTTCGTACTGGAATTATCAGATCGGAGAAGTGAGAATCAGTTGGACGCAAATCTTGGGAGTTGTGTTTCCAATCTTGATTACGTATGGGACAGTAGTTTTTTTGAAGAAGTCAAAAGTTGGAACTGCCATGCGAAGCATTGCCAACGATCGTGAGATCACCGCGATGTTGGGAGTGCCGGTCCGACGCATTGAATCAATTGCTTGGGTCGTTTCGGGAGTGTTGTGTGGGATCGCCGCATTGCTGTTGGCGAATCTAGTCAGTCTGGACATTGTGGGTCTTTCATTTCTAGTAGTTCCTTCGCTCGCCGCTGCGCTCATCGGGCAGTTGAACAAGATTTGGGTCACGCTCGCCGCCGGTTTTTTTATCGGCATATTGCAATCGAGTTTTAACACCTGGCCATCAGTCGCAGACTACCGAGGGCTGACGCCGTTCGTGCTCGCTATCGGTGCGCTTCTCGTATTTGGTGCAGGGAAAAATATGGTGGCAAGAACTTGAGTGATCCGGTAATTGAGAACACTGAGAACCAAATGGGATCAAAGGGTGGCGCTTTGGCAACTTTTATGCAGACTGTGTCACCGAAGAGGCTCATAGTTTTGGTATGTCTTGCACTCTTTGTTTTGTTTGTAATCCCAAGTCAGTTGGGCACGCGTTGGATGATCATCATGACTGCTGTTGTTATCTACAGCATCGTGATGCTTGGACTTGGTCTTTTGATTGGTCGTGCTGGGTTGGTCTCAATCTGTCAGTTCGTGCTCTTTGCGATCGGCGCATGGGTTGCACTCAGAATTAATTATCTGATTCAGCTTCCGTTGCCACTTAACTTGCTCATTGCCGGCATAGTGACGGCGATCATCGGAGTTTTGGTAGGACTTCCTGCTTTGCGATTGTCCGGTCTCTATCTGGCTCTCGTCACACTGATGGCTGCAGGTGGTGGAACCTTGGTGTTAACCAGAATCTTATTTCCTAATGGCGGTGGTGGATGGACGGGTCAGTCAATAAAAGGTGGAGTGTCGTCCTTGCTGCCACGCCCGATGTTTGCCCTCAGCGACGTTGCTTATTATCGTTACTGCGTAGTCATCGCCATGATTATGTTTTTGCTCGCCACATGGCAGGTACGAGGTCGAGCTGGTCGTGCATGGGCTGCAATTCGCCAGAGCGAGGTCACTGCGCTTGCCGCTGGAGTAAATATCACGTTCTATAAACTCTGGGCTTTTGCTATCGCCTCGTTTTGTGCGGGGATTGGAGGTGGATTGCTGGCGGCGTCTCGCGGTGGCGTCAGTATCAATCAATTTCCAGTTCAGGGATCGGTGCAGATGCTGGCTGTGGTTTTGATGGGAGGCGTATTCAATGTCTGGGGTGCAATGGTTGCAGCCATATTTTTTAAATTGGTACCTGAACTATTGCTGCAGTGGGGACTGTCAACTGAATGGGGCACCATTTTGTTTGGTGTCGGTCTGATGCAGGTGCTGTTGACCGCGCCGGGTGGAATTTCAGATCAATTACCGAAAGACCTAAAGAAGTTGTGGGGACTGTTGCTCGCAGTGACAATTCGTCGGTCAAAAAAGACGGAGACACCCTGGTGATTGAGATCAAAGATTTGACGGTGCGGTATGGCGGTGTCATACCAATTGACAACCTGACTATCGACCTACCAATGGGAACTTGTGGAGTTATCGGTCCAAATGGTGCTGGCAAGACAACATTTTTTAATGTGCTCAGTGGATTCACGACACCAGCTGCCGGTTCGGTGCGCGCATTTGGTCAAGATCTATTGTCGATTCCACACTTCGAACGAGCTCGATGGGGCGTGCGGCGTACATTTCAAACTGAGCAAGCGATTCCAAACCTGACGGTTTTTGACAACGTTCGATTGGTGCATGAAAACACTGGCGGACCGCGATCTTCACGTCGCGAGGATGTGATGAAGGCAGTCTCTTTTGTCGGACTGCAAAACCACGCAAGCGACCTAGTCGGCGTCCTTACTGCTGGAGAGAGACGGCTCGTAGAACTGGCAAGAGCGGTCGTAGGAAGTCCTCGGCTGATCTTGCTCGACGAGCCATCTGCAGGACTCCCTGATGACGAGACCATGAAGTATTCGGAACTTATCCAACGGATTGCGACCGAAGTAGGCGCGTTAGTTGTTTTGGTTGAGCACGATATGAGCCTGGTATCTGCGTGCTGCGAATTTTTGGCCGTGTTTGACTTTGGAAAACTCATTGCATCTGGCAAAACTGAATTCGTCCTGAGACAAGACGTTGTGGTTCGTGCTTATTTGGGATCTGAGGAAAGCAAGTGACGTTACGGATCGAAGGACTATGCGTGCCGAGGGCTGGACGTCCCGTGCTCATCGATGTAACTATCACAGCACCATCGGGGGAAGTCACGGCACTGCTCGGTCCTAATGGCACTGGTAAATCAACGATGGTGCTTTCGGTTGCTGGCATACTCAAGGCCACTGCCGGCACTGTCATGCTCAACGAGCAAGATATTTCGAAGATGCGGCCAGAGCAGGTGCGCGGTGCAGGACTTGCAGTGGTGCCGGAGGGACGCAGATTGTTGAAAGATCTGACTGTTGCAGACAACATGCGAGTTGCGACCTACATGCTTGACGCTGCTGCTGCGCATGAAGGAACTCAATATGCGCTGGAGTTATTTCCAGAACTGCGGAAATTGTTAGACACACCAACGCGATCGTTGTCGGGTGGCGAACAACAGATGGTCGTACTCGCACAAGCCCTCGCATCAAAACCGAAAGCTCTCATTGTTGATGAACTTTCATTGGGGCTCGCCCCTGTAGTCGTCAAGCGACTTGTGCCGACTCTCGCCGCTGTGGCAGCGACCGGTGTCGCCGTGCTTTTGATCGAACAGTTCGCACATGTGGCATTAGGTCTGGCGACGGGGGCTTATGTGCTCGAAAATGGACAGATTCGCTACAGCGGAACTGCAGTTGAATTGCAAAAGAATCCGGAGTTGCTTCATTCTGCCTATTTATTGCGGAAGTGATTGAGTCTCGCGTCATGACCTCGAGATCAGTGAAACCATGTCTTTTGTAGTGCGGACATCGCCAAAGAACATCAAGAATGTGTCGAGAGTAGCGCGATGCGCTTGTTCGTTGAAGGTCGCGTTTGCATCTTCAACCATGACAACCCGGAAATTAAGCATCATCGCATCGCGAGCAGTTGATTCACAGCAAACATTTGTCAATGTTCCAACGACAAGCAGAGTGTCGATGTTGCGAGCGTCCAATAATTCTTTGAGATTTGAAGATCCTTCAATGAACGCACTGAAGCGACTCTTATTGACGAAAAGATCTGAAGGCTCCGTCTGCAGTTCGGGCCAGAGGTCATGCACGTGTGTATTTGACTGGAGACTTGCAAATGTAGGGCGAGTCGCTGTGCTGCCATTGATGGGTATGAACACAGACCATGCATCTAGCGCTTGTTCATCGAGTGTCATGTTGACCCATGCAACCGTGCCCCCGGCTTTTCGCAAAGTAGTCGCGAGCAGATTGATGTTCGGAACAATTGCGCGCGCGGCAGGCATCTCGAGCATTTGTCCTGGCTCCATAAAAAAGTTTTGCATGTCAATCACGACGAGAGCCGTGCGTATTGCTTGCAGCTTTGTGAACACCTCGACTGATCCGCGTGATGTTAAGACGGATTTAATTGTCGCAGGTGAAACATTCGGATTGTCCATGACTAAAAATCCTTTCGATCAAGAAATTATAAAACTATTTGGAGGCACAGTTGCAAATATCTGAATTATTTAATGTCAAAGGTTATGGTGTCGTAGTTACTGGCGGGGCGAGCGGCATCGGGCTTGCATTCGTTGAGGCGCTAGCTGCCAACGGAGCACAAGTCACCATGCTGGATGTTGATCCACAAAACACAGAGATTGAAACTTCACGATTGGTCAATGAAGGCATGGACGTCCGAGGGCGTGTAGTTGACGTCACCGATCATGTCGGACTAGACGCGGCCGTCGATGAGGCTGCAAAGGAATATGGTCGTCTGGACGTGGTTTTTGCAAACGCAGGAATTGACCCTGGCCCTGGTTTCGTTGGCGCATGGGCAGGATCAGATCGGCCGCGAATGGAAGTTGGAGCACTTGAGAATTACACCGATGAGAGATGGAACAAAGTCATTGACATCAACCTGAACGGAGTTTTTGCAACAATGCGTGCAGCCGCGAGGCACATGCGACCACAGAAATCGGGTCGCATTATCGTGACGACATCAGTAGCAGCGATCAAAGCCGAGGCAGTGATAGGTGCTGCTTATATGGCTTCCAAGGCTGCTGCCGCACATTTGACTCGAAATGTGGCACTGGAATTAGCCAGTTATGGAATCACGGTGAATGCGATCGCGCCTGGCTTTTTCGTGACCAACATCGGCGGCGGACACGGAAAAAATCCTGATCTACAGGCTGCGCTCGGCAAAGAGATACCAATGCATCGAGTGGGGGATACGCAAGACATCAAGGGGCTGGCTCTGTTTTTGTCATCACCAGCTTCGCACTACATCACTGGTCAACAGATCATTATTGACGGAGGATGGAGTTTAGGAATTGCAGACTGAGGACAGTCCAATCTAGACGTCAAGTTGCGGAAGCACGCCGTCTGGAAGATCGACATCGAACGCAGTGAGAGTGAGGCAAACAAGACAGTAATAGCCGATGGTGCTGACAAGATCTGCAATGCCGCGTTGACCGATGATGCTGAACGTGGATTCATAAAGAGGGTCAGGAACTTTAGAGCAGGCGAGTAGTGACATCGTGAACTCGCGAATTGTCTGAAATTCATAATTCTCAAAAGGTGCAAAGTTCCTTGTGCGAATCTGCTCGATGATTGATTCGTCTAGTTTTTCTTGGCGTGCAAACTTCGTATGTGAGTTCCACTCATTTTGTGAGTTCCAATGTCGAACGCAAAGAAGTATCACCATCTCTCGCATCTGACCAGAAAGAGAGCTATTGAACCGAACGTAGAGACCAAGCTCTTGGGCATTGTCGCAGAGTTGGGGGCTCACAACGAGTGCAGGAAAAGGACCGCCAAATATTTGACGAGGACCGGTAAAAATCGTGTCATAAGATTTTTTTTGTTCAGCCGACATGCTGTCGTATGGAGTTATTTTATTGCGGGTCATTCCAAAAGAGTAGTCTGTTCATTACATTTCACAAATTTATCTGGGGGTAAAAATGAAAACAAGTACTCATCGAATTTTGACGACACACGTCGGTAGTCTTCCGCGACCTCAATCAGTTGTCGACGTGTTGTTTGCCCAAGATAGGGGTGAGTCATATGACGAAAGTGAATTTAGCAAAGTGATCGCTGCAGGAATTGCTGAAGCGGTTCGAAATCAGATTGAATCTGGAATTGACATCATCGATGAAGGAGAGATGAGTAAAATCAGTTATGGAACCTATATTCGCCATCGTCTGAGTGGATTCGTGACTGGTGATGTACCTCGCCAAACGCCAGAAGACCTCAATGATTTTCCAGACTTCCGAGATCGACTTACTAAATCTGGAGCCACACCCACGTATTTGAGGCCTATCTGCACGAGCCCAATTGCGTCAGTCAATTTAAAACCACTTGCCGCAGATATTGAACACTTGAAGGGAGCAATGATCGGTACATCGGCGAGTGAAGGATTTATGACCGCCGCTTCGCCCGGGACAATTGCGGTATTCCAACCAAATGAATTCTATAAATCTCATGAGGAGTACCTACATGCACTCGCTGATGCAATGGAACCCGAATATCAAGCAATAGTCAATTCTGGATTGGTATTGCAACTAGATTGCCCAGATTTGGCGATGGGTCGGCACATGTTGTTTCGACATGATTCAGATGAGGAATTTATTCGAAATGCGGAGATACAAGTTGAGGCAATGAATCATGCAGTTCGCAATATTCCTGCCGACAGAATGCGCTTGCATATTTGTTGGGGCAATTATGCGGGTCCACATACACATGACATTGATCTGGACAAGGTTTTGCCGACCGCACTGAAGGCGAAGCCGATGGGGTTGTTGATAGAAGGCGCCAACGCTCGACACGGCCATGAATGGGAGGTTTTCACCAGGCACAAACTTCCAGATGACAAAATCCTCGTGCCCGGTGTGCTGGATTCAACATCAAATATCGTCGAGCATCCCGAATTGATCTCGCAACGAATTGTGCAATACGCAAATGTTGTAGGCAAAGAGCGAGTGATCGCTGGAACGGACTGCGGTTTTGGAACCTTCGCTGGTTTTGGCGCTGTGCATCCATCAATTTGTTGGGCCAAGATGCGTTCATTGTCGGACGGCGCTGCACTCGCGACGAAGAAGTTGTGGAAGTGATGGATTCCTTTGGATTTGGTCAACCACACAATGGTGTTATTCAGATGGCGTACATCGTTGAAGACATCTCGAGTGCGATGCATTCATGGGCGGAGCAGATGAACGTAGGACCCTGGTTTTTGATAGATCACTTCACTGGACTGAATGCAAAATATCGGGGTGGCCCAACTGATGCAGACATCTCTCTAGCGATGGGGTACGCCGGACACATGCAGATTGAACTCATTCAACCCAATGACAACAAACCATCGGTGTACAAAGAGGTTTTTGAAGCACGGGGGTGGGGATTCCATCATTTTGGAATACCAAGTTTCAATTTTGACGCAGATGTCGCAAAGTATGAAGCAAAAGGGTACGAACTTGCATTCATTGCGGGTGTCCCAACTGGTGGATCTGTTGGGTATATGGATACGCATGGAGAATTGCCAGGCATGCTGGAGCTGATTGAAGTTGGACCAACCATGGATGAGATGTTTACAAAATTTTATCGGGCATCAATCGATTGGGATAGAAGCAATCCCGTCCGCGTGTTTGGCTGATCTATGAAGGCGGTTCGTTTTCACGGTAATCGAGATGTGCGGGTAGACGACATTGAGGAACCACAAGTGCAACCTGGCACTGTCAAGATTGCCCCTGAGTGGTGCGGTATTTGTGGAAGTGATGTGCATGAATATTTAATAGGACCGGAAACGATTCCGGCAGTTGGAAAACCTCACCCGATCACTGGAGAAGTAGTACCGATTGTGCTTGGGCACGAGTTTGCGGGTCGTGTAGTTGAAGTTGGCAGCGGGATTAGTGACATTGCTATTGGCGACAAGGTCGCAGTAGAACCGATCATTCGTGACAACACATGCCCTGCATGTCGAAGTGGTAATTACAACATGTGTCCGTCTATCGGTTTTCATGGTTTAAGTGGTGGTGGTGGTGGGCTCGCCGAATTTACTGTTGTACCTCAGTACATGGTGCACAAGCTTCCAGATGGTATGTCAACTGAGTTGGGTGCACTTGTTGAACCGCTCGCTGTTGGTTGGCACGCAGTGAGACGTTCGGGTATTCGACTTGGAGAGACTGCAGTTATTGTTGGTGCTGGTCCGATAGGTCTTGTTACGATGCTCGCGCTTCGAGCGGCTGGTGCTGGATTGATTGTCATGGTAGAGATTTCCGAGGCGCGTAAAAGTAAAGCTGTTGCCATGGGAGCTGATCTTGTTTTGGATCCCAAAAACCAAGATGTTGTTGCAGCAGTTCGAGAAATGACGAGTGGAGGGGTCGACGTGGCTTTTGATGCTTCGGGCAACAATGCGACGCTAACTACAGCATTGTCGTGTGTGCGACCACATGGACGCGTTGTCAATATCGCACTATGGGAACATCCTGCGGAGATCGATATGTTCAAGTTTTTATTTACTGAGGCAAGTCTCACGTCGAGTCTTGCGTATGCCAATGACCATGCGTCCGTAATTTCCGCACTTTCGAACGGAAGACTCGATGCTGCGCCGCTGATTAGTAAACGCATCGGCATGGAAGAGATTGTTTCTGGTGGTATTGAAGAGTTAATTCACAACAAGGATTCCAACGTCAAGATTCTTGTTCACCCTTAATTTATAAGGCCAAAATAACTACGAACATATGTTCGCTACAGTAAGGGCATGTCTAGTTCGCTACCCGTAACTCAAGCTTTGCAATCGATAATTCCCGATGGTGTACTGGTACGCGGACGCACGGTGTTGTGCAGTGGTGATGCCGCAATGTCGACCGCATTGTTGTTGGTGTCTGCCGCCACCCGAGCCGGTTCTTGGCTGGCCATCGTAGGTGTGAGCGATCTTGGAGTGATGTCGGCATACGAGCACGGTGTCGCTCTGCAACGCACGGTGCTGGTGACACCGACCGACAATAAAAAAGATTGGACAAGCACGGTTGCTGCGGTGGCCGATGGGTTTGACGTCGTGATGCTTGAAGTGCCACGAGAAGTAAGTGAGTCTGATGCGCGGCGTATTCAAACCCGCATTCAGGCGCGCCGCAATGTGCTCGTGTTGGTAGAAACATCACGACAAGTAGCAGTGCGATCAGTATTTCAACCAGATGTGGTGTTGCACACCGTAACTACGAGATGGGACGGCATCGACCATGGCGCTGGTTATGTACAAAGCCGACACATTGATGTGACAGTGAGTGGCAGGCGCGTGCCGCGAACGACGCAACACGTGTTGCAGCATGTTGGCTAGCAATGGGTAAGCAAAAGAACGAACAGCTTGGCACAAGTGACGTAACGCGCGTTGCAGTAATTGCGTGCACCGACTGGCAGGCGGTGGCTGCGCAATGCGAGTTGTATTCGCGCAAGCAATGGTTTGATGCTGTTGCTGTATTGCATGCACAACGCGTGGTGGCGCGTACTGCATATGCCGCTAAACAGGGGGTCGAAATAGGTATGCGCCGACGCGAAGCCCAGGCCACGTGTTCTGATCTGCACATCGCTACCAACAACCCAGAGCGAGACAGGTTGATGTTTGAGTCGGTGGTGCGTGCAGTGTGCGAACTTGTTCCTCTCGTAGAAGTAAGCACACCAGGTGTCATCTTGTTGGCTACACGCGGACCATCGAGGTATGTGGGAGGAGATGATGCATTGGCGCAACGCTTGCATGGCATCACACGTGATGCGCTTTTGCTTTTGGCTGACGGTCGCCCGATTTCGTTTGGAGTGGGTATTGCTGATGGACGACTGACGGCTCTCGTTGCTGCACATGCTGCCAACGGACGGTACGCGGTAGTTGATCCGGGTGAGAGTGCGCGATGTTTGGCGCAATTACCTGTATCGGTGCTTGCCGACTTTGCTGAGATCGATCGTGATGTGGTGTCGTTGTTGCATCGACTTGGTTTGAGTTGCATAGGTGACCTTGCTGCGATGAAGCCATCAGATTTGGTTGGACGATTTGGGCCAACTGGTTTTGAAATACATCGGTTGGCTCGCGGCTGTGATCGGCATCCACCCATCACCATCGCACCGCCTCCAGAGCGCGCCAGCACACACCGATTTGAGTTGGCGGTGGAGGATGTCAATGTGGTGGTCGCCACTGCACGACAAGTAGCCGATGAATTGGTGGCGTACTTGAGTGAACAGGGCGTGAGTTGTGTACGACTGCACATTTGTATGCAAACCGATCATGGGGAACAAAGTGATCGTCTGTGGTATCAGCCCGAAGGATTGACCGCAGCAGCGATGGCCGAACGCGTGCGTTGGCAGATGGAAGCATGGATTGCAACGCGCGGGCTCACGAGTGGTGTGGTGCTATTGCGGTATTCGCCAGTTGGTTTGCGTGCTCGTGAAGGAAGACAACTCGGGTTGTGGGGTGGAACTACAGAGACCGATGAATGGGCTGCTCGCGCCGTCGAACGATTGACGGCCATGCTCGGATCTGATTCGGTGCGAGTGCCAGAGTGGCGTGGTGGTCGAGACGTAAGCGAGGTGTTTGCACTCACTCCAGCCGCAGTTGTCGACATGGAGCGGCGTGCAGAGTCGGTGGTGAGTAAAGAAACGGTGTGGAGCGGAGCATTGCCAACTCCGTCACCATCGATTGTGTACAACGAACCATTGGCGGCTGTGGTCAATGATGCAGATGGTTGCGTCGTGAGTGTGAGCGGAAGGCACGAGTTGAGTGCATCGCCCGCACATGTAGCAATCGGTCAACATCTGTACAACGTGGTGTCGTGGGCTGGGCCGTGGCCAGTGGAAGAGCGGTGGTGGGACCCACTGCGCCAACGTAGAGCCGTGCGGATGCAGTTGGTGATGGTGCGCGACGGCGACCAGACACACGTGACCATGCATGCGGTGTTGATGGTGCTTGAGCATGGCGAGTGGTGGATGACTGCTCGTTACGGGTGAGATGTTGCCGTAATACACTCGGGCCATGCCCGCTAGTGAGATCGTTGCTCAACTGTGCGCGCATTTTGCTGCGGCCACACCGTGCGACGAACGCGAACGAGAGTCGATTCAACAATTTTTAGCAATTGCCCCAACACTTGAGGCGCCATTTGACGAGCACGCCAACGACACACATGTCACTGGGTCGGCAATCGTTGTTGGCAAGCGTGGTGTGGTGTTGCATCTGCACAAGCGACTGAACATCTGGTTGCAACCGGGTGGACATATCGAACACGGAGAAACGCCAGCGCAGGGCGCATTGCGCGAAGCGCGCGAAGAAACAGGGCTACATGTGTGGCATCCAGACGGTGGTCCGGTGTTGGTGCATCTGGATGTGCATCCTGGCCCGCGCGGGCACACGCACTTAGATGTGCGCTACATCGTGATGGCCGATGATGCCGACCCTGCACCAGGTGTTGATGAGAGTCAGGATGCGGCATGGTTTGCTTGGGACGACGCAATTGCCATGGCGGATAAGGGTTTGGTGGGTGCTCTGAGAGTAGTACGAACATATGTTCGCTAATATGGCGAGGTGGCAAATGATGTTTCGTATGCGCATGTTCCATATGCCCATGTCTCATATGCAGAATTGCATTGCCGATC
>Ga0194035_1000758_pt1 | contig 17967 bp, 16 predicted proteins | sample JunL2320m_MetaG_FD_148680 | JGI IMG/M metagenome (GOLD analysis project Ga0194035, IMG submission 148680) | Anoxic zone freshwater microbial communities from boreal shield lake in IISD Experimental Lakes Area, Ontario, Canada - Jun2016-L239-20m | ecosystem: Environmental > Aquatic > Freshwater >...
GACCTTGCCCTTGTCGACTTCGACGACGACGTTGCGCATCTCGTGCTTGATGAAGACGGAGCCTTCGGTGAAGTCCGTAAACATCCGGCGGATCTCGTCCTTGCCGGTGTGTGTGATGTTCGCGGTCTGAATCGTCAGGGTCGCGTCGTCGGCGAAGTGCGCGACGATTGCCTCGACATCCTTGGCGTCCACTGCGTCGAAGTAGCTGTGCGGTGCTTTGTGCAGCGCGTCGTAATTCCAGGCCATGATTGGCTCCTCTTGTAGATTCCCCCGGGTCGTCTTCCGACCCCGTGTAGGCATCCTAGGCGAGAAACCCACGCTCAGGCAAGGATTTCACTCTTTGGTGGTTGTGCAGGCTTGGCGAGTCGATCGAAGGTTCGTAGCGATTGTTCGACGTCAGCACGCGCAATGGTGCGAACGATCAGGACAATGCGAGAGGCGTGGTCGTCGTCGGGCCAGGCCGCGAGATGGGTCGGAGGATGGATGACGTGCTGCACGCCGTGCAGGACCAGCGGCCCCTCAGCGCCCGTATCGAGCAGGCCTTTGACGCGCAGGATGTCCTCGCCGTGGCTCTGCAATAGCATCGCCAGCCAGAGTCCGAACATCGTCCAGTCGAGAGGTTCTTCGAAGCGCAGCGCGAAGGCGTGGACGCCTGCGTGATGGTCGTGCTCGTCGTGGTCGTGTGCATGGTCGTGCGGATCGGCCTCGACGGCCGTCAGCCACGCCTGCACCTGCTCGGCGCGACGATCCTCGGCCAAGACGCCGAGACCAATCAACGCGGCGGCGGAGATCGCACCGTGGTCGGCGACGAGCAATTCGGCGACCGGGTTGCGGTCGCGTACCAGCGCCTCGACGAGCGGTTGGTCGACCCCGGCCAGGTCGGTCTTGGTCAGCACGACACGGTCGGCGACGACGACCTGCTTGACCCACTCGGGTTGGCGCCGCGCCTGCAGTGGCGCGTTGATGGCATCGACGGTGGTGACGACGCCGTCGGCCATGTAGTGCGCTGCAAGCAGCGGATCTTGCAGCAGCGTGGCCAGCACAGGGACAGGGTCGGCGAGGCCAGTCGTCTCGACAATCACGCGTCGAAAGGCGGGGATCTCGCCGCGATACTGGCGGACCTGCAGGTCGCGTAACTCGTCGACGAGGTCGGTGCGGATGGTGCAGCAGACGCAGCCAGAGTCGAGGATCACGGTCTTCTCATCGACCTGTCGCAGCAGGTGATGGTCGAGCGGTACTTCGCCGAGCTCGTTGACAAGCACCACGGCGTCGGACAAGAGTGGGTCGCGCAGCAGGTGGCCGAGCAGGGTCGTCTTGCCCGAGCCAAGGAAGCCCGTAATCAACGTGAGTGGGATGCGCTCGCTCATAGACGCTCGAGCAGGGCCGGGTCGAGCGGGTCAAGCGCCACGCCGCCGCGCAGGCGAGCGACCTCGGCGAACACGGCGGTCAGGTCGTTACAGAGGATGGCTTGGCCGCTCGGGCCGTGCAGGATGTACGCGGTCTCTTCCCACTCGTCGACGCTCAACGTGTAGGAGCGCAGCACGCGATTGAGCAGCGCGACGCGGCGATGACGTTCGCGCAGCACGTCGCGGCGCGCACCGACCTGCGTGCGGTCGCCGCCGCCTTCCGACCAGTGCGCTGCCGCGCCGAGGGTTCCACAGAGGGAGCACATACCGATAGTTTGGCGCGCTTTGCGGCTTGGTGAGTTGCCATGCGGCTCATGCCCGGGTACGTTCTCTTCAGAGCGAGACTTACAGGTAACGGAGGAATTTCATGGCGAAGGAAATTTTGGTCGCATACGGCTGCGACGTCGATGCGGTTGCGGGCCAGATTGGTTCGTATGCTGGTGGCGATTCGCCGTGCGATATTTCGCGCGGCATCTTCGCTGGCGAGGTCGGCACGCGCCGAATGCTCAAGTTGTTCAAGAAGCACGACATCAAGACGACGTGGTTCATCCCCGGGCACTCGATTGAGACGTTCCCCGAGGACATGAAAGCCGTCGCCGATGCCGGCCACGAGATCGGCATGCACGGCTACACGCATGAGAACCCGATCGCAATGTCTCCCGAGCAGGAGGAGGCAGTGATGATCAAGAGCATCGAGCTGATCGAGCAGCTCTGCGGTCGTCGCCCCACCGGCTACGTCGCACCGTGGTGGGAGTTCTCTCCGATCACGAACGAGCTGCTGCTCAAGCACGGGCTCAAGTACGACCACTCGCTGATGAGCGAGGACTTCCATTGCCACCGCGTGCGCGTCGGTGATGCCTGGAAGCTAATCGACTACTCGCAGCCGGCCGAGACGTGGATGACGCCGCTAACCCGTGGTGTCGAGTCCTCGCTGATCGAGATCCCGGCGTCGTGGTACCTCGACGATCTGCCGCCGATGATGTTCATGAAGAAGGTTCCAAACTCGTACGGTTTCGCGAACCCGCGCGACATCGAGCAGATGTGGATGGACCAGTTCGACTACCTCTACCGCGAGGAAGAGGACGTCGTCTTCACGATGACGATCCACCCCGACATTTCGGGCCGCCCGCACGTGATCGCGATGCACGAGCGCATCATCGCCCACATCAACAAGCACGAGGGTGTGCGTTGGTGCACGTTCGACGAGATCGCTGATTGGTACGACGCCAAGCATCCCTTCAAGGGCTAGGCGCGCACGACGAGGGCCCGGTCTCCCCTGTGGAGGCCGGGCCTTTTGCGTGCTTGGGCAGCGAGGGCGCAAAAGGAAAGACGGCCGCTAGGCCAGCGAGAGGCGTTTTACGGCTTGACGGCGACAAGGTCGACGAGCGCAGACATGCCGCGATGGCGCGGGCCCTCGTCGAGTTCGCGGTCGTACTCCTCGAGCAGTTCGACCCGCAGCCTGGAGAAGATGGTGCTCAGCTCGTCCACGGTGTAGAGGTGGTCGATGGTCTTCGGTCCACCCGTCTTGTAGGCGAGTTGTCCGGGGCCGTAGCCTTCGAGCAACAAGACGCCGCCCGGCCGTAGCGCAGCCTCGATCTGGGCGAACATTCGCGCGCGGCCGATCGTGTCGGTGAACTGAATGAAGATCGCGACGACGGCGTCGTACTGCGCGACGGGCCACTCCCAATCTTCGAGATCGACCTGCTCGTGCTTGATGGTGACGCCGCGCTCCAGTGCCAACGCGCGCGCCTTCTCAATCGCATTCATTGCGGCCTCGACGGCATGGACGCGATGTCCCTGCTCGGCGAGCCACGTGCTGTTGCGTCCCTCGCCATCGGCAAGGCAGAGGACCTTGGCGCCTGGCGTTAGGCGACCGGCTTCGCGCACTAAGAATCCGTTTGCAGCCGTGCCGAACTGGTACTCGGGCGTGGAGAACTTCTCCTCCCACTGCGCGATGTTCTGCTTGCTCACGTCTGAATTATGACACGACTTAACGGTTGATCAGCTTCCTATTGGGGTCAGACCCTTTTAGGAAGTTAGAGACGGCTCGATTGCTTAGTTAGTTGTTCCGACTTCCTAAAAGGGTCTGACCCCAATGGGAAGCTAGTCTTCGACGATACCGACGGCGCGAATCGGCGAGCCGGTGGCTGGCACGAGGCGCAGTGGGAAGCCGAAGAACTGGAAGCGCTGATTGACGACCTCTTTGAGGTTGTTGAGATTCTCGAAGTGGGTAATGCCAACGTCGGCGCAGGCACGATGGTTTGTGTACGCGCCGGTCTGGTAGACGAGGTCGGGGCTGATCGTCTCGACACCGAAGATCTTGACGCCCTTGTCCTTCATCCAGTAGACGCACTCCGCCGCAACGCCACTAAAGCCGTTGAGGAAGGCGGGCGTGCCGGCCGTCTTGTTGTAGTGATCGGTGCAGAAGAGGAGGATGTCGCCGTGGCGGATCTCCTGGCCACTGGCGGCGATTGCGGCCTCCATTTCGGCGACCGTCACTTCATGGCCAGCCGGATACTCGCGCACGTCGATGCAGACTGCGTCGCCACAGAACGTGTCGAGCGGCATCTCATCGATCTTGGCTGCCTTCGGATCAGGATCGAAGTGGCCAAGCGCGTCCACGTGTGTGGCAGCGTGGTTCGAGGTGATGATGATCTGCGCATCGAACGACTTCTCGTCGCCGGTGGCATCGCCGTGCTGCAGATGTCGCAGCACCTGCACGGTGGGGAAGAATGGGTGCAGCTGCGAGTCCTTCGACAGCGGCTGGGAGAGGTCAATAACGCGGCGGGCCATGGTGCTACTCCTAGTGGTGGTGCGAGTGGTCGTGGTCGGCAGGATGATCGTGATCGTGCGTGTGGTCTTCGCACTCGGCGTTGACGTAGCCCGAGCGGAACGGTTCGGTGGTCCCCAGTTCGGCGTCGAATCGATGGCGCCAAATGCAGCCGGTGTCGTTGGTCAAGAGATGCAGTGAGACGCTGGTGACATCGCTGGTCGTGGTGATCTGGTGGATGTCGTCGTCGGGTGGGATCAGCGCGAAAAACTCGCCGCGCTTGATCTTGTTGTGCGACTTCATTTGGACACCGTGGTCGGTCAGGGCGTAGACGTCCTCGTCTTGGGTACCTTGGTAGAGACCGATCAGCCCCCAAGCGAGGTGGTCGTGGATCGGCGTCGACTTGCCGGGCGGCACGACCAGCGCGAACAGGCAGAGTGAGCCGTCTTGGGCGCGGTAGAGGGCCCACTGTCCGATGCCTTGTCCCATCCCGCTCTCGGGTGCATCGGCCATGTACTCGGCGGGCAGCCAGTCGGGGTCGTCCATTAGCGCTGCGAAGGGGCCCTCGATGCGCTTGATTGCCTCCTCAACGGTTCCACCCGCCGCAATCTCGGCCTTGACCTGCGCGATGAAGTCACGCATCACCGGTGTATCGAGGATGAACTCAGGACCGTGGTGATGGTTGTGGAGGAGATGCTGTGTGTCGCACATGGCGGGCAGCGTACAGGTATTCCTTTGGTCCGTGGAGGTCTGGTGGCGCTCGGCCGGGGGAGGTTTGGTGCGGGACGTGTGAATCGGCGAGCGGTGGCTGTTCTGGTTCGTCCGCGGTGCAGTGCAGTTCGGTCGTCGGTGGCGCCGATCTTTGTGTCGCTGAGCACGTCCGGGCTGGCGCGATACGCGATGCTGCAGTCATGACACAGGACCTTCATAGTATGCTTCTTGATATGCCTCCCGATACGACAATCAAGGTTGAGCGCCAACTACGTGAGCGCATTCGTGGTGCGGCGCAAAGCAAGTCGATGACGATCAACCAGTTTCTTGAGACGCTGATGAAAGACTACGAGCGTCGCGATCGGATGGCGCGAGCGGCTGAGGCGATGCGCTCGGCGTCGCCCGAGGTGATGGCGGCGTATCGCGCGGAGACAGCGATCTGGGATGTCACCTCGAGCGATGGCCTGGAGGGCTGGTGATCTCGCTCGAGACGGGCTCCGTTGTCTGGGCAGAGCTTGGTGAGGGAGTTGGCAGAGAGCAGGGTGGCCGCCGGCCGGTGGTGGTCATCTCGTCGGCCGATCATCGATCGCTCGTGCCCGACCTTATCGCGGTGGTGCCGGCGACTCGTGTCGATCGCGGTTGGCCAAACCATGTCGAGCTACTAGGCGAGACGGGCCTGAAGGCCCGGACGTTTGCCATGACAGAGCAGCCGCGTGCGATCAGTCGCGAACGCATTCATGGCTATGCCGGCACGATTTCGGCGGCGTGCCTGAGCGAGATTGCTACCTGGATCGACGACTGGCTGGTCTCGCCGACAGGCTGATCAGGCGCTGACGAGCCGGGCTGGCAACGTCGACCAGGAGCGCAGCGTGTTGTGCAGGTAGAGCTCGGGTTCGGCCGTCAGTTCGATGCGTTCGACGCGACGTGCGAACTCTTCGAGCACGGCCTGCGACTCTTGGCGCGAGATCGGCTGGCCGACGCACTGGTGGATCCCCATCCCGAAAGCGAGCTGGCCCCCGGTGTCGCGGGTGATGTCGAGCTGGTCTGCTGTGTCGCCCCACTTGCGTGGGTCGCGGTTGGCGGCGCCGAGGAAGACGAGCAGCTTTGAGCCTGCTGGCAGGGCGACACCGTCGAGCACCACATCGCGGCTCGTGGTGCGAAAGAACGCGGTAAAGGGAGACTCGTAGCGCAGCGTCTCGTCGATCGCGAACTTGACCAGCGTCGGGTCGTCGTGCACCATCGCCCACTGCTCGGGGTGGCGCGCGAGACAGATCAGCGTGTTGGTAATCGCAAAGACGGTCGTGTCGAGCCCGGCCGAGAGCATCGCGCGGATTAGCAGCGTTGCCTGCTCGGGTGGGATCACGCCCGCGTCGGCCTGCTCCCAGATCTGTGCGCCCATCCCGTCGGGCGAGAGTGCGCTGCGTTCGCAGTTGGCGAGCACCCACTCGGGTGTGCCTTCGCCGGCGGCGACGTGCTGGCGGTGCAGGTCGTTGTCGGGGCCGAAGAACGAGAAGTTCATCGCGCCATGGCTGAGCAGGTTCTCGCGCCGCCCCTCGCGCCCGATACCAACCGCGTCGCCGAAAACACGCAGGGTGAACTCCTCGGCGAGGTCGTGCACGAGGTCGGGCGCAGCGTTCGCCAGCACCTGTCCGACGAGCTCCTGCGCGTAGGCATCGAAGCCCGGCCGGAGTGCGCGCATCTTGCGCGGAGCAATCACGCTCGTCATCGCAGTCCGCATTGGTGTGTGGCGAGGCGGGTCGGATTCGAGGATGCCCTGGGGGCGCCAGTTCGGCGTCGCGTGGAGGTTCGTCGGGCCAACACCAGCACCCGAGATATAGGTCTCGTGGTCGACGAGAATCTCGCGCACCGAATCGAAGCGCGTAAAGCTGTGCACCCCGTACTGCTCAAGCCAGACCGCAGGCCCCGCGTCGCGCATGCGCTCAAAGAGGGGATAGGGGTCCGTCAGATTCGGAATCGACCAAGGATCGTCGGCGAGCGACGAAACCCCTGCTGCTGGTTCGGTCGCCCCCTGCGGTACCTCGGTCGCCATCTGCTGCTCCTCCGGGGATCACCATACCCCACTGCTCACCTCAGCAGACGTCGCAGTTCTCGCCAGGCAAGAGCGGTCTGCCGGACGCGCTTTTTGGTGTGGGATACTACGCCCATGCAGGATCAGCCCTTCACTGTCGTCCTCAACGATGGCTCCGAGATCGTCGTTGCTGCCGACCAGACGATCCTCGATGCAATCGAGGCGACGGGTCGACGCATGCTCAACTCATGCCGCGAGGGCAACTGTGGCACCTGCGAGACCGATATCAAATTTGGCGAGGCCGACCATCGCGACGAGGTGCTGACCGACGACGAGAAGGCCGAACAGTTCTCGATGATGATCTGCGTGTCGCGCGCCAAGGGCGATCGCATCGGGCTCGACCTGTAAGTCGTTGCGCGCGCTCAGGCGACGACAAAACCCCGATACCCGTCAGCAGCCACGTCGGCACAGATTTCGGTGTACTTGCCGACACCACCGATGTAGGGCAGAAAGACGCGGGGTTTGCCAGGAATGTTGGCGCCCATGTACCAGGAGGCGGCTCGCGGATAGAGCGTCGCGTAGGCCTCGTCGTGTACCTGTTGGTCCCAGTCGGCTTGGGCGTCAGGGGTGGCTTCGATTGTGGTCTGGCCCTGTTCGCTCAGATGGCCGATGCACTCGTCGACCCACTCCACGTGCTGCTCGATCGAGGTCATCATGTTGCTCAGGACCGAAGGGCTGCCGGGGCCCGTCATGGTGAAGAGGTTCGGGAAGCCGTGGACCGTCAGCCCGAGGTAGGAGTGAGGTCCCTCGGCCCAGAGGTCGCGCAGGCTCTGGTCGTTGCGGCCGCGGATATCGACGGCCAGCAAGGCGCCAGTCATGCCGTCGAAGCCCGTCGCGAAGATCAGACTGTCAAAGGCATACTCGGTGCCGCCGGTGATTAGCCCGGCCTCAGTGATCTCCTCAATCGGGGCATGCTTGATATCGACGAGCGTCACGTTCGGACGGTTGTAGGTCGCGTAGTAGTCCGTGTCGACGCAGAGGCGCTTCGTGCCGAGTGGATGCTCGTAGGGGCAGAGCAGCTCGGCAACGGCCGGGTCGGTGACGGTCGCGCGGATCTTGTTGCGGACAAACTCGGCGGCCGTCTCGTTGGCTGCCTCGTCCGTGGTGATGTCATGAAACGCCGAGAGAAACGAGAAGCTGCCTTCGTGCCAGCGGCGCTCGTACTCGGCCTCGCGTTCTTCGGCCGACACAGCGAGGGCCGTCGACGTGCTCTCGGGCCAGATGTCGCCCGTGGGTCCGCGGCGCGCGGTGGCGCGGGTCTCGCGATAGATCGCCTTGCGGGCAGCTTCTGCAGCCGGATCCATCGGGCCGTTCCAGGCGGGGATACTGAAGTTCGGGGTGCGCTGAAAGACGGTCAGGTGCTCGGCCTGTGCGGCGACCTGCGGGATCGTCTGGATACCGGTCGAGCCGGTGCCGACAACACCGACGCGCTGACCCGTAAAGTCGACGCCGTCTTCGGGCCAGGCAGCAGTGTGGTACCACGCACCAGCGAAGCGGTCGAGGCCGGGGAAGCGTGGTGTGTTCGGTACCGACAGGCAGCCCGTGGCCATCACGAACCACCGCGCGGTTACCTCACCATGGTTGGTTGTGACGCGCCAGAGGCTCGCATCCTCGTCCCACCGTGCGGCAGTGACGCTCGTCTCGAGCTGGATGTCGCGGCGTAGGTCGAAGCGATCGGCGACGTGGTTGAGGTAGCGCAGAATTTCGGGCTGGTCGGCGTAGCGTGCCGACCAGCTCCACTCTTGCTCGAGCTCTTCGTCAAAGGAGTAGGAGTACGTCATGCTCTCGACGTCGCAACGGCACCCGGGGTAGCGATTCCAATACCACGTGCCACCAACGCTCGGTGCGCGGTCGACGAGGTGTGCCTGCAGGCCGCGCTGGCGCAGGCGGTGGAGGAGGTAGAGGCCGCTAAAGCCCGCGCCAACGACTAGGACATCGTGGTGTTCCGGGTTGGCTGCCATGCGGTGATTCTACGGTGATCAGAGGTATCTGTCACGTGAACCGATTTGCACGGCAACGAGCGGTCGGTCAGGCGTTGAGTGCGATGATCGCGCCGAGCACGATCTCGGCTGCGAGGGCGGCGTCAGCGGTATCCGAGTCCTCGAGCGGCGTGTGCGAGAGACCATCGACGCAGGGCACGAAGACCATTGCGGTCGGCACCTTGTCGGCCACGCACATCGTGTCGTGGGCTGCGCCCGACGGCATCACCAAGAACGGCTCGCCCGTCGCCTCAGCCTCCGCACGCAGTGCCTCGACTAGACGATCGTTCATCGGGGTGATGGGGAGGGACTGGCGCTCGACCCACTCGAAGCCGACGCCACGGGCCTCGGCCCGCTCCTTGGCGTACTGCACGATACGGTCGCGCAGCTCCACGTGGCCGCCCGTCACCGACCGCGTGTCGAGCGAGACGCGGACGCTGCCCGGGACGACGTTGATCAGGCACGGGTGTGTCTCGAGCTCGCTCGTCGTGCCGACCGTCGTCTTACCGATCTCGTTGGCGAGGCGCTCGACCTCGAGGATCGTCTCGGCGGCGGGGATGACAGCGTCGACGCGGAAGTCCATCGGCGTGGCACCGGCATGGTCGGCGCGGCCTGTGAAGTGGAAATCGCCGTGGACGTAGCCCGGAAGCGCATGCACGACGCCGATGCGGTTGCCCGTGTCCTGCAAGACACGGCCCTGCTCGATGTGGACCTCGATCCAACCGGTCAGACCGTCGATCTCGTTGATCGACTCCTGCCAGCGCTCCGGCTCATAGCCCGCTGCCTTCGCGGAGTCCCAGAAGGACGTGCCATCCGGGGCGAGAATCGTGGTCTTTAGCTCCTCGTCCGTGACGCGCTGCAGCATGATGCGCGAGCCCAGCAGCATCTGGCCGAAGCCCGAGCCCTCCTCCTCGAGGAAGGAGATCAGCCGCAGCGGTATCTGCTGGCCCGACTCCTGCGCCAGGCGGCAGACCTCGAGCGCGGTGACGACGCCGAGCGTGCCGTCGTACTTGCCACCGTTGCGATTCGAGTCGCAATGCGAGCCGATGCCGAAGGCGGGAGCGCCCTTGGGAACATTCGAGGCGATCAGCGTGCCGACCGGATCGCGCCAGACGCTAAAGCCGATCTGCTCGAGCTCGCGCGTGAAGTACTGCAGCGTGTTCTCGTACTGCGGGGTGTAGGCGTAGCGGCGAATCGCCTCGTCGGTCTCCGTGAAGTCGGGCCCTGCCAGCGTCTCGATGTCGTTTTCGATGCGCTGGTACGAGCGCTCGCGATCGATCGTCACGTTCTTCGCCATCGTCATACCTCCACGTCGCCGAAGACGCCTGCCTCGGCAAGGGCGTTGATTTCGGACTCGTCCATGCCGGCCAATTCCGTCAGGACCTGACGGGTATGCTCGCCACGCTTCGGCGCGAGCCTCAGTTCCTCAGCCGCACCAGGCATGCGAAGCGGCGAGCGGATCTGGCGCACTGTCCCGAGCACGGGGTGTTCGGTCTCGGCGATCAGGTCGCGCGCGATCGTCTGCGGGTCGGCGGCAGCCTCGGCGATCGAGTAGATCGGGCCGCTCGGGACGTCGGCCGCCGCGAGTACCTTGACCCAGTGGTCGGTGGTGTTCGTTGCGAGTACCTGTTCGAGGTCGGCCGTGCAGGCGTCGCGATGCTCGAGGCGGGCGGCTGTCGTCGCGTAACGCTCGTCCTCGAGCATCCACTCGACACCGATCGCATGTACGAGATTTTCGAAGAATTTCTGCTTGGCGCAAGCGATCACGACCCAGCCATCGGAGGTCGGGAAGTTGCCAAACGGCACGATCGATGGGTGCGACGAGTTGCGGGTACGAATCGGCTCCCAGCCGCGCGACAGATGCCACGTCGAGACGTACATGTCGAGGTTGAACGCCGTCTCGAACAGTGAGACGTCGACGTCGCAGCCCTCACCGTCACGGCGCGCGCGCCAGAGGGCGCACATCATTGCCAGTGCGGCCGCGTAGCCGGTTGACATGTCGACGAGCGACAGACCCGATTTGGTTGGTGGGCCGTCGGGATCGCCGGTCAGACTCATCCAGCCGGCCATGCCTTGGGCGATGTAGTCGTAGCCGCCCTCAGCCGCGCGCGGACCCGTCATGCCGAAGCCAGATAACGAGGCGCAGACGATCGCCGGATTGAGGTGCTTGAGGTCGTCATAAAGAATTTTTAGCTTCGCCGGACCGTCACCACGTAGATTCGAGAAGACGGCGTCGGCGTGGGGGACGAGGCGCTCGAAGGTCGCGCGGCCCTCCGGTGAGCGCAGCTGGAGTGAGATCGACTCCTTGTTGTGGCAGAACGTCTCGAAGAAGAGCGAGTCCTCGCCCTCCTGGAATGGCGGCACGTAGCGACCGATGTCGCCCTTGCTGGTCGGATCCTCGATCTTGATAATGCGAGCGCCGAGATCGGCGAGGTGCACGGTGCCCCACGGGCCCGCGCCGTACTGCTCGATCGCGAGGATGGTGACGTCTTCGAGTGGTCTGCGCATAGGTGAGAGCGTACCCGTCCTAAGGGATCTAATCGACGACGGCTCAGGTAAAAACAGAGCGGCGACGGCATGCGCCGTCGCCGCTTCGTCTTTTCAAACCTAGCGGCGAGCCGCCGGCTTCTTCTTACGTGGCTTGGCAGCCGCCTTGTGGGGCGACACGGCCATGCGATGCGGCAACTTGACCAGAGAGAGCAATTCGCCCTGGAAATTGCGGCCACGCTTCTTGGTCAATTGGGCACGAAGCTTCTTCGTAGCCGCAAGATCAAGCACGAGCGTCTTTGGATCAACGACGACACCGTAGGCCTCACGCGCCAACTCGACCGTCGTAAAGTCGTCGTGGATATCCTCGACGACCAGCTTCGGGTCGCGCTTGAGCGGATTGCCGTAGCCACCGCCGTTCGGCTCGATCAGTTGGATCGCGTCACCGGCCTCGCACATCAGACCCGTCACCTTGGCTGGGATCTCCTCGTAGCCGCCGCCCGCCTTGTGGTGGCGGACCATCGCGGGCAGGCCGTCATAGCCGCCGAAGATGCCACGCGGAGGATCGGTGTGACGATCGCCCTCACAGGAGTACGCCCCCGGCTCGAGGAACCGGTTCGTGCGGACAATGCCGACACCGCCGCGCCACTGACCCGGCGCTGCCGGCTCGTCACGCAGCTCGTAGCGCTCGGTCCGCATCGGGAAGCGCATATCGAGCTCCTCGATCGGGTTGTTGCGCGTATTTGCCATTAGGCAGTCGACGGAGTCCATGCCATCGCGGCCCTTACGACCACCGTACGAACCCTCATTGACCTCGAGATAGAGCCAGTACTCACCCTTCTCCGGGATAAAGCCCGCGTACGAGCAGAAGTGGATCGCGGCCGAGTTACCGGCCGTGACCAGATCTGGCACAACCTTCGACAGCGCGACGATCGTGTTGTCCACGACGCGCTGGCACTGGTTGAAGCGCGAGAAGCAGGCGCGAGGGAAGTTTGGATTGAAGATCGAGCCCTTTGGCGCGATCACGTCGACGCAGCGGAAGATGCCGTCGTTCTGAGGCACGGGCTCGTCGAGACGATCCTGATCGAGCAGAATCGTGCGGATCGCGAAGTACGCAGCAACCAGCAGCGACCCCTCGAATGGCACGTTGTAGCCCGTCGGAACCTCGGCGTTTGAGCCGGTCAAGTCGACCGTCACATGGTCGCCCTTGACGATGATCTTCGTCTCCACCCGCAGCCGCACATCGCGGTTGCGACCGTCGTCGTCGAGCCACGCCGTCGGTGCGATGTACTCACCGTCAGGCAGCTTCTTGATCTCGGCGCGCAGGCGCTTCTCCGAGTAGTCCATCCAGTCGTAGGCAGCGGACATGCACGTGTCGGCGCCGTACTTCTCGAGCAGACGGTAGAAACGATCGCGACCGAGGATACAGGCGGCCTTCATGGCCTCCATGTCGCCGCGGTTCATCGTCTCGGTGCGGACGTTGTCGAAGACCATGCGATCCAAGTCCTCGTTCAACACGCCACCCTCGTACCACTTGAGACCGTTGTAGATCTTCGACTCGGCGTACATGTCGAACGCATCCGCGTTGATGCCCGGGTACGAACCACCGACGTCGGCGACGTGAGCGGTAACGGCAGCAAAGCCGAGCAACTCGCCCTTCCACAAGATCGGCACAGCCACCGCAATATCCGGCGTATGCGACGCACCCAAATAGGGGTGGTTGTGGATGATGATGTCGCCTTCCTTCAACTCGTTCTTATCAACGCGATGCAGGAAGCCGCGGATGTACCACGGCAACGAACCAATGTGCATCGGCGTCGACTCGGACTCGCAAAGCTCGCGACCCTCAGCGTCGAACAGGCCCGCGCCGAGATCCTCGGATTCGCGGATGATCGACGAGTACGACATGCGGAATAACACGCCCGCCATCTCTTGTGCAATTGCATCGAACGCACCACCGAGCACGCGGAGCGTGATCGGATCGACCCCCACCCGCTTGCGGGTGGGCTTACCGGGGTTGATGCCTACTTCGGGCAGATCAGCCATTAGGAATGCCTCTTCTCTCGCAGTTGGGGGTTAGTGACCGCTCTCAGCGGCCTTGGCCACTGCAGCGGAGTACTTGATGATGAGGTTGCCGTGCTTGTCCACGTCGGCCGTGTAGCCGGGCGGGACGACGCTCGTCGAGTCGAACTGAGTGATGATCGCTGGACCAGCAATGTGGTTGCCAGCGAGCAGCTCGGTGCGCTCGTAGAACTTGGTCTTGAACTTGGCGGGCTTGCCGGCCTTTTCGAACCAGGCGTCGGCCGTCAGCTTCAGCGCAGTCTTGGGCGGAGTCTTCGTGCCCTTCTTGACCAGCGTCGGCTTGAGGCCCGGCATCGCACCGATGGCACGAACACGGATGTTCGCGATCTGCACGTCGACGTCTTCGAAGCGGCGCGAGAACTCTCGCTCGTGCGCTTGGTGGAACTCGTTCTTGACGGCCTTGACCCACTTCTCGTCGATCGCACCAGTCTTCGCATCCACGCGAAGCTCGTAGCCCTGGCCCTCGTAGCGGGCGTCTACGACGCGCTCCAAGCGGATGCGCTTCTTGTCGATCTTGTCGGTTGCGAACTGCTTCATCGCCTCCTTTTCGAGCGCAGCAAACTGCTTGTCGAGGGTGGCGCGCGTCTTCGCATTCGAGACCACTTCAGAGGCCATCACGTAGGCCGTCTTCGTGTACTCGTAGACGAGGTCGGTGGTCAAGAGACCAAGCGCCGCGGTGATACCCGGATAGTTCGGCACCAGCACGTGCTTGACGCCAACCTCAGGTGCGATGTGGCTCGCGAAGAGCGGACCACCACCACCTTCGGCAATCAGCGCGAACTCGCGTGGATCGAAGCCCTTGCGGACCGACGACTGTTCGATGGCGTCGACCATCGAGTGCACGAGCACCTTGAAGATGCCGAGTGCGGCCTCTTCGGTGGTCAGCTTCAACGGCTTAGCGATCTTCGTCTCGACGGCCTTGCGGGCAAGGTCGACGCGGAGATCCTTCTTGCCACCGAGGAACAATTCGGAACGCAACCAGCCGAGCGCGATAATCGCGTCGGTTGCCGTTGGCTCCGTGCCGCCCTGGTCGTACGCTGCGGGGCCTGGCATGGCGCCAGCCGAGCGGGGACCGACCCGGAAGATGCCACCCGAGTCGATGTAGGCGATCGAACCGCCGCCAGCACCAATCGTGTCGACGTCGACCATCGGGATCATCGCCTGGTACGGGCCGACCTTCGTGTCGAGCAGGTGCTTCATGCGCAGCTTGCCGTCCTGCGCGAGGCCGATATCGGCAGACGTGCCACCAACGTCGAGCGTAATCACGTTCGGCTCACCGGCAACACGACCAGCCCAGATGCCACCGACGACGCCGGCGATCGGGCCCGACATCAAGAGGTTGACAGGACGCTTGCTCGCGGCCTCTGGCGTGGCCACACCCGCCGCGCTCGTCATCAGCTGAACGCCAGTCTTGACGCCCATCTTGCGCAGTTCGTCGTCGAAGCGCTGCACGTAGTGCGCGACCTTTGGGCCGACGAAAGCATTGAGGGCGACAGTCGAGAAGCGCTCGTACTCGCGGTACTGCGGGATCACCTCGGACGAGACAGAGATGTAGGCCTCAGGAAACTCTTCGCGCACGATTGCGGCAACGCGCTTCTCGTGCTCGTCGTTGAGGAAGGAGAAGAGGAGACAGACGGCGACAGCGTCGACCTGCGCCTTCTTCAACTTGCGGACCTGCGCGCGCACCTCACGGTCATCGAGCGGAATCTGCACCGAGCCGTCGGCGAGAATACGCTCGTTGACGGTCAGGCGATTGCGGCGACGCGCGATCGGGTAGGCCTGCCACGGCAGGTTCTGCCACAGCGAGAAGTTCATCGGCTTCTTGTGGCGCGCGATATGCAGGACGTCGCGATAGCCCTCAGTCGTGATCATGCCGACGTTGGCGCCGTTGTGCTCGATCACGATGTTGGTGGCGACGGTCGTGCCGTGGAACACCTGATCGAGGTCGGACGGCGAGATCTTCGCCATCTCGCACAGCGTTGTAATTCCCTCGACAGTGGCAATCGATGGGTCCACCGGTGTCGACGGCGTCTTATGCACCAGCACGGTGCCCTTCTGATCATCCACGTAGATGAGGTCGGTGAACGTGCCACCAACATCGACTCCGATGCGCTTCATCCCGCTCCTCCGATTGCGTTTCTCTCTTCGTACCAGAGGCACGATAGCCCACTTGCGAAGGCGCCCGTAACAAATCCTCTGGTGACAAGGCGTTATAGAGTGAATCACCCGCCGGTGTCAAACCGGAAGGCCACCTCACCTTGATGCCAACGACCACCACTGACCGGCCTTCGTGGGGGCTGATCGCTCGCGTCTGTCTGATTGCGATCGGCATTGGCTACAACTTCGCACTGATCGGACCGATCGCGCGGACGCTTAGTGATCAGTTTGGAGTGAGCCTCGGCATGATCGGACTGTTGACCACTGGCGTGCTAATCACCCACGCGCTTTCGCAGTTGCCGGCTGCCGTCCCGGCGCAAAAGGTCGGCCCACTCAAGCTTGTTCGCTATGCATTTATACTCGTCGCCATTGCCAACCTGCTGGGTGCAATTAGCCCGGTTTTCTGGCTGCTCGTCGCGACGCGCCTGATTGTTGGTATCGGCACGGGACCTGTGTTTGTCGGCGGTCTCGACGGGAGCCGACGGCTTGGCGGCGCCTTTCTTGCGGGCGTCTTTGGTGGTGCCGCGACGTTTGGTCTTGGTCTTGCGCTGGTGATGGGTGCCGCGTTTGAGGCCTTCGGTTGGTCATGGCACCTGACCTTCGTCGTTGCCGCAGCCTTTGCGCTGGCCGCCGCCGTGTTCGGGCCGAAAGACAAAGACGAGCCGCGTCCACAGACTGGCAACGTGGTTGATCATCTCGGCGCTGTCCTGCGCTCCGGGCCACTCTGGCGCCTGGCGCTGATCCATTCGGCGACCTTCGGGGCCAGCCTCGTGGTCGGCGCGTGGATCGTGGTCTACTTCCGAGAGGGTGCGATCACCGGTTTCTTGGCGGGCGCGATCGGCTTCTCACTGCTCGCGATGACAGCGATCTTTCGGCCGATTGGTGGCGCGCTGTTTGCGCGTGGTATCAGCTGGCGTGTGATCGGCCCGGCGGCGGTGCTGACCTGCGGGGTTGGTCTCGGCGTGCTTTCGATTGGATTGCCGTCCTGGTTGGCCGCGCTCGTGTCGCTCGTGATTGGCGTCAGCTTCGCCCTGCCCTTTAGCGCGATCTTCGTGCTGACCGTCAAGGCCGAGCCACGCTATCCGGCCGCAGGAATTGCCTTCGTCAACATGACGGGCGGCGTCTTCGCCTTGATCATCACGCCGATCGCCGGCATCCTGCTCGACCACGGCGTCGGCTGGATTGCCTTTACCGGTATGGGTGTGATCGCCGTGATCGCAGCGTGGGTGGCGCGCGATCCGGTGCCTGACTAGGAGATCAACTTTGCTTTGGGGTCAGACCCTTATGCAAAGTCCGCGGACTTTGCATAAGGGTCTGACCCCAAAGCAAAGTTGATCTCCTAGAGCGACTCGCGGAAGACGCGCTCTAGTTCGGCTTCGCCGACGGGGATCGGTGAGCAGGCGAGCAGGCGTTGTTGGAGCATGGCGCCGGCCACGAGATCGGGTAGGTCGGACTCGCTGTAACCCACCTCGGTGATCGTGGTGGGGCAGCCGATGTCGGCCATCAGTTGAGCCAACGCTCGGGCGAAGGCGTCGTGGTCATCGGCGTCAACTGGTGCGCCCGTCAAGAGTTCGGCGGCACGACGCGAGCGCTCTGGCACGGCCGGCTCGATCAGACGAAACGAAGCCGGGGCCGTGATTGCACAGGCCAGGCCATGCGGTACGAACTTGGCCTCGCCCGGATAGCCGGGTGGCGACCAGGCGTGCTTGAGACCCGCGATCGGATAGGAGCAGGCGTGGGGGATGTGGACGCCCGCATTACCGAAGCCGATGCCGGCGGCGGTAGCGGCGAGCATCATGCCCTCGCGTGCCTCGATGTTGGAGCCATCCGCAACGGCGTGGCGCAGATGCTTGCCGACCAGTGCGATCGCCTCGGAGACCCAGATGTCCGCCATCGGTGCGGCGCCCTGATAGTTCGGGCGTGCGCCAGCGGAGGCAGGCTTCGGGCGCTGCGTGTACGGAATCGAGGTGTACGCCTCAGCTGCGTGAAGCAGAGCGTCGATGCCGCTGGCAGCCGTAATCGGCGCGGGCAGGCCGACCGTCAACTCGGGGTCGCAGAGCGCGATGTTGGGACGCAGGAAGGGGTGTGCAATACCGGTCTTGACCTTATCGGACGGCAGGTCGAGGACGGCGACGGCCGTCACCTCGGAGCCGGTCCCCGATGTTGTCGGGACGGCGACGACGGGCATCAGTGGGCCGGGGGGCACGCGCGCACCACCGAGTGGGGCATTGATCCAGTCGCGCAACGTCCCGCCGTGGGTGGCAATCAGGGCCGCCACCTTTGCCG
>Ga0194035_1000760_pt1 | contig 17954 bp, 10 predicted proteins | sample JunL2320m_MetaG_FD_148680 | JGI IMG/M metagenome (GOLD analysis project Ga0194035, IMG submission 148680) | Anoxic zone freshwater microbial communities from boreal shield lake in IISD Experimental Lakes Area, Ontario, Canada - Jun2016-L239-20m | ecosystem: Environmental > Aquatic > Freshwater >...
CCGCTCCGGATCGTGGTCGACGTAGACCACTCGCTCACTGCCCAACGCGACTGCGGCGGCGACCGCGTACAGCCCTACCGAGGGTGCGAGTCCGCCGACAACGAGAACCGGAGCGCCCGGTGTCTCCGAAAGCGGCCCGGCCACGCAGCGGTAGCCGTCGCTGACATTGTCGGGGATGCCGGCGGCAACGATCGGGTCCATGCCGTCGGGCAATGGCAGCAGCGCATGATCGGCGAACGGGACGCGCACCAGGTCGGCGAGTGCGCCGCCGAGGTCCACACCGCCGTGCGGCCCGAGCCCGAATGCGGTTCCCGGCGGAACCGCCGCGCAGGCATTGGAATGACCGCGACGGCAGGGCGCGCAGTCCCCGCAACTTGATTGGAATGGAACGATCACCCGCTGACCGGGCACCAATCCCGTCACCGCATCGCCGAGGTCGACGATCTCGCCGACCATTTCGTGTCCCATCGCGAAGGGCGGGGTGATCGGGTAGAGCCCCATAGCGATGATGGGGTCAAGATCGCAACGCGCAACGGCCACCGGGCGAACCAGGGCGTCACGTCGATCACGCAGCTGCGGCTCCGGGCATTCCTGCCATGCCAGTTTGCCCGGCCCGCTGAATAGCAGGTGTCGCATGGTTCAGCCGCCTCCGATCACCACAGTGTCCCGCTGAACTAGCGGGCCGACTTGAGCCGGATCTTCCACCGCACGAAGCTGATGTAACCCAGGCTCAGCACCGCGAGCATCGCCATATCGAACAGCCAACTCGACGCGGTGTGTTCCCACCAACGGTCCTTGGGCGTCAGCGGCCCGGGCACCAGTGTGGTCAGGTCCACCGTCGACGCCGATGCGGCGAATCCCCACCGCGCAGGTGTGAACCAGGACATCTGATCGAGCACCAGTCGGTTGGTCACCGGGATCATGCCGCCGGAGAACACCAGTTGGCTCATGATCGCGACCACCAGCAGCGGCATGATCTGTTCATTCGATTTCGCCAACGCAGACAGTGCCAGGCCCACCATCGCCGCGGCGACTGTCGTCGCGGCCATGCTGATGAATAGTTCGAGTGTCGCACTGCCGAGCACCGTCGCACCCTGGGTCGGGGCGCCCTTGCCGATGATCGTGATCGCGGTGACGATCGCAGACTGCAAAACAGCGAATAATGAATACACACATACCTTGGCCAACAGATAGGCGGTCGTGGACAGCCCGACCGCTTGTTCGCGCCGGAAGATCGGCCGCTCTCCGATCAGGTCGCGGATGGTCAGCGCGGTGCCCATGAAGATTGCGCCGACGTTGAGCAGCACCAGGATCTGCCCCGGTTCGTTGGGTGCGTCGCCCATTGGGTCGGGCACCCCGAACCCGGCAGTGCCGGGCACCGCCAGCGACAGCACGCCCATGATGAACGGCAGCAGTGCCAGGAAGATGAAGTAGCCGCGGTCGGAGATGATCAGCCGGGCCTGCCGGCGCACGATCGTCGAGAACTGACGCAGCAGGCTGGTGTGCGTGGGCTCGCCGATATCCGATGGCGCCTCGACCGGCGGCGGCGGGGGCGTGGGTCCGGTCAGCGCGAGGTAGCGGTCGCTGGCGGCCTGTGGATCACCGGCGACGGTCGAGAAGATGTCGGCCCAGTTGGTGGTTCCCATCGCCGGACCGATCCGGGCCGGCGGCCCGCGGAATGCGGTCTTGCCGCCCGGAGCCAGCAGCAGCACCTGATCGCACACATCGAGGTAGGTCAGCGAGTGGGTCACCACCAGAACCACGCGGCCCGCGTCGGCCAGATCGCGCAGCATGGTCATCACCTGGCGGTCCAGCGCCGGGTCAAGTCCCGACGTCGGCTCGTCGAGGATGAGCAGGGACGGACCGGTCAGCAGTTCCAGTGCCACTGACGCCCGCTTGCGCTGCCCGCCGGAGAGCCGGTCGACGCGGGTGTCGGCGTGCTGGGTCATCTCCAACTCGCTGAGAACCTCCGCCACCACCTGCTGGCGGTCCTCCCTGGTGGTATCTGGCGGCAGTCGCAACTCGGCGGCGTACATCAGTGCCTGATTGACCGTCAGCTGGCCGTGCACCACATCGTCCTGGGGCACCATCCCGATCCGGGAACGCAGCGAGGCGTAGTCCGCGTGGATGTTGCGGCCCTCGAAGGTCACCGTGCCACTCGTCGGGTGGGTGTAACCGGCGATCAGTCTGGCCAGCGTGGACTTGCCCGCACCGGATGGACCGATGATCGCGGTCAGGGTTCCCGGCCGGGCGGTGAGTGAGATGTTGTTCAGTAGCGTCTTGTTGTTCTCGATCGTCCAGGTGACCCCGCGCACATCGAGTCCACCGGTTCCGGTTGCCGCCGCGGTCTCGGTGCGCCGCACCAGGTTTCCGCCGGCGAAAACAAGGTCGATGTTGCCGATCGTGATGACGTCGGCCTCGTTCAACAGTGCTTTTGTCACGCGATCGCCGTTGACGAAGGTTCCGTTGATCGAGCGGTTGTCGACGATCTCCGTCCCGCCCGGGGTCGGAATCAGCGTCGCGTGGTGGCGCGAGGCCAGCACGTCGGGGATGACGATGTCGTTGTCGGTTGCCCGACCGATCGTCAGCGCACCAGGCGGCACCTCAGGTGATGAGCCGGGGCGCAGGATCTTGAGCATCGACGTCGCCAGGTTCGGCGTGGATCCGCCGCGGGCTGAGGAAGGGCCCATCTGGGTGGGAGCGGCATCCGGTGTGGGCCGCGCCGGGGGTTGGGTCGGGGGTTGGGCCGGCCCGGGAAGCATCTCCGTGGGGGGTTGCGGCGGGCGGCCAGGCGAACCCTGCGGCCTACCCACCTCGAAGCTCACCGGCGGGCCGTCCGGATTGCCGAGGTTCACCGTGGTGCCGTCGGTGATATCGACCTCCTGAACCCGACGGCCGTGGACGAACATTCCGTTGAGCGATCCGTTGTCAATCGCCACCCACCGGCCCCGGTCGAACCGCAGCACGATGTGCGCGCGCGACACCAGGGGATGGGCCAGGCGCACATCGGCCCGCAGATCTCGGCCGACGACGACATCAGGTCCGGCGGAGAAGGTGCGTGGCGGCCCGTTGTACCGAACGGTCAGAACAGGCGCGGAGGGCTGGCTCATCGGCGTCAACTCTATCGGTAGAGCTGCGGCGAACCGGTCAGCTTGGGCCGCCTGTCACCACGCAATGCGTCCGGGTGTAAATGGTCGGCATGCACTTATTGCAGTGGGTGCACAGCGAGCGCACCGAGTGCTCGTCGCCGTCTGCCCGGATCCGGTTGATCAGGTCAGGCTCGGCCAGCAGCGCCCGTCCCATGGCGACGAAGCCGAACCCCGCAGCCATCGCCTGATCCATGGTCTGCCGATTGGTGATGCCGCCGAGAAGGATCAGCGGCATCGTGAGCTCGGCGCGGAAGCGCTCGGCATCGCGGAGCAGGAAGGCATCCCGGTAGGGGTACTCGCGGAGGAACTTTTTTCCGGTCATCCGCATACCCCAGCGCAGCGGAGGTGGGAATGCGGCCGCGAACTCTTTAATGGGGGAGTCACCGCGGAACAAATACATCGGATTGACCAGCGAGCTGCCCGCAGTCAGCTCCAGCGCATCAAGTCCACCGTCATCCTGCAGCCACCGCGCGGTCTGCAGCGCCTCCTCTATATTGATGCCGCCGCGCACCCCGTCGGCCATATTCAACTTGGCCGTCACCGCGATCGTTGCGGCGCCGTCCTTCTCCACCTCGCGGCGAACCGCCAGCGCGATACTGCGTGCCAGCTTCGCGCGGTTCTCCAGCGATCCACCGAAGGAGTCGGTGCGGCGATTGATCAACGGGGACAGAAACGAACTCGCCAGGTAGTTGTGGCCGAGGTGAATCTCGACCGCATCGAAGCCGGCCTCGATGGCCAGCCGGGCCGCGGCGGCATGTGCGGCGATCACCTCATCGATGTCACCGCGGCTGGCGTGTTTGGCGAAGCGCATCCCGATCGGGTTGAAGAACCGCACCGGCGCCAGTGCGCGAGCCTTGTTGGATGCGGCGTTGGCGACCGGACCGGCGTGGCCGATCTGCGCGCTGATCGCCGCGCCCTCGGCGTGCACGGCCTCGGTGAGGCGGCGCAGCCCTGGCAACGCCTCGGGCCGCATCCACATCTGCTTGCCGTCGGTTCTGCCACTCGGGCTGACCGCGCAGTACGCAACCGTGGTCATGGCGACCCCACCGGCGGCGATCGCCCGGTGGAACGCGATCAGGTCATCGGTGACCAGCGCGTGTGGCGTGCGCCCCTCGAAAGTGGCCGCTTTGATGATTCGGTTACGCAGCGTGATCGGGCCCAGTTTCGCTGGGCTGAAAACATCCGGTGCGCCGTCCATATGCAGAATGTAGTCGTGATCGCAGAAACCCTGGACGGCAAGCTGACCCGCGACGAGATCTTCGTCGACCTCACCCGGCGCGTCGCAGCCCTGACGGCGGCCGGAAAGACTCCGGGTCTGGGCACGGTGCTGGTGGGTGATGACCCCGGTTCGCACGCCTACGTGCGCGGTAAGCATTCCGACTGCGCCAAGGTGGGCATCACCTCGATCCGACGCGATCTGCCCGCCGATGTCAGCCAGGAGCGCCTCAACGAGACGATCGACGAACTCAACGCCAACCCGGACTGCACCGGCTACATCGTGCAGCTGCCGTTGCCGCGTCATCTCGACGAGAACGCCGCGCTGGAGCGGATTGACCCGGCCAGGGACGCCGACGGTTTGCACCCCACCAACCTGGGCCGGCTGGTACTCAACGAGAAGGCTCCGCTGCCCTGCACACCGCGGGGGATCGTGCACCTGTTGCGTCGCTACGACGTGCCGATCGACGGTGCGCACGCGGTGGTAATCGGTCGCGGTGTCACCGTCGGCCGCCCACTGGGCCTGCTACTGACTCGACGCACCGAGAACGCCACAGTCACGCTGTGCCACACTGGAACTCGCGATCTGGCATCGCTGACAGAGCAGGCCGACATCATTGTTGCTGCGGTCGGTGTGCCGCACATGCTGACCGCCGACATGGTCAAGCCCGGCGTGGCTGTGGTCGATGTCGGAGTCAGCCACGTCGACGGCAAGCTCACCGGTGATGTGGCGCCGGACGTCTGGAATGTCGCGGGGCATGTGTCGCCGAATCCGGGCGGTGTCGGCCCGCTGACGCGGGCCTTCCTGTTGACTAACGTGGTGGAACTGGCAGAAGCGGCCCGATGAAGGTGCGGGCGCAGTGGCCGATCCTCACCGTCGCCGCGATCTTCAGCGTCGCACTGATTCTGGTGGCGGCCGGATTCTGGCGGCGTGGCGCCCTGCTGATCGGGATCGGGGTGGGTTTGGCCGCGGGATTGCGGCTGCTGCTACCCGATGAGCAAGCCGGCCTGCTGGTGGTGCGCTCCAAGCGCCTCGACTTCGTGACCATGGCCGGGATATGCGCGTCGGTGGTCTACATCGCCTTCACCATCGACCCGCTGGGGACCAGTTGAGTAACCCCGGTTAACCCAGCGTGGCCCGGACGCACACGGTGACATAGGGCATTGCCAGTCCGGTGGAATTGGCCAGCGCCGGATGGGTGGCCAGCAGCTCGCGGACTTCATCGAGGGTGCGGGCGCGCACCGCGGCGGGTGAGGTGATGCAGTAGCTGCGCGAGGTGACGTAGTCGATCAGCGCTTGCGGCGTGATGTAGTTCGTCCACTCCACCTGATGGGTCGCGGTGTCGATGAATGGCGCCGGTAGATCGACCGTGGCGTTATCCCGGTCATGCTCCAGGCCGACGATCCGGCCGAAGTCCTTGACCCAACCGGACCTTTCATCCCGGGTGTTCCACAGCACTCCCAGCCGGCCGCCGGGTCGCAGCACGCGGGCGATTTCAGCCACGGCACGCTCGGGGTCGAACCAGTGCCAGGCCTGCGCTACCAGCACAGCATCAACGGCGTTGTCGGGCAACGGGATCTGTTCGGCGGACCCGAGCAGAGCAGGGGTGTCGGGCAGTGCGCTGCGCAGCATGTCCAGCATTTCGGCGATCGGATCGACGCCGATAACGTGCAGACCCCGTTCCACCAGTCGGGTGGTCAACTTGCCGGTTCCGGCGCCGAGGTCGAGTACGTCGTGAGCATCCCAGTTGTCGGTGGGGGCCAACAACCAGTCGACGGCCTCCGGCGGATAGGAGGGCCGGCCCCGCTCGTAAGCCGCGGCCTGCGACCCGAACGACAGCGAGCGTTCGTGGCGCGGGTCGCTCATGTATTGCCGTCGGCCAGGGCTAGAGTCTCCCGGATTAGCTCGCCCACGGACTCGGTCTCGAGCAGGAAACCATCATGGCCGTAGATCGAGTCGACGATCTGCAGGCCGGTGCAGCCCGGCAGCAGATCGGCGAGCTCGGACTGCAGGCGTAGCGGGTAGAGACGGTCGGAGGTGATCCCGCCGACGACCACGGGCACCGAACAGGACTGCAGCGCGGCGCTCACGCCGCCGCGGCCCCGTCCCACGTCATGGTTGGACAGGGTTTCGGTCAGCGCCACGTAACTGCCCGCATCGAACCGGTGAACCAGCTTGACGCCCTGGTGTTCAAGATAGCTCTGCACCGCGTAGCGGCCGCCGGCCAACGGGTCCTCATCATCCTGGGCGTTGTTTCCGAACCGGTGATCTAACTCCGCCTCGCCGCGGTAGGTGAGATGCGCGAACCGGCGTGCCAGTTGCAGGCCGGCGTCCGGTGACCGGCCGGTGCCGTAGTAGTCGCCACCCTGCCAGTCCGGGTCGGAGGTGATCGCCGCGATCTGGGAGCTCTGGGTTCCGATCTGGTCGGCGGTCGCTCGTGCCCCGACGGCCAGTACCAAAGCGGCCCGTACCCGATCGGGGTAGCCGACCATCCACTCCAGTGCGCGCGCTCCGCCCATCGAGCCGCCGATGACCGCGGCGACCTCGGGGACACCCAGCGCGGCAAGTGCGGCGGCGTCGGCATTGACCTGATCGCGCACCGTGATCGTGGGAAACCTGGAGCCCCATGGCTTGCCGTCGCGCGCCAGCGAACTGGGTCCGGTGGACCCGCGGCACCCGCCCAGGACGTTGGTGGCCACCGCACACCAGCGGTCGGTGTCGATCGGCGCGCCCGGACCGGCGATACCGCTCCACCAGTCCGGTATCCGGGAGTCACCGGTGAGAGCGTGTAGGACGAGGACAACATTGTCGCGCTCCGGCGACAGTTCGCCCCAACGCTGCACTGCGATGGAGACGTCATCGATCACCGCGCCGCATTCCAGCGTCAGCGGTCCGATATCGACGACGTCGACCTCACCTTCGGCGGGCAATGCCATGATGCGCTCGTGGGAGAGGGTCACGTCGCGCTCCCTGCGAAGCCGCGCTCGAGATCGGCCAGAATGTCATCGATACCCTCCAGCCCGACGGCCAGCCGGACCAGGCCGGGGGTGACCCCGGAGGCGAGTTGCTCCGCGGCGGACAGCTGCTGGTGGGTGGTCGATGCCGGATGGATTACCAGCGAGCGCACGTCACCGATATTGGCGACGTGGCTGTGCAGTCGCAGTGCGTCGACGAATGCCTTGCCGGCTTCGATTCCGCCGGCCAGTTCGAATGACAGCACCGCGCCCACGCCCTTCGGCGCGAGCGCGCGGCCGCGGTCATACCAGGGCGAACTGGGCAACCCGGCGTAGTTGACGCTCACCACATCTTTGTGGCCGGCGAGGAACTCGGCGACCTTCTGCGCATTGGATACATGACGCTCGATCCGCAGGCTCAATGTCTCGAGTCCCTGGGCGATCAGGAAGGCGTTGAACGGGGCAGCCGCCGAACCGAGGTCGCGCAGCAGTTGGACCCTGGCCTTGAGTGCGTAGGCCGGTGCGCCCAGGTCGGCGAACACCACGCCGTGATAACTCGGGTCCGGTTCGGTGAACCCGGGAAACCGCCCGTTGGTCCAGTCGAAGTTACCGCCGTCGACGATCACACCGGCGATCGCGGTGCCGTGGCCGCCGAGGTACTTGGTGGCTGAGTGCACAACGATGTCCGCGCCATGGGCGATGGGCTGGATCAGGTACGGCGTCGCGATGGTGTTGTCCACGATCAACGGCACACCGTTGTCGTGGGCGATCTTCGACACACCGGGGATGTCGAGGATGTCGATCTTTGGGTTGGAGATGGTCTCGGCGTAGAAGGCCTTGGTATTCGGCCGGACCGCTGCCCGCCAGGAGTCGAGGTCGTCGGGGTCGTCGACGAACGTGGTTTCGATTCCCAGCTTGGGCAGCGTGTAGTGCAAGAGGTTGTAGGTGCCGCCGTAGAGCCGGGGGCTGGAGACGATGTGATCGCCGGTGCCGGCGATATTGAGGATCGCAAGGGTTTCCGCGGCCTGGCCCGACGCCAGGAAGAGCGCCGCGACGCCGCCCTCGAGGGACGCGATCCGTTGCTCGACGACATCGGTGGTCGGGTTCATGATCCGGGTGTAGATATTGCCCGGCTCTGCCAGCCCGAACAGCGCGGCGGCATGGTCGGTGCTGTCGAAGGTGTAGGACGTCGTCTGGTAGATGGGCAGGGCACGGGCGTTGGTGGCGGAGTCAGGGGTTTGGCCCGCGTGGATCTGCTTGGTTTCGAACGACCAATTTGCTTCAGGGTTAGTCATAGAGCTACGGCCTCCTCAGGTACGGGCAGGTTTCCCTGCCTCCTTAGGGGCCCGTCAGGGCGGGCCCGCGCTTGCCGTGCAGCCGACTGCGACTGCCCAACCTGGTCATCACCCGAGGCACCCCACCGCGGTTGGAGGGTTGCCGGCCAGCAAGCCGGGGCTTGACGCTGGCACTCATGACCGATCGGAATTCTATCCCACACCTGCGGTGGCTGGCTAGCCGGTCGGAGCACCGGAGCCGTGCTGCCGTGCCATTTCGCCCCTTGTAATGTTGCCCCGGCGGGTGCTTGCTCGCCGGTGCGTAGGAGGAAGAGCGACTCACATGTCGAGCGGACAGAAGATCAAAGTCGAGGGCACCGTTGTCGAGCTCGACGGCGACGAGATGACACGCATCATCTGGAAGCTGATCAAAGACACCCTGATCCTGCCGCACCTCGATGTGAATCTGGAGTACTACGACCTCGGCATGGAGCACCGCGATGCCACCGACGACCAGGTCACGATCGACTCCGCGTATGCCATTCTCAAGCACGGCGTCGGCGTCAAGTGCGCGACTATCACGCCGGACGAGGCCCGGGTCAAAGAGTTCGACCTCAAGAAGATGTGGCTGTCACCCAACGGGACCATCCGGAATATTCTCGGCGGCACAATTTTCCGTGCACCTATTGTCATCTCCAATGTTCCGCGGCTGGTCCCGGGCTGGACCAAGCCGATCATCATCGGCCGGCACGCCTTCGGCGACCAGTACCGGGCCACCAACTTCAAGGTCGACCGTCCCGGCACGGTGACGATCACCTTCACCCCTGAAGACGGCTCCGAGCCGATGGTGCACGAGGTGGTGCGGATCCCCGAGGACGGCGGGGTGGTGATGGGGATGTACAACTTCAAGAAGTCGATCCAGGACTTCGCCCGCTCGACGTTCAGCTACGCCCTGGTGCAGAACTATCCGGTGTACCTGTCGACCAAGAACACCATTCTCAAGGCCTATGACGGCATGTTCAAGGACGAGTTCCAGCGGATCTTCGACGAGGACTACAGAGAGCAGTTCGATGCTCGCGGGCTGACCTACGAACACCGGCTCATTGACGATATGGTGGCGTCCTGCCTGAAGTGGGAGGGCGGCTACGTCTGGGCGTGCAAGAACTACGACGGCGATGTGCAGTCCGACATCGTGGCCCAGGGTTACGGCTCACTGGGCCTGATGACCTCGGTGCTGCTGACCCCGGACGGCAAGACTATGGAGGCCGAGGCTGCGCACGGCACCGTTACCCGGCATTACCGCCAGCATCAGCAGGGCAGGGCCACCTCCACCAACCCGATCGCGTCGATCTTCGCCTGGACACGCGGGCTGGAGCATCGCGGCAAACTGGACAGCACCCCCGAGGTAATCGAGTTCGCGCACAAGCTTGAGGAGACCGTCATCGCCACCGTCGAGGGCGGCCATATGACCAAGGATCTGGCCATCCTGATCGGTCCGGATCAGCCGTATGAGACCAGTGAGCAGTACCTGCACACCATTGCCCGCGCCCTCAAGAGGTCCCTCGACTGATCGTCACCTCTATCAACGTCAACGGCGTGCGCGCCGCGGTACGGCAGCGCTCGTCGGAGAACCTCGGCCTGCTGTCCTGGCTGGAGCAGACCGCCGCCGATGTGGTGTGTCTGCAGGAGACCCGCGCCAACGATGACCAAGTAGCCGACGCCCTGGCGCCGGCCCTGGCCGACGGCTGGCACCTAGCCTCGGCGCAGCCGCATCTCAAGGGTCGCAGCGGTGTCGCGATCCTGAGCCGCACCCAGTTCGAGGATGTCCGGATCGGCCTTCCCGCAACCGAATTCGAGAATCACGGTCGCTATATCGAGGTCGACCTGCCCGGTGGCGCGACGGTCGCGAGTGTGTATGTGCACACCGGCGAGGCCGGCACTGACCGTCAGCTTGAGAAGGAACGGTTCATGGCCGCGCTGACCGCGCGGATGGCGGACCTCGCCGCCGATAACCGAGACGCCGTGCTGTGTGGTGACTGGAATATCGCTCACACCGAGAACGACATCAAGGCCTGGAAGGCCAATGTCCGCAAGGCCGGATTCCTGCCCGCGGAGCGTCAGTGGCTCACCGAGCTGTTGGAGTCCGGCTGGGTCGATGTCGTCCGCCGCCAGCACCCCGACCAGCCCGGCCCGTACAGCTGGTGGTCTTGGCGTGGCAAGGCGTTCGACAATGACGTCGGCTGGCGCATCGACTATCACCTGGCCAACCCGACCCTCGCTGACCGTGCATTATCAGCGAGGGTCGAGAAGCCGGGCGCCTACGCGCTGCGGTGGTCCGATCACGCCCCAGTCACCGTGGAGTTCGGTGACTAGACCTTGACTGCCGCGGCGGTCGAGCTGTTCAGGGCGGTCAGGTTGGTGCCCCGCGGGTCACCGAGTGCCACCATGCTCTGGAAGTACTCGATCACCTTCTTGTTCGGGACGTTCAGCGCCGGCCACTGCGGGTAGTCCCAGGTGTCGTTCATGAACGGCTGGGTCTGATCGTGGCTGAGAATGGTGAGGTGGTTGACATCGTGAGCGGTGGCCGCACCGTCGATGATGAGTCGGCCGTTCGCTCGATCATGCATCCAGCCGCCGTAGTGCGGCTCCATCTTCAAGGTGTTGATGAATGCCGTCTGGTAGCCGTTGTCGATCAGGTATTTGGCATAGCCGGCGTGACCGTATAGGGCGACCATCGCCATGACCTGATCGGCTGATCCGAGTCGGGCTGCGCGTTCGATATCGGCCACCATCTTGGGGGTGTACTTGTCGTCAGCGATCCAGCCGACCTTGGCGCCCTGCATCGCGTAGTACAGCCCAACACCCTGCAGGTCGTTGCCCGACGCTTGCGTGTTGTTGGTCAGGCTGTTGGCGAATGCCCACCGGCCGACGTCATCGATCGTTGTCGGTGCAAGTCCGGCGAACCGGCGAAGGTCGTTATAGGCGACCACGGCCTCGGTCGTGATGGCGGTCCGCCCGCCTTCCAGGGCGTCCATACCGGTGTGACTGCTGCCGTGGAACATGCCGTACGTCATGATGTCGACGTAGTTTGCCCCGGTGGTCGGCGGCGTCGGGGTCACCGCGGCAAGATCGTCGTTGAGGATGTTCCCGATCGCGGTGGCGCGGGCGATGCTGACCCCCGAGGGGTTCGACAGCGTCACAGAGAAGGTTTCGTCGGGTTCGACGGTGGTGTCACCGAGGATGTCGACATGGATCTGCTGGGTGGTCACCCCGGGGGCGAAGGAGAGGGTGCCGGCGGCGGCGGTGTAGTCCACACCCGCGGTCGCCGTGCCATTGGCGGTCGCATAGCCCACACTGACCGCAGTAGCCGAGGCCTTATCTAGAGTCGCGGTGAACATGAAATGGGCGTGCGTGCCGTTGGCCTCCGACACCGCAAGATCGGCGATAGACACCTTCGGCAAAGCCACCGGCGTGACCGGCGTAACCGGTGTGACCGGGAGCGTCGGGGTGGTCGCCAGGTCGGTGATCGATCCAGCACCTGATCCGTCAACCAGTGTCGCCCCCGACGGGTTCGACAAGGTGACGGTGAAGGTCTCCTTGGCTTCGGCCGTGGCGTCGCCGCTGACGATGATCGCGATGGTTCTAGTTGTCTCACCCGGTGCGAACGTGATGGTGCCCGATGAGGCTGTGTAGTCGCTGCCTGCGGTCGCCGTGCCGTTGGACGTCGCGTAGCCGACCGTGACCGCACTGGCCGACGCCGAACTCAACGTCACCGTGAAGGCGGCCAGCGAACTGCCGCCCGCCGCGCTGAACTGGATCGGCGTCAGGTACGCCATCTTGTTCTGGTTGACGGTTTTCCAGTCATCGGCCAGGATGCCGCCGGTGTCACCGGAGTTCGGGTTCCATGACCAGAACGTCCAGTTGATGCCCTGGTTGCCAGCGGCGATGTCCCTGGTGCCGTTGTTGTCCAGGTCTCCGGAAATATAGGAGGTGATGGCCTCCAGCCAGATGGCGTCCTTGGGGTCGACCAGCTTGGTGCCGAACTCGCCGATGTAGATGGGAGCGATGTTCTGCTCGTAGATATAGCCCCACGCCTTGCGGAAAACAGCCGGCAGGCCGGCGCCGAAGTCGGCGGTCTGGAACCAGGTCTGGGGGAAGACCGAGTTGGGGTAGTCATGCGGTGAGTAGACGAGCCGGTTAGCGACGTTGAACACGATCGGGCGGTCCTTGACCCCCATCAGGTTGCCGCCCCACCAGTAGTTCTGGCCCTGGTAGGACTCGACTCCCTCGACGAACATCAGCAGGTTGGGGTTGACCGCGAGTGCGGCGTTGCCGGCCCGCTCAGCCGCGCGAGCCCAGTCGGTGGCCCCGCCACCGCCCCAGACGCCGCTGTGCGGTTCGTTGTGCAGGTCGAAGCCGATCACCGTGGAGTTGGTCTTGTACCGGTTGGCCAGGGTGACCCAATCGGCCACCCAGGCGTCCTCGGTGTAGGTGCTGTCGTACCACAGGCCGTTGTCGGAAGTTCCCGCGCCGGCGCCGCTGCGGTGATGGTCGAGGATCACCCGCATACCCTGTTGTCCCGCGTAGGCGATGATCGCATCCATCACCTGCACACCCGAAAGACCCTGCAGATCAGGGTTTTTGGAGAAGTCGATGCCGTTGGGTGCGGCCGTGGTGTGCAGCAGCTCGCTGGAGTACGGCAGCCGGATGGTGTTGAACCCCAGTCCGGCCATCTCGTTGATCATCTCCTTGTAACTGCGTGTCCACAGGCCGTGTGGCGCCTGGGTGGTGGACTCCATGCCGAACCAGTTGACCCCGGAGATCTGGACCGTTTTGCCTTGCGAGTCGATGATCTGATTGCCCGAGGTGCGCAGGAAGCCCGCCGCAATGCCGCCGGATCCCGGCTCGGTGGCCGAGGCGTCCGAGATGCTCAACCCGGGTGTGACAGGTGTGGGTGTGGGTGTGGTGCCGTTGTAGTTGAGGACGTTGATCGTGCCGTACTTGTTCCAGGCGTTGCTGAAACTTCCGGCCGGACTGCTCACTCCGGAGGCGTTGTGGGTGGGCTGACCGAGAGTGCCCGGGTAGTCCCGTTCCACCGACCAGTACCCGAGCATTCCCAGGCCCTTGCTGACAGCAAAAGTGTTCAGTGCCTGCGCATCGGCGACAGTGAACACCTCGCTGGTGATGTCGTTCACCCCGATCATCGGAGTGACGCCGATCTGCTTCCAGGCGAAGGTCTGGCCGTTCTTGGCGTACAGCGACGACAACTGGGCGTAGGTGGACTCAGCCGATCGGATCGCGTAGGTGCCCATGGTCTGCGCGCCTGTGCCACTGGTGGGCGCGGGCCCTTCGCCATAGTCCATCGCCATCACGTTGACGCCAGCCAGTTTCACCCCGGCAGTCAGTGCCGACTGCACAACATTGAGGCCATCAATGGTCAAGCCCTGCGGCAACACCGGAAGGGTGTACCAGATCTGCACCTGGGGCCGGGCCTGCTGAAGCAGTTTCAGCGCGCTGCTATTCAGTGCGATCGAGGCGGCGTCGGCAACAGCCGCACCCTCGATATCGAAGTCGAGATGGGTGACCCCGTAGGTATCGACGACGCCCGCGTAGGCGTTCGCCAACGCCTGGGCACTGAGACCCCTGGCGACGTACGACTGGGCAAGGCTGGTACCTGCCGCACCGCCGAAGGAGATCATCACATCGCCGCCGGCCGCCCGTAGCGCCGCGATCGACTTATTGATCGCCACCGCCTGCGCGTCGGTCGAATTCGGCTCCAGCACCCCGTATCCACCCCATGCGGGGTTGCCGGCCGGATCCACCTGGAGGAAGCCGAGCGTGAACAGCGACGCCCCAGTGGCCTTGGACATCGCAACCAGGTCCGGCACCGGCCAACCGGCCATATCCACGTACGGCGCGAAGAAGGCGTTACCCCATTGCGCGGTGGTTCCACCGGTCTGCGGTGCGGTGTCGTCGTTGACGATCGTGCCGGTTGCGGTGGCCCGGGCGATCGTGGCGCCCGTCGGGGCCGACAATGTGACGGTGAATGTCTCGGTCGGTTCGACGACCGTGTCGCCGATGATGTCGACGTGCACCGTCTGGGTGGTCACACCCGGGGCGAAGGTGATGGTGCCGGAGGCGGCGGTGTAGTCCACACCGGCGGTCGCGGTGCCGTTGGAGGTCGCGTAGCCGACGCTCACCGGGGTGGCCGAGGCCTTGTCCAGGGTCGCGGTGAACATGAAGTGGGCGTGCTCGCCGTTGCCTTCGATCACGCTCACATCGGCAATCGACACCTTCGGCGCCGCGCCTGCGGTGTTCGAGTCGGTGATGGTGGCGGTTGCGGTGGCCGTGGTGATGGTGGCGCCGGAGGGTTTGGACAGCGTGACGGTGAAGGTCTCGCTGGGCTCGACGACTGTGTCGGCCAGGATGGGCACATTGATCTGCTGGGAGACCACTCCCGGGGCGAAGGTCAGGGTGCCGGTGGTCGCGGTGAAGTCGGATCCCGCGGTCGCAGTGCCGCTAGTGGTGGCATAGCCGACCGTGACCGGGGTGGTCGACGCCTTGGACAGTGTGACGGTGAAGCCGGCCTGCGCGGTTCCGGAGGCCGGTTCGGCCGCGGTGACGCCTGCCACCGAAACACCCGGCGCCGTCGGCGTGACGACAGCGACGCCGTTGAGCTGCAGGCCGGTGATTGCCCCTCCGGCAGCGCCGGTGTTGGCCTGGAATCCGAACGATGTGCTCTGGCCGGCGCTGACTTGGCCATTCCAGGCGGCGTTGGTCACCACATAGGCGGTGCCGACATGGCTGGAGATGACGCCGTTCCAGACACTGGTGATTTCCGCAGGAGTGTTGAAGCTGACCGTCCAGCCGTTGAGGGTCTGGCCTGCTGTCACGTTCATGGTGCCGGTGAATCCCGAACCCCAGTTGTCGGCGACGGTGTAGGTCACCGACCCGCCACTGTTGGTCGGCGGCGGTGTCACCGCAACCGGCGTGTTGGTGATGGTGCCGGTTGCGGTGGCGCCTGCGATGGTGGCGCCGGTGGGGTTGGACAGTGTGACGGTGAAGGTCTCGCTGGACTCCACGGCGGTGTCGGCGAGGATGGGCACGTTGATCTGCTGGGAGGTCACTCCCGGGGCGAAGGTCAGGGTGCCGGTGGTTGCGGTGTAGTCGGTGCCCGCGGTGGCGGTGCCGTTGGTGGTGGCGTAGCCGATCGTGACCGGGGTGGTCGACGCCTTAGACAGGCTGACAGTGAAGGCGGCCTGCGCCGTTCCGGTAGCCGATGGTTCGGCCACGGTCACATTGCCCACTGAGGCACCCGGCGGGGTGACCGTGACCGGTGCGGTCGTGTTGGTGATGGTGCCGGTTGCGGTGGCGCCTGCGATGGTGGCGCCGGTGGGGTTGGACAGTGTGACGGTGAAGGTCTCGCTGGACTCCACGGCGGTGTCGGCGAGGATGGGCACATTGATCTGCTGGGAGGTCACTCCCGGGGCGAAGGTCAGGGTGCCGGTGGTCGCGGTGTAGTCGGCGCCCGCGGTCGCGGTGCCGTTGGTGGTGGCGTAGCCGATCGTGACCGGGGTGGTCGACGCCTTAGACAGGCTGACCGTGAAGGCGGCCTGTGCCGTTCCGGAGGCCGGTTCGGCGGCGGTGACGCCTGCCACCGAGGCACCCGGCGGGGTCACCGGGGGCGTAACCACAGCGGCGCCGTTGACCTGCAGGCCGGTGACTGCCGAGCCGGCAGCGCCGGTGTTGGCCTGGAATCCGAACGACGTGGTCTGCCCGGCGCTGACCTGACCGTTGTACGGGGCGTTGGTCACCACATAGGCGGTGCCGACATGGCTGGAGATGACGCCGTTCCAGATGTTGGTGATTTCCGCGGGGGTGTTGAAGCTGACGGTCCAGCCGTTGAGGGCGCTCGGGCCGGCCGCCACTGTCACATTGCCGGTGAAACCCGAACCCCAGTCACTGCTGACGGCGTAGGTCGCCGACGGGCTGCTTGACACAGATGCTGCGGCAGTCGGGCTGGCTGTGGTGCGCGCGGCCGTGACCTGCTGACCGGTCTGAACGGATTGCGCGACCGGTGCGTAGCTGGACGTCAGCCGATTGATCTCGCGACTGACCAAAGACAGTGCGGCCGTGAGGAAGTTGAGGGGACCGGCGGGTGTTCCCGTGCCGTTTCCGGACAGTGTCGTGCTGAGGGCCGAGAGGAATCCCGACACTGCAGCCGGTTGTGCCGCAGCAGCCGCAGCAGCCGCAGCCCTCGGCGCGGCAGCGATGAAGCGATCAACAGCCGACGCGGCCGGAGCCGCGGGCGACGGTGCCGTGATCGTTCGCACATCCGACGAGGTGTCGATCTGAGCCAAGCTCACCTCAGGTGAGGGCGCTGTCGTCAGCTGAAGTGAGCCGCGATCGGAGCCACGCGGTGCTGTTGGGGCCGGGGCCGGAAGATCCACGGATCCCCGGCCTCGCGTGGATGAGTCTGCTGTTCGGGTTGGGGCGGCGTCTTCGCGACCGGCGGTGCGCTGATGCGCCCGCTGGGCGCGGGCCTTGGGCGCCGGCGCGGATTCGGTGCTCGATGCTGAATCGGTGCTCGGCGCCGAGGAGTCGTCTGCCCAAGCCACACCGGGCGTGATTGCGACCGCCCCGCCGATACCGAGGGCGATAGCCAGAGCGCCAACACGACCGATGTACTTGGATGAACCTGCGGACAACATGGTGAGCCTTTCCTACGGTCTCTGGCTACGGATGTAACCAAAGTTAGCGGAGGCGCTGCCGGAGTAATAAATTCCGAATAGTTGGTTAATAAAACCCTGGCAGCACGCTGATGAAGTGAACATAATCACACCGCGCGTGGGTAAGCAAACACCCGGCGCGTGTGATCCTCCAGTCGCTGCGCACATCGCCGAGTGCAGGCAAACATGTGTGCGTAGTCGCGAATTCTCACCCCGGGGGCCGAGTCAGACCTGAACCCCCACGTCGGCGGGCGGGTTTTCCGGCCTACTCTGGTGGCGACTCACGCGGCCAGTAGCCGCGAGCAACCCGCCACGTGAGCCGAGATATGAAAATGAACTATTTATGACACGGTCGACCGCGGGGGAGTGGGGGGTATGAAACTGCCAGAGTCGCGGGTATCCAGATGGGCGGGCTTGGACCCGGCGGACCGGAAAGCCCAACGGCGCGCGCTGATCGTGCGCGCCGGCTTCGAGTTGTTCGGCGAGGGTGGTGAAGCCGCTGTGACGGTTCGTTCGGTGTGCCGGACAGCGGAGTTGAACTCCCGCTACTTCTACGAGAGCTTCGCCGATATCAATGCCTTTTTTGGAGCTTTGTACGACCAGGTCGTCATCGAGTTGGGCACGGCACTGGC
>Ga0194035_1000761_pt1 | contig 17952 bp, 16 predicted proteins | sample JunL2320m_MetaG_FD_148680 | JGI IMG/M metagenome (GOLD analysis project Ga0194035, IMG submission 148680) | Anoxic zone freshwater microbial communities from boreal shield lake in IISD Experimental Lakes Area, Ontario, Canada - Jun2016-L239-20m | ecosystem: Environmental > Aquatic > Freshwater >...
CGATACCAATGCGTCGCAGCTCGTTGACCGAATGCTGGGTCGTCTTGGTCTTCAACTCGCCGGCAACGCCGAGGTATGGCACGAGGGTGACGTGTACGAAGGCAACATGGTCGCGGCCCTCCTCATTGCGCATCTGGCGGATTGCCTCGAGAAATGGCAGCGACTCGATGTCGCCCACCGTGCCGCCGATCTCCACAATCACCACGTCGGCATTGGATGACGTCGCCGCCTGCCGGATGCGGTCCTTGATCTCGTTGGTGATGTGGGGAATGACCTGCACGGTGGCGCCCAGGAAGTCGCCCCGGCGTTCGCGGCGGATGACCGCGTCGTACACGCTGCCAGTCGTGATGTTTGACGTGCGTGTGAGGGCTTCGTCGGTAAAGCGCTCGTAGTGGCCGAGATCCAGATCGGTCTCGGCGCCGTCCTCGGTGACGAACACCTCACCGTGCTGAAACGGGCTCATGGTCCCCGGGTCAACGTTCAGGTAGGGATCGCACTTCTGCAGCGATACCTTGAACCCACGTGCCTTCAGCAGGGTCCCGAGGGACGCTGCTGTGATCCCCTTGCCAAGGCCCGACACCACTCCGCCCGTCACAAAGACGTAGCGCTCACCGTGCTCACTCAATGGACCGGCCTCCCGACGTACCGCACACCGTACGGGACGTGAGCATACCCACCCGCGCGGCGCATGCCGTGTGTGCTCAGCGCCCCCGTCGCGCGAGCAGCTCACCCGCATGGGCGCGGGCGCCCTCATCGTCGGGTGAGGCCCCGAGCATGCGGCACATCTCAGCCACCAGCGCATCCCCCTCAACCGGCTCGATGGTGGTCACCGTGCGGCCGTCGTCGGCCAGCCCTTTCACGAGCCGGTAGTGGCGGTCGGCCGCCGCCGCGACCTGCGGCAGGTGCGTGATCACCAGCACCTGCCGGCCCACGGCCAGTGCGGCCAGGCGATCGCCCACGGTGCCAGCCGTCACGCCACCGATACCGGCATCCACCTCGTCGAATACCCAGGCAACCCCCGGCTCGGCCGCTGCAGCCACCGAGTGCAGGGCGAGGAGCACTCTCGACAGCTCGCCGCCCGACGCCGCGTTGGCCAGTGGGGCCTCCGGAAGGCCGGGGTTGGCCCGCAGGATGAGCGCCACGTGATCGGCGGGCACTTCGGCGTCGTCACGCGACACCTCCACCCGCAGCGCGGCACCCGACATCGCGAGATCCTGCAGTTCGGCCTCAACACGTGCGGCCAGGCGCGGCGCCGCCTCAGCGCGAGCCGCATGTAATGCATCGGAGAGCGCGTGCGCATCGCCCAACAGGGCCTCGCGCGCTGCAGAGAGGGCGTCGCCGCCGGCCTGCCCGGTCGCCAGCGCGTCGAGCGCCGCCCGGGCCTCGTCGGCACGGGTCAGCACCATCTCGGTTCCCGGCCCGTATCGCCGCCCGAGGGTGGCGTACTCCTCAAGCCGGCCCTCAACCCATTCGAGACGGCCTGGCTCGGCGTCCAGATCCTGGGCGTAGCGGCGCAGCCCGATGAGCGCCTCCTGAAGCGCAGCCTCAGCGGCCTTCAAGTCATCAAGTGGCCCTTTGAGTGTGGGATCGAGATCGCACGCATGTTCGATGGCACGTGCCGCGCGACCCGTGGCCATCACCGCCCCGCTGTCATCCGAGTCCAGAAGCCCGAGGGCGCTGTCGGCTGCCTCTGCCAGGCGCTCCGCATGCCCCAGCCGGCCGCGCTCCGCCTGCAGCGTCGTCTCCTCGTCAAAATCCGGCGCAACCGCATCCACATCAGCCAGCAGTTGGGTGAGCGCATCGCGCTCACGCGCAGCCCGTTCTCGCCCGTCGCGGGCGGCGTCGATCTCGCGGGCAAGGCGCACCAGATCGCGTCGCATCAGTGTCAGTTGCTGGGTCTGCAACACCACATCGGGCCCGGCGAAGGCATCGAGGATCGCCATCTGCGCAGCGGGACCAACAAGCCGACGCTGCTCGTGCTGGCCGGAGAACCGCACGAGACCCCCGATGAATGACGCCACCGCATCACGCGACGCCACCTGACCATCCACCAGCGCCCGTGCGCGGCCCTCTGCGGGCACGCGGCGGGCCACCACGACCTCGGTCTCATCTTCCGCAAGGTCACGCACCTGCAGTGCCGGATCTCCGGGATCGAGGGAATCCCAGAAGCCGGCCGGCACGCTGACTGTTGCCTGCACCAGCGCATGCTTGGCACCGGGGCGCACGGCCTTCGGGTCAACGGGCGCACCGGCGAGCAGCCCAAGGGCGGTCGCCACCACGGTCTTTCCTGCTCCGGTCTCGCCGGTGATGGCCGTGAGGCCGGCGGTAGGCTGGATATGGGCCCGCTCGATCACCACGAGGTCGCGGATCTCGATCTCGCGGATCACGCCGCCACCCCGCCCGTGATCATGAGCGGCCGAACTTCTCCCGGTACCGGCGGAAGAATGACGACTCGGGGAAGATTGCAAGGTGCACTTCCTGCCCCCCGAGGCCAACGGTCACCGACCGGCCCGGCGGCAGTTCACCAATCCGCACGCCGTCCGCGAGTACATCGCACGCCCCGACGATGGCGCTGTTGGTCACTACCAGCGACTCCTCTGGCGCAAGGATGAGCGGCCGCGTATCCAGGTGGTGCGCGGCGATAAAGGAGATGACGAAGGCACGGGCCTTCCACGACACCGTGGGGCCACCGGCAGCCAGGTTGTAGGCAGTCGATCCCACCGGGGTGGAGCAGATGAGCCCGTCGCACCGCACCGTTGCCACCGGCTCCCCATCCACCGAGTACGAGAGATCCGCCAGCCGCGACTCGCCCGCCCGCAGGAACGCCAGATCGTTCACGGCGTTGATGGTGCCGCCAATCCACACAGCCTTCAGGGACGGAAGACCCAGAGTGATGTAGTCGCCCCGAAGCGCACGCGTGAGGCTGCGCTCGAGGTCGGCCTGCTCGATCGTGGCGAGAAATCCCACCCGCCCGAAATTGACACCGAGCACAGGCGCGCCGGTACGTGCCTCAAAAGAGAGCGCCCGCAGAATGCTGCCGTCGCCACCCAGCACCAGCACAAGGTCAACCCCGCCGGGTCGCAACTCACTTCCGGTCACCGTCGTGCGGCCCCGGAGCGGGGGGTGCTTGGCGGCCTCGTCGGCAGTGGCCAGCACCTCCACCCCATTGGCATCGAGAATCGCGAGCACAGTCGGCATGACCCCGGCGGTCACCTCGGCCGCGCCATGGCTGAGCACCAGCACGCGCTCGGCACGGGTGCCCTCCACCTCGCGGATGGGCTCATGCTGACGCTTCATGCAGCCCCTGCCATCACTGCTGCATCGATGGCGGCCGCGATGTCCACGCACGGGTCGGGCAATGCGGGGCCATGTGCCAGCAGAAAGATCTCACGGTTGCCCTTGGGCCCAGGCGTGCCGCTGTCGGCTGCTCCAGCGATGTGTGCCCCGGTTGCGCGTATGGCGTCAGCCACGCCGAGCACGGCGTCGCGGCGGAGCGCCGGGTCGCGCACGACGCCCCCCGACCCCACGTTGTCCTTGCCCACCTCGAATTGCGGCTTGACCATCACAAGGGCACGGTACGCGGGGTGGAGGCAACCCGCTACTGCCGGCCACACGATGCCCGACGAGATAAACGACACATCCATCACTGCGAAGTCGGGAATGCGGGGCAGCATGGCCGGCGTAAGGGACCTCGCATTGGTTCGATCGATCACATCAACGCGGGAATCCTCGCGTAGCGCCCACGCGAGTTGTCCGTAGCCGACATCCACGGCGATCACGTTCGCCACCCCACGTCGCAGCAGCACATCAGTGAAGCCGCCAGTGGACGCCCCGATGTCAATTGCCGTTGCCCCGGTGGGATCGACACCCAGCACGTCGAGGGCATTCGCCAGCTTGAGCCCACCCCGCGAGGCGTACTCGGGGCCCTCATCCACATCGATGACCGCGTCGTCGCGCACCTGAGACCCGGGCTTGACCGCCGCGCTGCCGCCAACACGGACGCGACCGGCCATCACGGCCGCCTGCGCACGCGCTCGGGTGGGGAATATGCCGCGCTCCACGAGCACGGCGTCCAGTCGCTGCCGGGCCACGCGCGAGATCGTAGCCACCACCGCCCCATCCTCCATCACAAGCGCGTGCCCATTCGGGTCAGCCGATCGCACGATCGCCAAGCGCAGCCAGCGCAGCGGCGGCCGTGGCGGCGGGTGTGATCCCGGCCTCGGCCAGCAGCAGGTCACGGCGTCCATGCTCGATGAAGTGGTCCGGGATGCCGATTCGGGCGATATACGCCCGGCATCCCGGGAGCGCCTCCACCACTGCGCTGCCGAACCCACCCTGCAGCGCGTGGTCCTCGATCGTGACCACCACATCGTGGGACTCTGCGATTTCACGCAGCAAATCCACGTCGAGCGGCTTCGCGAACCGCGCATTGACCACAGTGGGTGGCACGCCGAGCGACTCCGACACGATCCCGGCCGCATCAAGCGCCACCTGCACGCCGTAGCCATAGCCCACCAGGGCCACGCGCGACCCTTCAGCGAGCACCTCGGCCTTCCCCACCGGGAGCACCTCGGGTCGATCCGGAAGCGGTACACCCACGCCATTGCCACGGGGATACCGCAGCGCGGAGGGACCATCAAGGCGGAGTGCCGTGTGCAGCATGTGCACCAACTCGGCCTCATCCTTGGGGGCCATCACCACCATGCCGGGAAGAGGCCGCAGGTACCCGATGTCAAATATGCCGTGATGGGTCGGTCCGTCGTCGCCAACAAGCCCGCCCCGATCGATGGCGAACACCACGGGCAGCCCCTGCAGGGCGACGTCGTGCACGATCGGGTCGTAGGCCCGCTGCAGAAACGTGGAGTAGATGGCACACACGGGGCGGTACCCGGCGATGGCGAGCCCGGCGGCAAACACCACTCCGTGCTGCTCGGCGATCCCGACGTCGTAGGTGCGCTCGGGAAAGCGGTCGGCAATAAAGTTGGTGCCGGTGCCCTTGGGCATGGCCGCGGTGATGGCAACCACGCGTGGGTCGGCCTCGGCCTCGGCCAGCAGTGCGCGGCCGAATACCTCGGTGTACGACGGAGCGGCGGGCGCAGATGGGCGCGCGGCACGGCCGCTGTCAACAGAAAATGGCCCCGAGCCATGCATGGCCTCACGATCAGACTCCGCAGGGGCGTACCCATGCCCCTTCTGCGTATGCAAATGCAGTAGCACCGGTCGCTGGAGGTCGGTGGTGCGCTGCAGGGCACCGCGCACGGCGTGGATGTCGTGCCCGTCAATGGGGCCCAGATAAGCGAAGCCCAGCGCCTCAAACAACTGGCCCGGCACGAACAGCGCCTTGGTGGCATTGGAGAGCGAGTCACCCAGAGAACCGAGACCGGGAACCTTACGAAGCCCCTTGTCCAGTTCGCCGCGCACCTTTGTCAGGGTCGGATCGAGCCGTGCCCGCTGCAATAGCCCCGCCAGCGCCCCGACGTTCTCGGAGATGCTCATGCCGTTGTCGTTCAGCACCACGGTGAGGGGCGACTGCAGATGGCCGGCCTGGTTGAGCCCCTCGTAGGCCATCCCCCCGGTCATGGCGCCGTCGCCGATAACGGCCACCACGCGGCGGTCGCGGCGGCCCGTAATGCGCATGGCCTCAGCCAGTCCCACGGCATACGAGATGCTCGTGCTCGCGTGCCCGGCACCCATGATGTCGTGCTCGCTCTCAGCGCGGCGCAGGAAACCCGAGAGTCCATCGTGCTGCCGCAGCGTGCCGAACTCGCCAAGGCGACCGGTGAGCAACTTGTGCCCGTAGGCCTGGTGCCCGACGTCCCACAAGATGCGATCGCGGGGCGAATTGAGCTCGGCGTGCAGCGCGATGCTGAGCTCGATGGTGCCGAGGCTCGACCCGAGGTGCCCGCCCGTGGTGGACACCGTGGCGATTATCGCCTGCCGCATCTCCTGGGCCAGCGCGGCAAGCGCCGCGTCGTCCATGTCGTGCAGCGGGGCCGGCCCGTCAAGCGAGGCAAGCATCGGATAGTGCGCGGCGAGATCAGTCACACCGGCTATCTTAATTGCCCCGGGCCCGCGGCGCGTACGTTCGGTCCGACCGTGCCCCCTCAGCGAGGCACGACGCGCAGCACACGGGTGCGCCAACGCTGCCCAGGCCCCGCCCGACGTGTTCGCACCTGCACCTCAAGATCTCCACGCCGCAGGGAGGGGAGCGCCGACGCCGGGAGCGTCACCCGGTGCACGAGCCGAGTGTTTGGGGCAACGGAGAAGCCGGGGCGAAGTGTGGCGTAGGTGCGAACGCTCCTGCCGACGCGCCGACGATCACGGACGGTCACCGTCATCGGGCCAGTCACCCGCCCCGTACCCACCTGCATGGATGCCTTGGAGGTGGTGCCCGCACCCGTGCCACCCACCACGTACGCCGTGACGGGGATTGCCACCGATCCGCTGCTGCTCGCCGTGGCCGTCGTACCTGCCGCAGCGACACTGGTGACGGGGCACGTGTAGCTGAAGGTGCTGCCATTGTCGGACCCTTCGCACGTCCCCACCCCGCCAGCAATGGTCATCGCCTGCACATAAGCTGCGTAGGACGCATCCGGGGCCCCCATCCAAGCAGATGTGGTCGTATTGTTTCCGTCAAGCGGGCCCCACAAGATGCTGTTTGCAAGGCCCTTGGCGGTGCCGTTCGGGGAGTTGGCCCACGCCAAGAAGCCATTTGCAGGGTCAATTGCAAGTCCCATTGGCATCGAATCGGCGCCAACCGCACCGCCATTGAACAGGCTCGTGGCACAGCAGCCGGTTTCGGGCACCTGAACGATCTGGTTGGGATCATCCCCCTCCTGGGGGGAGAGCAGGTACACCATCGCCGTGGCCGGGTCCACCACGAGACCAGAAACTCCGCTCGAGATGAGGCCACCCGACAGCACGACTGAGGGCGACCCGCCAACGGATGTCGGGATGGAGATGACCTGGCTCTCCTTGGTGCTGGCCCCCAGAAGGAAGAGCCTGCTGGAGATGGGATCAACGGCCATATAGGACGAATTGAGATTGTTCGGCAACTGCGTAACGAGCGTGGGCGTGAGCGTGCCGGCATAACTGGTGGCGACGGGAGCCGACCAGATACTGACCTGACACAACTGCGTGCCGCCACACCCGGCGGGCACCGTCTGGAAGTAGAGGATGCCGCGCGTGGTATCCATAGCGAGCCCGCTCCCGACCACCACGTTCAAGCCCTCGAAAGACAAGGCAGCCCACGGCGGGGTGCTCTCCGGGGGGCCCATAACTCCGGGTACCTGCGCTTTCGGACACCCGATCAGGGGCGCCTGCGACGGCATCACCTGAGGCCATGTCGCATAGCACGCGGCGTACAGATACTGCTGGGTGCCACTGCAACTGTTGGTGAAATACACCAACGTGCTCCACGTCGGTCCCGCGGTTCCCGAATAACCGGTCGTCCCAACCACCGGCCATGGATATCCAAAGGAGTAATTCCAGGCAGTGGAAACCATCGAGGCCGCATGCAGACCGCTGGCGGTACCCACGCCGGTTGCCGGGGGCGGATAGATCACCAGACTCGTCGAACTGGTCACGGCGAACGGGCTGACGCCCGATTGCGCGGTTGCTGACGCCTCACCCGCGGCGGAGATCTGGCCGGTGCTGCACAGCCCGGAGGCCGGACTGAAAAACAGTGTGTTCTGGCCGGGAGGCGGGCCAGCGACGGCGATGCCAGCGCCGAACGCGAGTGCAAGCAGTCCGGAGAGCAGTACCAGCAGCAGTACGCGCCCGTGATGTGCCCCGGATTTCGTGCGGGCGAGAAGAGAGGGATCAGGGGACATCGGGCATTCCGCTCCGAAGCGTTCGCTGGGCGCGTCTGGGTAGGCTGTTAAAAGCGTACACCATGCCTATTGACTCCGAGCTCATCCACGCGCTTCACCTTTCGGTGGAGGACCACGACGCCGCGCTCACCGATCACGCAGCGGCCCACCACGTGTTCCAGACATCCACGGTGCAGGCGCTCATCGACAGTCAGTACGAGGGAGACCTCACCATTGCGGAGCTGCTCGCGCACGGCGACCTCGGGCTGGGCACGCTTGATGGGCTCGATGGCGAGTTGGTTGTGGTGGCGGGCGAGGCCTACGTCGCCCGGGCTGACGGCTCGGTTTCACCGGTATCCGGCGATACCCGCACCCCCTTCGCGGTGGTCACCCCCTTCGCGCCGGATCCCCCGGTACACGTGGAGGGCATTGATCATGAGGAACTTCTCGCGATCCTCGATGCCCACAGCACCGTGCCGGTACAGGCGGTGCGTGTATCCGGCCGGTTCAGCCGCCTGCGCGTGAGAAGCGTGCCGAAGCAGCAGGTGCCGTACCCACCACTTGACGACGTAGTGACCACCCAGGTGGAGTGGGAGATCGGGCCAGTGAACGCCACGCTCGTAGGATTTCGATTCCCCCTCCTCGCCACCGGCCTTGAGGTACCGGGTTGGCACCTGCACGCTCTGGCAGAGGATCGGTGCTCGGGGGGGCACGTGCTGATCGCCGATCTCGAGCGCGGCACACTCGAACTTGATGGAGCCACCGAGGTGCACTGCGAGTTGCCCCCGGGCGTGGCGATCACGCGCGCTGCCGACGGTATCGCCGAGCGGCTCCGCGCCGCAGAAACCCGCATCCGCCCGTAGACGGGCCGGCGGGGGCCTACTCCGAGGCCGGGGCCTCCGGGGTGTCAGGGGCATCCGGGGCCCGAGGGGCCGATCCGGCGCGGGCCTCGGCCTCGGCCTCGGCGATGGCGCGGGGGATCATCTCGGCAACGGCGGATGACAGATCGGATGCCTGCTGCGCCAACTCCTCGACTCCTGCACGCGGGGTGTTGGCGGCCTCCCGAATTCGCACAGCCAAGCTCTCGAGCCGGGCGGTCGCCTGCGCCAGTTCGTCGCGGGCGCTCATGCGGCGGCTTCGCCACCTTCACGGGTAATCCGGCCGAGGATGCCATTCACAAATCCCGGGGCCTCCGCGGCGCACCACTTCTTCGCCATCTCCACCGCCTCATCAATGGCGACCGGAGCCGGCACCTCTCCCGTGCGGATCTCGTACACCGCAACTCTCAGGATCGCCCGCTCGAGGGGCGCGATGCGATCGGCCGTCCAGCCCTTGGCGGCGGCCGTGATGCGTTCGTCAATCGCCGGGATATCGGCATCAACGCCAGCCACCAGCGCTTCGGTGAACGGATCGGCCGCGTAATCGCCCGCGCGTGCCCCGTTGGCCTTCAGCTCATCAAGCGACAAACCGGTGACATCGCGCTGGTACAGCAGTACCACCGCCTGCCTGCGTGCCTCACGCCGTGAGACCGGGCCGGTCATGACGCGCCGCCGCCCATGGACGGAAGAAATTCCGCCCGGTCCACCAGAAACCCCGTGGTGTACGAGCCGGTTGCAAACAGTTCGTCGCGCGCGATCTCACGCAGCAGCGGCAGCGTGGTGGGAAGCCCGGTGACAACGCTCTCGTCGAGGGCACGCTGCATGCGGGCCACCGCTCGCGGGCGATCGGGCGCCCACACACACAGCTTGGCGAGCAGCGAGTCGTAGTACGGGGGCACGTAGCCCTTGGACCGGCAGTAGGTGTCCACGCGCACACCCGGGCCCGCCGCCAGGCGGAACTCATCCAACCGGCCGGCAGCCGGCCGGAAATCAAAGGCAGGGTCCTCGGCGTTGATACGGCACTCAATCGAATGCCCGTTGGCCTCAATGCGCCCGGTGCGGCTCAGCAACTGGCCATCGGCAACGCGCAACTGCTCGGCCACGATGTCCAGACCGCTCACCAGCTCGGTGACCGGATGCTCCACCTGCAGCCGTGCGTTCAGCTCCAGGAAGTAGAACTCCCCGTGCGTGTCCACGAGGAACTCAAGGGTGCCTGCCGACTTGTAGTCCCAGGCCCGGCACGCCTCCTCGGCGGCGGCGTGCATGCGCTCGCGGGTGGAATCCGGCAGGTTTGGCGCCGGCCCCTCCTCCACCACCTTCTGGTGACGGCGCTGAATGGAGCACTCGCGGTCACCGCAGATGAGTACGCCGCCCATGCCGTCAGCCAGCACCTGCACCTCGACGTGGCGTGCACCTTCAAGCAGCTTCTCCACGTAAAGCGAGCCGTCGCCGAATGCAGCCAGAGCCTCCTGTGAGGCGTTCTCAAACGCGCGCTCCAGCTCATCTGCGCTGTCCACCCGCCGCATGCCCCGGCCCCCGCCACCCGCAGATGCCTTCAGCAGAATCGGGAAGCCGGCTGCGTCGGCTGCCACCCGGGCCGCCGCCACATCGGTCACGCCACCTTCAGACCCGCCGAGCACCGGCAACCCGGCCTGGGTGGCGGCTTCCTTCGCCCGGATCTTGTCGCCCATTCGCGCCATCACCTCGGGGGCGGGCCCAACGAAGCGGATGCCGTTGTTGGCGCATTCGGTGGCGAAGTCGGGATTCTCTGAAAGGAACCCATAGCCGGGGTGCACGGCGTCGCATCCGGTGACCTCAGCGGCCCCGATGACGTTTCGCACATCGAGGTACGAGTCGCGTGCTGCGGGCGGACCGATGCACACGGCCTCGTCGGCCATCTCAACCGCGAGCGAGTTGGCATCGGCCGTGGAGTACACAGCCACGGTGGGGATACCGAGCTCCCGTGCGGTTCTGAGGACCCGCACCGCGATCTCCCCGCGATTGGCGACGAGCAGCTTCATGGCGTGAGAATGAAGAGGGCCTGCCCAAACTCCACGGGCTCGGCGTTCTGCACCTTGATCTCGCGCACGGTGCCCGCCCGATCAGCGGTGATCTCATTGAAGATCTTCATGGCCTCGATGATGCATAGCGTCTGCCCCTGCACCACCCGATCGCCAACCGCCACAAAGGGTCCGGATTCCGGATTCGGTGCTGAGTAGAACGTGCCCACCATCGGGCTCTCCACGCGGTGTCCATCATCCGCCTGCACCACCGGGCCCGACGCTGCCGAACCGGCAGGCGCGGCGGGCCGCACGGTCACGCGGGCGCCACCGATCTCCACGCTTACCTCCGACTGCCCTGCACCCTCCACAACCTCAATCAGCGTCTCCAGCAAGCCGCGGTCGATGCCCGGCCCGGCCTCACCCGACTCCTCCGATGCCAGCGAGCGGCGGCGATCAAGCAGTCGGCGGCCGGAGTCGGGAAACTGTGCGAGGACGATGGCGTCCTCTTCCGAGACATCTGACGGCGCTGCGGCGAGAACGGCATCGAGGTCGGGGGTGGGAATGGACACCGCGGCCCCTCGGGCCACGGCCATTGCCGCATCGGCCACCGGGCCGCGCAGGCGACCGCGACCGCCCATCGCCACCACCGCGAGGGCTGGCGTGGTTTCGCGCCAGCGCACACCATCAAGCACGTGCTGCGCAGCCTGCGACACGATGTCCTCGCCGATGGGCGGTGCGAGCGTGACGCCGCCCAGATCGCGCGACACGGCAGCGCACTCGTCGGCTGCCTCATGAAGGCGGCCAGCAAGACCCTGACGCGCAAGACGCGCGGTGAGCCCGGCGGCAAGGTCCGGCGGCAGGCTCACCTGCGGACCGCCTGCCAGCTCAGCGGCACGGCGCACCCGCTCTGGTGGCACCAGCGGCCAGATAACCCGGCCGGCCTCCTCCAGCGACTCGCGCCTGGCGTCGAGCTCGCGGTCACCACCGTGCAGCGCAGCCTCCAGCGCCTCTGCCGACGGCCGGCCGGCCACAAGCGCAACGGCGCCCACGGCAGCATGAATGGCGTCTGCGCCAGCCACCGCGGCCGCAAGCGCGGACATCGATGCGAGGCCACCAGGTGCACGCACCGAGACCTCCACCGGGATCGGTGACACGGCCACGATTTCGGCCACAAGCGCGCCGAGGCGCATTGGCGTGAGGTTGCAGCCCACATCCGACACGCAGAGCGCAACGGCGCCCGGCAGCGACGTGAGGGCGATGGCCTCCTCCACCCAGCGCGGGTCGGATGCCTCGGGCCACGGGCCAAGCAGCAGCGTGGGCACAAATGCCACGCCGGCCTCGCCAGCACCCTCGGCGATCGCGCGCAGCGATTCTGGGTCGTTCAGTGCGTCGAATGCCCGCACCCGGCTGACGCCGCTCACTGCCGCCGACTGCACCAGACGCCGTGCCACGCCTGGTCCCACGGCGACATCGCCCAGAAGGGTATGGCTCGCCAGCACCAGGCCGACCGGCGTACTGCCCGCAAACCGGGCAACCACGCGCAGGCGATCGAGGGGGCTCTCGGTGCGGCCATCCATGCAGGCCCGAGCCGCAGATGGGTCCATGGCCTCCAGTACGCGCGCGCCCTCCGGCGCCAGGGCGGCGGCGGCCGACCCCAGTTCGTCCGGCGCAATGCGGGATCCCCACGGTGGGGTTCCCAGATCCGACAGGGTGACATCGACCAAGCCGATGCCCTTGAGGGCGTCAGTGCTCATGCGCGGCTCACGTACTCCCGGCTGCGGGTGTCCACCTTGATGCGGTCACCCTCGTTGACAAACAGCGGAACATTCACCGTGGCGCCGGTCTCCAGCAGTGCCGGCTTGGTGACGTTCGAAACCGTGTCGCCCTTCACGCCCGGATCGGTCTGCGCGACCACGAGCTCCACCGTTGCCGGGGGCTCAGCGCTGTAGGGCGATTCCCGGATAAACAGCACCTGCACCTCGGTGCTCGGGGGAATGAGATCAAACGACCCGATGTCGGTCTTCAGCACCGTCACCTGCTCGTAGGTCTCATGGTCCATGAACACCACACCGTCGCCATCTTCGTAAAGCATCTGCATGGTTTTGGTCTCGGTGAGCACGCGCTCGAGCTTCTCGCCGGCGCGAAAGGTGCGGTCCATCGTTCCGCCGCCCAGCTTCTTCAGCTTGGTACGCACGAACGCGCCGCCCTTGCCGGGCTTTACGTGCTGGAACGAGATGACCGACACCAGATCGCCGTCAACATCGAGGACCCAGCCGTTTTTCAGATCGTTGCTGCTGATGGCACCCACGCCCTGCTCCCTATGCGCTCGTGTTGATCAGATCGGTGGTGATGCCCGTAAGCACCTCGCAGCCGTCATCGGTGATGACGACCTGGTCCTCAATGCGCACTCCGCCGATCCCGTCCAGGTAGATGCCCGGCTCGATGGTCACCACCATGCCGGTTTGGAGCACCTCCCCGCCCTCCTGCCGTAGCCATGGCCGCTCGTGGATGTCCAGCCCCACCCCATGCCCGAGCCCGTGCCCGAACCGTTCCCCGAGCCCGGCATCCGAGATAATGCCGCGTGCCACGGCGTCGAGGTCCCCGGTATGCACACCTGGGCGGCACGCGGCGAGGGCTGCGCGCTGCGCATCGAGGCACACGCGGTAGGCCTCCTCGAGATCGGGTGGCAGTGGCCCGGTGGCGAAGGTGCGTGTGCAGTCGGACGCATAGCCGTCCACGCGAGCGCCCATGTCAACCACAACCAGCGAATTCGCCTGCACAGGCACCGGGCGCGGTACCGCGTGGGGCAGCGCTCCATGCGCGCCACTCGCAACGATGATGTCGAAGCTCGCGCCCTCGGCACCGGCCGCACGCATGAGGCCCTCAAGATCCCAGGCCACCTGCGCCTCGGTGCGGCCCGCAAATCCATCATCCATCAATGCGCCATAGGCGACATCGGCGATGCCGGCCGCAGTCCGGATGGCCGCAATCTCCTCGGACTCCTTGATCACGCGCAGCCCCTCGACCAATCCGGTCGTGGGCACCAGTTCGACCGATGAAAGCCGCGCGGCAAACCTGCCCTGGCGCGCAACGCTCACCTGCTCGGCCTCAAACCCCACCCGCCCGGAGCCCACCACGTCGGCCAGGCGGTCCATGAGGTCGCGCCCCGCCTGCACCACCTCAACGCCCCGGGTGCGTTCACGGGCATCGGCCATGTACCGCGAGTCGGTCAGCAGCACACGGCGTCCTGGGGCGATCACCAGCACGCCGTTACTGCCGACGTAGCCGCACAGATACCGCACGTTGATGAGATCGGTCACGATCAGCGCGTCGAGCCCCTCCGCCGCGATCACCTCGTCAATCTGCTGCTGGCGCGACTCGATGCTCACGCGCTGAGTTCGGCCTTCAGGATGTCCAGCGCCTCGCGGTAACCGTCAGGGCCCTTGCCCTTGACCGTGGCGAGGGCGATGTCGCGCACCACCGAGACCTTGCGGAAGTCCTCGCGGGCATCCACGTCGGACAGATGCACCTCAACGAACGGCGCACCCACCGATTCGAGCGCGTCGCGCACCGAGTACTGGTAGTGCGTCCATGCCCCGGGGTTGATGATGATGCCGTCGACCGCGCCCGCGAGCCCGTGAAGGTGCTCCAGCATTGCGCCCTCGAAGTTGGTCTGGAATGTGCCCACCACCATGCCCCGCTCCGTACCCCATGCCCGCACCTGCGACTCGAGTTCGGGCAGGGTGAGCGTGCCGTAGTGCTCGGAGGGGCGGCGCCCGAGCATGTTCAGATTCGGCCCGTGTACAAGTGCGATGCGGCTCATGCGGTCAACTCCTCCACGGCGGCGCGTACGACGCCCGGATCGGGGTCCTGGTGGGTCAGCACGTCTCCGGGGGCACGCAGCAGCACCATGTTCAGCGCACGGCCGTCGGCTTTCTTGTCACGCCCCATGATGTCGATGACCTCATCAATCGAGACGGACCCGTCGAGCACCGTCGGCAATCCGTGACGCGCCAGAGTGGTCAACGTGCGATCACGCCACACCGGGTCGAGCCCCAGCGTGTGCTCACTGATGCGCAGCGCCGCGAGCAGCCCCAGCGAGATGGCCTCGCCGTGGTGGTACAGGTCGTACCCGGCCGCGGCTTCGATGCCATGGCCCACCGTGTGGCCCAGATTGAGAATGGCGCGACGGCCCAGATCCATCTCGTCTTCTTCCACCACGGCCAGTTTGACGCCAGCACAGCGACGGATCAGATCGGTGAGGCCGTCGGCGGGGCCGGGAAGCTCGGGCCATCCCGCCACAATCTCCATCAGATCGCCACCCGTGAGAAGCCCGTACTTCACCACCTCGGCAAATCCGCACGAGAGTTCCCGGGCAGACAGCGTGGACAGCACCGATGGGTCCATCACCACGGCCACAGGCTGATAGATCGCACCCACGTAGTTTTTGCCCTCGGGCAGATCAACGCCGGTCTTGCCGCCGAGCGACGAGTCCACCATCGCCAGCAGCGTGGTGGGAACGTGAACTAGGCGCACTCCCCGCTGGTAGGACGCCGCCAGAAACCCTGCGAGGTCACCCACCACCCCGCCGCCCACGGCGACCACCGCGTCACGACGGCGGATTCCGGCGCGAGCGGCCACACGGGAGAGCCGCTCGATCTCGGCCAGGCTCTTCGAGGCCTCGCCCGCAGGAACGCGCTCGACGGTCACCCGCAGGCCCGCGGCCGCGCACGATGCGGCAACCCGATCGGCGGCGCCCACAATTCCGTCGTCCACCACCACCAGCACGCCATCACCTTCGCCACGGCCCACAAGCAGGCCCCCGACTGCGTCCAGCACTCCATCGCCCAGATACACGGGCACCGTGCGGTCGCCGATTGATGCCACCAAGGCCGGGGCCGCCATGTCAGTGATCATCCGGCCGCCTCGTCGTCGGGTCCACCGTCATCAAGGATCCACTCCGACAGAATGACCGCCGTCTCCTGAGGCGGTGCCCCGCCATCGAGGATTACGTCGGCGGCCTCCCGGTACACATGCTCGCGCTCACCGGCGCGGCGCACAAAACGCTCGTGATCGAGGGCAAGCGGGCGACCCGGCTCGCCACCCACGCGGGTCCATGCCTCCTCGGCATCCACCTTCAGCCATGCCACACATGCCTCACGGCCCAGCATCTGGCGGGTGCGGGGGCTCCCCAGCGCGCCCCCGCCCAGCGCGAGTACGCCGGGCTCACCGCGCAGGTGATCGCGAATCAGGTCTTCTTCGGTGCGACGAAACCACAACTCGCCGCGCTGGGCGAAGATCTCAGGGATCGACTGCCCCGCATGGGCCTGTACGAGGTCGTCCGCGTCAAGGAAGTCCACGCCGAGGATCTCGGCGGTAATGCGTCCCACCGTGGTCTTGCCAGCCCCCATGTAGCCAGCGATCGCGATCCAGCGCGGAATGGCCACTACTGGGCGAGAACCCCGCGGTAGCGCTCCACCGCGGCATCGAGACTCGCCACCGAATCGCCACCGAACTTCTCAACCAGGGCCTGCGCAAGCACGAACGCGATGACAGCCTCGGCAATAACAGCCGCCGCGGGCACGGCGCAGATGTCGGATCGTTCCTTAAAAGCCGACGTGGCTTCCTTGCTTTGCACATCAACCGACGCAAGCGGCCTGCTGAGGGTGGCAATGGGCTTCATGGCGGCCCGCACCACAAGCGGTGCACCGTGGGTCATGCCGCCCTCAAGCCCACCAGAGCGATTGGTGCGGCGGTGGTAGCCCTTCTCCTCGTTCCAGAAAATCTCGTCATGCGCGGCGCTTCCCCGAATGCGCCCCAGTTCAAACCCGGCGCCGATCTCAACACCCTTGATCGCCTGAATGCCGAGCACCGCCTGACCGATGCGGCCATCCAGGCGGGCATCGCCACTCACGTGCGACCCGAGCCCGGGGATGGGATCAAACACCCACACCTCAAAGATGCCGCCCAGGGTGTCGCTGTCCTGCCCCGCGGCCTTGATGGCCGCGCGCATGCGCACAGATGCGTCGGCGTCAAGCGCCCGCACGGGGCTCTCATCAACGCCATCGAAATCGGCGAGCGAGAGGTCGTCACGCACCGGGGCTGCCTCGGGGCCCACCTGCACAACGTGGCTCCGCACCTCCATGCCATACCGGCGGATGAGCGCCTTGGCCACGCCCCCCGCGGCCACGCGCGCCGCCGTCTCGCGAGCACTCGCACGCTCAAGAATGTTGCGCAGATCGTTGGTCTCGTACTTCTGCATACCCGCCAGGTCTGCATGGCCCGGACGCGGAAGCGTGATGGGCGCCACCTCAGATGCGGGCTCCCAAATCGCCATGCGGTCTTCCGACCAATTGGCGAAGTCGCGGTTCATCACCATGAGCGCAACTGGACTGCCAAGCGTGTGGCCATGGCGGATACCGGCTGTTACCTGCACGCGATCGGTCTCGATCTTCTGCCGCCCGCCGCGGCCATACCCCAGTTGACGACGCGCAAGATCGGCGTCGATGTCGTTGGGCGTCAGCGGCAACCCGGACGGGAGGCCTTCGACGATGGTCGTAAGTGCGGGGCCGTGCGACTCGCCCGCTGTTCGGTAGGTCAGCGCCATTTCCTACTCAGCATACCCACCGGGGCCGGGTGCTCCGGCACCTCGCGCACGGTCTATGGCCCGACGCCCGGGTGTCCCGGCCTCCGGGCGCGGGAGGGGTACGACGTCGATTGAAGCAGGGCGAATGGACGAGGCGGCGCCGGGTGTGTGACCGGCACTGGGCGATCGGGTAACTGCTGAGGGCAGGATCAGCAGCGGAAACACAACTGCCACCAGCGCACCCACCGCAAGGAACGGCGCGAATGGCACAGCGGTGCCCCGGATTCGGCGCCCGTGCGCGGCGGCCCACGTCAGACCGCCCACGCACCCGGCCACCAACGCAACAAGCAGCGCTCCGACGGCGGCGGGCCCCAGCGCAGCGCCGATCAGCACCGCCAGCTTGGCATCCCCCATCCCCATGGCCTCGGGGCGCACAAGGGCCGGCACCATAAGCACCGCTCCCGCGACCGCGGCCCAGCCCACCACCACCCACCACGGCCCTGCGCCCAGCGCACATCTCAATCCAATCGTCACGGCGACCCCGGGGATCACCACCACGTCCGGGATCCGTCGCGTGCGCAGGTCCGTGACCACGCATATCCCCAACACGATGGCCAGCACTATGAGGCCCGCAGCATCCGCCCATGAGGCGGGCCAGTGGAAGAGAAGTTCCA
>Ga0194035_1000764_pt1 | contig 17897 bp, 14 predicted proteins | sample JunL2320m_MetaG_FD_148680 | JGI IMG/M metagenome (GOLD analysis project Ga0194035, IMG submission 148680) | Anoxic zone freshwater microbial communities from boreal shield lake in IISD Experimental Lakes Area, Ontario, Canada - Jun2016-L239-20m | ecosystem: Environmental > Aquatic > Freshwater >...
AATGAATTCCCAGCCAAGTTCGGTTTCGATGCGTTCGATTGTTCGCGTCGGCGGGGGAGCGCCGGCAACGACGATGCGCACGCGGTCGCGGCCTGGGATCGGACCATCCCACGTTGCTGCGGCATCGAGGACTGAGGCCCAAACGGCCGGGGCGCCGCACATGAAGGTCACGCCATGTTCCTCGACTCGACGCAAGATCTCGGCGCCATCTACCTTGCGCAGCACGATGTGCCTTCCACCAACTCCGGTGATGGCATACGGGGTACCCCACCCGTTCGCGTGGAACATGGGAAGTGTGTGAAGAAGAACGTCGCGATCGCTCATCGTGACGTGGAGGGCAAACGTCGTTGCATTCATCCACACATTGCGGTGGGTTAACTGCACACCCTTGGGTCGGGCTGTTGTGCCCGAGGTGTAATTAATTGTGGCAGTTGCGTTTTCGTCGGGCGTCCACTCATTGCCGACTCGTCCCTTGGGGAAGATGATGTCGTCGCTTTCGCCCAAGACGAATCGGTGTTTCGCCGTGACGGTGGACAGTGGGCCGTCGAGTTCTGGATCTACGAGTAGGACCTGCGCACCGGAGTGCTCGACGATGTAGCGAACCTCTGGTTCGGCCAGTCGAAAGTTGATAGGAACCAGGACGCGGCCATAGCCGGATACGCCGTAGAAACTAGTGAGCAGTCGGGCTGAGTTTTGTGATGCGATTGCTACGCGACCGCCGACAGGAACGCCCAGATCGTCAAGGGCTGCAGCCATCGCGCGGGCGGCCGCAGCGAGTTCCCGGTACGTCTGGGGGCCAAAGGGAGCGGCTGGCTGATCAGGTTCGTCGATGACTGCGATTCGATCTGCGTACACCGTCTCTGCTCGTTTGAGGAAGTCATTCACGGTTAACGGAACGAACATCGACCCAGCCTCCTTGGAACGTGCCTAACTCGAACCTGCAGGTTACTCGCCCAAGAGCATGGGGTGAAGGTGCAGGCAGCTGACTACTCGAATCCATCCAAGGTTGATGGAACATCCACCGCATGCTCTTTGAGGACATCAAGGGGCACGATGTCGAGGGCTCGTTGATGTGTCGATTCCAGGACGACGAACGCAGCGGCCCCATCCATGTGAGCTCGCAACCAGTTATGTGCCGTGACACACCAGCGATCACCCGGCACAAGGCCGGGGAAGCGGTACTGGGGTGCTGGAGTGGAGAGGTCGTTTCCGATCTGAGCTTGATGCTCGAGGAACTCGGCTGTGACCACGGCGCAGATCGTGTGGCTACCGACATCCTGCGGCCCGGTTGAGCAACAACCATCGCGGTAGAAGCCGGTCATCGGGTCCGTGCCGCATTCGCCTAGTGGACCACCGAGGACATTGAGTTCACCAAATTCAGTCACACCGCCACGTTACTCCCGTCCTCGAAATCTCGACGTTGGTTCGCGACGCTCGCCGCCGCCGTTCGCGCTGGTGATGTCAGCGGTCTCTGGTGTAGTTGCTAATGGAAAGTCGAATGTTGAAAGAAGAGGTGGCCCATTATGAGTTTACGTTTTGACGCTGTGCTGTTGGATCGGATTCGCGGATGCTTGATCGGCGGAGCGGTTGGTGATGCCCTTGGGGCACCCGTTGAGTTCAAGTCGCTTCGGGAGATTACGGCGCTTGTGGGCGAGCGCGGTGTTCGCGATTACCTCCCGGTGTCCTTTGACGGAATCTCGGGTACGGGGCTGATCACCGACGACACGCAGATGACACTGTTTACTGTCGAGGGGCTTATCCGGCTCGAAGCTCGGGCGACGGTCAAAGGCATCGGGCCGGCAACAGCGGTGCTTCAACGGGCCTATTGGCGATGGTTCGACACTCAGGTCAACCCCGGCCCCATTGATGGTGTTGACGACGGCGGGCTTATCCGCGAGCAATGGCTTTACTCGCGTCGCGCTCCTGGAAATACCTGCCTGTCTGCCCTTTCGGCCACCCGTGCGTTCGACCCATTTCTTCCTCATGGCAAGGGATTTGACGCGATCGACTACGCCTCCCTCAATAACTCCAAGGGGTGTGGCACCGTGATGCGCGCTGCCCCACTTGGCTTTCTGTCGTCTGAGGAATTGGCGTGGGAGGTGTCCTGTCAGGCTGCGGGCTACACCCATGGGCACCCCACCGGGCAGCATGCTGCCGGCGCACTATCTGTCCTGATCTGGCACCTCGTGCGCGGCGCGACTGTGTGGGATGCGGTGGCCATGACGATCCGTTACGTACAGAACGTTCCCCGTACCTCTGAGACGCAGGCGGCGCTTGAGGCCGCTTTGAGGGCGAGCGTAACGGGGCCGCCATGCGCGCAGATGGTCGAATCGCTCGGTGGGGGATGGATTGCTGAGGAGGCCCTAGCGATCGCCGTTTACGCGGCTTTGGCTTACCCCGAGGCGACGACGGTTCGTGATGCCTTGGCACTGGCCGTGACGCACTCGGGTGACTCAGATTCCACCGGATCAATCTGCGGCAACATTCTTGGAGCGGCTCACGGGTTCACTGCGATTCCCGCCGACCTGATCTTCAGGGTTGAGGGACGAACCACGATCCTGCAGTTGGCTGAAGACCTGTGGCTCGAGCTGGCCGCAGGAACGTCACCACCGCTGCTGATTATCAAGACCGATGGCAGCCTGCTTCCTGGATCGTCAGAGCCATCCCTGCACGACCTCGATGAGTGGTGGGATCGCTATCCGGGGGCGTGATGAGTGCGCGCGGACGTGCGTCACTCGGTCGTCGTCCTCAAGGTCGCTAGTCAGCAACGTGGGCGGCTTGATCGGCTAGGAAGGCCGCGTACGCGTCTGAAAGTTTGCCGTAGATGTGCTCTTTGCTGATGCGTTCTGTGAGCCCGATCCCGGGCATCATTCCGTGATCCAATGAAAAAGATCCCCCGGATCACCGGGAGATCTTTTTCATTGGAGCGGGTGACCGGGTCCGTCACACTTCCTTCGGAAGTGCTCCTCCCGATCCCGGGCATCATTCCGTGATTGCATAAGGAAAGCCTCCGGGATCAACCGGAGGCTTTCCTTATGCGAGCGGGTGACCGGGATCGCCTCTCGTGCAGCGGATCTCGCCGAGGTGGGCATGATCTCTCCGTCATGGCAAACCCCAGGTGGGCCGGACGCACAGTTCGTCACCTGCATCGACGTTCGCTCTGAGCGCCTTCGGCGTCACCTAGAGAACGTTGGGCCATGGGAGACGTACGGTGCGGCCGGGTTCTTCGGTCTCCCACTTCGTCACGTCTCACCAACTGGGGTGGTTACTGAACGATGCCCTGTCCTGATCCGACCCGCGAACACTGTGACCGAAACTGCGCCCTCCACGACATGGGGTTGGTCTACATCCGAGAGTGGTGATGCTCTGCATGGAGTTGAGTCGCGACCATTCACCCCGTATGCACTCGCCGAAGCTTCTGGCTGGCTTCTCGGCCCAATCGCGGCCGTCCGCACTGCAGTGCCGCAATGGTGGGCGCGCGCATCAACAGCGGTGCAGTCGAAACTTGGCGCCCCAACGAGTGGCTACTTAGCGACGACGAACGACGTAGACGCCACTGGTGTCGGCTTCTCCATCGATGAGTTGGTCGATCTCGCAGATGGGTTCCTTCGCAGTACCGGTCTGGTCGAGCTGGCACCTGTCGTAGTGCTGTGCGGACACGGGGGAACGGCGACCAATAACCCGCATCTTGCCGCTTACGACTGCGGAGCCTGTGGTGGTCAGTCAGGTGACGTCAGCGCGCGCGCGATGGTGCAAGTACTGTCCGATCCGCGGCAACCCGCGGGCTTACTCGAACGCGGTCTCGACACCTCGGGAACAGTGTTTGTGGCCGCACTTCACGACACGACTCGGGATCGCGTCACATTCTTCGATGTTGCGCACGCCCCCACGACTGTCATAAGCCGGCTCATCGGCGACCTCGACCGTGCTACCGACGCGGTTGCGCATGAGCGAAGCGTCACTCTGCCGCAGGCACCGAGTACTGCGGATACGGCGTCGCTGCGTCGCCACTTGGACCGACGCGCTGCTGACTGGGCGCAAGTTCGTCCCGAGTGGGGGCTAGCGGGCAACGCGGCAATGGTGATCGGGCCACGATCATTGACCATCGGCTCGAACCTCGGTGGCCGAGTATTCCTGCAGTCCTACCGACCCGATATCGACCGGGACGGAGCGCTTCTCGAATCGCTCATGGCCGGACCTCTCGTCGTCGGGCAGTGGATCAACATGCAGTACTGGTGTTCCACGGTCGACCCCGACCGGTTTGGTGCCGGTGACAAGACCACCCACAACGTCGTGGTTGGCAATGACGGAGTCGATCACACCCTGTCCGGTGTTCTGACTGGAGCACATGGGGATTTGAGGATCGGCTTGCCCTGGCAAGCTGTCTCTGCCAGCGCCCCGATCGACGGGCGATGGACTGAACTCCCGTATCACGACCCGGTCCGGCTCTTGGCTGTGATCTGTGCGCCGGTTGCAGTCGTCGACGCGATCCTGACCCGGCAGCCGGACGTGGCACGACTTGTCCTCGGCGGCTGGATCACCCTTCATGTGGTCGATCCAGATAGCGGCCAGGTCTTCGAGAAGGACGCACAGTACGGCTGGCTACCGACCCGGGATTTCGAGGTTCTGGCGGGGGAGGTCGTGATGCTCCACCGATCAACCGCGAGTTGAGCCAGGATTACGGAGGTGAGGGCCAGGATGGCAGCGGCTGCTTGGGCGAACGGTGCGATAAGTGCATAGATCAAGGCACCAAGGACTGCCAGCAGAGCGTTGGGCGTGCTAGCGACAAGTATTGTGGGAACACGTCCTTGGACGACGGACACCAGGGTGCCACCACCGACTGCGGTGATGGCACCGATGAGTACTGCACATACCCGGGGAGTCCTTTGCCTATGGCTGCTGCAGAGCCCGTGACGGCGTTCACCCCAACAGTGCGTAGTGACAACCAAAGTGGCGCGTGCGTGGCAAGGTCGGGAAGTTCAGACAGCTCAATCACTGCTGGAATCTGTCGCCGTTGATGCCGGTGTGCCAGACCGGAGTTCTCGGAGCCAAAGGCGTTAGCGGACGGTTAGCCAGATGGTTTTGAGTTCGGTGTACTGCTCGAGTGCCTCGAGGCCGTTGTCTCGACCACCGAAGCCCGAGGTCTTGTAACCGCCGAAGGGAGTTGAGATGTCACCTTCGCTGTAACCATTGATTGCAACGGTTCCGGCGCGGACTCCACGAGCGAGGCGGATGGCTGTGTCGATATCGCGTGACCAAACCGTGGCTGCGAGTCCGTAGTCGGTGTTGTTGGCAAGGTGCAATGCCTCGGCCTCTGAGTCGAATCCTTGAACGGTCACGACAGGGCCGAAGATCTCCTCGCGAACCGCAGCCATGTCCGATTGGACATCGTCGATGACAGTCGCTCCGACGTACCAACCCCCAGTTTCGGCAAACAGTCTTGTACCGCCGGCGGCTATCGTCGATCCTGCCTCACGTGCCCCATCGATGTAATTCATGACCTTTTCTAGAGCCGCAGCTTCGATGAGTGGGCCCATTACCGTGCCCGGCTCAGTGGGTTCCCCGACGACCCGAGAGGCCGCGATTTGGGCAAGCTCGCTGACAAAGTCACTCTTGATCGAGTTGTGTACCAAGATGCGAGATCCCGCGCTGCAGTTCTGTCCGGAGTTCCAAAAGGCTGCTTCGGCGAGGTCCCCCGCTACCAGGTTGAGGCGATCGGCACAGTCGCCCATGACAATTTGCGGACTCTTGCCTCCACACTCCAGGACTATTTCTTTGAGGTTGCTATTGGCCGAGTAGCGTAGGAACTCGCGACCGATCTCTGTAGATCCGGTGAAGGCAACCATGTCGACATCGTTGTGCAGGCCCAGTGCTCGACCAGCGATGTGGCCAAGGCCAGGGACGACGTTGAAGATGCCGTCGGGGATTCCCGCCTCTGTCGCCAACTCTGCAATGCGCAGCGTAGTTAGCGAGGCAAGTTCGGCTGGTTTGACGACCATGGAGTTGCCCGCGGCAAGTGCGGGGCCGATCTTCCACGCGAGCATCGCGGCGGGAAAGTTCCAGGGCAGGACCGCTCCGACGACCCCGATGGGTTCGCGGACGATCAATCCGAGGTTGTCGGGTCCAGTTGGGGACACCTTCCCGAAGATCTTGTCCGCGGCTTCCGCGTACCAGCGAATCGTCTTCACGACATCGGGGAAGTCTAGATTGAGGCAATCGGTGATGGGCTTGCCCGCGTCGATAGATTCGAGCAACGCAAGCTCGGGCGAGTTGGCTTCGATCAGATCTGCAAACCGCATAAGCACTTTCTTGCGCTCTGCGGGGGATTGGGCGCTCCACACGCCTGCCTCGAAGGCAGTTCGCGCCGCTTTCACTGCCCGATCGACATCGGCCTCAGCGCAGGCTGCAACAGTTGCGAAGACGCTGCCGGTCGACGGCGCAAGGGATTCGAAAGTCGCCCCGTCAAGTGCATCGACGAAGTCACCGTTGATGAAGGCTTGGGTGCGCGTTCCGGCGGGAAGAGTTGTGGTCATGAATGAGCTCCTGAATCGCGTGTGTGTTGGTCGATGAATGACAGGAATTGTTCAGATGGACGTGGAGGTGAGGCCCGGGTAGACGTTGTCTCGGACTTCTTCCCAACGTCCACGCAGTTTTTCGTAGCCGTTGTGGCTCGCGGGATCTGGGACCACTGGTGTGGCGCGTTCGACAACGGCCTTCACCGCTTCGGGAATCGACGGGAATAGTTCGGCACCGAAGCCGGCCAAAATTGCTGCACCGATTGAAGGTGCCTCGATCCGCAATGCGGGTGTTAACGGTCGACCGATTACGTCGGCCTTGAGCTGATTCCAAAGTTCACTTCGAGCTTCGCCATCGGAGATCGTCATCGTGCCGGCTTGCAGACCCCGGCTGAGCACGACATTGAGGAGCTCTGGGTATTGGTAAGCGATCCCTTCCAAGAGGGCGCGTACGAAGTGTGGGCGTCGATGATGTCCCGAAATTCCATGAAACACCGCGCGGACGCTGTCGTCCTGGAATGGCACCGTCGCGCCCTCGACGAATGGGAAACATAAGAGCCCATCGCTGCCCGGCGAAACGGTCGCTGCCTCTGCAACTAATTGGGGGTAGGGCGTGCCATACCCGAAGGTGTCGCGGAACCAGCGCAGTGTTGTGCCACTTCCAACGACGACCATTTCGTGCAGGTAGCGATCCGGGACCACATGCGGCATGAGACCGATGAGCCCGGTTGCATCATGATGAGGTTCGTTAGCCACGACTCGCCAGCTCATCGACGAGCCAGTGCCGATGCTGACGTCGCCGGCATCGATGACCCCCGAACCGAGTGCGGCCGCCGGGTCATCTCCGCCACCGGCAACGAGCATTGTTCCGGGCAGTAAGCCGATGTCGTATGCGGCCCTGCCGAGGGTGCCACGCGGCTCCCACGATTGGTAAGCGACCGGCGGCAGAATTTCTAGGGGGATGCCAGCAGCGTGACAGGTCTCTTCCGACCATTCACCTCCTCGCCAATCGTTCATCACACTACGAGTTGGGCCAGTTGGGTCCGTGCCAATGTCTCCCGTCAGTCGAAAGGCCAGGTAGTCCTTTGGTTGGAGCGCGTGCCGAACTTGATTCCAAACCTCGGGTTGATGACGTTTAGTCCAAACCAGATTCGGAAGGACTAGGCCCGGGATCGGTAGCGTGCCACTTCGGTCGATCAGCGTTGATCGACCGATTTCGTCGTAGAGTGCGGATGTTTCGCTGGGGTCGCGACGGTCCGTCCAGTGGATAACAGGAGCGAGTTCATTGCCGTCCGTATCGAGCAGGACGGCAATATCGCGTTGGCCGACGATGCAGAGTGCGGCCACCTCACCCGGGGAAACGCCAGCCGCACCTAGGACGTCCGAAACTGCCCGTGACAGCGCTTGATACCAGTCGTCGGCGTCGTTTTGTGCCCAGCCTGGCTCAGGGCGGTGCATGGGGTACGCGTGCTCGGCGATAGCCACCACTCCGCGCTCTGGATGTACCAGCGCGGCCTTGAGACACGACGACCCGACGTCGGCGCCGACGACATACGCGGTCATCGCGCCAGGAGCTCCGCCGGGCCGGGGAGCGGTGCTGGTGCTGGCAATGGCTCAGGGGCGCCCGGAAACTGTGCGCGCCAGTAAGACGCGATCCACGCGACCTGCTCCGGCGGAAGTTCGCGCACCTCACCAAACTGTCGGGCGGTGAGGTAAACCTCGCATGCCCCTTCAACGACAGCGGCGGTGTGGAATGCCTTTTCTAACGTAGCCCCATACGCGAGAAGGCCATGGAACTCGAGGAAGGTTGCGCCGCGTTCCCGGAGAGCGGGCTCGGTGTAGTCAGCCATTTGGTCTGTCTCGGGCTGTGAGTAAGGAGACGTCACGACGTCACCGCCGGTGGCTTCGCACAGACCGGTCAGGATAGGAGGCAGTGTCCACCCTAGGTTTGCCATCGTCATAACGGCCTTACCGTGTGTGTGCACGATCGACCCGATCTCAGGGCGGCGCTTACAAATGAGTGTGTGCATCGCCACCTCTGAGGTTGGGGCAAGGTGGCCGTCGACAACCTCCCCGTCGAGGTTGACGATGGTGATGTCTTCGGGCCTGAGAAAGTCGTACTGCTGTGATGTGGGGGTCACCGCGAGCAGGTTGGGTTCACCTTGGATACGGCAGCTGATATTGCCGGCGCACGAGTAGACAAGCCGCTCGGCCTGCAACTTGCGTGCAAATGTGGCAACTCGTGAGCGGGTCTCGAACCAAGTTTCCTTCATGCGGGTTCTCCTACGTAATGGGTTGTAGTGGGCTGTTCTTCAGTTCTTGCGGCGGGCGATCGCGACGACGCCGACGATGGCGACTGCCGCGGCCGTGATGACGGCTGGAGTGGCAACCAGGCGGGCCAAGGCTGGGAGGTCGCCGGCTTCAATTACCACGTGCGCGGGCCACGCGCCCATGTCGCCGTCGACATGTAGCGCGCGTTCCCGGTAGTGAATGCGGCGAGGTTCGAAAGGGAGTTCCCCAATCGGTGAACTGACTCTCATGCGTTCCCTCTCTGTGCGAGCAACCAATCCGATGACAACTGACGTGCGGCGTCATACCGGTCCGTAGCTGTGATGACGTTGAGCGGTTGAACGAAGACGACGCCGGAGGCGGGTTCGATGAGGGCACCTTCAACGTTTCGGTTCGGTCGGGGGTCTCCGGCCAAGATGAGCGCATCGCATGCGAGGCGCTCGGGTAGACCGTCCGCTACGAAGTCGAGGTACTCGATCCTGCTCCGTCCCACTGCGCGAAAGCTGTGGGCATTGGTGATGGATTTGTCAGCCGTCTTCGTGCCAGACGAGTCAACCGAAACAGCTGTGACTCGACCGCCGAGTTTGCCAACCGCGTCGACGACATGGTCCGCCCATTTTCCGCTGCCAAGCACGACCACGTTCGTCCACAACGGAACATCTGCCTCGAGGAGGTGCAGTGCGACGGTTGCCGGAATGATGCCTGCGGGCCTGTCTCCGTGTATGCCAACGTCTTTGGCGGTACCCGGACGTAGTCCACCAGCGAAGAACAGGGTCGAGGCAGGGATCCAGTCGATCCGGCCGGGGCTGGCCACGAGTAGGCGGGATACTTCCCATCGCAACGCGATTGAGCCCAACGCAAAGTCGACCCCCCGCGAGGCGGCCTTTTCTCCGAGTTGCCGCATGAAGGGATCGCGCCATCCGACCTCGCCACCGACGACCGGCGTCCTCTCCACCAAAGTCACCGGCCCGTGTGCAACTAGCTCGAGAGCACATGCCAGTCCGCTAGGGCCCGCGCCAACTACCACTACACGGCCGATCATGATCCGACCGTTCCGCGAGCAGTTTGCTTAACGTGGGCGGGCCCCTTGCCCGTCGCCATGGCGGTTAGGAATGAGACTCCTGCCATGCACAGCGATCCTTGGCATCGTCCGTAACCGGCACCGCTGCGTTTACGCACGCCGTCCACCGAGATCGCCGGAACCGGCCCGCTCAGCGCTTGGTTGATTTCCGCCGCGCTTACGTGTTCGCACGCGCAGATCACTTGCCCATACAGCGGATCACGGTCGGTTAGCGATATTGGATCGCCGCTGGTTCGCAGTCGTGGAACTGCTGGCAACTGTGTGATCGCGTGAGGTTTGTCCAGGACATCGAGGCCGGCATCGCGCAGGACACTGAGCGCGAGTTCGGCCGCAGCTGGCGAGATGCTAACCCCAGCGCTGCGATCGGTCACGTGAACAAGATTGGGAACGAGCTCGTCGCGCCTAAGCCGGTGGGCCTCGTCACCGGCGGGACGGTTGGCGGCAAACGTCTTGATCTGTGGGGCGCTGGCTGTGCTCGGTACAAGCAGTTTGGCGTTGTCGATGATCCAGTCGATGGTTTCAGCATCAGTAGCCCGATCGTCGGCGTCCTCGAGATCGGTGGCCGTGGGGCCGAGAAGGACTGAGCCATGCGTCGTGGGAACGACATTGCTGCCTTTGGTTGTGGGGGTGTGCGTTGAAAAAACGATTCGCGACAGTTGAGAGCCGAAGGATCGGTCCAGCACTACATACTGGCCCTTACGCGGGTACGAAGTGAACGCCTCGCCTCCGGCAAGTTGGCTGATGTGGGCGGCTCTCACCCCGGCGGCGTTTACGACGAACCGCGTCTCGAGTCGAGCCTTGTCGGTGATGACTAAGCTGCGTCCGGGTGATTGCTCAATCCTCAAAACAGTCTCGGAGAGACGGATCTGAACACCGTTAGTGGCGGCGAGAACTGCGTAAGCGACCGTTAGTCGTATCGGGTCGATCACGCCCTCATCTGGCATAAACAGCCCGGAGCGAACTTTGTTGCTGATGAGTGGCTCGAGTTCTAAGACCCGAGTTGCCGTGGCCATCTCGCCACGCACTCCACACGCATGGATCTCTTCCAAGGTGGACGGCAGGTGGTCCTCATCATGCTCTGACAGAGCCACCATGACGCCGCCCAATCGACGATATGGCACGTCGAGCCGGGCGGTGATCTCCTCCCACAGTGGATTGCTGGCGTTGATCAGTGACGTCTGCTGGAGGCTGGGAGCGCCGTAGTACGAAACGGCGACGCCTGCGTTGCCTTTGCTGGCGTGCTCTGCAACGTCTGCTTCGGATTCCACGAGCGCCACACGTGCGGATGTTGAACTCAGGCGAGCGGCCACCGCGGTTCCCAGCACCCCGCCGCCGATCACGACGACGTCGAAGACATCCGACTTCATCATCGACGTCACCTTCTTCGTCTCAAGGAACCTTTTAAACCGTCTGCTCGGGTGCGTCAGCAGGTCGAGTAACCGGATTTGCTGAGTAAACCTCATGTTCGCATGAACTGCAAGACCGTTTGTTTGAACACGGAATATTAATCTAGCAAACAAAAACTATTGACTTATGTGCGAGTCAAGAGTTCGATATCGATCACGTACCCGAGGTGGCCGTTCGGCCGCACCCGAACGACGTCGACCCTTGGGGCAGCAACGGAAGGAGCACGACCTATGGAACCAACCTCAGCCGACGTAGCGACTGAACGACAGATCGCCGTCGATGACCATGACCTCGCATCGTTCGGGTACAAGCAGGACTTTGTCCGCAGTCTCGGCGCCTTCTCGACCTTTGCCATCGGGTTTGCGTTCATTTCCATCCTGACTGGAATGTTCCAGTTGTTTGGTTTCGCCTATAGCAACGGTGGGCCGGCCATGTGGTGGGTATGGCTAATCGCAGTCTGCGGGCAATTGTTGTTCGCGCTCTCCTTCGGTGAACTCTCGGTTCGTTATCCGTTGGCCGGCTCGGTTTACAACTGGTCCAAGCAGCTTGCGAAGCCGTTTACGGCGTGGATTGCTGGCGTCAGCCTCATGCTCGCACTTGTCGTGTCAACGGCGGCTGTCGCGTTGGCCTGGCAGTTCGTGCTCCCGGCCATTTGGTCTGGGTTCCAATTCGTCGGTGACGGAACGGGTCCCTATGACCAAGCCCAAAATGCAGTGATCCTCGGGTCGATCATGATTATTGGCACAACATTGGTGAGCCTCGGCGGCACTAAGGTCCTGTCGATCGTCAACAACATCGGCGTGAGCGTGGAGCTCATCGCGGTGGTTCTCATGATTATCTTTTTCGCACTTCACGCTCAACGCGGCCCTGGTGTCGTTATGGAGACCAATGACACCGGTGCCGGATACAGCACCGGCTACCTCGGTGCGATGCTCGTCTCTGTGCTTCTCGGCCTCTACATCATGTGGGGATTCGACACCGCAGGGTCTGTGAGTGAGGAAACGGTCAACCCGCGCAAGCAAAGCCCACGAGCGATCATTCGTGCTCTCATCGCCTCTGGTGTGCTCGGCGGACTGTTGATCATCACAGCGTTGATGGCGGTTGGTGATCTCAAGGCGAAGGAACTCGGCTCCTCCGGGCTTACCTATGTGGTGAAGAGCGTGCTGGGTGATGGCTTCGGCAATGTGTTGCTGGCGTGCGTCGCCATTGCAATCTTCGTTTGCGCTCTTGCCAACCAAACCGGTGCCGTCCGCATGATCTTTGCGATGTCACGAGACAATGCACTCCCATTTGGCGGGGCGCTGTCCAAAGTCTCCAAACGCACGGAGGCGCCAGTAGTTCCCATCCTTTTGGTAGCGATCGTCGCAATCGGGATTTTGCTGTTTAACATCGGGCAGCCACAGATTTTCGTCGTGATCACTAGCGACACGGTGATTTTGGCGCTTATCGCCTACGTGCTCGTGGTTGGGCCGTTCTCACTCAAGCGGATACGTGGCGAGTGGACAGCACCTGAAAAGGGTTACTTCACGCTCGGAAAGTTGGGCCTACTCGTTAGCGGCACGGCCTTCGTTTGGGGCGTTCTAATGATCATCAACATCTCCTGGCCACGGCAGGGAATTTACAATCCTGTTGAGCCATTCCACTGGTACCTGCAGTGGGGCGGAATTCTGTTCCCATTTGGAGCGCTCGGCATTGCTGCCCTGATCTATGCGTTCTACCAGCGCGATCGGATCGGTATCCGATCTGAACACCAAGTTGACGCGGCGCGCAACGAGGTGTCGCAGTCCTGATGCCCTCAACGGGGACGTCGTGAGGTTGTCTATCACGGCGTCCCCGTCTACGGGTGCCGTGTGCACGGTTCGCGGATATGCGGACTGCGAGGGGACTCAACGTAACGTTTAAACCGACGCTATATAGTGCGCATGAAACGAACACCATACGAACAGAACTGGGGGCGTCCCTCGTGGATTCGCCGCGCCAAGGGGCGCTGTCTGCCGCCCCTCGACAACAGCGGACACGGGAGCGTCGCGCCCGAATCCTAGAATTGGTGGACGAGTTTGAGTTTGTAGGTGTGCGTGAACTGTCTGACGAATTCGGGCTCACGGAGATGTCGGTTCGTCGGGATCTTGCCACCTTGGAATCTGAAGGCGTCATCGCTCGCGTCCGCGGAGGTGCAACTCGCCCCAGAATGTCGCAGCCTTCACGCCAGTATGCGGTTGGTTCTGCGCGGAACGCAGCGGACAAGGCGCGCATCGCCCGCGCAGCGATCGAATTGATTCCGGCAGATAGCGTCGTTTTTTTCTACTCGGGATCCACAGTTGCCCGGACCGCGGCGTCATTGAATGAGGGGCTGCGGTCCTCATTGACAATCGTGACGAACTCGCTGCCCATCATCAATGAGGTCAGCTCCTGGGAAGATCCACACCTCGTGGCGATCGGTGGCACGTATCTGGCCACCTACATGGCTTTCGTAGGACCGCAGTCGATTGATGCGCTCGAGCAACTTAGTGCGGATGTTGCGATTTTGGGGTGCGATGGGCTCAGCGCCGAAGGCGGTTTGACGACACCACATCAGTTGGTTGCTCAGATCGGCACGACATTGATTAGCCGGGCTCGGCGCACCATTGTTGTTGCCGACTCGACGAAGGTAGGGCGTCGTGGATTCACGCCGATCGGCCCTGTCGATGACATAGATATCCTTGTGACTGACGCGGGCGCTGACCCGGGTGAAGTGAAATCACTGCGAGATCACGGCGTGGACGTTCGCCTGGTCTGATTCGTGACGCGGCTCGGTCGGAGCCGTGTTCGGTCGACACATAACGACGCTCTCGGCGTTTTGTCTGGCACCCCTCGATGGCCGAGTGATTTGGCATCGCCAAAATTTCGGCCAGGTCTTCGAGAAGGACGCACAATACGGCTGGCTACCGACCAGCCTTACCAAGGTGGCCGGCAGTGTGAATGTGGGTGCCCTCATTGCCGAGTCGGCGCAGTAGGGCCACGAACTGCTCTCGTTCGGCGACGTCGAGCGGTACGAGTGCCGGGCTCGTAGCGAGCACCTGCCCGGTTAACTCACGTCGAACGCGTTGCCCCTTCGCGGTCAGGGTGAGTTGCTTAACGCGGCGATCCTGTTCGCCTGGGATTCGGTCGACGAGCCCGAGTGTTTCGAGGCGATCTGTGAGCAGCGTGATGTAGGAGGCGTCGCATCCCATCGCATCGGCGAACGAGCGCATGGAGGTGGGCTTATCGAGACGTCGCAACGCACCTGCCTCGGCTGTGCTGAGGCCGGCTTCGGTTGCGATTTTTTCGAAGCCGACGTTCATGCGCCGAAAAAGGTCGAGTAGTCGCCACACGATCTCTTCGCTGTTCGAATCTGAATCCACACGCCGATTCTACCGAAATGCTTGACACATTCAAGGGTTTCTCTGTAGCGTTCGCATCCTTGAATCATTCAATCATTTAGTCAATCAAGGAGATGTCATGACAACCACCGCTCAAACCACCTCAACCACTAACACCGCGCAGCCCAAGCCCTGGATCGGAGGCGCGTGGGGCGCTGGTGCTGCCATCGTGATCAACTCCGTGATTTTCTTTGCGGCGAACGCGATTCTTTCCGGTTCGATTCAGACTGCTCAGAGTGGAAAGTCGCCCGTCGACCTGCCGTATGCGGCAGTCGCCATGGCTAGCGTGATCCCGGTGTTCGCCGGCGCCGCTGTGCTCTGGGCGCTTATCCGATTCACCAGCTTCGGGCTCCGGCAGTGGAGCATCTTGGCCGCTGTGCTCGCTGTGCTGTCCCTTGGGGCAGTTGTGACGATGCAGGTCGATGGCGGATCCAAGATTGCCCTCGCACTAATGCACCTGCTTACCGGTGCCGTAGCGATCTGGGGTCAGCGCCGGGCAGCCACTCGCTGACCATCAATTGGTGATGCAGTTGAAATATGCGTCGGCCTAGTTCGTCCTCGAGCCTTGACCTTTGGTCAGGGCTCGAGGACTTGTTGGGCGACGAACGCCGCGTAGGCGTCGGTCAGGTTGCCGAAGATGTGTTCTTGGTCAATGCGTTCTTTGAGCCCGTACTTGTCCAACGTGTCTAGAAGCAACGCGTCGGGACGGGCAAGGGCAAAGGTGATCCCACGAGCGTCGGTGAAGTCAATGAGGCCGCTGAGGCTGAGCCCAGCCGAGTAGTCGACGTCGGTCAGCGACCCCGCATCGAGGACGAGCCAACGTACCGGGTCAGGGGCTGTCTCGATGAGCGAGTGGATATTGTCGACGAACCGATTGGCGTTGGCGTAGAAGAGTTCCGCGTCGTAGCGAAAGACGAGTAGACCGGGAGTGCTCTGGGAGCCCGGTGTCGCATCTAGGTAGGCGGGCTTACCGTCCGAGCCAAGGGTGATGAGGTAATCCTTGGGCTTGTACTGGCGACGGATTAGCTCCAACAGGGATACGACGATCGCCAAGATGATGCCTTGTTCAACTCCGACCGCACACACGACGATGGCGGTCATGATCGCAATCACAAACTCGTCCATCCGACGGCTACGGATCCGCTTGAGGCCGCCAATGTCAATCAGGTCGATCCCGATCAGGAACACGATTGCGCCCAGCGTTGCCTTGGGCATATCGGTAAGCAGCCCGGTGAAGAACAGCACAACTAAGAGGACGATCACCGACATGGTCAAGTTCGCAACTTGGGTCTTGCCCTTCTGGCTGTCCAGGATCTGGGTCTTGGTGGGGCTGCCATTTACGACAAAGGTACCGGTTAAAGCCGCTGTGATGTTCGCAGCTCCGAGGCCGATGATGTCGCGGTTTACATCAACAGGATCGCCATGTTTCATCGCGAAGCTTCGTGAGGTTGCGGCGGACTGAGCGACGATCAAAACTAGGTAGGAGAACGCAATAGCCGACATCCCGCTGATGTTCGCCGACCATGCCACGCCCTGCGGAGCGCCGACCGGCGGGAAACCACCCGTCACGGATCCGACGACGTCGACACCGTGAGCGGATGCCTTGATCGCCGCCGAGATCGCGATGGACAGCACCACTGCGACGATGGCTCCCGGAACTCGGGGCAGGAAGCGTTTAAATCCCACGATGATGATCAGCGTGCCGGCCGCGAAACCGAACGTCTCCCACTGGATCGATCCGAGCGAGGTCAGCGTGTGCCACTGCTGCTCGAACCAGTTCCCTGACCCCTTCGAAATCCCAAGCATCGCCGGGAGCTGACCGCTGAGGACCTGGACACCGACGCCGGCGAGGAACCCGATCAGCACGGATGCGGGCAGAAAGTCTCCTATGAATCCCAACCGCAACAGGCGGGCTATGAACAGCATTACCCCGGTGATCAACGCAATGGCACCGCAGTAGGTCAGCCATTCGTTGGTTCGCGGGGTGAGCCCCGCGAACCAACGAATGACGTCACACCGGCACCTCTGCGATTGAGCTGTATCCCATGCATTCAAGGATCGCGACTGCGGCCAACGTTGCACCGGCAACGAGGTCCGTGGTGAGCCAGGAACGCTGATAGCCGCGTAGGGACGCAGGAATCACCGATGCTCGCTGAATCGCTGCGATGCTCCTTGTGAGCCTGTGATTGAACTTCGAGCATCCGCAAGCCATGCCCGCGAACCCGAAAAGACCCTACCGATCTTTAAGCGGAAGTGCTGGTAACCGCTCATCCTCTTTCAGGCGCCAAAGGATGTGCTGGGTCGGCCGCGCTGGCCCACTCACACGTGGCTCGGCAGATGCGCGGTGCCTCGGATCGTATACCTATCCATATTGCGGTAGCGACATCGGCTGCGGGCAGCGCGACCGATGTCGGCAACCACGGTTGCACCGCGCGTGGGCAACTTGATCCGAGGGGTGCTGCGACTCTTTGCGCTTGCCAGAACGCGTCGATGACTACCGCACAGTGGCGGGACGTTCCTCCAGGCCCATGGATCAGGGCTTACGGAAGACGACCAAATCCTGGAAATTTGATTCGGGACTTTCCCATTGGTCACCGGCCCACTGCCCCCGCGACACTCGTTCAACGTCGAGACCAGCGCGCGCGGCCATCCGCGTCAAGTCCGATTGCTCGTAGCCGATGACGTGCAGAGGCTCCGCGAGATTCATGCAACGTGCGCCATCTTCTAGTACGTGGGTCAACTGGTAGTGCGCCTTCTCCGACGTGACCGCAGCGAGCCGATCTTCATCGAAAAGGAACCAGGTTGTTACGGCGATCCCACCGTGGCGCAGGGCACGCGCGATCTCCTCGAGGTAGTGCTCGATGGCGTCCCGGTACATGTGTGTGAACACGCTGAAGAGAGAGCACGTATCGATCGAGGCGTCGGGCACCGGAAAACGGATCTCCCCTGCTGGGATGGTGCCAGAGGGGTTGTATCGCTCATTTAGGACGTCGAGGTGGACGAACTGGAATCGATTGTCGTGCTTGGTGATGATCTGTTTGCACCAAGCAACGTGCTTGGGCAAGATGTCGAGGCCAATGTAGTTGCCGCGGAAGCCGCTCTCACTGAGTAGCCCGGCCGCGAGCCGACCGTATCCGCTGCCGATATCGAGGACGGTGGCCGTGTCGGACATGCCCGCCCCGCTCAACTGGCGGGTGAGTTCCCTTG